>Ga0213827_1000069_pt1 | contig 149836 bp, 131 predicted proteins | sample MC6MC0898MG_FD_180669 | JGI IMG/M metagenome (GOLD analysis project Ga0213827, IMG submission 180669) | Enriched soil aggregate microbial communities from Iowa State University, Ames, United States - MC6-MC0898-MG | ecosystem: Environmental > Terrestrial > Soil > Unclassified | place: USA... | reverse complement strand
CAAATAGGGTTCCATTAGGCGTGGCCCGCGTCGGAACCGGGTAGGTTGCTAGAGGCGTCCAGTGATGGCCGTCGTAGAGGAATGACTGTCCTCGACAAAACCCGGCTTACAGATCGACTCTCCACCTTCCCCCCCCTGCTTAATCGATAGCAGATCGTTCCTGGTAATACCGAAAAAATCTTACTCTTAATAAATCACTTTAACTTCGAACGGCATACGTTTGAGTCGGTTTGATTTTTCACGTTTTTTTCATCCTCCGGTACACCTTCCACCTTCCTATATCGCGCTAAATCTCGGTCCTGTAAGGGTTTTCCTTATGAACGTGCCTTGACGGTGCAGCAGGCGGATTCCTATAGTGTGCGCAAGTGGCAGAAAGTGGGATGAAGTGGGTTTTCTGGCACAAAAAAGCTAACATTGTGGGGAATCGCAGCCGTGTTCCGCGGAGCCAACGCCGTCAGCCTCGATGCAAAGGGCCGTCTCGCAATGCCGAGCCGGTACCGTGACGAGCTCGATTCGCGCTGCAATGGTCAGCTGATCGTGACCATCGACGCCGTTGACCCCTGCTTGTGTGTTTACCCCCTCGATGAGTGGGAACAGATTGAAGCCAAGTTGCGCGCCTTGCCGTCGTTGCGTGAGGAAAACCGCCGCCTCCAGCGTTTGCTGATTGGTAATGCGGTTGACCTGGAGCTCGATGGCAGTGGGCGTTTCCTGGTGCCGCCCCGTCTGCGTGAGTACGCCAAGCTGGACAAGAAGGCGATGCTGGTGGGGCAGCTGAACAAATTCCAGCTGTGGGATGAGGATGCCTGGAACGCAGTTTCGGCAGCCGATCTTGCAGCTATCCAACAACCGGGCGCCATGCCCGACGATTTGCGTGACCTGATCCTGTGACCATAGATAGCGGCTTCAACCACATTACCGTCCTGCTCGATGAAGCTGTCGAGGCATTGGCCCTGCGCGCCGACGGTTGCTATCTCGACGGCACCTTTGGCCGCGGCGGGCACAGCCGTCTGATCCTCAGCAAGCTGGGGCCGCAAGGCCGGCTACTGGGCTTCGACAAAGATCCTCAGGCGATTGCCACCGGGCAAGCGCTAGCGGCCGAAGACGGCCGCTTTGTCATTGTGCAGCGCAGCTTTGCCGAGCTGGGCGCCGAGGTGGCCGAACGCGGCCTGGACGGCAAAGTCAGCGGTATCCTGCTTGACCTGGGCGTTTCCTCGCCGCAGCTGGATGACCCCGAGCGCGGCTTCAGCTTCCTCAATGACGGCCCGCTGGACATGCGCATGAACCCTGATCAGGGCATCAGCGCTGCCGAGTTCATCGCTACTGCGCCAGTGGAAGAAATCGCCCGCGTCTTCAAAGAATACGGCGAGGAGCGTTTTGCCGGCCGCATGGCGCGTGCCGTGGTGGAGCGCCGCGAGAAGCAGCCATTTACCCGTACCGCCGACCTGGCTGAAGTGCTCAAGGTTGCCAACCCGGCGTGGGAAAAGGGTAAGAACCCGGCTACCCGCGCCTTCCAGGGCCTGCGCATCCACGTCAACAACGAGTTGGGCGACCTCGAGACTGGCCTTGAGGCCGCGCTCGAAGCGCTTGAAGTCGGTGGCCGCCTGGCGGTGATCAGCTTCCACTCGCTTGAAGACCGCATCGTCAAACTGTTCATGCGCAAGCTGGTCAAGGGTGAGGCCGACAACCTGCCGCGCAACTTGCCTGTGCAGCACAAGGTCTTCGAGCCGAAGGTCAAGCTCATCGGCAAGGCGCAGTTCGCCTCCGAAGCAGAGCTCAAAGCCAACCCGCGGTCGCGCAGCGCCGTGATGCGGGTGGCGGAGAAGCTTCGGTGAGCCGGCTATTTGCCAAGCCTTTGCCAGGCGGAAGCTTCCTGATGCTTCTGCTGTTTGTCGGTGTGCTCGTTTCGGCCGTTGCCGTGTCGTATAGCGCCCATTGGAATCGCCAGCTGCTCAACACGCTGTACGGCGAGTTGAATGAGCGCGACAAGGCTCAGGCCGAGTGGGGCCGTTTGATCCTTGAGCAAAGCACCTGGACCGCTGCCAGCCGCATCGAGAGCCTGGCCTCCGAGCAGCTGAAAATGCGCGTGCCTGCGGCAGACGAAGTGCGGATGGTGGCGCCATGATGAAGCTCGAAGGCGCACTCTACCCCTGGCGCTTCCGCGTGGTGATCGCCTTGCTGGCGGTGATGGTCGGTGCCATCTGCTGGCGCATCATCGACCTGCAGGTGGTCGACCGTGCCTTCCTCAAAGGCCAGGGCGATGCCCGGAGCCTGCGCCATATCCCTATTCCGGCACACCGTGGTCTGATCACCGACCGCAACGGTGAGCCTCTGGCTGTCAGTACGCCGGTCACCACCTTGTGGGCCAACCCCAAGGAAATGCAGGCGTCCAAAGAGCGCTGGCCGCAACTGGCTGCCGCACTGGGGCAAAACGCCCAGCAGCTGACCGAGCGCCTGACTCAGCAGGCCAACAAGGAATTCATCTACCTGGTCCGTGGCCTGACCCCGGAGCAGGGCCAGCACGTGCTCGACCTGAAAGTGCCGGGTGTGTACGGCCTTGAAGAGTTCCGCCGCTTCTATCCGGCCGGTGATGTCACCGCACACATGGTCGGCTTTACCGACCTTGATGACCATGGCCGAGAAGGGGTGGAGCTGGCCTACGATGAGTGGCTGGCCGGGGTGCCCGGCAAGCGGCAAGTGATCAAGGACCGGCGCGGTCGGCTGATCAAAGACATCCAGGTGACCAAGAACGCCAAGGCCGGCAAGACCTTGGCGTTGTCCATCGACCTGCGCCTGCAATACCTGGCCACCCGCGAACTGCGCAACGCCATCGCCGAGCAGGAAGCCAAGGCTGGCAGCCTGGTGATCATGGACGTCAAGACCGGTGAAGTTCTGGCCATGGTCAACCAGCCGACCTACAACCCGAACAACCGCCGCAGCATGTTCCCGGCGGCCATGCGTAACCGGGCGATCATCGACGTGTTCGAGCCAGGCTCCACGGTCAAACCGATCTCCATGAGCGCTGCACTGCAGAGTGGCCGCTGGAAGCCGACCGACAAGGTCGAGGTGTATCCGGGCAGCCTGCAGATCGGCCGTTACACCATCAAGGACGTATCGCGCAGCGAGGGCCCGATCCTCGACCTGACCGGCATCCTGATCAACTCCAGTAACGTCGGCATGAGCAAGATCGCCTTCGATATCGGCGGCGAAGCCATCTACCGGGTCATGTCCCAGGTTGGTTTGGGCCAGTACACCGGCCTTGGCTTCCCCGGCGAGCGCGTCGGCAACCTGCCCAACCACCGTGAATGGCGCAAGGCCGAGACCGCCACCTTGTCATACGGCTACGGCGTGTCTGTTACCGCATTGCAGCTGGTGCACGCCTACGCGGCGCTGGCCAACGACGGCAAGATGGTGCCGCTGTCGATCCTCAAGGTCGACAAGGCACCCGAGGCCGTGCAGGCCATTCCGAAGGAAACCGCCGAAACCGTGCAGGGCATGCTGCAGCAGGTGATCGAGGCGCCGCGCGGCGTGTTCCGTGCCCAGGTGCCGTTCTATCACGTGGGTGGCAAGTCAGGTACGGCGCGTAAGGCGACCGTTGGCTCCAAGGGCTACACCGAGAACGCCTACCGCTCGCTATTTGCAGGCTTCGGCCCAATGAGCGACCCGCGTTATGCCGTCGTCGTGGTCATCGACGAACCAAGCAAGGGTGGGTACTTCGGTGGCCTGGTTTCAGCACCTGTGTTCAGCAAGGTCATGTCCGGCACCCTGCGGCTGATGAACGTGCCGCCGGACAACCTGCCGCCGCCCACTGAACAGCAGCAAGTCAATGCAGTACCCGCCAAGGGAGGGCGTGGATGATGACGATGCCACTGAGCAAGCTTTTCGCCGACGCCAGCCGCGACCCACTGATCCGTGAGCTGACCCTGGACAGCCGTGCTGTACGCCCGGGTGATTTGTTCCTGGCGGTACCGGGTGCCAAGGTCGATGGCCGTGACCATATTGCCGACGCCCTGGCCCTTGGTGCAGCTGCAGTCGCTTATGAAGTGCAGGGCGCCAGCGTGCTGCCAATCACCGATGTGCCGCTGATCCCGGTCAAAGGCTTGATCGCTCAGCTGTCGTCTATCGCCGGCCGCTTTTATGGCGAACCGAGCCGTCAGCTGAACCTGATCGGGGTTACGGGTACCAATGGCAAGACCAGCGTCACCCAGCTGGTGGCGCAGGCGCTTGACGCGCTTGGTCAGCGCTGCGGCCTGATCGGTACGCTGGGCACTGGCTTCTATGGCGAGCTGCAAAGCGGCCGCCTGACCACGCCAGACCCCATCGCGGTGCAGTCGACCCTCTACGACCTGAAAAAGGGCGGCGCCAAAGCGGTGGCGATGGAAGTTTCCTCGCATGCCCTAGAGCAGGGCCGTGTCGCTGCGCTGGAATTCGATATCGCGGTGATGACCAACCTCTCCCGTGACCACCTCGACTATCACGGCAGCATGGAAGCCTACGAGGCCGCCAAGGCCAAGCTGTTTGCCTGGCGCAGCCTGCGCTGCCAGGTGGTCAACCTGGATGATGACTTTGGTCGTCGCCTGGCGGCAGATTTTGCCCATCGTCCGAGTACCGATCATATCGAGACCCGGTTGCTCAGCTATAGCCTGGAAAACCCGGACGCATCCTTATACTGCCGCGAAGCCAAGTTCGATGATGATGGCGTGCGCGCAATCCTCGTTACCGCCCAGGGTGAACGCACCTTGCGCAGCCAGCTGCTTGGCCGCTTCAACCTGAGCAACATGCTCGCGGCCGTGGCAACGCTGCTGGCCCTGGATTATTCGCTGGACGAAATCCTCAAGGTCACCCCGCAGTTGCAGGGGCCGGTTGGCCGCATGCAGCGCCTGGGCGGTGGCAAGAAGCCGCTGGTAGTAGTCGATTACGCGCACACCCCCGACGCCCTGGAAAAAGTCCTCGAAGCCTTGCGCCCGCACGCACACGGTAAGTTGCTGTGCCTGTTCGGCTGCGGCGGCGACCGCGATCGCGGCAAGCGCCCGCTGATGGCCCAGGTGGCCGAGCGCCTGGCTGACCGTGTCCTGGTTACAGACGACAACCCGCGTACCGAAAATCCGCAGGGTATTTTCGACGATATCCGCCCTGGTTTCGCCCAGCCTGCCGACGTCGAGTTCGTCGCTGGCCGCGGCGATGCCATTGCACACTTGATCGCTTCTGCCGCCGCTGACGATGTGATCGTCCTGGCCGGCAAGGGGCACGAGGATTACCAGGAGATCAATGGCGAGCGCCATGACTTCTCCGACTTGGTCGAAGCCGAGAAGGCACTTGCAGCCTGGGAGGCTCCACATGCTTAAACCTATGACTCTCAGCCAGCTGACAACGGCACTGAGTGCTCGCCAGGTCGGCGCCGACGCCAGCTTCACCGGTGTCAGCATCGACAGCCGTAGCGTCGCTGCGGGGCAGTTGTTCGTCGCGCTGACGGGCCCGCGCTTTGATGGCCACGATTACCTGGCCGACGTGAAGGCCAAAGGTGCCGTTGCGGCACTGGTCGAGCGGGAAGTTGCCGATATCGACTTGCCTCAGCTGCTGGTAAAAGACTGCCGCGTAGCGCTGGGCCAGCTGGGTGCGCTTAATCGCGCAGCGTTCGACAAGCCGGTCGTGGCGATCACCGGCTCCAGCGGCAAGACCACGGTCAAGGAAATGCTGGCCAGCATCTTGCGTACCCGTGGCCTGGTGCATGCGACTCGCGGCAACCTGAACAATGACCTCGGCGCGCCGCTGACTTTGTTGGAAATCGCCCCGGAGCACAGTGCCGCGGTTATCGAGCTGGGCGCTTCGCGCATTGGCGAGATCCGTTACACCGTGGGCCTGACCCAGCCGCAGGTGGTCATCATCAACAACGCCGGTACTGCCCACGTTGGCGAGTTCGGCGGCCCGGAGAAAATTGTCGAGGCCAAGGGCGAGATCCTCGAAGGCCTGGGCGAGGGCGGCACGGCCATCCTCAACCTGGACGACAAGGCGTTTGCCATCTGGAAAGCGCGTGCAGGTGCGCACCAGGTCATCAGTTTCGCCCGCAATGACGCTAACGCTGATTTCTACGCCACTGATATCGGCCGTGATGCGCGTGGTTGCCCGTCGTTCACGCTGCATGGCGCCGGTGAATCGGTGGCCGTGCAACTCAACGTGCTGGGCGAGCATAACGTCAGCAACGCCCTGGCCGCCGCCGCCGCCGCCCATGCCGTTGGTCTGAGCCTGAGCGGCATTGCCGCCGGCCTGAATGCCGTACAACCGGTCAAGGGCCGCACCGTTGCGCAGATCGCGCCGAGCGGTGTGCGCGTGATCGATGACAGTTACAACGCAAATCCCACCTCGATGTGCGCGGCCATTGATATACTCGCCGGCTTTTCCGGGCGCACCGTTCTGGTGCTGGGGGATATCGGCGAGCTGGGCCAGTGGGCGGAAGAAGGCCACCGTCAGGTGGGCGATTACGCACGCGGCAAGGTCGACGCCCTGTATGCAGTGGGTTCCAACATGACATATGCGGTCAAGGCGTTCGGCGCCAATGGCCGTCATTTCGCTACTCAAGCTGAGCTGATCGAAGCCGTTAGCGCCGAGTCTGCCAGCAACACCACTATCTTGATCAAGGGCTCGCGCAGCGCTGCGATGGAAAACGTCGTGGCTGCATTGTGCGGTGCCAGCGGGGAGAAACATTAATGCTGCTGCTGTTGGCTGAGTATCTGCAACAGTTCCATAAAGGCTTCGCGGTCTTCCAGTACCTGTCCCTGCGCGGGATCCTCGGTGTACTGACCGCGTTGTCGCTGGCGCTGTGCCTGGGCCCGTGGATGATCCGTACCCTGCAGATTCGCCAGATCGGTCAGGCCGTCCGTAACGACGGCCCGCAATCGCACCTGTCCAAATCCGGCACCCCGACCATGGGTGGCGCTTTGATCCTGTCCGCCATCGGCATCAGCACCCTGCTGTGGGCCGACCTGTCCAACCGCTACGTGTGGACGGTGCTGATCGTCACCCTGCTGTTCGGTGCCATCGGCTGGGTCGACGACTACCGCAAGGTGATCGAAAAGAACTCGCGTGGCCTGCCGAGCCGCTGGAAGTACTTCTGGCAGTCGGTGTTCGGCCTGGGGGCTGCAATCTTCCTGTTCAAGACGGCCCCGACCACTGTCGAAACCACGCTGATCGTGCCGTTCCTCAAGGATGTCACCATCCCGCTGGGCATCGGCTTCATCGTGCTCACCTACTTCGTCATCGTCGGCTCGAGCAACGCGGTCAACCTGACCGATGGCCTCGATGGCCTGGCGATCATGCCGACGGTAATGGTCGGCGGTGCGCTGGGGATCTTCTGCTACCTGTCGGGTAACGTGAAGTTTGCCGAGTACCTGCTCATCCCGTACGTCCCGGGTTCGGGCGAACTGATTGTGTTCTGCGGCGCGCTGATTGGCGCGGGCCTTGGCTTCTTGTGGTTCAACACCTATCCGGCCCAGGTGTTCATGGGCGACGTCGGCGCACTGGCGCTGGGCGCTGCGCTGGGCACTATCGCCGTGATCGTGCGTCAGGAAATCGTGCTGTTCATCATGGGTGGCATCTTCGTGATGGAAACCCTGTCGGTGGTGATCCAGGTCGCCTCCTTCAAGTTGACCGGCAAGCGCGTGTTCCGCATGGCGCCGATCCACCACCACTTTGAACTCAAGGGTTGGCCTGAGCCGCGCGTGATCGTCCGCTTCTGGATCATCACCGTGATTCTGGTGCTGATCGGCCTTGCAACCCTGAAACTGAGGTAGACGAGCGTGTCACTGATCGCTTCCGACCAATTCCGCATCGTTGTCGGCCTCGGCAAGAGCGGCATGTCCCTGGTTCGCTTCCTGGCGAGCCGGGGCATTGCCTTTGCGGTCGCCGACACCCGCGAGCAGCCGCCGGAACTGGACACCCTGCGCCGTGATTACCCGCAGGTGGAAGTGCGCTGTGGTGAGCTGGACGTGGACTTCCTGTGCCGCGCCAACGAGCTGTACGTGAGCCCCGGCCTGGCCCTGGCCACGCCGGCCCTGCAGCAAGCAGCGGCGCGCGGCGTCAAGCTGTCCGGCGACATCGAGCTGTTCGCCCGCCATGCCAAGGCCCCGATCATCGCGATCAGTGGCTCCAACGCGAAAAGCACCGTGACCACCCTGGTCGGCGAGATGGCCGCCAAGGCAGGCAAACGTGTGGCTGTCGGTGGCAACCTGGGTACGCCGGCCCTGGACCTGCTCAGCGATGACGTCGAGCTGTATGTCATGGAGCTGTCGAGCTTCCAGCTGGAAACCACCGACCAGCTCAACGCCGAAGTGGCCACTGTGCTGAATATCAGCGAAGACCACATGGACCGCTACAGCGGCCTGCCGGCCTACCACCTGGCCAAGCACCGGATCTTCCGGGGTGCCCAGCAGGTGGTGGTCAACCGCCAGGATGCCCTGAGCCGGCCGCTGCCGGTCGAAGGCCGCCCATGCTGGACATTCGGCCTCAACCAGCCGGACTTCAAAGGTTTCGGGCTGCGTGAAGTCGATGGCGAGAAATACCTGGCCTTCGAATTCCAGAATCTGATGCCGGCGCGCGAGCTGAAAGTTCGTGGCGCCCACAACCAGAGCAACGCGCTGGCGGCCCTGGCCCTGGGCCATGCCGCAGGTCTGCCGTTCGAGCCGATGCTCGAGGCCCTGCGCGAATTCGGTGGCCTGGCCCATCGTTGCCAGTGGGTGCGTGAGCGCAACGGTGTGAACTGGTACGACGATTCCAAGGCTACCAACGTGGGGGCAGCGCTGGCTGCCATCGAAGGCCTGGGCGCGGATATTGAAGGCAAGCTGGTGCTGATCGCCGGTGGCGATGGCAAGGGCGCCGATTTTGCTGCCCTGCGCGAGCCCGTGGCGCGCTTCTGCCGCGCCGTGGTGTTGCTCGGCCGTGATGCCGAACGCCTGGCCGAAACCTTGGGTGATGGCGTACCGCTGGTGCGGGTCAAGACTTTGGATGAAGCCGTGCAGCAATGCGCCGACCTGGCCCAGCCTGGCGATGCCGTGCTGCTGTCGCCAGCGTGCGCCAGCCTCGACATGTTCAAGAACTTTGAAGAGCGCGGGCGCCTGTTCGCCCAGGCGGCGGGAGGGCTGGCATGATCTTCGGCATCCTCAAGCCGTACCCCTCGCCGCTGATCAGCGGCCGTGGCATCGACCTCGACTTCGCCTTCCTGGCCGGCTGCCTGGCGCTGCTTGGCCTGGGCCTGGTCATGATCACCTCGGCGTCGTCGGAAGTGGCCGCAGTGCAGTCCGGCAACCCGCTGTACCACATGTTCCGCCACCTGGTGTACGTGGCTATCGGCCTGGTCGCCTGCGGCGCGACCATGCTGGTGCCGATCGCCACTTGGCAGCGCATGGGCTTCATGATGCTGGTGGGTGCCTTCGCGCTGCTGGTCATGGTGCTAGTGCCTGGCATCGGCCGTGAAGTGAACGGCTCGATGCGCTGGATCGGCTTCAGTTTCTTCAACGTCCAGCCTTCGGAGATCGCCAAGGTCTTCGTGGTCATCTACCTCGCGGGCTACCTGGTGCGTCGCCAGACCGAAGTGCGCGAAAGCTGGATGGGCTTCTTCAAACCGTTCATCGTGCTGCTGCCGATGGCCGGCCTGCTGCTGATGGAGCCGGACTTCGGTGCCACCGTGGTGATGATGGGCGCCGCTGCGGCCATGCTGTTCCTCGGCGGGGTGGGGCTGTTCCGCTTCAGCCTGATGGTGGTGCTGGCGGTGGTCGCGGTGTTCGTGCTGGTGCAGGCGCAGCCCTATCGAATGGCACGTCTGATCACCTTCACCGACCCGTGGTCCGACCAGTTCGGCTCCGGCTACCAGCTGACCCAGGCACTGATTGCCTTCGGCCGTGGCGAGTGGCTGGGCGTAGGGCTGGGCAACAGCGTGCAGAAGCAGTTCTACCTGCCCGAGGCGCACACCGACTTCGTGTTCTCGGTACTCGCCGAAGAACTGGGCGTGGTCGGTTCGTTGGTGACCATCGCGCTGTTCGTCTTCGTCACCGTGCGCGCTCTGTACATCGGCCTGTGGGCCGAGAAGGCCAAGCAGTTCTTTGCCGCCTACATGGCGTTCGGCTTGGCGTTCCTGTGGATCGGCCAGTTCCTGATCAACATCGGCGTGAACGTCGGCCTGCTGCCGACCAAGGGCCTGACCTTGCCATTCCTCAGTTACGGGGGCAGTTCGCTGGTGATCTGCTGCGCCTGCGTCGGCTTGCTGCTGCGCATCGAATGGGAAAGCCGCACCCACCTGGGCAGCGAGGAGCACGAATTCAGCGAAAGCGATTTTGCCGAGGAGACCAATCATGGCCGCTGACGGCAAGAACGTACTGATCATGGCGGGCGGTACCGGGGGCCACGTGTTCCCGGCCCTGGCCTGCGCCCGTGAATTCCAGGCGCGCGGCTACAGCGTGCATTGGCTGGGCACGCCGCGTGGCATCGAGAATGAACTGGTGCCACAGGCTGGCTTGCCACTGCACCTGATCCAGGTCAGCGGCCTGCGTGGCAAGGGCAAGCTGTCGCTGCTCAAGGCGCCGTTCACCCTGATCAAGGCTGTACTGCAGGCACGGCGCATCATTCGCCAGCTCAAGCCGGTCTGCGTGGTCGGCTTCGGTGGCTACCTCACCGGCCCCGGCGGCGTGGCCGCGCGGCTGTGCGGGGTGCCGCTGGTCATTCACGAACAGAACGCCCGCGCCGGTACCTCCAATCGCCTGCTGGTACCGCTGTCGGCACGGGTCTGTGAAGCTTTCCCGGGCACGTTCGAGGCCAATGACAAACTGCGTACCACCGGCAACCCGGTGCGCCCGGAGCTGTTCATGGACGCGCAACGTGCGCCCCTGGCCGAGCGCCGCGCACGCCTGTTGGTCATGGGTGGCAGCCTGGGTGCGGAACCATTGAACAAATTGTTGCCTAAGGCCCTGTCCGAGGTGCCCGCCAACCTGCGGCCCGAGGTGTTCCATCAGGCCGGCAAGCATCACGCGCCGATCACCGCCGAGCGGTATCAGGAGGCGGGTGTCGAGGCTCAGGTAGAGCCGTTCATCAAAGACATGGCCCATGCCTATGGCTGGGCCGACCTGGTGGTGTGCCGGGCCGGTGCCCTGACCGTGAGCGAACTCGCCGCGGCAGGCCTGCCTTCGATGCTGGTGCCTTTGCCCCATGCCATCGACGATCACCAGACCCACAACGCCCAATATCTGGCTCGGGAAGGCGCCGCCTTCCTCATGCCACAAGCGACAACTGGCGCAGCGCAGCTCGCTGAACGCCTGAACGAGGTGCTGATGCAACCCGAGAAACTCAACACCATGGCAGGCACCGCACGGCGCCTGGCCAAGCCTGCAGCAACCAGCACCGTGGTCGATATCTGCCTGGAGGTGGCCCATGGTTGAAAGCCAGAAAGCCATGCCACATCCGAAGATGGGCCGCATCAACCGCATCCATTTCGTCGGTATCGGCGGCGTGGGCATGTGCGGTATTGCCGAGGTGCTGCTGAACCTGGGCTATCAAGTGTCCGGTTCCGACCTCAAGGCATCGCCGGTCACCCAGCGCCTGGAGTCGTTCGGCGCCGAGATCTTTGTCGGCCACCGTGCCGAGAACGCCGCCAATGCCGATGTGCTGGTTGTGTCCAGCGCCATCAACCCGGCCAACCCGGAAGTTGCCACCGCCCTCGAGCGGCGCATTCCGGTGGTGCCGCGTGCCGAAATGCTCGCCGAGCTGATGCGCTATCGCCATGGCGTGGCGGTGGCCGGTACCCACGGCAAGACCACCACCACCAGCCTGCTGGCCTCGGTCTTCGCCGCAGGCGGCCTGGACCCGACTTTCGTCATCGGTGGCCGCCTGACGGCTGCCGGCACCAATGCCCAGCTGGGTACCAGCCGCTACCTGATCGCCGAAGCCGATGAAAGCGACGCCAGCTTCCTGCACCTGCAGCCAATGGTCGCCGTGGTCACCAACATCGACGCCGATCACATGGCCACCTACGAAGGCGACTTCAACAAACTGAAGAAAACCTTCGTCGAGTTCCTGCACAACCTGCCGTTCTACGGCCTAGCCGTGATGTGCCTGGACGACCCGGTGGTGCGCGAGATCCTGCCACAGGTCAAGCGCCCGACCGTGACCTATGGCTTCAGCGAAGAGGCCGACATCCGTGCCATCAACGTGAGCCAGAAAGGCATGCAGACCCACTTCACCGTGCTGCGTCGCGACCGCGAGCCGCTGGACGTATCGGTGAACATGCCCGGTAACCACAACGTGCTCAACGCGCTGGCGACCATTGCCATTGCCACCGACGAGGGCATCAGCGACGAAGCCATCGTCCAAGGCCTGTCGGGCTTCCAGGGCGTCGGCCGCCGCTTCCAGGTTTATGGCGAGCTGCCGGTCGATGGCGGCAGCGTGATGCTGGTCGACGACTACGGCCACCACCCGACCGAAGTGGCCGCGGTGATCAAGGCCGTGCGCGGTGGCTGGCCGAGCCGCCGCCTGGTGATTGTCTACCAGCCACACCGTTATAGCCGCACCCGCGACCTGTACGACGACTTCGTACAAGTACTGGGCGATGCCAACGTGCTGCTGCTGATGGAGGTCTACCCGGCCGGTGAAGAGCCGATCCCCGGTGCCGACAGCCGCCAGCTGTGCCACAGCATCCGCCAGCGCGGCAAGCTGGACCCGATCTACATCGAACGTGGCGCGGAGCTTGCGCCACTGGTCCAGCCGCTGCTGCGCGCCGGTGACATCCTGCTGTGCCAGGGTGCCGGTGACGTCGGTGGCCTGGCCCCGCAATTGATGAAAAGCCCGCTGTTCGCAGGCGCCAAGCAGGAGAAGTCGAAATGACCAGCGCCTACGACAAGTTGCATTCCACCGTGGACGTCAAAGCGTTCGGCCGCGTCGCCGTGCTGTACGGCGGCAAGAGCGCCGAGCGTGAGGTCTCGCTGAAATCCGGCGCCGCGGTGATCGCAGCGCTGACCAGCGCCGGTGTCGACGTCGTCGCCATCGATGTGGGTGACGACCTGCTGTCGCGCCTGCAGAGCGAAAAGATCGACCGCGCCTTCATCATTCTCCACGGCCGTGGCGGTGAAGATGGCAGCATGCAAGGCCTGCTGGAGTGCCTGGGCATCCCTTACACCGGCAGCGGCATCCTCGCCTCGGCCCTGGCCATGGACAAGCTGCGCACCAAGCAGGTGTGGCAGAGCCTGGGTATTCCTACCCCGCGCCACGCCGTTTTGGCCAGCGAAAGTGATTGTGTTGCAGCGAGTGGGGAACTGGGCTTCCCGTTGATCGTCAAACCTGCCCATGAAGGCTCTAGCATCGGCATGGCCAAGGTGAACAGCGAGCAGGAACTGATCGCTGCCTGGCAAGACGCCGCCAACTACGATTCGCAAGTTCTGGTCGAGCAATGGATTCACGGCCCGGAGTACACCATCGCCGTTCTGCGTGGCCAGGTGCTGCCGCCGATCGCGCTGGGCACCCCGCACGTGTTCTACGACTACGACGCCAAGTACATCGCCAATGACACCCAGTACCGCATCCCGTGCGGCCTGGACGCCGTCAAGGAACAGGAACTGATCGACCTGACCGCACGCGCCTGCGATGCCATCGGCATCGAAGGCTGGGGCCGGCTGGACGTGATGCAGGACGAGCAGGGCCGGTTCTGGCTGCTCGAAGTCAACACCGCACCGGGCATGACTGATCATAGCCTGGTGCCCATGGCGGCCCGCGCGGCCGGCCTGGACTTCCAGCAACTGGTGCTGGCGATCCTGGCCGACAGCGTAGCGACGCGAGGTTAACAAGCCATGCAAGGCGCGATGATACGTCAGCAGCAACCCGTTACCGGCCGCAGCAAGCCGGTGCCGCGTGGTGCCAGCCGACTGGTGGCCGACGAGCCCGTATCGGCGCGCCTGCCGCGGCCGAGCCTGGGGGGCCTCAAGCGCCTGCTATGGCCGGTACTGCTGGTGGCCGCAGGCTTTGGCGCCTATGAGGGCGCCATCCGCCTGATGCCGTATGCCGACCGGCCGATCACCAAGATCGACGTGCAGGGTGACCTCAGCTACATCAGCCAGCAGTCGGTGCAACAGCGGATCGCACCGTACGTGGCTGCGAGTTTCTTCAGCGTCGACCTCACGGCGATGCGTGCAGAGCTCGAGCAGATGCCCTGGATCGCCCACGCCGAAGTGCGCCGGGTGTGGCCGGACGAAGTGGTCATTCGCCTGGAAGAACAGTTGCCGGTGGCGCGCTGGGGTGACGAAGCCTTGCTCAACAACCAGGGCGAGGCCTTTACCCCACGTGAGCTGGCCAACTACGAGCACCTGCCGCAGCTGGCCGGGCCGCAGCGCGCTCAGCAGCAAGTCATGCAGCAGTATCAGGTATTGAGCCAGATGCTGCGCCCCATGGGCTTCTCCATTGCCCGTCTGGAGCTGCGCGAGCGCGGCAGCTGGTTCCTCACCACGGGTGCGGGCATTGCCGGGCCGGGCATCGAGCTGCTGTTGGGGCGCGACCATCTGGTGGAGAAGATGCGCCGTTTCATTGCCATTTACGACAAGACACTCAAAGAGCAGATCACCAATATCGCCCGCATTGATCTGCGCTATTCCAACGGACTTGCCGTTGGTTGGCGGGAACCGAACGCACCGACGACGGCCCAACCCGCCGTTGCGAAGAATTAGAGAGAGGCAGGACCATGGCAAACGCGCATAGCGGCAAAATGATCGTCGGGCTGGACATCGGCACCTCCAAGGTGGTGGCGCTGGTGGGTGAAGTGGGCGAAGACGGCACCCTCGAGATCGTGGGTATCGGTACCCATCCGTCCCGCGGCCTGAAAAAAGGCGTGGTGGTGAACATCGAGTCGACCGTGCAGTCGATCCAGCGCGCCGTGGAAGAAGCGCAGCTGATGGCCGGCTGCCGCATCCACTCGGCGTTCGTCGGCGTGGCCGGCAACCACATCCGCAGCCTGAACTCCCACGGCATCGTCGCCATCCGCGACCGTGAGGTCAGCGTTGCCGACCTTGAGCGCGTGCTCGACGCCGCCCAGGCCGTGGCCATTCCGGCTGACCAGCGCGTGCTGCACACCCTGCCGCAGGACTACGTGATCGACAACCAGGAAGGCGTGCGCGAGCCGCTGGGCATGTCCGGCGTGCGCCTGGAAGCCAAGGTCCACGTGGTTACTTGCGCGGTCAACGCGGCGCAGAACATCGAGAAGTGCGTACGCCGCTGCGGCCTGGAAATTGACGACATCATCCTCGAGCAGCTGGCCTCGGCCTACTCGGTGCTGACCGACGATGAAAAAGAGCTGGGCGTGTGCCTGGTGGACATCGGCGGCGGCACCACCGACATCGCCATCTTCACCGAAGGCGCGATCCGTCACACCGCGGTCATCCCGATTGCCGGCGACCAGGTGACCAACGACATCGCCATGGCCCTGCGTACACCGACCCAGTACGCCGAGGAAATCAAGATCCGTTACGCCTGCGCCCTGGCCAAGCTGGCCGGTGCCGGCGAGACCATCAAGGTGCCGAGCGTGGGTGATCGCCCACCGCGCGAGCTGTCGCGCCAGGCCCTGGCCGAGGTGGTGGAGCCGCGTTACGACGAGCTCTTCACCCTGATCCAGGCCGAGCTGCGCCGCAGCGGTTACGAGGACCTGGTGCCAGCTGGCATCGTTCTCACCGGCGGCACCGCGAAGATGGAAGGCGCCGTGGAACTGGCCGAAGAAATCTTCCACATGCCGGTACGCCTGGGCGTACCGCACAGCGTTCGGGGGCTGAGCGACGTGGTGCGCAACCCGATCTATTCCACCGGTGTGGGCTTGCTCACTTACGGCCTGCTGAAGCAGTCCGAGGACTTGATCCTGACCGGTAACAGCAACAGCAGCAACAACAGCTATGGCGATGAACCGAAGGCCCCAGTGCTTGAGCGCTTCAAGAAGTGGGTCCAGGGCAACTTCTAAGTTTCAAAGCAGTAGTGGTAGGCGCGACAACTAGAGAACTGTAAGGAGAGGGAAAATGTTCGAGCTCGTAGACAACGTCCCGCAAAGCCCGGTCATCAAAGTGATCGGCGTCGGCGGTGGCGGCGGCAACGCCGTCAACCACATGGTGAAGAGCAGCATCGAAGGCGTCGAATTCATCTGCGCCAACACCGATGCCCAGGCGCTGAAAAGCATTGGCGCACGCACCATCCTGCAACTGGGTACCGGCGTGACCAAAGGTCTGGGTGCCGGTGCCAACCCGGAAGTCGGCCGTCAGGCCGCGCTGGAAGACCGTGAGCGCATCGCCGAGGTGCTGCAGGGCACCAACATGGTGTTCATCACCACCGGCATGGGTGGCGGTACCGGTACCGGTGCGGCGCCGATCATCGCCGAAGTGGCGAAGGAAATGGGCATCCTCACCGTTGCCGTGGTGACCCGTCCGTTCCCGTTCGAAGGTCGCAAACGTATGCAGATCGCCGATGAAGGCATCCGCATGCTGGCCGAGAGCGTCGACTCGCTGATCACCATCCCCAACGAGAAGCTGCTGACCATCCTGGGCAAGGATGCCAGCCTGCTGTCCGCTTTCGCCAAGGCTGACGATGTACTGGCCGGTGCCGTTCGTGGTATCTCCGACATCATCAAGCGCCCGGGCATGATCAACGTCGACTTTGCCGACGTGCGCACCGTGATGGGCGAGATGGGCATGGCGATGATGGGTACCGGTTGCGCCAGCGGCCCGAACCGTGCACGTGAAGCCACCGAGGCTGCGATCCGCAACCCGTTGCTCGAAGACGTCAACCTGCAGGGCGCCCGCGGCATCCTGGTGAACATCACCGCAGGCCCTGACCTGTCGCTGGGTGAGTACTCCGACGTGGGTAGCATCATCGAAGCCTTTGCCTCTGACCACGCGATGGTCAAGGTCGGCACCGTGATCGACCCTGACATGCGCGACGAACTGCACGTGACCGTAGTTGCCACTGGCCTGGGCGCGCGCATCGAGAAGCCGGTCAAGGTGGTGGACAACACCCTGCAAACCGCTCAGCAGGCGTACGAGGCCTCCAACCCGGCCCCGGTTCGTCAGGAGCAGCCAGCGGTCAACTACCGTGACCTGGAGCGCCCGACCGTCATGCGCAACCAGGCCCATGCGGGTGCCGCAGCAGCAGCTAAACTCAACCCTCAGGATGACCTGGACTACCTCGATATCCCGGCTTTCCTGCGTCGCCAGGCTGATTAATGGAATTTATCAGGGGTATAAAGGTGGTTGGTGTTCAGCAAAGGCCGGGTCTGTTATCATCCCCAGCCTTTGTTGATACCTGTTCGCAATTTGCGATGAAGCGGCCAATGCCATGATTAGACAACGCACCCTGAAGAATACCATCCGTGCCACAGGTGTCGGCCTGCACTCCGGGGAGAAGGTCTACCTGACCCTCAAGCCTGCGCCTGTCGATACCGGCATCGTCTTCCGTCGCGCCGACCTTGACCCTGTGGTCGAGATCCCGGCACGTGCGGCCAACGTCGGTGAGACCACCATGTCCACCACGCTGGTCAACGGTGACGTCAAGGTCGATACCGTCGAGCACTTGCTCTCCGCCATGGCGGGTCTGGGCATCGATAACGCCTACGTCGAGCTCTCCGCCTCGGAAGTTCCGATCATGGATGGCAGCGCCGGTCCCTTCGTATTCCTGATTCAGTCTGCTGGCCTGGAAGAACAGGACGCAGCCAAGAAGTTCATCCGCATCCTGCGTGAAGTAACAGTGGAAGAGGGCGACAAGCGCGCCACTTTCCTGCCTTTCGAAGGCTTCAAGGTGAGCTTCGAGATCGACTTCGATCACCCGGTCCTCAAGGGCCAGACCCAGAGCGCAGTCGTCGACTTCTCCAGCACCTCGTTCGTGAAGGAAGTCAGCCGCGCCCGCACCTTCGGTTTCATGCGTGATATCGAGTACCTGCGCAAGCACAACCTTGCGTTGGGCGGCAGTGTCGAGAACGCCATTGTTGTCGACGAAACCGGTGTACTGAACGAAGACGGCCTTCGCTCCGAAGATGAATTCGTCAAGCACAAGATCCTCGACGCCATTGGCGACCTGTATCTGCTGGGCAACAGCCTGATCGGCGAGTTCAAGGGCTACAAGTCCGGGCACGCGCTGAACAACCAGCTGCTGCGCAAGCTCATTGCTGAAACCGATGCCTGGGAAGTGGTCACTTTCGAAGATGCCAGCACGGCACCGATCTCGTACATGCGCCCTGTTGCGGCCGTGTAAGTTCGAACACTCTCTAGTTCATTAAGGCCACCTTCGGGTGGCCTTTTTTATGGGTGCTGGTTCAGCTTTTGCCCTTGGTGTGGCTGGCGAGCCGTTGCAGTGCCTCACGCAGCTTGGGGTCGCTGATGCCTTCGGCGGTATCACGAATACTCTCGGCGGCGTTGCTCGACAACAGGGTCGTGTTGCCGCTGCGCTTGGCCGGCACCAGAGGAGGTTGGACTTTGTACAGAATGCGCCGCAAGTTGGCGAATGCTTCCAAGGCTTGTAACTCTCGCATCAAGCGCTTCTGCTGGTAACGCAGGCGCGTGGCCCAGTGCCCGTCGGTGACCACCAGCAACAGGGTGCCGTCGCGCCACGAGGCCACATGGCAATGCTCGCGCGCAGCCGGTTGCAGCTGGCTTTCCAGCAGGCGTTGCAGATGCTCCAGGCGTTCGGCCTGGTTCAGCAGCAGGCGCAGCGGGCGGACCTGGCGCAGCAGCGCAGACGGCGGCTGTGCGGGGGAGGGTTTGTAGGCCATGGGGGTACGTATGAAGTTACAAGATTGGCAGTCTAACATCTCTGTTGCCTGTATCGGCCTCATCGCCGGCAAGCCGGCTCCCACAGGTGCCATGCAGGGCTTAAGACGAGTGAAAATCCCTGTGGGAACCGGCTTGCCGGCGATAGCTCTAGTGCAGGCGCTGAAGAATACGAGCCGTTCTCGATACGTTTCATCATGCGCCGGGTTGAACTCAGGGAAAATGCCCTTATCTTAGAAACGCCCCCGCCAAAGCGCTGTGCCAGCATCGTGGAAATCCACCACTTTCCTCACCATCGTTTCCGGGTAGAATGCTCGTTCGCATGCGGCCTCAGGGCTGCACGGGCGACTCATGGGGCCGCCCTCCATCCCTACGTGTGGAAGATCCTGCCGATATGTTTGCGCCTTTGTTAAAGAAACTTTTTGGAAGCAAGAATGAGCGTGAAGTCAAACGCATGCTCAAGACGGTAAGTATCGTCAATGCCTTCGAAGAGAAAATGGTCGCCCTCTCCGATGAGCAACTGCGCGCCAAGACCGCAGAGTTCAAGGAGCGCCTGGCCAAAGGCGAGACACTGGACCAACTGCTGCCTGAAGCCTTCGCCGTGGCCCGTGAGGCCGGCAAGCGCGTGATGGGCATGCGCCACTTCGACGTGCAGCTGATCGGCGGTATGACCCTGCACGAGGGTATGATCGCAGAAATGCGCACCGGTGAAGGCAAGACCTTGGTCGGTACCCTGGCCGTCTACCTCAATGCCTTGTCCGGCAAAGGCGTGCACGTGGTTACCGTCAACGATTACCTGGCCCGCCGTGACGCCAACTGGATGCGCCCGCTGTACGAATTCCTCGGCCTGTCCGTGGGCATCGTCTCGGCGTTCCAGCCGCCTGAAGAAAAGCGCGCTGCCTATGCGTCCGACATCACCTACGGCACCAACAACGAATTCGGTTTCGACTACCTGCGCGACAACATGGCGTTCAGCCAGGAAGAGAAGTTCCAGCGTGAACTCAACTTCTCGGTCATCGACGAAGTCGACTCGATCCTCATCGACGAAGCCCGTACCCCGCTGATCATCTCCGGCCAGGCCGAAGACAGCTCCAAGCTGTACATCGAGATCAACCGCCTGATCCCGCGCCTGACCCAGCACATCGAAGAAGTCGAAGGCCAGGTCACCCAGGAAGGCCACTTCACCATCGACGAGAAGAGCCGCCAGGTCGAGCTCAACGAAGCCGGTCACCAGTTCATCGAAGAGATGCTCACCCAGGCCGGGCTGCTGGCCGAGGGCGAGAGCCTCTACTCGGCGCACAACCTGGGCCTGCTGACCCACGTTTACGCTGGCCTGCGTGCGCACAAGCTGTTCCACCGCAACGTCGAGTACATCGTCCAGGACGGCCAGGTTCTGCTGATCGACGAACACACCGGCCGTACCATGCCGGGCCGCCGCTTGTCCGAAGGCCTGCACCAGGCCATCGAAGCGAAAGAGAACCTGAACATCCAGGCCGAGAGCCAGACCCTGGCGTCGACCACCTTCCAGAACTACTTCCGTCTGTACACCAAGCTGTCCGGCATGACCGGTACCGCCGACACCGAAGCGTTCGAGTTCCAGTCGATCTATGGCCTCAACGTGATGGTCATCCCGCCGAACAAGCCGCTGGCGCGTAAGGACTTCAACGACCTGGTGTACCTGACCGCCGACGAGAAATACGCCGCGATCATCGCCGACATCAAGGAAAGCATGGTCCTTGGCCGCCCGGTACTGGTAGGTACCGCGACCATCGAAACCTCCGAGCACATGTCGGCCCTGCTGCAGAAAGAGGGTATCGACCACAAGGTACTGAACGCCAAGTACCACGAGAAGGAAGCCGAGATCATTGCGCAGGCCGGTGCCCCGGGTGCGCTGACCATCGCCACCAACATGGCCGGCCGTGGTACCGACATTCTGCTGGGCGGCAACTGGGAAGCCGAAGTGGCTGCCCTGGATAACCCGAGCGCCGAGCAGATCGCCCAGATCAAAGCCGACTGGCAGAAGCGTCACCAGCAGGTGATCGAGTCGGGTGGCCTGCACGTGATCGCCTCCGAGCGCCACGAATCGCGCCGTATCGACAACCAGCTGCGTGGCCGTTCCGGCCGTCAGGGCGACCCAGGCTCCAGCCGCTTCTACCTGTCGCTGGAAGACAGCCTGATGCGTATCTTCGCCTCCGACCGCGTGAAGAACTTCATGAAGGCGCTGGGCATGCAGTCCGGTGAGGCCATCGAGCACCGCATGGTCACCAACGCCATCGAAAAAGCGCAGCGCAAGGTCGAAGGCCGCAACTTCGATATTCGTAAGCAGCTGCTCGAATACGATGACGTGGCCAACGAACAGCGCAAGGTGATCTACCACATGCGCAACAGCCTGCTGGCTGCCGAGAACATTGGCGACACCATCGCCGAGTTCCGCCAGGAAGTGCTCGATGCCACCATCAGCCAGCACATTCCGCCGCAGTCGCTGCCTGAGCAGTGGGACGTGGCCGGTCTGGAAGCTTCGCTGTCCAGCGACTTCGCCATGAAGCTGCCGATCCAGCAGTGGCTCGACGAGGACGATCACCTCTACGAGGAAACCCTGCGCGAGAAGCTGCTGAAGGAAATCACCGACGCCTACACCGAGAAGGAAGACCAGGCCGGCATCGACGCCCTGCGTACCTTCGAGAAGCAGATCCTGCTGCGCGTGCTGGACGACCTGTGGAAAGACCACCTGTCGACCATGGACCACCTGCGCCACGGTATTCACCTGCGCGGTTACGCGCAGAAGAACCCGAAGCAGGAGTACAAGCGCGAATCCTTCAGCCTGTTCCAGGAGCTGCTCGAGTCGATCAAGCGCGACACCATCCGCGTGCTGTCGCACGTTCAGGTACGCCGCGAAGACCCGGTCGAAGAGGAAGCCCGCCTGCGTCGCGAAGCCGAAGAACTGGCCAGCCGCATGCAGTTCCAGCATGCCCCGGCGCCAGGCCTGGAAAGCGAGCAATTGAGCGAAGAGGGCGCTGAAGTGGCCGTGGCTGCTGCCCCGGTGCGCAACGACCAGAAGCTGGGCCGCAACGAGCCGTGCTGGTGTGGTTCGGGCAAAAAGTTCAAGCATTGCCATGGTCAAATCGAGTGATCTGACCTGATTGTTGTATCGTGACAAATCTGGGGGCCGCATTGCGGCCCCCTTTTTCCATATTCACGTTTTTCTAGGAGCGCTCTAATGGCTGTTGGTCTTGGTCCTTTGCCCACCCTGCACCCGGTTCCGGGTTTTGAACTCGGCATCGCTTCTGCCGGCATCAAGCGCCCAGGGCGCAAGGATGTAGTGGTCATGCGCTGCGCCGAAGGCTCCAGCGTGGCGGGTGTGTTCACCCTCAACGCCTTCTGTGCAGCACCGGTGATCCTCTCCAAGCAGCGCGTTCAGGGCACCGTGCGTTATCTGCTGACCAACACTGGCAATGCCAACGCCGGTACCGGCGCGCCGGGCCTGGCCGCCGCCGAGCGTACGTGCGCCAAGCTGGCAGAACTGACCGGCGTACCAGCCGAAGCGGTATTGCCGTTCTCCACCGGTGTGATCGGTGAGCCGCTGCCGGTCGAGAAGATCGAAGGCGCCCTGCAGGCCGCGCTGGACAACCTGTCGGAAAACAACTGGGCTGAAGCCGCCACCGGCATCATGACCACCGACACCCTGCCCAAGGGTGCCAGCCGCCAGTTCCAGCACGAGGGCGTGACCGTCACCGTGACCGGTATCAGCAAAGGCGCCGGCATGATCCGCCCGAACATGGCCACCATGCTCGGCTACATCGCCACCGATGCCAAGGTCGCACCCAAGGTGCTCAAGGACCTGATGCTCGACGGCGCCAACAAGTCGTTCAACCGCATCACCATCGACGGTGACACCTCGACCAACGACTGCTGCATGCTGATCGCCACTGGCAAGGCCAACCTGCCGGAAGTCACCGAAGCCAGCGGCGCGCTGTTCGAAGCCCTGAAGAAGGCCGTATTCGAAGTGTGCATGGAAGTGGCCCAGGCCATCGTCCGTGACGGCGAAGGCGCCACCAAGTTCGTCACTGTGCAGGTCAACGGCGGTGGCAACCACCAGGAGTGCCTGGACGTCGGTTACGCCGTCGCTCACTCGCCGCTGATCAAGACCGCACTGTTCGCCTCCGACCCGAACTGGGGCCGTATCCTGGCCGCTGTGGGGCGTGCTGGTGTGCCGGAGCTGGATGTCAGCCTGATCGACGTGTACCTCGACAGCGTCTGCATCGCCAGCCAAGGCGGCCGCAGCCCGAGCTACACCGAAGCACAAGGCTCGGCAGTGATGGCTCAGGAAGAGATCACCATCCGTATCGAGCTGGGCCGTGGCCAGTGCAGCGAAACCATCTGGACCACCGACCTGTCCCACGAATACGTGAAGATCAACGCCGAGTACCGTACCTGATCCAAAGGCCCTTTCGCGGGCAAGTCGGCTCCTGTGGGGGCGGGCTTGCCCGCGATGGGCTGCACAGCAGCCCCAAGGCCACCGACAATGTCAAATCATCGGAGCCGACCCATGAGCTATCAATTGATCATCGGCGACAAGCTGTATTCTTCGTGGTCGCTACGCGGCGCCCTGGCCCTCGAGCTGGCTGGCGTGCCCTACGAAGAAACCCTGATCAAACTCAACCAGCCCGACACTCGCCAGCGCATCCTCGCATTCTCTTCCTCCGGCAAAGTGCCGCTGCTCAAGACCGAACACGGTGTGATCGCCGACTCCCTGGCCATCGCCGAATACCTCAATGACCGCCACCCCGAGGCCCAGCTATGGCCTGCTGACGTGGCCGCCCGTGCCCAGGCCCGTTCGGCCTGCGCGCAGATGCACAGTGGCTTCTTCGCCCTGCGTGGGGCCATGCCATTCGATCTGTCGCGGGACGAAGCGCTGGAGGGCATCCCGCTGGATGTGCAGGTGGACATCGACCGGATCGTAGCGCTGTGGTCCGAATGCCGCCTGGTGGCCAAGGACAGCGGGCCGTTCCTGTTCGGCAAACCGAGCCTGGCTGATGCCTACTTTGCCCCGGTGGCCGTGCGCCTGCGCACCTACCGTGTGGAAGTGCCAGCCGAGGCTGCAACTTATATCGAGACCATTTACCAGTGGCCAGCCTTCAAGGCCTGGCAGCAAGCTGGCCTGGCGGAGCGTGAAGGGTGAAACGGATTCATGTAGCAGCAGCAGTCATTCGCGGTACTGACGGCCGCATTCTCATTGCCCGACGTGCCGACAGCCAGCACCAGGGCGGCCTGTGGGAGTTCCCCGGCGGCAAGGTGGAGCAGGGCGAGAGCGTTGAAGCGGCGCTGGCCCGTGAGCTTCGCGAGGAGCTGGGGATCGAAGTGACCCGGTCGCGGGCGCTGATCAAGGTCAGCCACGACTACCCGGACAAGCAGGTGTTGCTGGATGTGCGCGAAGTCGAAGCGTTTACCGGCGAACCTCATGGGGCCGAAGGCCAGCCGTTGGCCTGGGTGTCGCCGCGGGAGTTGGCGCAGTATGAGTTCCCTGAGGCAAACAAGCCGATCGTGGCCGCAGCGCGCCTGCCAGACCAGTACCTGATTACCCCGGACGGCCTGGAAGTGCCCGCGATGCTCAAGGGCATCCAGAGGGCAGTGGCCAACGGTACCCGCCTGATCCAGCTGCGCGCGCCGGACATGTACGACCCCAAGTACCGTGATGTGGCGGTGGATGCAGTGGGGTTGTGTGGTGGCAAGGCACAGCTGATGTTGAAAGGGCCGCTGGAGTGGCTGGGTGACTTCCCATCCGCCGGCTGGCACCTGACCGCAGCGCAACTGCGCAAGTACGCCGCCAAGGGTCGGCCATTCCCTAAAGAGCGATGGCTGGCAGCGTCCTGCCACAATGCCGAGGAACTGGCGCTTGCCGAGCAGATGGGCGTGGACTTCGTCACCCTGTCGCCGGTGCAGGCGACCCAGACGCACCCTGAGGCGGTGCCGCTGGGCTGGGATGAGGCGCAGCGCTTGATTGCAGGCTTCAGCCTCCCGGTGTTCTTGCTGGGTGGGGTAGGGCCGGGCGAGCGGGAGCGGGCCTGGGAAGTTGGCGCGCAAGGTGTTGCCGGGATTCGGGCATTCTGGCCTGAGGCTTGAGATTGTTACCCGGCCTGACAGCTACCTGATAGGTGGCTGTCAGGCTTTTTTTTGCTTTCAAATCGGTGGCGGTGGGCTCTTGACGTTGAACACTCGGCAAACCGCCCACCAGCAGAGTGCCGAGAACAGGTTGTAAGGGAACAGCACCAGCCAGAAGGGAAGCATCCAGTTTTTCTTGCCCTGCATTTCACCCGGCTCGCCGGTTCGCCAAGGCGCGTAGTGGTGCCATGCCTGCTTGGGTGTCAGGCAGACCGTATGCAAGGGGATGTACCACCAGTTCGGCTCTTTGGGTGGGGGTAGTTTGTCGGGGCCGTGGTCCATGAACTGGCAGATGTATTCCCAGACTTCTTGTGCGTAGATTGGGTTGCACTCGGCGGGTTCGTTGCTGGGGAACCATATGGCATTCTGGGGTTTGATCTTGCCGTTTTCGGGGCGTTCGGCTATCGCTAGCGCATATTCAATGGTGAATGAACGGCCGCTGAATTCTTTTTTTTGTAAGAAACCGCCCACGCATTTTTTCCAGTCGAACGTCAGGGTCTTTTTGTTGCGCTGGTAAATAATTGTTTTGGATGTTCGATCAAAATATAGATGTGAAAGCTTTTTTATGAGAAATATCCGGTACGCTAGAAAAGGTGTTGCGAAGAAAGGGGCGATAATTACCAAGGCGGCAAGGGTGGTGTTGAAGTGTTCGGCGTGCCATATGTGGGAGTCGCTCCATATGTATGCTTCAAGAATTATCAAAAGCACGGTCGAGGCGGTATACATTTTACCCATGAAAATGGAATCTGATACCCATTCATTTCTCAGGCACAAATACCTGCTATTAGTTTCTGCGTGTTGGTCGCCAATGGCCGGCCTGATGGAAGGGCGGTAGGTATTCGTAAATAGCCATGTGATTTTCATTCGTGTGGGCTCACTGAGAGTGTTGTAGTTGATTTTTCATTCTCGTCAATTCCTTGCTGCGGGAAATAATCCACTCTTAAGTCAAGAGAGTCTCCATGTGGCAGATTTGTGCTGAAATTGAGAATGAGCCCTTCAGGGGTCAAGTGGGTAGTTGGTTCTACGGTAACTGATACACTCGTTTGTGACCGATGGTCCCTGCGACTGGCGCTTGCCTTCCAAGTGCTTAATCCGAGCAAAAAGCCACGGAGGAGTACTGTGATCACTGCTTTATTATGTGAATGTTCAACTCCGGTTTGAACGATTGTTCCCCAGTCGGGGTGCGCCCAACGGGTTGTGTTATCCATCGTGCTACCAAAAAAACCGAATCCTAGTGCTTGCGCTTGTTTTTTAGAAATCTTTATAGGAGCGTAAAATATGGAGTACCAATTCTTTACCTCTTCAGTGAGATTAAGGAAGCGGGGTAGTCTCAGCGAAGCATCAAGCCTGAGGTCTGGGCGCTCTTCGCCGTCATTTAGAAGTGTCCCAAATACAGTTCGAGTGGCCCAAAGTTCCAAGGGGCTATGCAAGTGTTCAGTTGCCTTTGCCTGTAATAGTAGGCCTGCGGTAAGGATGGATGCGCCAAGTAGAATTATGGTAAGAGGAATCAAAAATGCTGCGGCCGTTATTGCAATGCTGCCTTCCAAAATCAGGGCCGAGCCTATAGATATGGCAAGCCCTGAAGCCAGGGTATCTACAGCGGCGCCTTCGTTTCCATTCTCGCCCTGTCGCTTGGCTTTTAATACGTCTGAAGCAAGTCCCAACAAAATGGCTGGATAGCCAACTGCTCGGGAGTATCCTTTGCTGGTTACGAGTTTAATCAACCCATTGCCAAATGCCATGCCAGGCGCCGAGCTGCTGAGTTTTACTATCACTGATTTTTGAGCAGACCGAGCTGTTACAATTGCGGCAGTCATTGAACCAATTACGCCAAAAATCGCAGAGGCAAACCCCGTCGTATATTCCGGTGCCGAAATTTTCTGCACGTTCGCGTAAGCAGCCTTCAAGTTGACTATGTTCAGCCAGAGTATGCCCGCACTTAGTCCTGCGCCTGCGATCGATCCAAGTATCGCCTTGACTTTAGGTTTCACGCTCTGCGTAGTGGTCATCTCCAGCGTCACCGTCCGGCTACCACTGATGCGCAATGTCTTGGATTCTTCGATCTGCGCCATACCCGCATCGATAAATTCAGTCACTGCCCGGCTAAGAGCGCTTTCCCGTATGGCTTGGCCGGTGATCTTGTAGCGCGTGCTCAACAGGCCAACCGCCTTCTCGGCGTTGGCCTCCTGTACCGCCGCCAATACCCGCTGCTGAAACGAGTGGCTGGCATTCCAGCGGGTCTGGCCGTTCAGCCGCTTGAGCACGACCGTATATACCGCCTGTGCCGTGAGATCGGTGATATCGGCGATGGCAGGGAAGCGCCCGGCGATGATTTCGATGGTGCTGTCAGAGGCGCCGATCAGGGTGCCGGCGGCATCGGCCCTGTCCCGGAATGGGTTGAACGGGGCAAGCGCCAGGTACAAAGGGCTGTCATGTTGATCTAGCCACTTCTCCAGGCGCTTGAAGCGCAGGTCCTGGTCTTCGGCGCCGGGGACGGGTTGGCTCATGCCGCCGAGCATCAGTGCAAGGCTCATTTCCAGCCCTATGGCACTCGCATAGTTGTCGCGATCGTAGCTGGCGAAGGCGGCCGCCAGTGTTTTGGGGTCGTCCACATGTTCACTTTCGGCAGTAGCCAGCCACAGGTCATGATCCGCACTGGCTCGCAATGCCTGCGTTTGCAAGTCGGCCAATACTTGTTGCCGTGCGTCGCGTTCGGCGATGAAAGCCTCGTAACGTGCGCTGTCGATACGCAACCCCAGACGGGCACCTTGCGGTGAATGGCGTTCATCGGTCAGCGTTTTGTAGCGAGCCAGGGATGGCGATAGCCGATCACGTGCTGCGCGTTCTCTGGTTGCCTGAGCCAAGTCCGGGGCAGTGGGTGGGTAAAGCGTATGGAGGGATTTTTCCAGCAATGCGGCCACGATGCTCTTGTGGTGGTACGCCTGGCTTGGCTTGCAGATACGCTCCACATCCAGCCGATAGCAGGCAGGCACCGGCTCCTGGCTTGCTGGCGGGGCACCGAAGGCATGACGACCGGGGTCGGGCGCCGAGGGGTCACGCAGTGCGTGCTGAAAGGCGTTGGCCGACAGCGCGAGATCCATCGAGATGCCTTCGGCGTCATGCAGCGCTACAACGGCGGGCACTCTCGGCTGGGTGTAGGGATAGTGACGTGCCATGCCGGCCAGCATGCCGAAGCTCAGCATTTGCGGGCATGGATGGCTGCTCCAGTCCAGATTCATGCGTAACGAGTCGGGCTTGAAGTCCTCGACCCAGTTGCGCAGCGCGCTGACTGGCAGCACGTGGGCCTGGCTGGAAGGGGAGCGCCCGCCGGCAATCAGTTCCGGGATGTCCAGCGCCCGCATGTGGCGCCCGCGTAACGTAGCCGACGCCATGACTCGTGCGCACATCGCGTTGCTCCACAGGTGGGAGCTGTAGCCGATCCATACCTCGCCGGCGGTGTCCTGATAGGTATCCGCCCAGACCCAGCCTGTGGTCGGGCCGGTGGTGTAGCTATCCCGTCGGTGATAGCCCTCAAGGCCGCGGTAGCGCAGTTCTCTGTAGCGGCCCGCGCCGTTGTATTCATGAATGACCAGCTTCTCGCCGCAGGGGCCTTTCATGAAGACATACACATAACCTTCGCGCAGAGCCCGGAGGGTGTAGGCGCTGTGGTGCAGCGCAGCAAAACCCTGCTCCAGGGCGAAGCCTGAGTCTGTGTAACGAACGTGTGGGCCGCCGGATGCCCTGGGCACTATGGCGTAGCGGATCGGCAATATGGGGATGCGAGCGCTGCAGGCAGGCGTGGAGACTGCGCGCGATACTGAGGCGCTATCTGGCATGCGCCCCCCTTGGGTGAATGCCATGGCGAGCGTGAGGGGGGATGGGGCAGAGAAAGGCTGATTGAGGCATGGCGGCTCCTTGTCCTGTTACAACCGTCTTTCAAGGTTGTAACGCTGATACGAGACAAGGAGCTTAATGTTGCTGTCGCGCGGAATCTTCCTTTGAACGTCCTAAAAGGTCGTAGGAAATTTCGTTATTTGTTTTGATCTTCGGGCTTTGCGCTCGGCTGCCACAGTACCTCCGCAACGCCCTGCCGTCGGCCGATGATCCGCGCCGCTACAAACAGCAAATCGGAAAGCCGGTTGATGTACGCCAACCCCACACCCTCCAGCGGCTCCACAGTATTCAACTGCTGGCACCGCCGCTCTGCACTGCGCGCCAGGCTGCGGCACACATGGGCTTGGGCGATCAGCGCCGAACCACTGGGCAGGATGAAGTTCTTCAGCGGACCAAGCTCCTCATTCCACACATCGATGGCAGCCTCCAGGCGCTCCACTTCGGCCGGGTTCAGCGCCTGGTAACTCGGCATCGCCAGCTCGCCGCCCAAGTCGAACAAGCGGTGCTGGCAGGGCGCCAACACCGCGCTCACCTCATCCAGCCCTTGCTCGGCCAGGCCGGCCAGCAGCAGCCCAAGCTGGCTGTTGAGGCTGTCGACCTCGCCGATCGCTTCGATGCGCGGGTGGTCCTTGGGCACACGGCGCCCATCGCCCAGGCCGGTTTCACCCTTGTCGCCGGTGCGGGTGTAGATCTTCGACAGGCGATAGCCCATGTCATGCCTCCGTTTTGGTCGGCGCCGCCGCTGTGGGCTGGCCGAGGGGCAGGCGCAGGGTGAAGCAGGTGCCCTGGCCGGGCGTGGACTGCACTTCCATCTGCCCCTTGTGGTTGTTGGTGATGATGAAGTACGAAACCGATAGCCCAAGGCCGGTGCCCTGGCCGATTTCCTTGGTGGTGAAGAACGGCTCGAAGGTGCGTTTGCGTACCGCTTCAGGCATGCCGACGCCGTTGTCTTCGACCTGGATTTCCGCCCAAGGCGGGCTGAGCCTGGTACGCAGGGTGATGCGCCCGGGCTCACTGGTTTGCGGGCGCTGGTGAATGGCCTGAGCGGCGTTTTTCAGCAAGTTCAGCAGCACTTGCTCCAACTCGTTGGCGGTGCACGGCACCGGGCCCAGGTTGGGGTCGAACTGGCGCACGATGGCTTGGCCCTTGAAGTCGAAACCGATAGCCAGGTCAAAGTCGTTGCCGGCAATTTCCACTGCTTGGTCGATCAACGCCGGCAGTTCGCAGGGCGCCAGCTGGCGGTTGCTGCGGCGGCTGAAACTGAGCATGTGGGTGACGATCTTGGCCGCGCGGGCGCCGGCCTGTTGAATGCCGTCGAGCAGTTGCGGCACCTCGCGGCTTTCCAGGTAGCGGTTGACCACGGGCAAGTCGATGCCCAGTTCGCTGGCCTGCTCCTGGTTACGCGGCAGCTCTGGCGACAAGCGCCGGCGGATGTTCTGCACGTTGTGCAGGATCGCCCCCAGCGGGTTGTTGATCTCGTGTGCCATGCCCGCGGCCAGGCCACCGACCGAGAGCATTTTTTCCGATTGCACCATCATTTCTTCCAGCGACAGGCGCTGGGTAATGTCGTCGATACGGATAACCACGCCGCGGCCACCGCCGCCCATCAGCGGGTAGAAGGTCAGGGCGTAGTGGCGCAGGTCATCGTCCTTGGGCCAGGTGACCCGCTCGATCTTCGCCACGCGGTGCTTTTCCACGGTCTCCTTGAGCTGCGGCAGGAACGGCTTCAGCGGCTCGAAGGCGATAAAGATCGGCTGGTTCAGTGCCTCGTCCAGCGGCGTGCCGGAGAGCACCGTGGCCTCGTGGTTCCACTGGGTCACGTAGAGCTGCTCGTCGAGGGCGATCAGCGCCGATGGCATGGAGTCGATGATGCTGTTGAGGTAGTTCTGAAAACCGGTGAGCTTCTTCTCGATCTTGCTGCGCACCTGGACTTCCAGCTCCAGCTTGCGGTTGGTATGGCGGGTTTCCTCGGCCAGGCCCTGGGCCTGGTCGTAAGCGTCCTGGAACTCGTCACGGGTGCGCTTGAGTTGCTGCTCGCGCGCCTCGATGCGCGAGAGCATGGTGTTGAAGGCGTTGGCCAGGCTGCCGATCTCGTCGTCGTTGCCGCGTTGGGCGCGCAGGGCGTAGCTTTCTTCGCGGGTGACCTGGCGGCTGAGCTCTTCGAGCTGGTTGATCGGCTGAGTGATCAGGCGCTTGATCTGCCGGGCGATGACCAGCCACAGCAGGATGCTGAACACCAGGATCGCCAGGCTGGCGCTGAGCGTACCGGTGTAGAAGGCGGTGGGCAGTTCGCTGCTGGCGACCAGCAGCAGGTGCGCCGGTGGGCTGGCGTCGCGGGGGATACGGATCAGCTGGGTGCTGCGAAACTCCATCAGGCGCCAGCCGTCGATGTTGCGGTAGCGCTTGGGCAGGGCGAGCGGCTCGCCATGTTGCAACTGGGCCAGCAGGCGCCCATCGCCACCGTACACGGCTGCGGCGCGCAGCGGGGTGTAGCTGTCCAGCTCCTTGAGCAGCGCTGTGGCGGTTTCCTGGTTGTCGCCGGCGCGGGCTGCCAGCTGCGGGTTGGCGACTAGCCGGCCGATAGTCTGCAACGCTTGCGGCGCCATGCTTTCCTGGGTGATCCAGTAGGCGGCACTGATGAAGGTGAGGTTGGCCACCAGCAGGATGGTCACCAGCAGCACCAGCAAGGCCGCCAGCAGCTTCTGCCCGACCGGGAGGTTTTCCAGGCGTTGGCGCAAGGTCATGGGCTAGGCAATGTCCGTATCCGGTTGAGAGGGGGCGTCAGGCGCAAGGCAAGCCACGCGCACGCAGGTTATCGACCAGGTGCTGGTGCAGCCGTTCCAGCTGCGGCAGCGCCAGGCCGTGGCGGGCTGCGGCGCGGCAGGCGTGGCCCAGCAGATAGTGCACCTCGGTGCGCCGGCCAGCGCGCACGTCCTGGTACATGGAAGAGTAGTTGGCTGAGGTGGCGAGGATCACCCGTTGCACCTCTTCATCGAGGTTTTCTGCGGCTTCGGGTTGCCCGCAGCGGCGCAGCAGCACGGCCAGCTCTTCGCTCAAACTGTCGACTTCGCTCAGGTGCGCCAGCAGGCCGCCATTATGGCAGTCGTGCAGCACGGTCAGCGGGTTGATCGCACAGTTGAGCGCCAGTTTGCGCCACAGGCGGGTAAGGATGTCCACGGTCCATTCGGCTGGAATACCGGCCTCGTGCAGGTCGTCGAACCATTCCGGTATGCCTGGCTTGGCCGGGTCGCCCAGCCAGTTGAACCCGTGGCCGGCAAAGCGCACCCGCCAGTCATCCTCGCGGAACGCGCCCTCGGTGCTGGAGGCGAAGATGCAGCGGGCATCAGGGGCCTGATCGGCGACTTCATCCTGGCTACCCAAGCCGTTCTGTAGCAGCACGATTTCGGCGCCATCGGCCAGGCGCGGGGCCAGGCGGGCGATGGCGGGCGCGGCGTCATAGGCTTTGCAGGCCACCAGCAGGCGGTGCACCGGCCCGCTGGATTCGGCGGTTTCGGCTGGGATTGCGTAATGCGTCGGCTGATCCTGTTCGACCAGCGTCAGGCCACCCGCCTGCTGATACGCCTGCAGCCGTTGCTGATCGCGCAGGATCAGGCGCACCGCCTTGCCCGCCCGCGCCAGGCGGCAGGCCCAGAGGCTGCCGAGGCTACCGGCGCCGAGAATATGCCAGGTGCTGCTCATCTGCGTTTCGCAACCCGTTATAATGAGCCCGCATTTTAACCTTCTAACCCCGACGCGCTCCATCTTCAGACTGAGCGCGCTTTTATTTTATGGAGAACAACCATGCCTTCGTTCGACGTGGTATCGGAACTGGACAAGCACGAAGTGCAGAACGCCGTCGAAAACGCCATCAAGGAGCTCGACCGCCGTTACGACCTCAAAGGCAAGGGCAGCTTCGAGTTCAAGGACAAGGAGCAGACCGTACTGCTGACCGCCGAGGCCGAGTTCCAGCTCGAGGCGATGATCGAGATCCTGCGCCTGGCGCTGGTCAAGCGCAAGATCGACGTCAAATGCCTGGAAACCAAGGACGCTTACCCCTCCGGCAAGGAGATGAAGCAGGAAGCCAAGTTCCGCGAGGGCATCGACAAGGAGCTGGCGAAGAAGATCGTCGCCCACATCAAGGACGCCAAGCTCAAGGTCCAGGCCGCCATCCAGGGCGAGCAGGTGCGTGTGACCGGCAAGAAACGTGACGATCTGCAAGAGGCCATTGCTGCCTTGCGCGCCAAGGAATTCGACATGCCGCTGCAGTTCAACAACTTCCGCGACTGATCCGGGCGTTGCCAGGAACCCCTATGGCGTAATGATGTCCATGGGGTCCGTGGCCGCTGAAACACCTGCGGCCAGTGTTACCGCGTACATGCCGTTCGGCATCAGGAGATGAACATGGATTTGAACGCTGAAGTCGATCAGCTGGTCCGCCAGTCGCAGACCTGGATCCCTTTGATCATGGAGTACGGCAGCCGTGTGCTGCTGGCACTGCTGACCCTTGCCGTCGGCTGGTGGATCGTCAATCGGGTCAGCGCCCGCCTTGGCAAACTGGTTGGCCTGCGCAATGCCGACCTGGCACTGCAGGGCTTTATCAGCACCCTGGCCAACATCGTGCTGAAGGTGCTGCTGATGGTCAGCGTGGCGTCGATGATCGGCATCGAGACCACGTCCTTCGTCGCTGCCATCGGTGCCGCCGGCCTTGCCATCGGCCTGGCCTTGCAGGGCAGCCTGGCGAACTTCGCCGGTGGCGTGCTGATCCTCATGTTCCGCCCGTTCCGCATTGGCGACTGGATCGAGGCGCAGGGCGTCAGCGGTACCGTCGACAGCATCCAGATCTTCCACACCGTGTTGCGTACCGGTGACAACAAGACAGTGATCATGCCTAACGGCAGCCTGTCCAACGGCATCATCACCAACACCAACCGCCAGCCGACGCGCAAGGTGGTGTTCGACGTGGGCGTTGATTACGAGGCTGACCTGCAGAAGGCGCGCAATGTGCTGCTGGCGCTGGCGCAAGACCCTCGCGTGTTGGCCGACCCGGCGCCGCAGGCGGTGGTGGCGACCCTGGGCGACAGCTCGATTACCGTGTCGCTGCGCCTGTGGACCAAGACCAGCGATTACTGGGATGTGATGTTCATGCTCAATGAGCATGCGCGTGACCGCCTGAAGGCCGAAGGCATCGACATTCCGTTCCCGCAGCGTGTGATTCGCGTGGTGCAGGAAACTGCCGCGCAGTAATGCTGTTGCAGATACCGGGGCCGCTTTCGCGGCCCTTTTTTTTACCCATTACACTTGTTCACAGCCAAAGCCCGCCATTTCTGGCATATAGCCTGACCGCACCTGCCTCTACCTGAAACCCATCATGAAACCACTGCTGTACATCACCCCCCTCAGAGCCCTGCTGTTCGGGCTGACCCTGGCCCTTTTCGAACTGCTGACCTATTTGGCCAGCGATGCCGTGATGCCTGCCATGCCCGTGGTCGTCGACCACCTGAACGCCAGCCCGGAGTACATACCTCACGCCCTCAACCTGTACCTGCTCGGTGGCGTGGTGCTGCAGTGGCTGATCGGCCCGCTGGCCGACCGCTATGGCCGCCGCCCACTGCTGTTGGTTGGTTGCGCGTTCTTCGGTGTGGCCTGCCTGGCTACCTATTGGGTGCAGGACATTGGCCTGTTCAACCTGCTGCGCCTGTTGCAGGGCATCGGCCTGGGCTTTGTGGTGACGGTCAGCTACCCGGCGCTGAACGAGGCGTTCAGCGAGGCGGATGCGGTGCGGATGATGGCCTTGCTGGCCAACATCGCCTTGCTGTCGCCACTGCTTGGTCCTTTGGTGGGTACGCTGATGCTGCAATGGCTGGACTGGCGCTGGCTGTTCGTGGCATTCGCCGTTGGCGCCGTGCTGGTATGGGGGCTGCTGTACCGCCTGATGCCAGAGACACTTGGCGTGGAGCGTCGCGATGGCTCGCGCTTGCCGTTCACGCCGATTCACCTGCTGCCGTTGCTCGCGGGTTACGGGCAGTTGCTGGCGAACCGGCGTTTCGTCGCCGGCAGCGCCGCGCTGGGCCTTGTGGGCCTGCCGCTGATCGGCTGGATCGGCCTGTCGCCCGTGCTGCTCATCCACGACGAGGGGCTGAGCACGATGGAATACGCACTGTGGCAGCTGCCCGTATTTGGTGGGCTGATCCTCGGTAACCTGATCATCAACCGCATCGCCGACCGTTATCCATTGCCAGCGCTGGTGCGCGGTGCGCTCTGGCCTTACCTGGCCGGCTTGTGCGTGATGGTGCTGGCGACCTGGTACTGGCCGACGGTGACCAGTGTGGTGGCAGGCATGTCGCTGTATGCGCTGGGCCTTGGGGTGGCCAACGCGGTGCTGTACCGGATGACGCTGTTTTCCAGTGATCAGAGCAAGGGCCTGGTGTCGGCGATGTTGGGCATGATCACCATTGCCTTGCTGGGGCTGGGCGGTGCGGTGATGGCGATGATCGGTGCCGGGGCGAGCCTGATGCACTTTGCGCTGGCGGCAGGTGTGGCGGGGGCGCTGGCACTGTGGCCGTTGTGGTTTGTGGTGGGTGGCCGGCCGGATGAAGGGGCTGTCGCGCAGTAATTGCCAGCGTCTGTACTGGCCTCTTCGCTGGGCAAGCCCGCTCCCACGGGCCCATCGCCTATATCAAGATGGGTGATGGCCTGTGGGAGCGGGCTTGCCCGCGAAAGGGCCGGCACAGGCTGCGGAAAACTCTCAGGGCCGCTCGGCCGCTGAGTTCTCCTCCACCGGTGCCTGCTTGCCACGCCCCACCTCCTGTCGCCAATGCAGCGCGATCAGGATCAGTGTCGGCACCCCCAGCAGCGCGGTAATCAGGAAGAAGTCGTGGTACCCGAACTTCTCCACCATCACCCCCGAATAGCCGCCGATCAGGCGCGGCAACAGCAGCATGATCGAGCTGAGCAGGGCATATTGCGTGGCCGAGAACTTCAGGTTGGTCAGGCTCGACAGGTAAGCGACGAACGCCGAGGTGGCCAGCCCTGAACTGAAGTTGTCCAGCGAAATGGTCACCACCAGCATTTCCAGGTTCGGGCCCATGTCGGCCAGCATCAGGAACAGGATGTTGGTTGCCGCCGAGGCCGCACCGCCGATGAACAGGATCGGCAGGATGCCGAAGCGCACGATCAACAGGCCGCCCGCGCCCGCGCCCACCAGCGTCATGATCAGGCCGAAGACCTTGCTGACGCTGGCGATCTGGTCCTTGGTGAAGCCCATGTCGATATAGAACACGTTGGCCATCACGCCCATCACGGTATCTGACATGCGGTAGGTGGCGATCAGCCCGAGCAGCAGCAGGGCCTGCCAGCGGTAGCGGGTGATGAAGTCGTTGACCGGCGTCAGCACCGGTGCCAGGCCGCGGCGGCCCATGCTCGACAGGCACGCCCAGGTCAGCAGTGCATAGAGAATCAGGCGCAGGAAGGCACGGTCTTCAAGCAGCAGGTCGAGCGGTGTGGCGTCGCCGAAAATGACACTGGCCCAGTCGGTGTTGAACAGCTGGGTAAAGCTTGCCGGTACCGAAACCAGCAGGATGATCAGCACGAACACCGACGCCAGCTGGTGAACCAGGCCGTAACGCGCCGCCGACAGCTGAGTACGCAGTGGCACCGGCGGCTCGCGCATCACCAGGGTAGTGAACAGGGCGGGCAGCATCATCACGCCGAACAGCACATACGTGCCTGCCCAGGCCTTGTGCAGGTAACTGAAGCCGGTGGAGCCGAACCATTCGGCGAAGAACAGCGCGCCTGCGGTTGCAAGCAGGGCAGCGACCCGGTACCCAGCCATGTAGCTGGCCGCCAGCGCGGCTTGGCGTTGATCGTCGGCAATTTCCAGGCGATAGGCATCGACGGCGATGTCCTGGGTGGCTGAAGCGAACGCTACCAGCACCGCCAGGGCGATCAGCCATGAAAGGTGTTGTTGCGGGTCGCACAGGCTCATGCCAACCAGGCCAATTACCACCAGAGCCTGCGACAGCAATAGCCACGAACGCCGACGCCCAAGGCCGCCGAGCAGCGGCAGGCGCCATTGGTCAAGCAGTGGCGACCACACCCATTTGAAGGCATAGGCCAGCCCGATCAGGCTGGCATAGCCAATGGTTTCGCGCGCTACGCCAGCTTCGCGCAGCCACACCGAAAGGGTCGAAAACACCAGCATGTAGGGCAAGCCGGCGGCAAAGCCGAGCAGCAAAAGCACCAAGGTAGACGGGCTGGCATAGGCAGCAAGCGCAGCGCGCCAGGTTTTACGGGGCATGGGCCAACATCTGCCTCAAGTTTGCGAAAACAAAACGCGCACTCTAACCGCTGTGCTCCATCGGGCGCCAGCCATGGCGCGTCATATCCACACGATTATTGGTTACATTCACGCCCTCCGCACGCAACCGTGCCCGTTGTTCATCGCCCGATGGCGTACCCTGCGCCAGGCTCAGACGCCCGCCTGCGCCGAGTACCCGGTGCCACGGCAGCCGTGTGCCCGCAGGAAGCTGCCCGATGGTACGTCCAACCCAACGCGCCGCCCGGCCAAGGCCCGCCAGTTCGGCAAGCTGACCATAGCTGACAACCTTGCCTTCAGGCACTTGGCCCAGTACCGAATACAGCGCCGTTCGTCGGGCTTCTGCTGACTCCAGCGCGTGCTCATATCCCTCAGACATCACGGCAGCCCTGGCCTGAAGTGAAACCGGACAAGTGGTCGCGGCAAATGAGAGTTGAACTCAACGGCATGATGGTCGGTCTGTCCTTGCTCTGGTCGTCGGTATCTGGATAATGCCCGGCTTTTTTCGTCGAATCGAACCCATAGTCCGTTTATGCATACTAGATCGTTGTTGTGCCTGTTGACCGCTTCGTTGTGCGCTGCCCCTGCGTTCGCCGACACCGTGTGGATGAAGAACGGTGACCGGCTGAGTGGCAAGATCCGCGTTTTCGACGGCGGCAAGCTACTGCTGGAAACACCTTACGGCGGTTCGATTTCGCTGGACTGGAAACAGGTCCAGACCCTCGAAAGCGACCAGGAACTGCTGGTCAAGCAAGATGCCTACAACGGCGAGCGGGCCAAGTCCCTGAAGGCTGCAGAGCCTGGCAAGGTGACCCTGGCCAATGGCGAAGCACCGAAGACTGTCGAGTTGGCCAGCATCGAACAGATCATGAAGCCCAAGCCCGTGGTCGAGGACCTGGTGTGGAAAGGCAATGTTGACGCGGCGCTGGACTACAAGCGTGCCGAAAACGATACCGACGATTACGACATCGGCTTCAAGACCACGGCTCGCCATGGCCGTTGGCGGCACAATGCCGAAGGCGAATACAACCGCGAAACCAAAGACGACGTGACCACCACCAACAACTGGAGCGCCGAGTACGCACTCGACCGCTTCATCACCGAGAAGTGGTTCTGGCAGGGGCGCCTTGAGTACAAGCGCGACCACGTCGAAGACCTGGCGCGCCAGCGTACCGTCGGTACCGGCCCGGGTTACCAGTTCTGGGATGACGAACTGGGCGCGTTCTCGCTGGGTTCGCTGATCAACCGTACCGACTTCGAATACCAGGATGGCGCCAAGGACAACTTCTATTCGGCGGCGGTGAAGTGGGACTACACCCGTTACCTGATCGGCAAGAACGTGCAGCTGTTCACCAACGGAGAGTTCGCCAAGCCGCTGGGCGGCGTGGCCGACTACTCGCTGGATGCCGAAGTGGGGCTGCGCTACAAGGTCACCGAATGGGCTTCGCTCAACCTCAAGGCGGAGAAGGACATCATCACCGGCACGCGTGAGAGTGACCTGGACAAGACCCGCTACACCGCAGGCTTTGGCGTGACCTGGTAAATAGCCGGGGGCTGCACAGCAGCCCCTGTGGCACTGGCGGGTGATAATGCTTATCTTGTCACCCATCCAGTCCGCCGCCAGGAGCGCCCTCAGTGAGTACCAATGCCATCCGCCCCGCCCGGGAACTGCTGCTCAAGGAATACCGCGGCGTGCTCTCGACCCATTCCAAGTCCATGCCCGGCTTCCCCTTCGGCTCAGTGGTGCCGTATTGCCTGGATGCCGAGGGCAACCCGCTGATCCTCATCAGCCGCATCGCCCAGCATACCCATAACCTGCAGAAGGACCCGAAATGTTCTCTGCTGGTGGGCGAGCGTGAAGCAGAGGACGTGCAGGCTGTTGGCCGCCTGACGGTGATGGCCGAGGCTCACAAACTGGTCGACGAAGCCACCGTCGAGGCGGCTGCCGAGCGCTACTACCGGTACTTCCCGGATGCCGCCAACTACCACAAGGCGCACGATTTCGATTTCTGGGTGCTGCAGCCGGTACGCCACCGCTACATCGGCGGCTTCGGCGCGATCCACTGGCTCGACCAGGTGACGCTGGCCAACCCCTTCGCGGGCACGGCCGAGGCCAGCATGATCGAGCACATGAACAGCGACCATGCCAACGCCATCGCCCATTACGTCGAATTGAGCGACCTGCCGCGCAGCGCGCCCGCGCAGTTGGTGGGCATCGACAGCGAGGGCATGCACTTGCGCATTGGCCAGGGCATCTACTGGCTCCCGTTTCCACGCCCCTGCAATACGCCGACACAAGTTCGCGAAGCCCTGGTTTTGCTGGCGCGCGCCGACCAATGGCCAGCTGCGACTGAAGTCGAAGCTTGAAAAACGGAGCGCACGCATCCATCTGATGGTCTTAAGGGAAGATTGTCTTCCGTCGAGGAATCCTTGATGCGTGCTTTTCTACTGCTGTTTTTGCTGTTTCCTGTGCTGGAGTTGTTCGTTTTCGTCAAGGTCAGCGCAGCCATCGGTTTCTTTCCGGCGCTGCTGTTGATCATCGCCGGTTCCGCACTGGGTGTGCTGGTGATGCGTGTGGCCGGCCTGGCCACTGCCCTGCGTGCCCGTGAGAGCCTGCAGCGTGGCGAACTGCCCGCTGAGGACATGTTCCAGGGCATGATGCTGGCGGTTGGCGGTGGATTGCTGTTGCTGCCGGGCTTCATCAGTGACGTGCTGGGCCTGCTCTGCCTGTTGCCGTTTACCCGCCACTTGGCCGCGCGCAAGATGCGTCAGCGTGCCGAGGCCCAGGCCATGCGCCAGCGCGCATTTCAGGACGAGCCGTTCCAGGCACAGCCGCGCGACAGTGGCCACCGGCCGAATGTGATCGAGGGCGAGTACGAGCGCCGCGACAAGTAACCACCTTGGGGCCGCTTTGCGGCCTCAAGCTTTTCATGCCACTGAAAATTTTTCCGCAGCAAGCCTTGTAATTGATTATGTCGGCCTCATGTATGTGGTCACCGCAAGGTTTCTGGTGGCAACGCCAGACAATACACAGGTGGTTCGCCCGTCGCGGGCCACCCCCGGCAACGCCGGACCGCATCAACCCGCCGGTGTCGATACCGGCCGATGAAAACCACAATTTGGGAGAGATCGACAATGAAGCTTCGTCCTCTGCATGACCGCGTAGTTATCCGTCGCAGCGAAGAAGAATCGAAAACCGCTGGCGGTATCGTCCTGCCGGGTTCGGCCGCTGAAAAACCAAACCGCGGTGAAGTCGTCGCCGTCGGCACCGGTCGCATCCTGGACAACGGCGAAGTTCGCGCGCTGGCCGTGAAAGTGGGTGACAAAGTGGTTTTCGGCCCGTACTCGGGCAGCAACACCGTGAAAGTCGATGGCGAAGACCTGCTGGTGATGGCCGAGAACGAGATTCTCGCTGTCGTCGAAGGCTGATTTCCCCGACTTCCCGTTACTCCAAAGAATTCCAAGGATTAAACGATCATGGCTGCTAAAGACGTAAAATTCGGCGATTCCGCCCGTAAGAAAATGCTGGTTGGTGTCAACGTTCTGGCTGACGCGGTAAAAGCGACCCTGGGCCCGAAAGGCCGTAACGTGGTCCTGGCCAAGAGCTTCGGCGCGCCGACCATCACCAAGGACGGCGTTTCCGTAGCCAAAGAAATCGAGCTGAAAGACGCCTTCGAAAACATGGGCGCCCAGCTGGTCAAGGAAGTCGCTTCCAAGGCCAACGATGCTGCCGGTGACGGCACCACCACCGCTACCGTTCTGGCTCAAGCCATCGTCAACGAAGGCCTGAAAGCCGTCGCTGCCGGCATGAACCCGATGGACCTGAAGCGCGGTATCGACAAGGCCACCGCTGCCGTCGTCGCCGAGCTGAAGAACCTGTCCAAGCCATGCGCCGACTCCAAGGCCATCGCCCAGGTAGGCACCATCTCCGCCAACTCTGACGACTCCATCGGCAACATCATTGCCGAAGCCATGGAAAAAGTCGGTAAAGAAGGCGTGATCACCGTCGAAGAAGGCTCGGGCCTGGATAACGAACTGTCTGTCGTAGAAGGCATGCAGTTTGACCGTGGCTACCTGTCGCCGTACTTCGTCAACAAGCCGGACACCATGGTTGCCGAGCTGGAAGGCCCGCTGCTGCTGCTGGTCGACAAGAAAATCTCCAACATCCGCGAACTGTTGCCAGTTCTGGAAGCCGTTGCCAAGGCCGGCCGCCCACTGCTGATCGTTGCCGAAGACGTCGAAGGCGAAGCGCTGGCTACCCTGGTAGTCAACAACATGCGCGGTATCGTCAAGGTTGCTGCGGTCAAGGCACCAGGCTTCGGCGACCGCCGCAAAGCCATGCTGCAGGACATCGCTGTCCTGACCGGCGGCCAGGTCATCTCCGAAGAAATCGGCCTGTCCCTGGAAACCGCTACCTTGGAGCACCTGGGTAACGCCAAGCGCGTCATCCTGTCCAAGGAAAACACCACCATCATCGACGGCGCTGGCGTTGAAGATGACATCCAGGCACGCGTCAAGCAGATCCGTGCCCAGATCGAAGACACCACTTCGGACTACGACCGTGAGAAGCTGCAAGAGCGTCTGGCCAAGCTGGCTGGCGGTGTTGCCGTGATCAAGGTCGGTGCTGGCACCGAAGTTGAAATGAAAGAGAAGAAAGCACGCGTTGAAGACGCCCTGCACGCTACCCGTGCAGCCGTTGAAGAAGGCGTGGTGCCTGGCGGTGGCGTTGCCCTGGTGCGCGCTCTGAACGCAATCGTTGACCTGAAAGGCGACAACGAAGACCAGAACGTAGGTATCGCTCTGCTGCGTCGCGCTGTTGAAGCCCCGCTGCGTCAGATCACTGCCAACGCCGGCGACGAGCCAAGCGTTGTGGCCGACAAGGTCAAGCAGGGTTCGGGCAACTTCGGCTACAACGCTGCTACCGGCGAATACGGCGACATGATCGAGATGGGTATCCTTGACCCAGCCAAGGTCACCCGTTCGGCTCTGCAAGCAGCTGCTTCGATCGGCGGTCTGATGATCACCACCGAAGCCATGATTGCTGATGCACCGAGCGATGCTCCAGCTGGCGGCGGCATGCCAGACATGGGCGGCATGGGTGGCATGGGCGGCATGATGTAAGCCAGCCTTACCCCCTGCACCATCCAAAAGCCCCGGTTCGCGAGAACCGGGGCTTTTTTGTTTGTCCATGTTGGGGCCATGGGGCCGCAAAGCGGCCTCTGTTTCAGGCGACGCTACGCTCGGTGACCGGCGCCTCTACGATGCCCCGGCGATACAGGACCAGGTAATACGACCCCAGCCCGATTAGCCAGCAGAACACCGCCGTCCACATGTTGTGCGACAAAAAGTGCGCACCCTGCATCATCCTGCCCACCGACAATACCGACCCGGCGACAAACGCCACCGCCAATGCCACCCGCGCCAACCGCGGCTTGCGGTCACGCAGCATGAAGAACAACCCGAACAGGCAGAACCCGGTCGCCGCATGCCCGCCCGGCCAGCACAGCCCAGGCTTGTCGGTAGCCGGGCGTGGTTCCAGCAATTTGCTGTAGGTTTCCTTGCCACCAAACTCGCTCAGGCTCCACGGGCACTGCACCTGGGTAACCTTCTTCAACGGTGTGACGAAGGCTGTGGACAAGCCCAGCGCCAGCACCAGGCAACCCAGTTCGCGGCGCCAGCCAAACAGGCGCTTGCAGAAGAAGCTCAAGGCAAATGTCAGCAACGCAATGAGCCCCAGCAGGATCACGCCCTGCTTGACCCGATCATGCAGGATGTTCTCCAGCAGGTAGCTATGACGCCCGATGAACTCACCCGCAGTCCGGTCGAAAAACAGATTGGCCACGTCCATGTCTACGGAGGTCAGCTCGAGCAATATCAAGGCCACTGCGGTAGCAAGCGGAATGCCCAGGTACAGCCAGAAATTGATCGGGCGAGGGCGAATGCGTTGTTGCATGACGGCTCCAGGGGGCGGAAAAACCGGCATTGTCCTGCGCCCGCTATGCTGTGTCCGTGAAGGATCAGTGAAAAATCCGTCAACTTCGCTGAATTTCTCCCAGGGCTGGCACAGACCTGGCGATGGCCTTAAGCTGCGCCTGCCGCGCACCATAGCGAAGCGCCGCACAGGAGACCCCCATGCGTATTCTTTTGGTTGAAGACAACCGCGATATCCTTGCCAACCTTGCCGATTACCTGGGCATGAAAGGCTACACCGTCGACTGCGCCCAGGACGGTTTGTCCGGCCTGCACCTGGCCGCCACCGAGCATTACGACCTTATCGTGCTGGACATCATGCTGCCCGGCATCGATGGCTACACCCTGTGCAAGCGCCTGCGTGAGGATGCCCGCCGCGACACCCCGGTGATCATGCTGACTGCCCGCGACCAGCTGGACGACCGCCTGCAAGGCTTCCGCTCCGGCGCAGATGACTACCTCCTCAAGCCGTTCGCCCTGTCGGAGCTCGCCGCGCGCATCGAAGCCGTGCTGCGCCGTGCCCAGGGCGGCGGGCGCCGTACGCTGCAGGTCGCCGACTTGAGCTACGACCTCGATACCCTCGAAGTCACCCGCCAGGGCCGCCTGCTCAAGCTCAACCCGGTGGGCCTTAAACTGCTCGCCGTACTGATGCAGAAAAGCCCGCACGTATTGCGCCGCGAGGTCCTGGAAGAGGCCCTGTGGGGCGATGATTGCCCCGACAGCGACAGCTTGCGCAGCCATGTGCACCAGCTGCGCCAGGTGATCGACAAACCGTTCGAAAAACCGCTGTTGCATACCGTCCATGGCGTCGGCTATCGCCTCGCCGAGGGCCGCGATGGAGTTTAAGCAAAGCCTGGCGCAGCGCATCATTATTGCGTTTGCGCTGATGAGCGCGCTGGTTGCAGGGGCCTTCGCCTTTGGCATCGTCGCCACAGTGCACCTGGTCGAAGAACGTTTGATCTCCTCGGTACTGGGTGGGGACCTGCAGCGCCTGCTGCGTATGGACAGCGTCAGCGATTGGAGCCATCGGCCACGCCCCGACCAGCTGTTCTACTTCAGCGGCGGGCGGGATGACTTCGAGCTGCCCAAAGACTTGCGCCACCTCAACGAAGGCTTCCACGAAGTGTTCCGCGACCAGCTGTCCTACCATGCGATGGTCGAGATCGTGGATGGTCGCCGTTACGTGCTGCTGCAGGACCAGAGCGATTTCGAAGAGCGTGAGCGGGTGCTGTTCGCCGTGGTGGTGGTGGGCTTCGTGCTCAGCTTGGTGCTGGCGGTGTTCCTCGGCTGGCTGCTGGCGCGGCGGGTGATGGCGCCGGTGATTCGCCTGGCGCGGCAGGTCCGTCATCGTGACCAGTTGCTTGGCTTGGCACCGCCTTTGGCGCCCGATTACGCCGCCGATGAAGTCGGCCAGCTGGCGGTGGCATTCGACGATACACTCGGCCGGCTGCGTGATGCGCTGACACGCGAGCGTCTGTTCACCAGTGATGTCAGCCACGAGCTGCGCACACCGCTGATGGTGCTGGCCACCTCCTGCGAACTGTTGATCGAAAACCCCAACCTGGACACCCGCTCACGCAGCCAGGTGGAGCGGATTGCCCGTGCGACCGAAGAAATGCGCGAGCTGGTCAAAACCTTCCTGATGCTCGCCCGTGCCCAGCGCGACCAAGGCGCGGTGGCCTCGCAAGCGACTCTGCGCGAGGTAGCCGACGACTTGATCGGCGTATGGCGCGACACCATCGAGCAGAAGGGCTTGGCGCTGTACTTCGATGGCCGCGTCAGTGCCGGCCCGCTGTTGTATAACGCCACGTTCCTGCAGTCGGTGATGGGTAACCTGTTGCGCAACGCGGCGCACTACACCGACAGCGGCTACATCCGGCTGAGCCTTGAGGCCCATGGTTTCAGCGTTGAAGACAGTGGCGTGGGCATTCCGGAGGAGCAGCGCGAAGCGATGTTCAAACCCTTCGTGCGCGGCGACGAGCGGCGTGGCGAAGGCCTTGGCCTGGGCTTGTCGCTGGTGCAACGGATCTGTGACGATCAAGGCTGGCGCGTTACGCTGACATCCACTGCCCCTCACGGCTGCCGCTTCCAGGTGGATCTGAGCCAGAGCGCGGAAACGACCGACCCTTCCCAGCTTTGCGAGTAATGTGCTGAAACATCTTGCTTTGGTGATAACACTTTTTTCACATTGGCATAACCTGATTCCAACGCTGTGTTACCTAAGGTGAGCGCACTGGAGCCAGGAGATGCCCAATGCGTAGCCCGATCAAACTCGAATTTTCCGAGAAGTACGACCAGCAACATGCGCGGGAGTACTTCCTCAAGCATCAGGATGGCCTGGCGCGTCGCCTGTCGCACAAGCGCGATGAGCAATTGGCCCGCCGTGCACTGGCGCTGGCCGGAGAACCGGGCTTGGTGCTGGATCTGCCCTGCGGCGCGGGCCGCTTCTGGCCATTGCTGGCGGAAAAGCCCAACCGGGTGATCATTGGCGCCGACAACTCCGAGGCGATGATCGAGACAGCCTGTGCGGCACAACCGCCAGAGGTTGTGGCGCGGGTACGGCCCTTGCAAACATCGGCATTCGCTATCGATTTGCCGGATAACTCCGTGGACAGCATTTTCTGCATGCGGCTGTTCCACCACATTGGCGAGGCAGCCCATCGGAAGACGATTCTTTCGGAGTTTCAACGGGTTAGCCGTGACAGCGTAATCCTGTCATTGTGGGTGGATGGCAACTTCAAGGCCTGGCGGCGCCAGAAGCTCGAGCAGCGGCGCAGTGCCAAAGCCGAGGAGGGCAGCTACCAGAACCGTTTCGTGTTACCGGCAGAGACAGTTGAAGAAGAATTTCAGGCCGCCGGCTTCAGAATCCAGGAACGCCTCGACTTCCTGCCGTTCTATGCCATGTGGCGGGTCTATGTATTGCGTAAGGGGTAGTATTTGATGGCTGTAGCCCAGAGCGGGGAGTCACGCTTCGATTATTACTGGCGGCAGCAGGGCGAATGGGTCGAGGAACCCAACCAGCGACGCGGCGGTGAAAGTGGTGTGCAACGCCTGCATGATGGTCATGGCAAATTGCTGTATGCCAAGCGCCAGGTGGGGCATATCTACCGTAGCTTGTTGCACCCGTTCGGCAGGCCGACGGTATTGCGTGAGCTGGACGCGCTGAACAGCTTCGAGCAACTGGGCGTGCGTGTACCGCGCATCGTCTTTTGCGGTGCCGAACGCGATGCCGAGCACAAATGGCGGGCGCTGCTGGTCAGCGAGGCGCTGGATGGCTTCGTCGAACTTGATACCTGGCATGCCGAAGGCGCGCGCGAGCGCTACCCGCAGGTGGTGCACGAGCGCATGCTCAAGGACCTGGCCGACAACCTGGCGCGCATGCACCTGGGCCATTGGCAGCATGGCTGCCTGTACGGCAAGCACGTGTTTATCAAGGTGATCGGCGAGGGTGAGCAAGCCCGTGTCGAGGTGGCTTTGCTTGATCTCGAGAAGTGCCGGCGCCGAATCAGCTGTCAGCGCGCGGCCGGTAACGACCTGCGCCAGCTGCGCCGCCATTCGTCGCTCAATGACGCAGAATGGCAATCGCTGCTCTATTTTTATCAGATGGCGTTTGGCAGCGCTGTCAAAGGGTTAGAGCAATGAAACTAGAAATCGCTCGAGCTTTGTTTCTGGTAGCTGGGCTGGCGGTGACCACGGTGGCGGTAGCTGCCTGGGAAGAGCCGCGGCCAGTGGTGTTCAGCAAGGCTGAACAAGCAGAGCAGTGCGCGTTGCCCAGGGAAGAGAAGCAACAGCAGGCTCAGGCTCACCCTGACCAGGACCTGTTGCTGTTCCTGTTCGGGTTGCGGCAGGGGCTGCGGCCGTTCGGCTGACCCTGTTCGAGCAAAAAAGGCCCCGCGATTGCGGGGCCTTTGCTTTTCTGGTGTTTGCATCTCTGGCCTCTTCGCGGGTAAACCCGCTCCCACAGGTACAGCGCTGGCCGTGAGCTTAACGCTTTACCTGTGGGAGCGGGTTTACCCGCGAAGAGGTGGGCGCGGTTTTATGCGCCAGCAACGTATAAATACAAGGCAACACAAACAGCGTGAACAGCGTCCCGATCGACATCCCGGTCGCAATCACCGTGCCGATATCAAACCGGCTCACCGCCCCGGCCCCGGTCGCCAGAATCAGCGGCACCATGCCGAACACCATCGCCGCCGTGGTCATCAGCACCGGCCGTAAACGAATGGCCGCCGCCTCTTCGATGGCCTCCCTCACGCTCAGCCCCTTTTCCTCGCGCAGCTGGTTGGCGAACTCGACGATCAGAATACCGTGCTTGCTGATCAGGCCAATCAGCGTCACCAGCCCGACCTGGGTGTAGATGTTCATGCTGGAAATGCCCAGGAACAGCGGCAACAGCGCACCGCAGATCGACAATGGCACCGTCACCAGTATCACCAGCGGGTCGCGGAAACTTTCGAACTGCGCCGCCAGCACCAGGAAGATGATCGCCAGCGCCAGGCCAAAGGTCACCCACAGCGCGCTGCCTTCCTGAATGTACTGCCGTGCGGCACCGGCGTAGTCGAACGAGAAGCCTTCCGGCGCTTCTTCGGCGGCGATATCCCGAACCGTTTGCAGCGCCTCGCCGATGCTGACCAGCGGCACACCCTGGATGATCGCCGAGTTCAATTGCTGGAACTGGTTGAGCTGGCGCGGGCGAGCGCGGTCGCTGAGGGTGATCAGGGTCGACAATGGCAGCAACTGGCCCTGGTCGTTCTTCACGTAATAGTTGTTCAGCCAGCCGGCGTTATCCCGGTAGGGCCGTTCGACCTGGGCGATCACCTTGTAACTGCGGCCCTCCAAGGTGAAACGGTTGATTTCTGCCTCGCCTAGCAACGTGGCCAAGGTACCGCCCAAGGTGTCCATGGACACGCCCATCTGCGCCGCCTTGGCCCGGTCGATGTCGACCACCACTTCGGGTTTGTCGAAGGCCAGGTCGATGTCGAGGAAGGCGAATTTGCCCGATGCCTGGGCGCGCTCCTTGACCCGCTGGGCGACCTCCAGCAGCGCCGGGTAATCGCCAGCGGTGTTGATCACGAACTGGAACGGCAAGCCTTCGCCGGTACCCGGCAGTGACGGCAGGTTGAAGCCGAAAATCTGCAGGCCGCCGATTTCTTCGAGCTTGGCCTGCACCAGTGGCAGCACCTCCATTTGTGTGCGGTCGCGCTCATTCCAGGGCTTGAGCAGGAAACCGCCGATGCCGCTCTGCACACCATTGAAACCGTTGATCTGGAATGACGAGTAGTACTCGGGGAAGGCCTTGAACAGCGGTGTGAACTGGTCGGTGTAGGCATTCAGGTAGTCGAGGTTGGCCGGCTGCGGCGAGCTGCTCATCATGAAGATCACCCCCTGGTCCTCGTTCGGCGCCAACTCGTTCTGGGTGAACTTGAGCAGCACCGGGATCAGGCACAGGATGATCACGGCGAACACCAGTACCACCGGGCGGCTCTCCAGGGTGGTGTGCAGCAGGCGCTGGTAGCGGCTTTTCAGGCGTTCGAACAGCACGTCCAGGCGGTGGGCCAGGCCGTGGGCATTCTGCTCCTGGCGCAGCAACAGGGCGCACATCATCGGCGACAAGGTCAGGGCGACGATGCCGGAAATGATCACGGCACCGGCCAGGGTCAGGGCGAACTCCTTGAACAGTGCGCCGGTAAGCCCGGTCAGGAAACCGATCGGCGCATACACGGCGGCCAGGGTGATGGTCATCGACACCACCGGCATGGCGATTTCCCGGGCACCTTCAAGCGCTGCATCGAACGGCGTTTTGCCTTCTTCCATGTGCCGGTGGATGTTCTCCACCACGACGATGGCATCGTCCACCACCAGGCCGATGGCCAGCACCATCGCCAGCAGGGTCAGCAGGTTGAGCGAGTAGCCCATCATCTGCATGAAGAACAGCACGCCGATCATCGACAGCGGGATGGTCACCACCGGGATCAGCACCGAGCGCAAGGCACCAAGGAACAGGAACACCACCACGATGACGATCAGTACCGCTTCGCCGAGGGTCTTGATCACCTCATCGATCGAGGCCTGGATGAACAGCGTGGCGTCATAGGCGATCGACACCTTCAGCGCGGACGGCAGCTGGCTTTCCAGCTCCGGCATGATCCGCCGGACTTCCTTGATCACATCCAGCGGGTTGGCCGCCGGGGTGGCCTTGATGCCGATGTACACCGACGGAATGCCATCGAACGAGCTGACCGTGTCGTAGTTCTCAGCGCCCATCTCGACCCGCGCCACATCGCCCAGCAGCACGCGGCTGTTGCCCTCGGTCTTGACCGGCAGCGCGGCAAACGCCTCGGCCGACTTCAGCTCGGTGTTGGCGTTGATGCTGGTGACCACATACTCGCCCTTGACCTCACCGGCGGCGGCAAGGAAGTTGTAGCGGCGCACGGCACTGGTCACGTCGGTGGCGGCCAGGCCGAAGCCGGCCAGCTTGACCGGGTCGATCCAGATGCGCATGGCGAACACCTGGTTGCCGAGGATCTCTGCCTCGGCCATGCCCGGCAAGGTGGCAAGTTTTGGCTGAATGACCCGTGACAGGTAGTCGGTGATCTGCGGGTTACTCATGTCCTTGCTGTAGAAGCTGATGTACATAAGCGCCGAGGCGTCGGCGGCTTCCTTGCTCAGCACCGGGTCTTCGGAATCCTGCGGCAGTTGGTTGCGCACTTCGTTGGCCTTGGCCAGCAACTCGGTGAACAGGCGGTCGCTGTCGGCGCCGATGCGCGCATAGATTGAGATGATCGAAAAATTCTGCCGGCTTACCGAGGTCATGTAGTCGATGCCTTCGGCGCTGGCCAGGCTTTGCTGCAGCGGCTGGGTGATATAGCCCTGGATGGTTTCGGCGTTGGCGCCGGGGTAGGCGGTGGTCACCGTGATCAGGGCGTTTTCCATCTGCGGGTACTGGCGTATCTGCAGCTTGCTCCAGGCCTGGAAACCCAGCAGCAGGATCAGCAGGCTGACCACGCTGGCCAGGACCGGGCGGCGGATGAACGGGTCGGTGAACGCCATGCCTGCCTCCTGGTCAGTCCGCGCGCGGGGCGCTTGCTTCGGGTTTGAGCGCTGTGTCCTGGCCGATGCGGATGGCTGCGCCAGGGGTCAGCTTGAGCTGCCCGGCGGTCACCACCTGCTCGCCCGCCTTGAGCCCTTTGCTGACCACCACCACGCCATCGCGGCGCTCGCCGGTCTGCACGCTGCGCTGTTCGGCGCTAAGCAGCGGCTGGCCCTTATCGTCCTGCTCGGGGTTGCCGTCCTTGTCCTGCTTAGGCGTGGCCACATACACCGAGTTGCCATACAGCGTGTAGGTAATGGCGCTTTCCGGCACCACCACTTGCGGGCGCGGGTTGGGCAGCAGCACTAGCAGGTTGGCGAACATGCCCGGCAGCAGCTTGCCATCCGGGTTGGCCAGGGTCGCGCGCACCAGCAGGTTGCGCGTGCTTTCTTCAACCTTGGGGTTGATGGCGCTGAGGCTGGCCGGGAAGGTCTGGCCAGGGTAGGCAGCCACCTGCACCAGCACTTGTTGACCCAGGCTCAGCTGTGGCAGCGCCTGTTCGGGCACATTGAAGTCGACATAGAGGCTGGACAGGTCCTGCAGGGTCGCAATCACCGTGCCGGCCGCCAGGTAGTCGCCGACATCCACCTGGCGGATGCCGATGGTGCCGCTGAACGGGGCGCTGATGCTCTTTTTAGTCTTCGACGCCTTGAGCTGGTCGACCACCGCCTGGTTACGCCGGTACTGGGCGGTGAGGCGGTCGTACTCGCCACGGGAAATGGCCGAGTCGCCGACCAGTTGGCTGCCACGGCCGAAGTCGACCTTGGCCAGCCCCAGGTCGGCCTGGGCGGTACCGAGCAGGGCGGTTTCCTGATCGTCGTTGAGCTGCAGCAGCAGTTGCCCGGCCTTGACCTGCTGGCCGGACTCGAAGTGCAGGGATTTGACCGTACCTTCGACCTCCAGGCTCAGCTCGACGCCTTGCAACGCCTTGAGGCTGCCCACGGCAGGCAGGCGCTGCTGCCACTGGCGCTCTTCGGCCAGGGCTGCGGCCACGGTGATGGGTGGCTTGGGGGCGGTGAACATCTGGATCTGCTGGTAGACCGAGAAGGCCTTGTAGCCCCCCAGGGCCAACACGATCAGCAGAACCACGGCCAACATGATGAGCATGCGGCGGCGCAGCATAAGTCCGGTTCCTTGGAAGCGTGATTGTTATTTGTCATGGCACGACAACGGGCGATCCTGCCCACGTGCGGATGGGGGAAGTATTGACTGTTTTTGCTTGGAAGGGGAGTGAATTACCGGTGCCGGCCTCTTCGCGGCTAAAGCCGCTCCCACAGGGACTACCTAATACCCTGTGGGAGCGGCTTTAGCCGCGTAGAGGCCGGTGAAGGCAACACAGTAATCAGGCCAGGTGCAGGTGGTTGTCCCAGAACCCGGACGGCAGGTCCATCGGCTGGCCGATCAGCTCCTGCTTGCGGCAATCATAGAAGCGGCAGCGCCCCTGCCCGGAGGTCACCACAAAACCGTCCTTCACCGCCCCGACCCCGGCACAATCGGGCATCGGCGCATCAAGCTTCACCGCGCCACTGTCCAGGTCCCAGACAAACAGGCGGTTGGCCCGCGGCGCAGTGAGTGCCACCAGGCGCAGGTCGCTGTGGATGGCGACGCTGGCGGTATATTGCGCCATCGATTGCAGTTGACGCGCCGGCACCGGGAAGGCCTTGAACGGCTCGCCCGGGCGCTTGATCGCCAGCAGCTCGGCAGTTTCGTCGGCATCGCCCATGAACTGCTGGCAGGCGGCGATGGTGCCGTCGCTGCCCACGGCCAGGTGGCGCACGCTGTTCATCTGTTGGGCCAGGGTTTCCTTGCTCAGCAGCGTACCGTCGCGCTGCATCAGCACCAGGCTCGGCTCCATCGCATTGAGGTTCATCTCCACCCGGCTTTCGGCCTCGGTGCGGATACCGCCGTTGGCCACGACCAGGGTCTCGCCATCCGGCAGCCAGGCCACTTCATGCGGGCCGATGCCGTGGGTCGAAATCTCGCCCGTGTGCACCAGGCGCTCGCCCTCGAACCGGTAAACACCGAGCACGCCACGCCCGGGGTCGGTGGTGTCGTTCTCGGTGGCGTACAGCCATTCGCCGCTTTTGTGGATCACGGCGTGGCCATAGAAGTGGCGGTTCGGCTGCGAGGTGATGGTCTGCAGCAGGCGCCCGTCGCGCAGGTCGACCAGGTAGCTTTCGGTACCGGGGCGGCGTGCGACGAACAGGGCGATCGGCAACTCGGGGTGGTTGATGATGGCATGGCAACGCTGGGCCACCTGGGTGCTGAACACCTGGGTGCCGTCCAGGCGAAACCCGACCGCATAGTGCTTGCCGTCGCCATCGTCACGCGCCGACAGCAGCAAAGGTTCGCTGCCTTTGTTGCGCAACAGGCTCCAGCCGCCCAGGGTCAGGGCGCTGAGCAATACGCTACCGAGTTTGAGGGCCTGGCGTCGCAGCATGATCAGTCACCGTCGTTGGCATTGAAGCCCAGCTGGATGTTCAACGCCTTGGCCAGCTCGCCTTCGTGCAGGCGGTGGACGACGTTGAGGCTGTCGTAGATCTGGTTGAGGCTCTGCACGCCTGCGTCGTCGGCCAGCAGTTCGCCCAGGGTCTTCTGGTTGTCGGCCAGCAGTTTGAGCGAAGTAGCGTAGGCGTCGTCGATCTTTTGCGCCAGGGCCTTCTGGTCGCTGCCCAGCAGGCCGCGCAGGCCCTGGTTGTCGACCCCGACCCAGACTGCCTGGGCGGCTTTGAGGCTGGCTTCCAGGCTTTTCAGCGAGGAGTGGCTGCGCCAGGCTTCAGCCTGCAGCGGCTGCGGGATGCCTTTGCTCTGGCGGCCCATCGGCGCGCCCAGCTTCTTCTTCAGGGTGTCCAGGGCGGTCACTTGGGCACGCAACAGGTCGGCGATTGCCTCATGCGAGTCGGCGTAGCGCTGGTTGGGGAACTTGGTCATCTGCGAGAGCATGCCGTCGGTGCTGTTCCAGCCCTTGAGGATCTCTTCGGCCAAGGCCTTCTGGTGCTCACCAATGGCGACCAGCAGCGGGCAGTAGCGGGCTTTCTGCTCGGCGGTGGCGACGTCTGGCTTGCTGTCGAAGAGGATGTACTCGTAGGCCGAGAGGCCGCGGACCACAACGCTGGCCTTGCCGAGGGTTTCGGCATCGACCGGCTTGTCGCCGTTGACCAGCTGCTCGACCTGGCGGCCGACCAGGTTTTTCTTGTCGGGCCAGAATTGCACCTGCCAGGCACGGTTGCCTTCGGCCAGCGGGCCGACCAGCAGCGGCTGCAGCTCGGCCCAGGCTTTTTGCGCGTTGAGGAAGTCGGCGCGTGCGGTGTCCAGGCTCTGTTTGCCTTCGCAGTAGGCCAGTGCGCTGGCGGCCAGCTGGCGGTCGGCTTCGACCCAGCGGCTGTAGGTCGGCAGGATCACCTGCTTGGCGATGGCGGCGGAGGTCACGGCCTGTGGGTCCTGCGGCGAGCAGGCACCGAGGGCGAGTGCGGCGAGGCTGGTGAACAACAGTTTAGGTCGGAACATGCCCGGCTCCTTGCGCGTTTAAAGTGAGTTCAGGAACGCCAGCAACGCGGCGCGCTGCTCGGCATTGAAGGTCAATACATGGTCGCGCGCCGCCTGCGCTTCGCCGCCGTGCCAGAGCACGGCTTCGAGCAGGTTGCGGGCGCGGCCGTCGTGCAGGTACTGGGTGTGGCCGCTGACCGCTTCGCTCAGGCCGATACCCCACAGCGGCGCGGTGCGCCAGTCCTGGCCGTTGGCGGCGAATTCGGTGCGCTCGTCGGCCAGGCCTGGGCCCATGTCGTGCAGCAGGAGGTCGCTGTAGGGGCGGATCACCTGGCCAGCAAGCTCCGGCTCGCTGGCGTCGGCGGCGGTGGTGAACTGTGGCGTGTGGCAGCCTTGGCAGCCAGCCTGGAAGAACAGGTTCTTGCCGGCCAGTACCTGCGGGGCGCCGACATCGCGCCGGGCCGGCACGCCGAGGTTACGGGTGTAGAAGGTCACCAGGCGCAGGATGTTGTCGCTGACTTCTTTCTCGCCATCGACGCCGTCGCCATTGGGCGCGGCCAGGCAGTCGCGCTGCGCCGGGGTGCAATCGTCCTTGGGCTGCAGGGTGCTGGTCAGGCCCATGTCGCCATTGAAGGCATGCACGTTCTGCTGGTTGACGTTGGGCTGCCCGGCCTTCCAGCCGAAGCGGCCGATTACGGTCGTGCCCTGTGCGTCGTCCCACACCCGGTTGGCCCGCCCGCGGATACCGTCGTGGTTGCGGTCGTCCGGGTCTTCGTTGGCCAGGATGTCGGCTTCGGGGATGGCTTCGAGCAGGCCCAGGCCGATCATCGGCGGCGCCACGCGCGCGGAGAAACGGGTGTCGGGGTGCATCGGGCCGTAGCCGAGCTGGGTGATCTGCAGGGTCGGGCGGCGCAGTTCGACCTGGTGGCCGTCCTTGAAGGCAACAGTCTGGTTTTCGTAGGTGACGCGCACCTTGCCTTCAGGGGCCACACCGGGGACGGCCATGTCCTGCAGCTGGGTGCCGTATACCGGCTCAGGGACTACGCCCAGGCGCTCGATCTCATTGGCCAGGTAAGGCTGGTCGGGAATCGACAGGCGCACCAGCATCGACACGGCATTGCTGTCACCAGGTTCGGGTGGGTGCCCGCGGCCATCACGCACGTGGCAGTTCTGGCAGGCGTTGGTGTTGAACAACGGGCCCAGGCCATCGCGCGCGGTGGTGGTGGACGGGGCGATCACCCAAGGGTTGCGGAAGAAGCTGTTGCCGACGGCAAAGTCCAGGCGCCGCTCGGGCGAGAGGTTGGCCGACGGCAGGGAAAAGGCGTTGCGATCATTGCGCTGGACGGTCGCCTGGCCACCCGACAGCGCTTCGCCGGGCTCGGCCTGGGTGAAACGCGGGGCGTCATCACAGGCGGCAAGGGCGAGGGCCAGCAGCAGAGGGGACAGTCGGGACAGCGACAAGGACATGCAAAATCCTGGGCGAGGGCGAAAAACCGGCGTGCAAGCTTAGCAAAGTGGGGGAGTTTGAATAAGAGCAATTTGCAATTACTGGATGAAATTGGTGTCATCACCGGCCCCATCGCCGGCAAGCCGGCTCCCACAGGTACTCCCCTGTTCTCACGGCCGGTGGGGTACTTGTGGGAGCCGGCTTGCCGGCGATGGGGCCAGAAAGAAAAAAGGCGACCCGAAGGCCGCCTCTTTCAGAACACCCTTACTGCCGAATCAGAATTCGTGATCGGCAGTGTCCGGGTTCAGGTTGGCAATGCCCAGCTTGCCTGCGGCCTGCTCGATGGCACCGGTCTGCTTGACCAGGGACGCGATGGCATCACGCACGATCTGGTTGCCGGCAGCGTTGTCGGCAGCGATCAGCTGGTCGTAGTGCTCGCCTTTGAGCGCGTGGTCGACGATCACCTGGATCTTCGCCTCGGTCGCTTCCAGGTCAGCCTTCAGCGTCGCGTCGGCAGCCGGGTCGGCCTTGGCGACCAGCGACGACAGGCTCGGGCCGGTCAGCTTGGTGCCGTCGGCGCGGGTGTACTCGCCCAGGTATACGTTGCGGATGCCCTTGGCGTCATAGAAGTGCGAGTAGTGGGTGTTGTCGCTGAAGCAGTCCTGCTCGTCTTCCGGCGAGTTGGCTTCCAGCGAGACCTTCATGCGCTCACCGGCCAGTTCGCCCAACGACAGGCTACCCATGCCGAACAGCATCTTGCGCAGGCCGTCGGTGACAGGCTCGGCTTCCAGCGTGGCGCGGTAGTTGTCGGCGACGTTCGGCGCCCAGTTGCCGACCATCTCTTCGAGGTCCTTGACCAGCAGCTCGGTGACCGACTTCAGGTAGGCACGGCGGCGGTCGTTGTGGCCGCCGGTGGCGCCTTTGCCTTCGAGGTAGTCGGAGGCTGGGCGGACGCCCGCGCCTGGGCCGGTGCCATTGAGGTCCTGGCCCCAGAGCAGGAACTCGATGGCGTGGTAGCCGGTGGCGACGTTGGCTTCGGAACCGCCCAGCTCGTTCAGGCTGGCCAGTTTCTCAGGGGTGATGTCCTTGACGTCGACCTTCTCTTCGCCAACCTGGATCTCGGTGTTGGCGATGATGTTGGCGCCGGCCGCCGGGTTGCCCAAGGCGTGCTCGTAGCTCTTGTCGACGTAGTCGATCAGGCCTTCGTCCAGGGGCCAGGCGTTCACCTGGCCTTCCCAGTCGTCGATGATGGTGTTGCCGAAGCGGAAGGCTTCACTCTGCAGGTACGGAACGCGTGCGGCGGCCCAGGCAGCCTTGGCGGCTTTCAAGGTGTCGTCGTTGGGGGTGGCGAGGAACGCGTCGATGGCGGTCTGCAGGGTCTTGGCGGTGCTCAGCGAGTCGCTGTACACGGCGTAGACCATTTCGGCGTAATGCTTGACCACGGCCTTGCCGGCCGCTTCGTCGACAGCCCCAGGCGCCGCAGCGGGGGTGCTGGCCGCAGCCGGTGCCTGAGCTTGCGGGGCGGCAGCTTTGTCGTCCTTGCTTTCGCCGCAACCGGCGAGAGCGATGGCGATGGCCAGCAGACTGGCGGAGGCCAGAGGCATTCGAATCATTATTGGTTTCCCTGCGTCGTGTGGTTGGACAGTGCGGCGTGGCACGTGGAACCGCAACATCATGCGAAAGATTTGCATTTGCTGTAAAGAGGCGAGTGCGCAATTCATGTAAATGCAGGTCACGGGTTGTAACCCGCAACTGCAGGGGTCAGAAGGCGGTAACCTGGTTGCGTTGCGCCTGCCGGAGGAAGCTGGTCAGCTCGCGCGCCGACAGTGGCTTGCTGTAGTGGTAACCCTGACCTTCGTGGCAGCCCTGGGCGATGATGTAGGTTTCCTGCTCGGCGGTTTCCACGCCTTCGGCGATCACCTGCATGCCAAGGCTCTTGCCCAGCTGAATGATGGCCCGAACGATGGTGGCATCGTCGTCGTCGTCGAGCAGGTCCTGGACGAAGCTCTTGTCGATCTTGATCTTGTCCAGCGGCAGCGATTTCAGGTAACTCAGTGACGAGTAACCGGTGCCGAAGTCGTCGATGGCGATCATTGCCCCGGAGCGGCGCAGGCTGAGCAGGTGCTGGGCGGCGGTGGTGATGTCTTCCATCAGGCCGGTTTCGGTCACCTCCAGCTCCAGGCTGCGCGGTGGCAGGCGGTAGGCCTGCAGCAGGTTGTTGACCACCCGCGGCAGTTCGCTGTGGTGCAGCTGCACGGTGGACAGGTTAACCGCCATGCGCAGCTCGCTGAAGCCCAGGTCGTGCCATTCGCGCAGTTGCCGGCAGGCCTGGTCGAGCACCCATTCGCCGATGGTGATGATGTAGCCGTTTTGTTCGGCCAGCGGGATGAATTGGTCCGGCGGCACCATGCCCAGCTCCGGGTGCTGCCAGCGCAGCAACGCTTCGACGCCGACCACGCGGTGGTCGCGGTAGCTGATCTGCGGCTGGTAGACCAGGTACAGCTGGTTGCGCGACAGCGCTTCGCGCAGGTCCTTTTCCAGCTCGCGGCGGCGGCGCATTTCGCTGTCGACGCTGGCGATGTAGAACTGGTAGCGGTTGCGCGAGCGGGCCTTGGCCAGGGTCATGGTCTGCTCGGCTTTTTGCAGCAACTTCTCGGTGCTGTCGCCGTCTTCGGGGAACAAGGTGATGCCGATGGTGGCGCGCAGGCGGATCTGCTGGTGGTCGAGGCCGAACGGCGCTTCGAGGTCGTCGAGGATGCTCTGGGCTAGCTCCGCGGCTTCATACGGCTGCTCGATATTGGCTTGCACCAGGGCGAACTGGTCGCCACCCAGGCGCGCCAGGGCGCCCAGCCGGCCACTGTGGGCCCGCAGGCGGTCGGCCAGGGCCAGCAGCAGTTGGTCGCCAACCTGATAGCTGAACTGCTCGTTGATACCTTTGAAGTCGTCCAGGCCCACGCACAACACGGCGACGCGATGCTGCAGGCGGCCGCCGTCGACCAGAATCTTGTCGAGTTGCGCCTGCAGCTGCTGGCGATTCGGCAGGCCGGTAAGGAAATCGTACTGGGCCATGCGCTGCAGGCTGTTTTCGGCCTCGTGGCGCAGGTGGGTATTACGCTCGATCGAGGCCAGCAGCTGGTTGGCAGTGTTGACCCAGATACCCAGTTCATTCTTCTCGTGGCCTTTGAGCAACGGAATCTGGTGCTGGCTGGGCCGATCAGGGTTGATCTGGGTGAGGTGTTCGATGATTTTCGACAGCGGTTTGGTCAGCAGCCAGTGGTAGACCAGGTACAGCACCAGGCCCATGGCCAGCGCGCGCAGCACACCGGAAATGAAGATGATGATGGCGTTGACCAGGAAGTCTTCACCGTAGGCCGCTGTGTCCAGGGTGATGCTCAGGTCGCCGTAATACTCGCTGTACGGGCCGCGGCCGACCAACTGGGTGGTGTAGGTGCGTTCCTGGCCGAGGATCAGGTCGGTCAGCCAGCGCATGGGCGAGTCCTGCAGCGGGCGGGACTTTTCGGCCAGCATGGTTTCGTTGGGGTGGCCGATCGAGGCCTGGCGTACCGACTCGTCCTGGAACAGGCCTTCCATCACTTGCATGCCCATTTCCCGGTCGAGGCTGTAGACCGCCTGGGTCGAAGGGTCGCGGAACATGTCGAGGATGCGCTGGGCGTCGTTGTTGACGGCCTGGCGGGTCTTGTAGGTGTCGTAGATGATCTGCGCGCAACTAAGGACGACACCGACCGCCAGCGCCGAAAGGAGCACGACCCTGAGCAACTTGACCGATAAGCTGTTCCGCAATTCCAGCTTCAATGGGGTTTCCTTAATCCATGCGCATGGCATCATTTTGCCATTAACGTTGGCAATACACTATCGGCCGGTAGGGCTGTCCTGAGCAGTGTATCGGTTGCCTGACCCTGCAACTTGAGTGCGCTGAAGCGAACTTCCAGACGTTTGATGTTAGCGCGCTATACGGGGGGATCAAGAGCCGCCGGCAAAACTGTCGAACGCAGCGTTGCGGCATAAAAAAACCCGGCACAGGGCCGGGTTTTTGTTCAGGGCTTGAGTAATCAGGCCTTGAAGGTCTTGCCTTCGAACTGCTCGGCAACGAAGGCCCAGTTGACCAGGTTCCAGAACGCCTCGACGTACTTCGGACGCAGGTTGCGGTAGTCGATGTAGTAGGCGTGTTCCCAGACGTCGCAGGTCAGCAGTGGGGTGTCGCCGCTGGTCAGCGGGCAACCGGCGCCGATGGTGCTGGCCAGGGCCAGGGAACCGTCAGCTTTCTTCACCAGCCAGCCCCAGCCGGAACCGAAGGTGCCAACCGAAGTCTTGGTGAACTCTTCCTTGAACTTGTCGAAGGAACCGAACGCGGTGTTGATGGCGTCAGCCAGGGCACCGGTAGGCTGGCCACCGCCGTTTGGCGACAGGCAGTTCCAGTAGAAGGTGTGGTTCCAGACTTGAGCGGCGTTGTTGAAGATGCCGCCCGAAGAGCTCTTGACGATCTCTTCCAGGGTCTTGCCTTCGAATTCGGTGCCTGGGACCAGGTTGTTCAGGTTCACGACATAGGTGTTGTGGTGCTTGTCGTGGTGAAACTCCAGGGTTTCCTTGGAGATGTGCGGCTGCAGGGCATCGTGGGCGTACGGCAGCGGCGGCAATTCAAAAGCCATGGTGGATCTCCTGATTCAGGTCTAGTTCGCGGTTTGCGCAAGGCCGATCACGGGCGGCCCTATGTGCGTCGGCGAGTTTGTACTCTTTGCGACGCAAGGGCTGGATCATAGCACCAGCCCCGGCGCATAACCACGCAACAAACATAGGGAATAGAGGTTCCAGAGCGGTTGGCCGGCGCCGACGGGTGGGCGTTAATTGAAGATCAACTGCGCCGCCACCGCGAACATCATCACCGCCACCATCAGGTCGAGCATGCGCCAGGTGGCCGGGCGGGCCAGCCACGGTGCCAGCCACGCGGCACCGATCGCCAGGGTCGAGAACCACACCAGCGATGCACTGGCGGCACCGGCCACGTAAGCGCCCGGCACAGTCTGCTGGGCGCCGAGCGAACCAATCAGCAGCACGGTGTCGAGGTACACATGCGGGTTGAGCAGGGTGACCGCCAGGGCGCTGAGCAGCACCGCACGCCGTGAGCGCATGCCTTGGCCTTCCTGGTGCTGCAGGCTCTGCTTGGCGCAGGCGCTGCGCAGCGCCTTGGCGCCGTACCAGATCAGAAACACCGCGCCACCCCAGCGGGCAATGGCCAGCAGCGTCGGGTTGTGTGCCAGCACCGTGGCCAGGCCGAATACCCCGGCTGCCACCAGCAGGGCGTCACAGACGATGCACAGCGCCGCCACCGGCAGGTGATGTTCACGGCGCAGGCTTTGCGCCAGGACGAAGGCGTTCTGTGCGCCGATGGCCATGATCAGGCCGAAGGCCACCAGCATGCCGTTCAGATAGCTTTGCCACATGGCAGGTGCTCCAACGAGGGTCCAAAGAAGATGCTGGCCATTGTGAGGATCGGCGCTGTATAAGAAAAACAAATAAAGCTGATCCGTCATTAGGAAAATCGATGTTCGACTACAAACTGCTAGCCGCCCTTGCGGCAGTGATCGAGCAGGGTGGTTTCGAGCGGGCTGCGCAGGTGCTGGGGTTGTCGCAATCGGCGATTTCGCAGCGCATCAAACTGCTGGAGGCCCGGGTCGGCCAGCCGGTGCTGGTACGCGCTATGCCACCGAGCCCGACCGAAGTCGGCCGGCAGTTGCTCAACCATGTGCAGCAGGTTCGGCTGCTCGAACGCGACCTGCAGCGCCAGGTGCCGGCACTGGACGAGGAGGGCATGCCGGAGCGTCTGCGCATCGCGCTCAACGCCGACAGCCTGGCCACCTGGTGGGCGGGTGCGGTGGGCACCTTCTGCGCCGAGCAACAGGTGCTCACCGACCTTGTGGTGGAGGATCAGGAAGTTGGCCTAAAGCGCATGCGCGCGGGCGAGGTGGCGGCCTGCTTATGCGGCAGCGAGCGGCCTGTGGCCGGGGCCCGCAGCCTGCCACTGGGTGCGATGCGTTACCGGGCGCTGGCCAGCCCGGCGTTCATGGCGCGGTATTTTCCGCAGGGGTTCGACGCCAGGCGCCTGGCGCGCACACCCGCCATCGTGTACGGCCCGGATGATTTCCTGCAGCATCGCTACCTGGCTTCGCTGGGCATAGAGGACGGTTTCCTGCACCACCTGTGCCCGTCGTCCGAAGGTTTTTTGCGCATGACCGAAGCCGGCCTGGGTTGGGGCCTGGTGCCCGAACTGCAGGCCCGTGAACAGCTGGCCGATGGCAAATTGGTGGAAATATGTGCCGATACCCCTATCGACGTGCCGCTGTACTGGCATCATTGGCGCAATGGCGGGCACCTGCTCGCGCAACTGACCGAACACCTGCGGCACACGGCACGGCATTGGCTGGTGCCGTTGTAGGGGCGGCTGGCGTCTGTTGCATCTGAAATCTGAGGCGGAGTGTTACATGCAAATTCTGGTCACTGGCGCGAGCGGCTTCATCGGCGGGCGCTTTGCGCGCTTTGCCCTGGAGCAGGGCCTGGATGTGCGGGTCAGCGGCCGACGTGCCGAGGGCGTCGAGCACCTGGTCAAGCGCGGCGCGCAGTTTATCCCGGGTGACCTGACGGATGCCGAACTGGCCCGTCGCCTGTGCCAGGGCGTCGACGCGGTGGTGCACTGCGCGGGCGCAGTGGGCAACTGGGGGCGGTATCAGGACTTCTACCAGGGCAACGTGGTGGTCACCGAGAACGTGGTCGAAGGTTGCCTGAAGGAGCACGTACGGCGCCTTGTCCACCTGTCATCGCCGTCAATCTACTTCAATGGCCGCTCGCGCCTGGATATCCGCGAAGACCAGGTGCCACGCCGCTTTCACGACCACTACGCGCAGACCAAGTACATCGCTGAACAAAAGGTCTTCGGCGCTCAGGAGTTCGGCCTTGAGGTGCTGGCGCTGCGCCCGCGCTTCGTCACGGGTGCCGGCGACGCGAGTATCTTCCCGCGGTTGATGCAGATGCAGCGCAAGGGCCGCGTGGCGATCATCGGCAATGGCCTGAACAAGGTCGATTTCACCAGCGTACACAACCTCAACGAGGCATTGCTCAGCGCGCTGTTTGCCGAAGAACGTGCCCTGGGCCAGGCCTACAACATCAGCAACGGCCAGCCGCTGCCGTTGTGGGACGTGGTCAACTACGTGATGCGCCAGATGCAACTGCCCCAGGTGACGCGCTATCGTGGCTTCGGCCTGGCCTACAGCGTGGCGGCGCTGAACGAGGCGGCCTGCATGCTCTGGCCCGGGCGGCCGCAACCGACCTTGTCGCGCCTGGGGATGCAAGTGATGAGCCGTGACTTCACCCTGGACATCAGCCGCGCCCGGCACTATCTGGACTACCAGCCCAAGGTCAGCCTGTGGACGGCGCTGGATGAATTTTGCGGATGGTGGAAGCACCAGCCACTTGGCCAGTGAACCCGACGCCGAGATGATGGTCATCATTGCGCCGCGCGAGCGGTTTATACTCATGCCTTTTTGCTACTACCGCGGTTGAACCTACCCATGCGCAACGATGCCCACGACGATTTCGATGATGTGCCAGCCCTGCGGGCCGGCACCCCTGATGATGACGAGCTGTTGCCTGCGCACGTGTCGCGCAGCCGGCAGAAGGCTGCCAAGCCCGCCAGCACCGGCCCGCTGTGGGCGCTGCTGGGGGCGTCATTCATCGCGCTTGCAGGGCTGGGTTGGTGGAGTTTTCAGCAGATCTCGCTGATGGAGCAGCAGCTGGTGGCCACTCAGGAAAGCTTTGCGCGCATCAGCGAAGAAGCGGCGGGGCGCCTGCAGGCCATCAGCGGCAAGGTCGCTGCCAGCGAGTCGTCGACCACCACCGGCAGTGAGGCCCTGAAACTGCAAATCCGCCAACTGCAGGCCAGCCTGGCCGAGCAGGGCAAGCAACAGCAAGGCGTGGCTGGGCAGGCGGGTGACTTGGGCAAGCGCCTGGAGCAGGTGCTGGCCGATACCCGCGAGCAGCAAAAGGCAGTAACTGAACTGCAGGTTCAATTGCAGGCGCAATTGAAGGCGGTGAACGGTGAGCTGGCAGCGTTGAAGTCCGGCCAGGTGGATGGCGGCAAGCTTGACGGCCAGCTCAAGAGCCTGAGCGACGACGTGGCAGCGCTGAAAAAACAGGGCAACCCGAAAGTGGCCATCGAGAGCCTGGAGCAGGACGTGCTGGTGTTGAAGAGCCAGGCGGACAATCGCCCGGCGGCGCCAACGGCGAGTGGTGCTTCGGTGCAGGAGTTCGATGCTTTCCGCGGCCAGACTACCCGCAATATCAATACCTTGCAGAGCCAGATCCAGAACCTGCAGCAGCAGATCAACGCCAGGCCCTGATGAGTCACCTTCAATAACATTCTGATTGTTTGCAGTCGTGATACACGGCGCTCTAGCGTTCTAGAGCGCCTTTAGCCCTGCCTGTGACCTAGCATTTTTACCAGTTTCGCTCAAGTTGCGCGGCACTGAAACTAGCAGTCACACTTCCTACGCTTCGTTGGGGCTAACATGACTGCTTTTCATAAATACAATGCACTGCATCTGCTTTTGGCCAAACTTCGTTGGTCTGGCATTGAGCAGGATCCTACACCTTCGCTCCAACCCCCTAGCATCCCAAATGCGGAGGCCAATGGGGGCATCGGCTACAAGGACATCGTGGAGACCTCTGACCCTTTGACTTTACTGGTCCCTCCGTACGGTCAGATAAAAGTCTTTGACCGCATTGACGTATTCTGGGATGGCTTTCCAGTCGCTACCAAGTTGGTGTCACCGGAAGATCTATTGGTACCTGGCATCATCATCCCTGTGCCTGTCGATGCCATCACTGACGGCACGGCCGTTGTGCATTATCTGGTGACCAGTTCGGTTGGGGGAAACCGCTACAAATCCTACCCGCTCAATATCAGGGTCAAGACCGACGTTCCGGGTGGAATTGATCCTGACCCTTTGACTTCTATCAATGAAAATCTCGAACCTGTCACAGGTGTGCCGGCCGAAGTTGATGAGAACAATATTGAAAACATCGAAGCCGTCATTCCCGTTTACTTCAACATGACTAAAGGGGATCGGGTCAGGCTCAGTTGGGGGAGAGAATTCGTCACGCACACCGTCGAGGATCATGAGGTCGGTCATGCGTTGAAGGTGCCTATTCCGGCTTCAATCATTGAGCGCGTGGGTGTTGGCATTAAAGTCATCGACTACGAAATTCGTGATGTGGTCACTAACTGGTCCAAGTGGTCCAAGCAGTTTGATGTTAACGTCATGTACGCAGGTAATCTGCTGGATGCGCCGATTGCACTTGATGTGGTGGACAGCAAACTGGATCTCGCACGATTGGGCAGCGCAGATGCGCGTGTGAATGCACTCGATGACAGCATGCTCAGCGGCGAAACGGTGCGCCTGTCGTGGACCATCTATCCGGTTACCGGGGACCCGATCGAACATGCTTATGTAGAGAAGGTGGTTGCACCCGGCACAGCGGTGGAATTCTCAGTACCTAACGCTATCGCAATAGCCAGTGCCAAAAGCAGGGTCACCGTCAAATATGAGCTGGTGTCCAATACGGCAACAAAATATTCGCGAAGCTCAACATTCGATGTCATCCCTGAGGTTGAGGAGTTTGTACCGCCTGTCATCGTGGAGGCTCCAGGCTATGAATTGGACCTTGGGAAGATCCCTGAGGTAGGGGTTACGGCTCAAGTCCCTGTTTGGGTGCGCATGGCCGTGAATGACTGGGTGGAGCTTTACGTATATGGTTTTGACGCCAATGACGAGTTGTCCACTCATTATCAGGGCGTGTTCCTGAGCTCGGGGCAGGTAGGCCATACGGTCGAATTTCTCATCCCAAGGGCTTTCTTCAATCAGCTGTCCAACGGGCGGGTGGATTTTCATTACAGCGTGAATGGTGTGGACTCCTACGTGCGGGACCTAAAGGTAATTGGTCAACCTGTTGCGCCCCTGGCAGCGCCCAGTTTGACCGATGCCGTAGACGGTGAGCTCGACCCCGATAAGCTAACCGCTGGCACTACCGTGGTGGTGGGGGACTACGAGCGCAAGGCAAAGGGGGACAAGGTCACGCTGCTATGGGAAGGGCTACCCGGAGCAAGCTGGAGTGAAGAAAAGGAGGTAACCGACCCTGCCGCGGCGATGGTATTCGACATTGACTACGACCCCTATATCATTGGTAATTTGAACCGAATCGTGACCGTCAGTTACCGGGTGCAGCGTGCTGGCGGTGGCGGGGGAAGCTCGGAAACAGTGCCGATCCAGGTGCGACGCAAGGGCGGTGAGGAGTTTGCTGCGCCGACGGTCGTGCAGGCGGAGCCAGACGGCACGACGCTGGAACCGTACAAGGTTATCAACGGCGCAACCGTGCATGTTGCTTTTGCGATGATGAGTGAAAAGGATTCGATCAGAGTTGTATTTTCGGGCACCAGTGAGGCAGCCTCTTTTATCAGCGAGCCCAAGTCAGGTAGCAAAGACGGGTATGTCGAATTCACAGTGCCGGCACCTGTGATTGGTGCCAGTCAGAATACTACGGTGGAAATTAACTACTCTGTCATGCGGGATAACAAGCCGTATCTGTCGGATGCGCTTGAGCTGAAAGTTACGAACCTTCTGGATTCACACTTTGTTCCGCCTGAGGTGCCTGATAGCCGTGAGGGTGTACTGTATCCAAGCTTTGGTGTTAATCCGCGCGTTACCCAACAGCGTTGGCCGCTGATCGGTGCGTTCCAACTGTATTGGATCAAAGTAGAAGGGACGGGAATAGATGGAACGCCCCGTCAGTTTTACGCGGCTAACGCTCGGCCTGTCACCGTCGAAGAGGCCACCAAGGGGCTGAGTGTGGCGATGGCAATAGATACATTGCTAACACTAAAAAATCGCAGCGAACTGAAAATCACGGTCAAAGTGGCATTCGACCGAAACAGTGACGAGTCAAAGGCCCGGAGCTTACCGCCGCTCACGCTGGAGCTGCGAACGCCTTTCCTCCCCCCAATAGTTGAGAAAGCAACCGGGCCTGACTTAAATCAGCTGGACATGAAGGACTTCATCACTGCAGAGCAAGTCAAGGTTACGGTACCGATTTACCGGGAGATGGCGAGTGGTGATACGGTTGACATTTCGGTGAGACATCCAGGTTTAGAGTATTACATCTCGGATTCTCAAAAGGTCGTGGAGCCAGGTTTATTAGAGTTCAATTTTCCGCGGAGATACCTGTTAAGTTCCATCGGGAACGCTGTCGGTATCAGTTACGCGGTTATGCAAGAGTCAGGTCAATTTGATCGGACACGAGAGAAATATTTTATCGTCGCCAGCCAGTCTTTGGAGTTAAAAGCCGCAGAGTACTTGCGAGCTACCCAGCAGGTTAGCGTCAGTTATGATGGTCAGAAAGCAGGTCATACCGTGCAAGTACGCTGGGATGGTGTGAAAGTGCGGTATTCTGACTTCAAACCGGTGTCCAGTGGTGCACCCACCCAGTTCGTCATGGATCGGCTGTGGATTACTGAGAATATCGGTAAGAAAGTGGTCGTCAATTACACAGTTAATTCCGGTGATGATGAGTTTATTTTCTCCAAGCTCATGGTGGTCCAGTTCTAGTCTGGGTCAACTGTGATCTAAGCCAAACCACCCGAGATTACCTCGCTCGGGTGGTTTCTTCGCTTCCCCTCTAATTTCTTTCGCCTTGCCTCTGACCTAGCATTTTTGCCAGTTTTGTTTCTTGAGGCGGCGATTGAAACTAGCCGTTCACTTCCTCGTAGAAGGTTCGTGGACTCCCCTCTGCCTCACGCAGGTCATTCGTGGCAGCCAAGGGGCACTTTTTAGCATCCATTACGAATGTACTCGGGACGGCCAGATGGAAAATTCAGAAACGCTTGAGCTGCACGGCATTCGCTTCAAGAGCGGGCAATTGAGCACGCCCGAAGTGCCCCAGATCGACCCAGTGAGTGGAAACTTGCATTTGTCCCGCTTCGAGGGCGATGCGGACGTTATCTTGCGCCCTTGGGAGGGTATCAAAGCGTCCCAGTTGTGCTGGATTGCGGTGCACTGTACGCGCCTTGATGGCACATCACATCAGGTCTACCTGGCCGAAGCGCACCCTGTCAGCAACGACGAGGTAAGCAAGGGCCTGCTGGTCAAGTTGCCGCGCGGCGAGCTCGAACCGCTGAGTAATGGCAGCGAACTGGTCGTGCTGGCGAAAGTCGCCTTCGACCCTGAGGGGGACGAGTCCGATGCAGACCTGTCCTCTGCGCTCACGACCAGCGTGATAGTGCTGGAGAGAGTCGAAGTCGCGAAGGCAACTGGGGCCAATAGGGATCAATTGGACACGAAAGATTTCATGACCGAGCAGTATGTCAACGTTACCGTGCCGGCTTACCCTGACATGGCGGCGGGCCATAAGGTCTATTTTTTGTGGAGCGGCACAGGCTCGACGTATGGTTGGGAAACCCGTGAAGTTACCGAAGCGGGGGCACTGCAGTTCCAGGTTCCGGTGAAGCACTTGTCGGATGCCATCGGCAAAGGTGCCCGGGTTGAATACCAGCTGGAGAGGGCGCCGGGGCAAAATATGGAAGGGGCAGAGCCGGTGTTGCTGACGGTTACCGGTCAGCCGATTGCCCTGGCACTTCCGACTTATCTGCGTGCCACCCAGCAGGTCAGCGTCATGTACGCCCTCCAGGCAGCCGAGCACACCGTTCAGGTAGTGTGGGAAGGCGTCAAAACCCGCCGTAGCAACTTCCAGGCGGTGGTGAAAGGAACGCCTAACCTGTTCGTGATGGATCGGTTATGGGTCACTGAAAACATCGGCAAGACAGTGCTCGTCAAGTACAGCGTCAAGCTGAACTCAAGCGGTGAGGAGTTCATGTTGTCGCAAGTTCTGGAAGTGAAGTTCTAGCGTTTCTCAATTGCAATCCAAACCGCTCGAGCCACGCATTGGTCGAGCGGTTTTTGGGTTGTCGGTTACAGGCGTGGGTAATCGATGTAGCCCACCGGTCCTTTGCCATAGAAGCTTTCCGGATGCGCCTGGTTCAGCGGTGCATCGGCTGCCAGGCGCGCTGGCAGGTCCGGGTTGGCAATGAACGGCACACCAAACGCCACGGCATCCGCCTTGCCACTAGCCAGCGCTGCGTTGGCGCTGGCCTTGTCGAACCGCTCGTTGACGATGTACGGGCCACCGAACGCTTGCTTGATCAGCGGGCCGATGCTGTCGTCGGCTTCTTTCTCCCGCGAGCAGATGAACGCGATGCCACGCTTACCCAGTTCCCTCGCCACGTAGGTGAAGGTTTCGGCGCGGTCGGCGTCGCCCATGTCATGGGAGTCGGCACGCGGTGCCAGGTGCACGCCGACCCGGCCTGCGCCCCACACCTCGATGGCCGCATCGGTCACTTCCAGCAGCAGGCGGGCGCGGTTTTCCAGCGAGCCGCCGTAACGGTCGGTGCGCTGGTTGGTGCTGCTCTGCAGGAACTGGTCGAGCAGGTAGCCGTTGGCGCCGTGGATTTCCACGCCATCGAAACCGGCGGCCTTGGCGTTCTCGGCGCCGCTGCGGTAGGCCTCGACGATGTCGGCGATTTCTTCGCTTTCCAGCGCCCGTGGGGTCGGGTATTCGGTGATCGGGCGCACCAGGCTGACATGGCCCTTGGGCTGGATGGCGCTGGGGGCCACGGGCAACTCGCCATTCAGGTAGCTGGGGTGCGAGATGCGGCCCACGTGCCACAGCTGCAGGAAGATACGCCCGCCAGCGCCGTGTACCGCTTTGGTGACGTTGTTCCAGCCGCGCACCTGCTGGTCGTTCCAGATGCCCGGGGTATCGGGGTAGCCCACGCCCATCGGCGTGACCGAGGTCGCTTCGCTGAGTATCAGCCCGGCGCTGGCGCGTTGCACGTAGTATTCGGCCATCAGCGCGTTGGGAATGCGCCCTTCATCGGCGCGGCAGCGGGTCAACGGGGCCATGATGATGCGGTTGGGCAGTTGCACATCGCCCAGGGTGATCGGATCGAAAAGCGTGGTCATAACGGTTACCTGCTTTGTCAGAGCGCTTGGCGCAGTTGTTCGAGGAACGCTTGGATTGTGGCGTCGTTGCGTTTGAAGAAGTGCCACTGGCCGACCTTCTGGCTGCTGATCAGCCCGGCGCGCTGCAAATTCGCCAGGTGGGCAGAGACGGTCGACTGCGACAGGCCGCAGCGTTGGTCGATCTGCCCGGCACATACGCCGTTCTCGGTGCTGTGGTGCTGGGCGGGAAAGTGCGCTGCCGGGTCCTTCAGCCAGTGGAGGATTTCTCGTCGGACCGGGTGGGCCAGGGCTTTTATGATTTCGTCGAGATCGAGGGGCATGGGTATCAGGCTCGTGGTGTAGCGGTATATCGCGATGGAGCGAAATATAAATCGGTATTTCGCGATATAGAAATATGAAGAGGTTCTGAGCTGAGCACGAATCGCTATATCGCGTTATAACGATATGCGGGCGCTCGGTGCTAGACTGCGCTCATGAACTACCTCGCACACCTGCACCTGGGCGGCCCGGCGCCGCAACAACTGCTTGGCAGCCTGTATGGCGATTTCGTCAAAGGCTCGCTGGAGGGGCGCTTTGCGCCTGGGCTGGAGGCGGCCATCCGTTTGCACCGCCACATCGACAGCTATACCGATCGTCACCCGCTGGTTTTGGCGGCGTTGGCGCGATTTCCGCGTGAGCGGCGGCGCTTTGCCGGGATCGTGCTGGATGTGTTTTTCGACCATTGCCTGGCGCGCCATTGGGGCGACTATGCCGAACAGCCGCTGGAGCAGTTTACCGGGGCTTTTTACCGCGTATTGCTGGCCGAGCCGGAGCTGCCGGGAAGGCTGGCAAGGATTGCGCCGTTCATGGCGGCAGATGACTGGCTTGGGGCGTACGGCGACTTTGCCACGCTGGAGCAGGTGTTCAATGGCATCGGGAGGCGCTTGTCACGGCCTGAAGGCATGGTCGGGGTGATGGGCGAGCTGGAGCGGCTGTATGAGCCGTTGCTCGCGGATTTTCGTGAGTTCTATCCACAGTTGCAGGCGTTTGCCACAGAGCAGAGGTCGGCTGGCTAGCTGTGTTTTGGCAGTAACGGGCTCTTCGCGGGTAAACCCGCTCCCACAAGTGCTCCGCTGACCTCAACTGCAGCGGAGTACCTGTGGGAGCGGGTTTACCCGCGAAGAGGCCCAAACAGACACTAAAGAATCAAGCAGCCCGCGCCTGCCGACGCGGCACCACCTCAACCTCTTCAACCCCGAACAACGCCATGTGAATAGCCTGCTGTGCCTGAAGCGCCAACACCGCGCGCTCCTTGTCCACACTGCTGATCGGCTGCAACAGGTGAATGCACACTTCACCTCGCGGCTCGGCAAATAACCGCATCAGGTGCGACACCAGGTCATCATCCCCGATAAATGGCGCAATCGGGTCAGCCTGGCCATTACGCAAGTACTGAATGGCCACAGGCTGTACCGCCACACCCTGATCAATGGCACCCGCCAGCAAACGCCCATGAAAGGTCCGCAACTGCCGCCCATCGGTGGTAGTGCCTTCGGGGAATATCAACAGCGGCCGGTCGTCGCCCAATTGTTCGCTGATCTGTTCGCGCAAACGCTGGCTGTCGCCGCCGCCGCGGCGGATGAACAATGTGCCGGCCTTCTCCGCCAGCCAGCCAGCTACCGGCCAGTGGCGCACTTCGGCCTTGGACAGGAACGACAGCGGCAGCAGCATGCCGAGCAGGGGGATATCGGTCCAGGACACGTGGTTGCTGAGCCACAGCATCGGCTGTTGGGGTAGCTTGCCAACCACCCGCACCTCGAACGGCAGGGCAGCGACGAGGTGTTTCATGAAGCGGCAGGTCCAGCGCTGGCGGCGCTCGATGGAAGCCTTCAGGCCCAGGCGTTCGCCAACGGCGATCACACTGGCCATGAGCATGCCGAACAGCAGCACCAGCAGCAGCCTTGCGAGGCGGGCGAATACCCGCAGCTTGGGCATTAGACTGCCGCCTTGAAGTGGCGGGCGTAGCGCGGGCAAAGGTCGTCGCGCTTGAGCAGGATGAACACGTCGGCAACCTGGAAGTCTTCGTCCCAGCACGGTTCGCCACAGATCTTCGCGCCCAGGCGCATGTAGGCCTTGAGCAACGGTGGCATCTCGGCGATGACGTTGCCAGGCAGGGCCAGCGTGGGCAGCGGGTTCTTCGGTTCGGCGCGCAGGTGTTCGGTGCATAGGTAACGCTCGCGCAGGCGCTGCATGACGGCGTGGGCCTGGACGCCGCCATCCTGCATGGGGATGCTGGCGCAGCCCATCAGGTAGCTGTAGCGGCCTTCGTTGAGCACCTCGGCCAGCTCGCCCCAGAGCACGGCGATGGTGCCGCCGTTGCGGTAACCGGGGTCGACGCAGGTGCGCCCCAGTTCGAGGATCGGGCCCTGCAGTTGCAGCAGGCCGTGCAGGCTGAATTCTTCTTCACTGTAGAAGCGCCCCAGGCTGCTGGCGGCCTGGTGGTCCAGCAGGCGGGTGGTGGCGACCAGTTCGCCGGTGCTCAGGTCGCGCACGCCGATGTGCTGGCAGTGTACGTCGTAGTCATCCATGTCCAGGCCCTGTTCGGCGCCTTTGAGCTTGGCCTTGAATTCTGCGCTGAACACTTTGTAGCGCAGGGCCTGTGCTTCCTGCAGGGCCGCGGCGCCGACCAGGCGTTCGGCTTGCAGACGGCGTTCAGTGCTGTTGTCGCCAGAGCGAGCGATCCGAGTCATTGCGAGTCTCCATAAGCCAGCCATGAAGGGTTGCGGCCGGTCGGCTTTGTTGTGCAAAGTCAGCCTAGGTAGGCGCGGTGTCACCCCTGTGAATCTTTGGTGATGCTTGCGTGACACCCCCACAAGCGCCTATGAAAGGAGCGCCCGATGGCCTGGTTGCAACGACTCAACGATCCCCTCCGCCAGCCCCTGGCCGGCACCCTGGGCGAGACCTATGCCGCGCAGCTTGTGCACTTGGGCACGGTCGCCCCATTCGAGCTGGCGGTACTCGGCGGGCGGGCCATGGCCACGCCAGGGCTGGCGTTTCTCATCGGCTACCAGGCCGCCCTGCGCATGCTCTGGCCCAGTGCGCCGGCCAGCCTTGGCGCGCTGTGTGCCACCGAGCGGCGCAGCGTGCGCCCGGCAGACATGCAAACGCGCCTGGAGGGGTTGCGCCTGACTGGCAGCAAGGACTTCGTCACCGCCGGGCTCGACGCCGAATGGCTGTTGGTGGCAGCGCGCAGCGAGGGCCAAGGTGAGGCGCCCCGGCTGAACCTGGCGGTGGTCTATCCGGGTGAACCGGGGGTGAGCCTGGAGGCACTGCCCACCCTGCCGTTGATGCCCGAAGTCGGCCATGGGCGCCTGCAATTGCAGCAGGCTGCCTGCGAGCTGTTGGCCGGGGATGGCTGGGACGCCTACGTCAAACCGTTCCGCTCGCTGGAGGACTTGTACGTGCTCGCGGCCATGGTCGCCTGGCTGTATGGGGTGGGGCAGGAATGTGGCTGGCCGCAGGGCCTGCGGCTGCGCCTCATCGGTTTGTTGGCGGGCTGCGCCGAGGCCAGCCGGCAGTGTGCCGACAGTGTGGGCTGCCATCTGCTGCTAGGCGGGTTGTTCGCGCAGTTTCAGGAACTGAAGGGGGCCATCGACAAGGCGCTGCTGGCAGGGCCGGCGCAGTGGGCGCAGCTCTGGCAGCGGGACCAGGGGGTGATGGCGCTGGCTACCGCTGCGCGGGAAAAACGCTTGGCCAAAGCCTGGAGCGCTGCCGGACTGTCATGAACGTTTGCCAGCATTGAGAGCACCGTTGAATCTTGGGGGGCTAACGATGAAGGCATGCTTGCTGGTCCTGGTGTTGGCCGTCAGCTCGGCCAGGGCAGAGAGCTGGCCCATACCGGATTGGCAGGTCGACCCCCGCGCTGTCGACTGGCAAGCCGTTGACAGCTATGCCTTCCCCGAACGCAACGCTACCGAGCGCAGTGGCACCCGCAGCGACGCCCTGCTGATCATCCGCGACGGCCGTATCCTGCACGAGCGCTACGCCGCCCCCACCACGGCGAGCACCGCCCACCTTACCTGGTCGGTCAGCAAGAGCGTGCTGGCCACGGTGCTGGGTGTGGCCCAGGGCGAGGGGCGCTTTCAGTTGCAGGACGCTGCAGCGCGCTTCTACCCACCGATGCAGGCGCACCCTGATGTGCGCCTGGTCGACCTGCTGCACTGGGCCAGTGGCCTGGACTGGCAGGAAGGCTACGAATACGCGCCGCTGAAATCGTCAGTGGTGGCCATGCTCTATACCCGTGGGCGCAATGACATGGCGGCCTATACCGCGGCACGCCCCACGGCTGGAACGCCTGGCCAGCGGTTTCTCTACTCCAGTGGCGACAGCAACGTCCTGGCCGCCGCATTGCGCGGCATGCTCGACACCGGTGCCTATACCGATTACCCCTGGCAGGCGCTGTTCACGCCGCTGGGCATCGACAGCGCCGTCTGGGAGCGCGACGCCAGCGGCACCTTCGTGGGTTCTTCCTACCTGTACCTCAACGCTCGCGACCTGGCGCGCATCGGCCTGCTGATGCAGCGCGAAGGGCGCTGGCAAGGCCGCCAGCTGTTGCCGGCAAGCTGGGTGGCCTTCAACCGAACGCCATTCAGCCAGGCCCAGCCCACGCCCGGCGAAGCCAATCCCGGCGGGCACTGGTGGCTCAACCAGCCACTGGCTGGCAGTGCGGCGCCCTGGCCCGATGCCCCGGCAGATACCTATGCCGCTCTCGGCCACTGGGGCCAAGCCCTTTATGTACTGCCGACGCAGAAGCTGGTGATCGTTCGCTACGGCGATGATCGCGATGGCAGCTACAGCCATAACGAACTGCTCAAACGCGTGTTGGCGGCGTTGCCCAAGGAGGGTGCATGAAGCGCCTGCTGTTGCTGGTGATCGTCGCGTTGCTGGGCTGGGCCTGGCTGGAGCGCCAGGCCTTGGCGGACTTTCCAGGCATGCTCTCGGCCTATTCGGCCAAGGAGTACTGTTCGTGCCGCTTTGTCATGGGCTTTGACCAGGCGTATTGCCGAAGTTACGTGAAGCAGTGGTTACCCCTGAGCGCGCTGGAAGAAGACCGCCAGCAGCGCAGGGTCAGCGCCACCGGCCTGGGCCAGCGCAATCAGGCGGTTTGGCAGTCTGCGCAGGCGGGCTGCCGCTTGCTGCCATGAAGGCGGGCGGGTAAGGTTGGCGGTCTGGTTTCACGAGATCTGTCATGTTCAAGCTGCCCCGTCTTCTGCCCGCCCTGCTGCTGGCTTTGTGCCTGCCCGCCCACGCCAACTGGCACCTCGATGGCGAGTCTTCACGCCTGTCATTCGTCACCGGCAAGAACGGTGATACGGCCGAAGTTCACCGCTTTCTGGTGCTGCATGGCAGCGTCGACCGCAAAGGTGTGGCGGGGCTGCGCATCGAGATGGACTCGGTCAGCAGCGGCATTCCGCTGCGCGACGAGCGCATGCGTGACGACCTGTTCGAGGTCGGCCGCTTTGCCGAGGCGACGGTCAAGGCCCAGCTCGACCTGCGGCCGATCAACGACCTGGCCGATGGCGCGCAGATCGAATTGCGCCTACCGCTGACCGTCACCCTGCACGGCCAGTCGCATAGCTACAACGCCCTGTTGCTGGCAACCCGCCTGGATGCCCGGCGCTTCCAGGTGGTAACCCTCGAACCCTTGATTCTGCATGCCCAGGACTTCAGCCTGTTGCCTGGCCTGGAAACCTTGCGCAAGTTCGCCAAGCTCAAGTCCATCAACCCGACGGTACCGGTCAACGCGGTGCTGATCTTCAACGCGCGCTGACATGCCAGGGCCGGTCTTCCCCTGGCGGGATGGCAACCAGTTCGAGCTGCTGATCGACGGGCCTGAATTCTTTCCGCGCATGCTCCACTTGATCGAGCACGCCGAGCTGCAGGTTGACCTGGAGCTGTACCTGGTCGAGGCCGGTGCCTGCGCCGAGGCGGTGGTCGAGGCCCTGGAGCAGGCGGCCGGGCGCGGTGTGCGGGTGCGCTGCCTGTTCGATGATTACGGTTCGCTGGCTTTCAATTCCGCCTTGCGCCAACGCCTGCTGGACGCCGGGGTGTACCTGCGCTGGTACAACCGCCTGCGTTGGCGACGCGGCCTGCGCAACCTGTACCGCGACCACCGCAAGGTGCTGCTGGTGGACGAGCGCTGGGCGGTGGTCGGCGGTACCGGCGTGACCGACGAATTCTGGACGCCGGGTGAGGCGACCAGCGAGTGGCACGAGGTGATGGTGCAGATGCAGGGCCCGGTGGTGGGCGACTGGCAACTGCTGTTCGATCGTCAGTGGCTGGCCAACAACCGGCGCACGGCCTGGCGCCCCCCTGAAGGGTTCGGCCTGCCACGCCTGCCCAAGGTCCCGGCGCAAGGGCAGGGCATGGGCCGGGTAGCCTATGCCGACGCCCGCCAGCACCGGGACATCCTGCATTCGCTGGTGCGTGCGCTCAACAGTGGCAAGCAACGCGTCTGGCTGGCCACGCCGTATTTTCTGCCGACCTGGAGCGTGCGCCGTTCGTTGCGCCGGGCCGCAGGCAAAGGTGTTGATGTGCGCCTGTTACTCACGGGGCCGCGTACCGACCACCCCTCGGTTCGCTATGCCGGTCACCGCTACTACCCCCGGCTGTTGCGTGCAGGCGTGCGGATTTTTGAATATCAGCCGTGTTTCCTGCACCTGAAAATGGCCGTGGTGGACGACTGGGTCAGCATCGGTTCGTGCAATTTCGATCACTGGAACCTGCGCTTCAATCTTGAGGCCAACGTCGAGGCACTGGACCCGCCGTTGACGGCGGCGGTGGTGGCCAGCTTCGAGCGCGATTTCGCCCTCAGCGAAGAAGTCGACCTGGATCACTGGCACGCTCGGCCGCTATGGCGCCGCGTGAAGCAGCGGGTGTGGGGCTGGCTGGACCGGCTGGTGGTCAACCTGCTCGACCGCCGCGACTGACGCGCGCAAGCAGGCTATCGTGCAGTGATTGTTCCCCGACAACCGAAGGAGTGGATGCGATGACGGCTAAGAAGATTCTCATGCTGGTGGGCGACTACGTCGAAGACTACGAGGCGATGGTGCCGTTCCAGGCCCTGAGCATGGTTGGCCACACGGTGCATGCAGTGTGCCCGGAGAAAATCGCCGGGCAGACCGTGCGCACGGCGATCCATGATTTCGAGGGCGAGCAGACCTACAGCGAGAAGCCAGGGCACAACTTTGCCTTGAACCAGGACTTCGTCCAGGTACGCCCGGAAAGTTACGATGCCTTGTTGATTCCCGGCGGGCGTGCCCCGGAATATCTGCGGCTGGATGAGCGGGTGCTGGCGTTGGTCCGGGCCTTCGACCAGGCCGGCAAGCCGATTGCGGCAGTGTGCCACGGGGCGCAGTTGCTGGCGGCGGCCGGGGTGCTGGAAGGGCGCGAATGCAGTGCGTATCCGGCGTGTGCGCCGGAGGTGCGGCTGGCAGGCGGGACGTTCATCGATATCGCGGTGGACCAGGCGCATGTCGATGGCAACCTGGTTACCGCGCCAGCGTGGCCTGCGCATCCAGCATGGCTTGCGGCGTTCCTGAAAGTGCTTGGCACGCGTATCGCCTGACCTGGCCTCTTCGCGGGCAAGCCCGCTCCCACAGGAACTCCACTGGATTCGAAAGCAGTGGAATACCTGAGGGAGCGGGCTTGCCCGCGAAGAGGCCAGTGCAGGTTCACGCGACCTGCTCGAGCCAGTCATTGAGGTTGTAGTAGTTGGTCACCCGGGCAATCTTCCCACAGTGAATGTAGAAGAACGCCCCTGCCGGCAGTACATAGGTCTGCCCGTTGGCTGCCGGCAACCCCTCGTCATCGGCCACATACTCCCCATGCACGGTGAACTCCGCCGCCACCCGGCTGCCATCGGCGTTCTGCATCACCACGATATCGGCCAGGCGCTCGCGGTAGCAGCGGTTCATCTTGTCCATGAACGCGGCGAACTTCGCCTTGCCCATCTGCCGTTCGCCCTGGTTGATGTCATGGATCACATCTTCGCTGAGCAAGGCGAGAAAGGCGGGCGTGTCACCGGCATTGAAGGCGGCGTAGTAAGCATTTACCAGTTCGGTAGCGGTCATGGAACAATACCTGTCGTGTAGGGAAAAGGCGCTGCGTGGGTTCGGATGATAGGGTTTCCCTCCAAGCCCGGCTTAGCCGAGCGCGTCATCCACATCGACAAAACGACCGCCAAGCATGCAAATACGCCTGTTGCACGGCGCCGCTATCGCGCCTTACATCGATGACCTCGCTCGCCTGCGCCTGACCGTGTTCCGCGAGTTTCCCTACCTCTACGACGGCACACCTGAATATGAGGCCGACTACCTGGCAGCCTACGCCCGCTCAGGCCGCAGCCTGGTGGTGCTGGCGCTGGATGACGGCAAGGTGGTCGGTGCCTCGACCGGGCTACCGCTGGTGGACGTTGCACCCGAATTCCAGCAACCGTTCCTGGCGCAAGGTCGTGACCCCGCCAGCGTTTATTACTTCGGCGAATCGCTGGTGCTGCCCGAATACCGTGGCCAAGGCCTGGGGGTTCGCTTCTTCATCGAACGCGAGTCGTACGCGCACAAGTTGGCCGAGTTCGATTACTGCGCGTTCTGCGCCGTGGAGCGCCCGGGTGTGCACCCATTACGGCCAGCCAACTACAAACCGCTGCACGGTTTCTGGCGCAACCGCGGCTTCCTGCATGACCCGTCACTGCGTACACACTATGCCTGGCGCGACCTGGATGAGCAGGAAAGCAGCGACAAGATCATGTCGTTCTGGCTCAAGGAACTGCCGATATGATCCGTTTGGCGGCCTGCCAATACGCCATCGAGCTGCATGAAACCTGGGAGGCCTACGCCGACCACCTGCAAGGCCTGTGCGCCGAAGCGGTCGAGGCAGGCGCGCAGCTGTTGCTGCTGCCGGAATACGCCGGCCTGGTGCTCAGCGGCCAGTTACCGGCCGAGCAACGTAGCGATCTAAAGGCCTCCATTGCCGGTATCCAGCCGTTGATCGAACCGTGGCTGGCGCTGTGCGAAGGCATGGCTCGGCGCTGGGGTGTTTACCTGCAACCAGGCAGCCTGCCAGTGCTGGGCCACGATGGGCGCTACCGCAACCGCGCCTGGCTGTTCGGCCCGCAGGGCATGCTGGGGCATCAGGACAAGCTGATGATGACCCGCTTCGAACGTGAGCAGTGGGACATCGCGGCAGGCCAGGGGCTGAAGGTGTTCGATACCGAGCTGGGGCGCCTGGGCATTTTGATCTGCTATGACAATGAATTCCCAATGCTGGCGCGAGGCCTGGCTGAAGTGGGCGCCGACCTGATCCTGGCACCCAGCTGCACGGATACCGAGGCCGGTTACCACCGGGTGCGTATCGGCGCCCAGGCGCGTGCGCTGGAGAATCAGATTGCCGTGTTGCAGAGCCCGACCGTGGGCCTGGCACCCTGGTCGCAGGCGCTGGATGAAAACATCGGGCGTGCGGGGCTGTTTGTGCCGCCGGATCACGGCATGCCGGCCAATGGAGTAATTGCCGAGAGCGAGCAGTTGAGCCCGGTGAGCAGCCAATGGCTGGTGTGTGATGTTGACCTGGCTGAGGTGCGACGGGTGCGGGAGGAAGGGCAGGTATTCACTCGGCGTGATTGGCCAGAGCAGTTCGAACGGGCCCGTTGAAATGGCGGCGGCCCCTTCGCGGGTAAACCCGCTCCCACAGGCACAGCGCTGACATGAAGTTTGCGCTGTACCTGTGGGAGCGGGTTTACCCGCGAAGGGGCCGCCGCTGTTACAACTGCCTTACTTCACTTCTACCGCGAGGCTCTCGGCGATCTTGCTCTGCCACAGGGCAGGGCCAGTGATGTGTACCGACTCGCCGTTGCTGTCTACCGCGACAGTAACCGGCATGTCCTTCACATCGAACTCGTAGATCGCTTCCATGCCCAGCTCGGCGAAAGCCAGGACCTTGGACTTGCGGATCGCCTGGGCTACCAGGTAAGCAGCGCCGCCGACGGCCATCAGGTACACGGCCTTGTTGTCCTTGATCGCTTCGATCGCGGTCGGGCCACGCTCGGACTTGCCGATCATGCCCAGCAGGCCGGTTTGCTCGAGGATCTGGCGGGTGAACTTGTCCATGCGCGTGGCGGTGGTCGGGCCGGCTGGGCCTACCACTTCGTCACCGACCGGGTCGACTGGGCCGACGTAGTAGATGAAGCGGCCTTTCAGGTCCACAGGGAGCTCTTCGCCACGGTTGAGCATCTCGACCATGCGCTTGTGCGCGGCATCGCGACCGGTGAGCATCTTGCCGTTGAGCAGGATGGTCTCGCCTGGCTTCCAGCTGGCAACTTCTTCCGGGGTGATGTCGTCGAGGTTGACGCGGCGGGCGCTCGGGCCGGCTTCCCAGACGATTTCCGGGTAGGCGTCCAGCGACGGCGCTTCCAGCTCGGCAGGGCCGGAACCGTCGAGCACGAAGTGCGCGTGACGGGTGGCGGCGCAGTTCGGGATCATGCACACCGGCAGCGACGCGGCGTGGGTCGGGTAGTCCATGATCTTGACGTCGAGCACGGTGGTCAGGCCGCCCAGGCCCTGGGCGCCGATGCCCAGCTGGTTGACCTTCTCGAACAGCTCCAGGCGGATTTCTTCGAGGCGATTCTGCGGGCCACGGGCTTTCAGCTCGTGGATGTCGATGGACTCCATCAACACTTCCTTGGCCATTACTGCGGCCTTCTCGGCGGTACCGCCGATGCCGATGCCGAGCATGCCAGGTGGGCACCAGCCAGCGCCCATGGTCGGGACGGTCTTCAGTACCCAGTCGACGATCGAGTCGGATGGGTTGAGCATGGCCATCTTCGACTTGTTCTCGGAACCGCCGCCCTTGGCTGCGACATCCACTTCGACCTTGTCGCCAGGGACGATCGAGTAGTGGATGACGGCCGGGGTGTTGTCCTTGGTGTTTTTGCGGGCACCGGCCGGGTCGGCCAGGATCGAAGCACGCAGGACGTTTTCAGGCAGGTTGTAGGCGCGACGCACACCTTCGTTGATCATGTCGTCGACGCTCAGGGTGGCGCCGTCCCAGCGCACGTCCATACCGACGCGCACGAACACGGTGACGATACCGGTGTCCTGGCAGATCGGGCGGTGGCCGGTGGCGCACATGCGCGAGTTGATCAGGATCTGGGCGATGGAGTCGCGCGCGGCAGGCGACTCTTCACGCAGGTAGGCCTCGTGCATCGCCTGGATGAAGTCGACGGGGTGGTAGTACGAAATGAATTGCAGGGCGTCGGCGACGCTCTGAATCAGGTCGTCTTGCTTGATCACGGTCATGCAGCGCGCTCCTCTTAAAGACGGGAACATTCGTAAAGGCTTTTCGACACTGCACACCAGTGTGTCGAAACGCCTGGCAAGGCGTCGGCAGGTCAGGCCGACGTAAAAAGGCGCGGCAGTATAGCGCGCCTGTGCCGACGAAACACCTGCGTGTGGTCTGGACCATGGTCGGCAGGCGGCGGGCATCCTTTTTGCTGCCAGTCTCGGCTTGCCTTAGAGTGGCGCTGTAGATCCGGAGAAATAATGACCATGCCTGAACTCTGTGTGGGCGAGCGCCGTTGGACGGTGCCCACCGGCAGCAACCTGCTCGATGCGTTGAACGAAGCCGGGTTGGATGTGCCCTACAGCTGCCGTGCCGGCAGTTGCCACGCCTGCCTGGTGCATTGCCTGGACGGGCAGCCCGCAGATGCCTTGCCTGAAGCGCTGGCCCTGGAAAAACACGCACAGGGCTGGCGCCTGGCCTGCCAGTGCCGGGTTGTGGGCGACTTGCGCGTCGCGGTGTTCGACCCGCTGCAGGACGGCATCCCCGCGCAGGTCTGTGCGCTGGAGTGGGTCGGTGAGGTGTTGCGTTTGCGCCTGCGGCCCGAGCGTGCGCTGCGTTACCAGGCTGGCCAGCATGTGGTGCTGTGGTGCGGTTCGGTAGCGCGGCCTTATTCCCTGGCCAGCCTGCCGGGTGAAGACGACTTCCTCGAATTCCATATCGACTGCCAGCGGCCAGGTGCCTTTTGCGACAAGGCCCGAGGGCTGCAGGTTGGCGACATGTTGCGCCTCGGTGAACTGAGGGGCGGGGCGCTGCATTACGACCCGGACTGGCAGGCGCGACCGCTCTGGTTGCTGGCCGCAGGCACAGGCCTGGCGCCTTTGTGGGGCATCTTGCGCGAGGCGGTACGGCAGGGGCATCGGGGTGAGATCAGGGTGATGCACGTGGCGCGTGACCACGCTGGGCATTACCTGGCTGAGGCGTTGCAGAATATTGAAGGGGTGAGTAGCGAGCTGGTGCTGGCGGGGCAGTTGGATGAAGCTTTGGCGGCGTTGCGGCCGTCATCGCGGCAGACCGTCGCGCTGGTGTGCGGCTCGGCGGGGAGTGTGGAGCGGTTTGCGCGGCGGCTGTTTATTGCGGGGGTGCCGAGGAATCAGGTGTTTGCCGATGTGTTTGTCGAGCATGCATGAAAAGGGGCCGCAAAGCGGCCCCTTTCAAGGCTATCAGCCGACCAGCGGATCACCGACATGCAGGATCTTCATGCCGTTGGTGCCACCGATGGTGTGGTAGCTGTCGCCCTTGGTCAGGATGACCCAGTCACCTTGCTCCACCAGCCCACGCTTGAGCAGCTCGTCGACCGCCGCCTGGCTCACCTTGTCGGCCGGCAGCGATGCCGGGTCGAAGGCGATCGGGTAGACGCCGCGGAACATTGCGGTACGGGCCTGGGTGGCACGGTGCGGCGTCAGCGCGTAGATCGGCACGTGCGAGCGCAGGCGCGACATGATCAGCGGGGTGTAGCCACTTTCGGTGAGGGCGATGATCGCCTTGACGCCCGGGAAGTGGTTGGCCGTGTACATGGCTGCCAGGGCGATGCTTTCGTCGCAACGCTCGAAGGTGGTGTGCAGACGGTGGCTGGACTTCTGGTTGGTCGGGTGCTTTTCGGCACCTTGGCAGATCCGCGCCATGGCCTGAACGGCTTCGATCGGGTAGGAGCCCGCGGCACTTTCGGCCGACAGCATCACCGCATCGGTGTTGTCGAGCACGGCGTTGGCCACGTCGGACACTTCGGCGCGGGTCGGCATCGGGTTCTGGATCATCGACTCCATCATCTGGGTCGCCACGATCACCGCCTTGTTGTTGCGGCGGGCGTGCTGGATGATCTTCTTCTGGATACCGATCAGCTCGGCGTCGCCGATTTCCACGCCCAGGTCGCCACGGGCAACCATGACGGCGTCGGAGGCAGCGATCAGGCCGTCGAGGGTTTCGTCGTCGGCGACGGCTTCGGCGCGCTCGATCTTGGCCACCAGCCAGGCGGTGCCGCCGGACTCGTCACGCAGTTTGCGCGCGTATTCCATGTCCTTGGCGTCACGCGGGAACGACACGGCCAGGTAGTCCAGGTCCATTTCCGCGGCCAGCTTGATGTCGGCCTTGTCTTTTTCGGTCAGGGCCGGTGCGGTCAGGCCGCCACCTTTGCGGTTGATGCCCTTGTGGTCCGACAGCGGGCCACCAACGATCACCACACAGTGCAGGGCATCGGCGGTGGCGGTTTCGACGCGCATGACCACGCGGCCATCGTCGAGCAGCAGTTCGTCGTTTACGCCGCAGTCCTTGACCAGGTCGGGATAGTCGATACCGACGATGTCCTGGTTGCCTTCGGTCAGCGGGTGGACGGTGGAGAAGGTGAACTTGTCACCCACTTTCAGTTCGATGCGCTTGTTGCTGAACTTGGCGATGCGGATCTTCGGACCCTGCAGGTCGCCCAGCAGTGCGACGTGGCGACCATTCTTGGCGGCGATGTCACGGATCAGGCGGGCGCGGGCCTTGTGCTCGTCCGGGGTGCCGTGGGAGAAGTTCAGGCGTGCCACGTCCAGGCCGGCGAGGATCAGTTGTTCGATCACTTCCGGCGAGTTGCTGGCGGGGCCAAGGGTGGCGACGATTTTGGTACGGCGGATGGTCATGCACAGACTCCTATAGTGAAGCGCAGCGAAAGGCTACTCCTGAATCGCGCTGTAGTCATTGTTCCGTTGCACTACCTGCAAGCAAGGCAGGGTGGCATTTGAACGGTCGGGGTATCCTTGCAAAACCCTGTGAAGATTTGCAGGCGATGGCCGATACACTGGCATCAAAGGAGATCCCCCATGCGAGCCCTGATCGTTTTCGTCCTGGCGGCCAGCGCCGTCGGCTGCACCCGCTGGTCGATGGACCATCACTTGAACAACGCCTACCGCGCCTACGACCGTGGCGATTGCCAGCGCGTCATGCTCGAGCTGTCGCAGGTCGACCGCACCAGCCGTGCACGCCCGTTCATCCACCCGGAAGTGGCGCTGCTGCGCGGGCAGTGCCTGGAGCGCCAGCAGCTTTTTGTGGACGCCGCGCAAACCTACGAGTACCTGATCCAGCAGTACCCGGGCAACGAATATGCCTACCGGGCCAAGGCGCGTTTGCAGACCTTGCAGAAGCTTGGGCACTATCGCGGTGGTGAGGCGGCGGTTGCCAGCCCGGTGAATACCTCTCCTTGGCGTTAACACCAAGGTATCGTTTATTTCACGAGATTTGCCGCGCGCGCTGCGCTAACCTGTAACCCAGTTGTTACAACAATCGCCAGTACCTCGTATTCCTGGCACCGGGTACGGACTGCACTTGTGACCATGTTCAACCAGCGTCATATCGAACGCCATCAATTACCTTGTGTACTGAAGGTCTTCAACCGTTTTACCGATCAGCCGATCGGGCAGTTGGGTAATGCCTCTGAAGATGGCCTGATGTTAATCAGCCAGCTGCCAGTGTTGGTCGGGCCGGATTTCGAGCTGCAGTTGCGCCTGCCGCTGGCCGGTGGCGGTTTTCAGTTCATCAACCTCACCGCCAGTTGCCTGTGGTGCCGCGAGGACCAGACGCCAGGCCATTACGACTCGGGCTTCATGCTGCTGCAGGCGCCACGCGAGTACGACGAGTTCGTGCGCTCGTTGCGCGACTATTTCAGCTTCAACCCGGCCAACGCTTCCGTCTGAGGCCAGGTCCGCTAGAATCGGGGCGACCTTGAATCAGGACTACCCCGTGACCTCCATCTTCTGGCACGACTACGAAACCACCGGCATCAACCCGCGCAGCGACCGCCCACTGCAGGTCGCCGGCGTGCGCACCGACTTCGACCTCAATGAAATCGAAGCGCCGATCAGCCTCTATTGCCGCCCGTCCGACGATATCCTGCCGCACCCGGCGGCCTGCCTGGTCACCGGCATCACGCCGCAACAGTTGGCCAACCAAGGGTTGTGCGAAGCCGAATTCATGACCCGGGTACATGAGCAACTGGCGCGCCCAGGTACGTGTGGCGCTGGCTACAACACCTTGCGCTTTGACGACGAAGTCACTCGCTACAGCCTGTACCGCAACTTCTTCGACCCGTATGCCCGCGAGTGGCAGGGGGGCAACAGCCGCTGGGATTTGATCGACGTGGTGCGCACCGCGTATGCCCTGCGCCCCGAGGGCATCGTCTGGCCGCAACAGGATGGGCGCACCAGCCTGCGCCTGGAGCTGCTCAGCCAGGCCAATGGCATCGACCATGGCCATGCGCATGAGGCACTTTCCGACGTGCGGGCCACCATTGCACTGGCGCGCCTGATACGCCAGCAGCAACCCAAGTTGTATGAATGGTTATTCCAGTTGCGCAGCAAGCACAAAGTGATGGAGCAAATCCGTTTGTTGCAGCCGATGGTACATATATCGGGGCGCTTCTCGGCCGCGCGCAATTATCTCGGGGTGGTCTTGCCGTTGGCCTGGCACCCGCGTAATCGCAATGCACTGATTGTGTGCGACCTGCATCAGGAAACCCTACCGTTAATAAGGGAAAGTGCAGAAGTGCTTCGTGAGCGCTTGTACACGCGCCATGAAGCATTGGCTGAAGGGCAATTACCGGTGCCACTGAAGTTGGTACAGATCAATCGTTGCCCGGTGCTGGCGCCGCTTTCGGTTTTACGCCCTGCTGATCAGCAACGCTTGGGCATCGATTTGCCACTCCTGCAATCACGGGGTGAAGCCTTGGCCAATCAACAGCAAGAGTGGCAACACAAGCTGGAACACATTTACGGCAAGGACGACTTCGCCCCGAGTGAAGATCCGGAACAGCAGTTGTATGACGGTTTTCTGGGTGACCGTGATCGGCGCCTGTGCGAGCAAGTGCGTACGCTGGACCCCGCACAGTTGGGGCAGGGGCACTGGATGTTTGATGACCCGCGCATGCCCGAGTTGTTATTCCGCTACCGGGCGCGCAACTTCCCCGAGACATTGAATAGCGAAGAACGTCAGCGCTGGTATGCCTTCTGCCAGCAGCGGCTGAGTGACCCGCAGTGGGGCGCACCTAACACGCTGGGCGACTTCGAGCTGGCACGGCAAAGCGCCTGGGCCAGCGCGGATGAGGCGGGGCGGCAGGTACTGGATGCCTGGCAGGCGCATGCGCGTCAATTGTCCGAGCAGTTTGCAATCGGCACCTGAGTGGTGTGGAGTGGGCAAACAAAAACGCCGGCATTGAGCCGGCGTTTTTGCTTAAAGCAGTAGCGCGTGTATGCGGACAATCAGTCCAGCAGAGTCGCCCAGCTTTCAACCACATCGCCACCCCACTTGGCTTTCCACTCTTTCAGGGTTTTGTGGTTGCCGCCTTTGGTTTCGATCACTTCACCGTTGTGCGGGTTTTTGTATTGCTTGACCTTGCGCGCACGTTTGGTGGCGGTGGTCTTGACGGCGCCACGTGGCGCTTTGCTCAGTTTCGACTCTGGGTCGAGCAGGGCAATGACGTCGCGCAGCGACTTGGAGTATTCGCCCATCAGGGTGCGCAGTTTGCCTTCGAACTCCAGTTCTTTTTTCAGCTTGTCATCCTGCGACAGGTTGGCCAGGCGGGCCTGAAGTTCCTTGATGGCTTCTTCGGTGGCGCGGTACTCGTTGATCAGGGACATGGAGTGTTCCTTAATGCATGTTCAGAATGTGTGGGGCAATAATAGACAGGCCAAACTCTCAAGTAAACATATTAATCAGTTCATCAACTGTTAATACGGCTGTGACAAAATATCTCAAGGTTAAGAAAAATTTACATAAGCCCCTGCAATTCGTCATGTTTGTCATCTGGCTGTTGCGGCATGCTGCCGCAGCGCCCGGGCAGAGGGCGGCGCTACCGGCGGGTACATTGATTACTGCGTTTTTTCGGGCGGGCCGCTAGAATGAGCGCCTTTGCGAAGTTCTGGAGTCTTAATTCATGCGCACCTATCGTCTGGTGATCGCCTGCCCCGACCGTGTTGGTATCGTGGCGAAAGTCAGTAATTTCCTGGCTTTGTACAATGGCTGGATCAACGAGGCCAGTCACCACTCCGATGAGCAGAGTGGCTGGTTCTTCATGCGCCATGAAATCCGTGCCGAATCCCTGCCATTTGGTATTGATGCCTTCCGCGAAGCGTTCGCGCCGATCGCCGAAGAGTTCTCCATGATCTGGCGAGTTACCGATTCGGCGCAGAAGAAGCGTGTGGTGCTGATGGCCAGCCGCGAGTCCCACTGCCTGGCCGACCTGCTGCACCGTTGGCACACTGATGAACTGGACTGCGAGATCCCTTGCGTGATTTCCAACCACAACGACCTGCGCAGCATGGTCGAGTGGCACGGCATTCCATTCTTCCATGTACCGGTCGATCCGAAAGACAAGGCGCCGGCGTTCGCCGAAGTGTCGCGACTGGTTGAGGAACATGCAGCGGACGTAGTCGTGCTGGCGCGTTACATGCAAATCCTGCCGCCGCAGCTGTGCCAGGATTACGCTGAGAAAGTCATCAACATCCACCACAGCTTCCTGCCATCGTTCGTTGGCGCCAAGCCATACCACCAGGCAGCCCTGCGCGGTGTGAAGTTGATCGGCGCGACCTGCCACTATGTGACCGAAGAGCTGGACGCCGGCCCGATCATCGAACAGGACGTGGTGCGGGTGAACCATGCCGACAGCATCGAGGACATGGTTCGCTTTGGCCGTGATGTCGAGAAGATGGTGCTGGCCCGAGGCTTGCGTTATCACCTGGAAGACCGCGTGCTGGTACGCGGGAACAAAACTGTGGTGTTTGATTGATACACCCAAGGGGGCTGCAATCGCAGCCCCCTATACATTTGGGGAGATGAAAATGGCAACTTCCCGCAACAAGCCCACCGCCTCTGCACCGCCGACACTTGGCGAAGGCTGTCTTTCCCGCTATGACCCCGAAGCCTTGAGCGAAGAAGACGGCACCGACTTCCCCGATGCCGCCGAACTGTGGCGCCAGCTCAACCCGCCTGACGCCGCCAACGTTCCAGCAGCGGACGCGCCAACAGGCACACAAACACCGGCCCGCCGGCCAGCAGATAAAAGTAGTACGTGACCGCGCGCCAGATCAGGATCGCCGCAGCGGCCGTCGAGCTGCCCACCAGTGGCGTCAGCAGGCTGGCCGAGGTCAGCTCGGCTGCCCCAGCCCCACCCGGCAGCAGGCTGAACTGGCCGGCGCTGAGGGACAGCATCTGCACCAGAAAACTCGGGATCCACGACAGCTCGACGCCCAAGCCTTGCAGCACCAGGTACAACACGCTGTAGCGCAGGCTCCAGTGTGCGCAGGTGAGCGTAAACACCAGCGCCAGCGTGCGTTTGGGCAGTTGCCAGGTTTGCGCCAGGGCATTGATGAAGTGCAAAAGTTTGCGTGCCCAGCGATGTCTGCGCCGAGGCGACATCCCGACCCGCTGTAGAAACCGCCCGTTGAATCGCATCACTGCCCGTCGATAACGCAGCAGCGCCACGATTGCCGCGAGTGCAGAACACAACAGCAAGGCACTGCCTAGCAGCATGCTTTCCTGGCTGCGGCCCAGGCTGTGGAACAAGGCGTACCCGGCAATCGCCAGCATCGCGCAGAAAAAAAACAGCAAGTCGTTCAATTGATCCATCGCGAAAACTGCGCCGCTGCGTGCCGGGCCGATACGGTCGCGCGCCAGTAGCGCCATGAGGGTTAGCGGGCCGCCGCTGCCGCCTGGGGTGGTGCAGATGGCAAACTCGGTGGCCATCACCACGGCGAGGCTACGCACGTGCCCAAGCTTTGCCCCGTGTTGGCCAAGCAGCAAGCGCAGGCGCACCGCATTGATCACCCAGCACAGCAGGATCATGCCAAGCAGCGTCAGCATCAGGCCGGGGTCGAACGCCTTGAGCCTGGGCAGCAGTTCGTTGCCGCCCAGCAATGCTGGCACCAACAGGGCAAACAGCAAGGCCACAGCCAGCCAAGCGAGGCGGTTCATGCGGCCACCTGGCGCTCCAGCCAGGTCGACTTGGTCAGCGGTTCACGGCCTTGCAGCAGCAGGTTTTCGAGGGTACGCAGCCAGTAATCGCGCGAGGAACGGTGGCGCATGTCTACCGGGTGCAGCCCCAGGCGCAAGGTCTCGGCGCTGCGCCAGCGCTTGCACTGCCAGTCGCAGACCGCTTTCGACAAGCCGCGGCGCCAGGCGCTGCGGGCACTCCAGACCAGCCCTGGGGCATCGAACGCGGTGAAGTCTGGCAGGCGGTACAAATGCTGGGGTGTGCTGGTGTAGCGCAACGGCAGCTGGCACAGGGCTTGGCGCGTGCCTTGACTCATCAGCCAGGCGGGGGCGACGAAGCCTGCGACCGGCCAGCCTTGCCGGGCAAACACCTCAAGGCCCGCCTCCAGGCGTTGCAGGGCCTGTGCCTGATCAAGGCCATAGAATTCGCCCTCATGGGTGTAGATGCGGCGCATGAAATATTCGCCAATGCTGCGCGGTGACGGGCCTTCGTCGGCATGAAAAAAACCGTGCAGTGCCAGCTCGTCGCCACGCGCCAAGCGCCGTTCAAGCAGGCGGCAGAAGGTCGGGGAGCGTGCCAGCGGGTTGCGGTGATGGAAGTCCGGCACCACCAGCCAGGTCATGGGCACATTGCCCATCTCGTCCACCGCTTGCACGAACGGCTGGTAGTCCGGCCAAGTCTCGGGCGCGATGTCGTGCAGCACCAGCATCAGGCTGCCCGGTGCGCCGCTTGCCTCAGCCATGGGCGCGCACCAATGGCTGATGGCCGAGCACCGCCTGGTAGTGCTGCAGCAGGCCATTGACCACGTTGTCCCATGAGTAGTGCTGTTCGACATGGCTGCGCGCCTGCGCACCAAGCTTGCGTACGCCCGCTTCGAACACCTCGCGCACCGCAGTTGCCATGGCCAGGCCATCGTTGGCGCGGCACAGGCGCCCGCACTGTTCGTTGACAATTTCGCCGAACGCCCCGGCGCGCACGGCCACCACAGGCGTTGCACTGGCCATCGCTTCGAGGATGACCAGGCCGAAGGTTTCCTGGTCGCCGGCATGCACCAGCAGGTCGGCGCTGGCCACCAGCCGGGCGACTTCGTGTGGTGCGCAGAAGTGGTTGATCACACTGACATTGGCAGGGACGTTGGCGGGCATGTTCGAGCCCACCAATAACAGGTGGTAAGGGCGGCCCAGGCGCTGCATGCAGTCGAGCAGCACCGGCAGGTTCTTCTCCCGCGAGCCGCGGCCGGCGAAGATCAGCAGCCGGCTGGTATCGGGGATGCCCAGTTCGGCGCGCAGCTGCGGGTCGCGGTGGTCCGGGTTGAAAGTGGCCAGGTCGACGCCAAGGCGCTGCACATGCACATCGCGCACCCCCAGGCGGCGCAGCTTGTCGGCCATGACCTGGCTGGGGGCCAGGACCCGGTCGAAATTGCCGTACAGCTTGCTGACGTAGGCTTCGACATTCGGGGTGAACCAGTTGCCCATGCGGTTGCTGACCAGCAGCGGCAGGTCGGAGTGGTAGAAACCGATCACCGGCACATCGAGCTGGCGCCGTGCCTCCAGCGCTGCCCAGGCGGTGAGGTAGGGGTCGCCCACCTCGATCAGGTCTGGCTTGAGGCCGCGCAGCACATTGCACCAAGGCGCCAGCCGCACCGGGAAGCGGTAGCCGTTGCCGAAGGGCAGGGGAGGTGCGGGTACGTGGTAGATGCCATCTGCGTGGCGGGCGCTGGCACCGGGGATCAACAGGCTGTGGCGCACGCCCTGGATGGCGCCGAGGCGGTGATGTTTGGCATCAAGATAAGTCCTTACGCCGCCGCTGGCCGGGGCGTAGAACATGGTGATGTCAGCAATGTGCACGATCAGCATCCCTCCGGGATCGTCTTCGGGTCTGTCACCCGGCTGTAATGAGCCGGCGATGACGCGCCTAAAGGTTGACCTACCAGAAGGATAGTTTGTTCGGTTGGATTAAGCGGCAAGCAGCGTGCTGCTTGCCGCGAGCGGTCAGATCCGGAAGCTGCCAACCAGGTGCTTCAGGCGGGTAGCCTGTTGCTCCAGGTCCGAGCACGCTCGCAGGGTGGCCTGCAGGTTTTCGACACCTTCCTGGTTGAGCATGTTGATCTCGTTGATGTCCATGTTGATCGAATCGACCACAGCGGTCTGCTCTTCGGTCGCAGTGGCCACCGACTGGTTCATGCCGTCGATTTCACCGATGCGCACAGTAACGCTGTCCAGGCGCTCGCCGGCCTGGTTGGCGATGGCCACGCTGTCCTGGCTGTGGCGCTGGCTCTGGCCCATGGTGTCGACCGACTCGCGGGCACCGACCTGCAGTTCTTCGATCATGGTCTGCACCTGCTGCGCCGACTCCTGGGTGCGGTGCGCCAGGTTGCGTACCTCGTCGGCCACCACGGCAAAGCCACGCCCGGCTTCACCGGCCCGGGCTGCTTCGATCGCAGCGTTCAGCGCCAGCAGGTTGGTCTGCTGGGAAATGCTGGTGATCACCTCGAGGATCTGGCCGATGTTCACGGTCTTGCTGTTGAGCGTCTCGATGTGCGCGCTGGAGGTGACGATCAGGTCAGACAGGCGAGTCATCGCCGCGATGTTGCGCTCCACCACCTGCTGCCCTTCTTCGGCCAGCAGGCGCGCGGAGCTGGCGTGCTGCGAAGCTTGCGCGGCATTGCCGGCGATTTCCTGGGCAGCGGCGCCCAGTTCGTTGATGGCGGCGGCCACGCTGTTGGTGCGGTTGGACTGTTCGTCGGAGTTGGTCATCGACGAGTTGGAGGCGCTGATCACCCGCAGCGCCACTTCGTTGACCTGCTCGGTGGCCGAAGACACTTCGCGAATCGAACCATGGATACGCTCGACGAAGCGGTTGAAAGCCGTGCCGAGGATGCCGAATTCATCGTGGTTGTGGATCTTCAGGCGCTTGGTCAGGTCGCCTTCGCCTTCGGCGATGTCTTCCATGGCGCGGGTCATGGTCAGCAGCGGCTGCATCAGCACACGGATCAGCAGGCCGAGCAAGCCGATGATGATCACCACTGCCACCACTGTGGCGATTACCGCCGAAGTGCGGAAGGTGCTGAGCATGGCGAAGGCCTTGTCCTTGTCCACCGACAGGCCGATGTACCAGTTGGCCGATGGCAGCCCCTTGATCGGGGTGAAGGTCAGCAGGCGGGTCTGGCCATCGGCCTGGATTTCAGTGAGCTCGCCGGACAGCTTCGGCGTGTGCTGCGGGAAAAGGTCTGTCAGCGACTTCATCACCAGCGCCTTGTCCGGGTGAACCAGAACCTTGCCTTGGTCGTTGACCAGGAAGGCGTAGCCCATGCCGCCGAAATTCAGCGAGTTGATGATCTGCACCAGGCCGTCCAGGGCCAGGTCACCACCCACCACGCCGACGCTGCTGGAAACTTTGCTGAGGATGCCAATGACCATCTTGTTGGTGGTCATGTCGATGTAGGGTTCGGTGAGGATGGCGCCCTGGGCATTCATGCCGTCCTTGTACCAGGGGCGGGTGCGCGGGTCGTAGCCCTCGGGCATGGGTGAGTCGGGGCGCACGCTGAAGCCGCCATCGACCTTGCCCAGGTAGACGGTCAGGAAGCTTGAAGTCAGGGCATTCTGGCCCATCAGGGTTTCGGCGTTGGCGGGTTGCTGGGCGATGTTCTGCGCCAGGTTTTCAACCAGTTTGATACGGCCTTCGAACAGGTTGCGAATGTTGGTTGAAGTGGATGCGCCCATCTCCGCCAGATAATTCTCCAGATTCTCGCGGATGGCATTACGCTGGAGATAATCGTTGTAGAGGGTAAAGAGGCTGAAGGCGAGTATCACGATCAGTGAGGCGGCCAAAAGAATCTTGTGGCTGAAACGAAGGCTTTTATTCATGGCGTAATCGGTTCCGCTAAGGTTTTTATCGGGCGTTCGCACGAGTACCGCTATAAAACAGTGCAACATCCCGAAGTCCTTTAAGGGGTGTTCTGTCTTTGAAGGCGAATATCATCCCGACGTATCGGCCGACGAGTGGTCAAGCTTGAGTAGAGGATTAAAAAGATGCCGGAATCTTCGACCATAGTTGTAGGTGCTGGCTTGGATGGCCAGCCTGTGAACCAAGCCATGCGCCTGGCCAACCGCCATGGGTTGATTGCCGGTGCCACCGGTACCGGCAAGACCGTGACCTTGCAGCACCTGGCGGAGGTATTCAGCGACGCAGGCGTGGCCGTGTTTGCGGCCGATGTCAAAGGTGACCTGTGCGGTGTGGGTGCTGCTGGGGCGCCACAAGGCAAGGTGGCCGAGCGGATTGCCGGCATGCCTTGGTTAGGCTACAAGCCGCAGGCATACCCACTGAGCCTGTGGGATATCGCCGGGCAATCCGGCCACCCTTTGCGTACCACCCTCAGCGAAATGGGGCCGCTGTTACTCGGCAACCTTCTGGAGCTGACCGACAGCCAGCAGGCGGCGCTTTATGCCGCGTTCAAGGTGGCTGACCGTGAGGGCCTGCTGCTGCTTGACCTCAAGGACCTCAAGGCGCTGCTCGCGCACCTGAAAGACAACCCGCAGTTGCTGGGTGAAGACAGCGCGCTGATGACCACCGCCTCGACGCAGGCCTTGTTGCGCCGCCTGGCAACGCTGGAACAGCAGGGGGCGGAAGCGCTTTTCGGTGAGCCAGCCCTGCAACTGGAAGACCTGTTGCGGCCGGGCGGTGATGGTCGCGGGCGTATTCATCTGCTCGATGCCAGCCGGCTGGTGCATGAGGCGCCCAAGGTATACGCCACCTTCCTGCTGTGGCTGCTGGCCGAACTGTTCGAGCAACTGCCGGAGCGTGGCGATGCCGACAAGCCGGTGCTGGCACTGTTTTTTGACGAGGCGCACCTGCTGTTCAACGGCACCCCCAAAGCACTGCAGGATCGCCTGGAACAGGTGGTGCGGCTGATTCGCTCGAAGGGCGTGGGGGTGTTCTTTGTCACCCAGTCGCCGGGCGATTTGCCGGATACCGTGCTGGCCCAATTGGGGTTGCGTATCCAGCATGGGCTGCGGGCATTCACTGCCAAGGAGCAGAAGTCGCTGCGCGCCGTGGCAGATGGGTTCCGCCCCAACCCTGCGTTCGATACGCTCGCGGTGCTGACCGAGCTGGGTATTGGTGAGGCGTTGGTTGGCACACTGGAAGAGAAGGGCACACCGGCGATGGTCCAGCGGGTGCTGATTGCGCCGCCGCAATCGCGTATCGGGCCGTTGAGTGTGGCTGAGCGCAATGCCTTGATTGCCGGGTCGCCGTTGCTGGGGCGCTATGACAAGCCGATTGACCGCGAGTCTGCTTATGAAATGCTTAACCAGCGCAAGGGCGAGCCGGTAGAGCCGGCCCCGGTGCCGAAGGCGGATGAAGAGAGCCTGGCCGACAAGGCGGGGGATTTTCTGCAGAGCGCGGCGGGGCAGGCAATCAAGTCGGCGGTGCGCCAGGCTGCCAATCAGCTGGGGCGGCAACTGGTGCGCGGGTTGATGGGCTCGTTGCTGGGGGGCAAGAAGCGGTAGTTTGTCTGCACCGGCCTCTTCGCGGGCAAGCCCGCTCCCACAGGTACAGCGCCGTTTTGTAGATCAGCGCTGTACCTGTGGAAGCGGGCTTGCCCGCGAAGAGGCCAGCACTGACAAATAAAAAAGGCGCCGTGAAGGCGCCTTTTTCATATCAGCGGTATGGCTTAGCCAATCGCCTTGGAAGCCAGCCAGAACAAGCCAGCTGCCAGGCCCACTCCCACAGGTACAGCGCCGCTTTGGAGTTCAGCGCTGTACCTGTGGGAGCGGGCTTGCCCGCGAAGAGGCCAGCACTGACAAATGAAAAAGGCGCCGTGAAGGCGCCTTTTTCATATCAGCGGTATTGCTCAGCCAATCGCCTTGGAAGCCAGCCAGAACAAGCCAGCTGCCAGGCCCACTCCCACAGGTACAGCGCCGCTTTGGAGTTCAGCGCTGTACCTGTGGGAGCGGGCTTGCCCGCGAAGAGGCCAGCACTGACAAATAAAAAAGGCGCCGTGAAGGCGCCTTTTTCATGTCAGCGGTATGGCTCAGCCAATCGCCTTGGAAGCCAGCCAGAACAAGCCAGCTGCCAGGCCCATCGATGCAGGCAGGGTCAGTACCCAAGCAAGCAGGATGGTTTTCACTGTACCGCCTTGCAGGCCGCTCTTGTTGGCGACCATGGTACCGGCCACACCGGACGACAGCACGTGGGTGGTCGAAACGGGCAGGGCAAACACGTTGGCCAGGCCGATGGCGCAGGCCGCGGTGATCTGGGCCGACATGCCTTGGGCATAGGTCATGCCCTGTTTGCCGATCTTCTCGCCAACGGTCAGTACCACGCGCTTCCAGCCGACCATGGTGCCCAGGCCCAGGGCCAGGGCGACGGCCACGATCACCCAGAACGGGGCGTATTCGGTGGTCGCGGTGAGGTCTTTGCGCAGCTTGTCGAGGTCCGCTTTTTCACGTGTATCCAGGCCTGGCAACTTGCCGACCTTCTTCGCCGTGTCATCCAGGCAGAGCAGGTAGCGGCGTACTTCAACGCGCTTGTCGGCATCTAGGGCGCGGTAGTCGGTTACACCTTGCAGCGAGGACTGCAGCGCGGCAATGGTCGGCTCGGTCTGCTGCGGGTTGCAGCTGAACTGCTCTGGCAGGTCGCTGGCCTGCGCCTTGCCCAGTGCCAGGAACTCACCCAGGGTAGGGGCGTTGCGCTGGTAGAACTGGCTTAGGTGCATGGTCGCGTCGCGGGTGCGTTCGATCTGGTAGGTGGTGCTGTTCAGGTCGAGCACGAACTTGGCCGGGACGATGCCGATCAGCACCAGCATGATCAGGCCGATGCCTTTCTGACCATCGTTGGAGCCGTGCACGAAGCTCACGCCCATTGCCGAAATTACCAGCACCAGGCGGTTCCAGAACGGTGGATGCTTCTTGTCGTCGAGCTTGCGACGCTGTTCCGGCGTCTTGTGCATTTTCGACAGCGGGCGCCACCATTTCAGGCCGATGAGCACCAGCGCGGCGACAGCGAAGCCGGCCATGGGCGAGACCACCAGCGACATGGCGATGTCGATCGCCTTCTGCCAGTTGACGCCGTCACCTAGCGGGATGTCGTTGATCATGGCGTTGGCCAGGCCCACGCCGAGGATCGAGCCGATCAGGGTGTGCGAGCTGGAGGCAGGGATACCGAAGTACCAGGTGCCCAGGTTCCAGGTGATGGCCGCAGCCAACAACGAGAAGACCATGGCCAGGCCATGCCCGGTGTTCACATTGATCAGCAGTTCGACCGGCAGCAGGTGCACGATGGCGTAGGCCACCCCGACACCACCGAGCAGTACGCCAAGGAAGTTGAACACCCCGGAGAAGAACACGGCCAGGTGTGGCGGCATGGCTTTGGTATAGATGACGGTGGCTACCGCGTTGGCGGTGTCATGAAAGCCATTGATGAACTCGAATGCGAGCACGAAGGTCAGGGCAAGCAGCAAGCTCACCAATACCCAGGCATCCAGTCCGCTGAATAAATCGATCATGAAGGTTGTCTGGCGGTCATTTGGGGGGCGGGATTATGCCAGAAAACCTTGGCAATCGATGCACCCGCAGCTGACCGATGGCAGCTTTGTGAACTGCCTCAAGGGCCTTGTACGGACGGTGCAAAGCTGGGAAAGTTCCCTTAAATGCTGCAAAAAAAGCTCAAATCCGGCAATTTTCTGAAAAAAGGAAACCTTGCCGACGGTTAAAACGGCCGTATGAAATTTGTGTAATTCCATTTCATCCTTGGCATTTCGGCAAGGACGAGCCGCGCCGAGTGCGCTCCACTCACACTGCCATGGCATGCGCAAGCGCCTGGGGTGGCTGCTCAGGGTTCCTCGCTGCGCAGCTCTTTTTCCATCTTTTCCAGTTCCTGGCAGAAAGCCTGATCCTGGACCGTGGCACGTTTACGCCAAGGTTTGCGCTCCGGCTCCGGTTGAGCGGCATAGGTGGTGACTTCACCACCGTAAACTTCCTTGTAACGTTCTGCCTGGCGCTCGAGTTCCGCGCGCAGTTCATCTTTCGTCACAGTAATACCTGAATGTAAAAATGGCTGGTGTTGCGTACAGGCGTGAGTTGCCCATGCACAGGATGTGCTGGTCGTCGGATAAAGGTCAGGCCATTGTTGCCTTGCCGGAGTATCGAAGCGGGCCAGCAGAATCGATTATAGCAATCGAAAAATCGCCAAACAGTGTTATTTACCCAACACTGACATCAATTGTCAAAGTGTGTGATATCTGGCGGCTTGTGCAAACTTTGAACAGTCAGAGTTCACAAAGTTCGCTGTTGTTCAGCTGCCACAGAGGCAAACAAAAACGGCCTCGCACAGGGCGAGGCCGTTGCCTGGGGACTTCTACGGTGGGTACCTGACCAGTCTCTCCAAAGAAGCCACAAGTGGCAGGAGAAAGGTATAAGCAAACGTGTCGGCGGTCAATTGCGATTATCGGCCGTTTGTTCGATAATCGCACGAAGCAGCGATTTTTTTGAGGTGAGCGATGAGTGACGAAATCCCGGCCAACGAATCTGCCAGTCCAGAGTCGGCACGCCCGACCACACCGGCGATGGCGCCGCCCATCGTGGCCTCCCCAGCCAAGCGTATCCAGGCCTTCACCGGCGACCCGGACTTCATGACCTCGCTGGCGCGAGGCCTTGCTGTGATCCAGGCGTTTCAGGAGCGCAAGCGCCACCTGACCATCGCCCAGATCAGCCACCGCACTGAGATCCCGCGGGCAGCCGTGCGCCGTTGCCTGCATACGCTGATCAAGCTGGGCTATGCCACTACTGACGGGCGTACTTATTCGCTGCTGCCCAAGGTATTGACCCTTGGCCATGCCTACCTGTCATCGACACCGCTGGCGGTATCGGCGCAGCCGTACCTGGACCGCATCAGCGATCAATTGCACGAGGCCGCCAACATGGCCACCCTCGAAGGCGATGACATTCTTTATATAGCCCGTTCGGCCACGGTCGAACGGCTGATTTCGGTCGACCTGTCGGTCGGCGGTCGGTTACCAGCCTATTGCACGTCGATGGGGCGTATCCTGTTGGCGGCGATGGACGACACCAGCTTGCGCGAATACCTAGAGCGCGCCGACCTCAAGGCCCGTACCAGCCGTACCCTGCATGATGCCGAGTCGCTGTTCGCCTGCATCCAGCAGGTACGTGCACAGGGTTGGTGTGTGGTGGATCAGGAGCTGGAGCAGGGGCTGCGGTCAATTGCAGTGCCGATCTATGACGCCTCGGGGCAGGTGCTGGCGGCGCTTAATGTCAGTACCCATGTGGGGCGTGTGAGCCGCAGTGAGCTGGAGCAACGGTTCTTGCCCATCCTGTTGGCGTCCAGCCGCGATCTTTGCCATCAGTTGTTTGGTTAAATGCACAGAGGCGCTGTGCACCCCTATCGAGCATGCCGTTCGTTTCCTGTTCGATAAACGCACAGTGTTGCTCCCGGCGAATTGCGCCCCCCTCATCCGCTGATTAATGTCTCTCGCAACGGTCGGCTTAGCCGACCGAACAAGAAAAACATAAGAGGCGCACACCATGACCACTGTCACTTCTCTGCTGCGGCCGCACCCGTACGCAGTTCCGTTGTATCCAGGCTGACACAGGCCGCACTCCATCGACTTTGAACCCTGTACTGGTTGCCCTTGTGCAGTGGCCCGACCGTGCCCAATTTCTGGATAACAACAATGAACAAACCACAATCTGTCGGGAACTGCCTCGACGTCCAGTCCTTCATCAATGACCAACCGCTGTCGCGCTATCAATGGCGCGTGGTGATCCTCTGCTTCCTGATCGTCTTCCTCGATGGCCTGGACACCGCCGCCATGGGCTTCATCGCCCCGGCGTTGTCGCAGGAGTGGGGTATTGACCGCGCCAGCCTGGGCCCGGTGATGAGCGCCGCGTTGATCGGCATGGTGTTCGGCGCCTTGGGCTCGGGGCCGCTGGCCGACCGTTTTGGCCGCAAGGGCGTGCTGGTGGGCGCGGTGTTGGTGTTCGGTGGCTTCAGCCTGGCCTCGGCCTATGCCACCAACGTCGATCAGTTGCTTGTGCTGCGTTTCCTCACCGGCCTGGGGCTGGGGGCCGGGATGCCCAACGCCACCACACTGCTCTCCGAATACACCCCTGAGCGCCTCAAGTCGCTGCTGGTCACCAGCATGTTCTGCGGCTTCAACCTGGGCATGGCCGGTGGTGGGTTCCTTTCCGCGAAGATGATCCCGGCATACGGCTGGCACAGCCTGCTGGTGGTCGGTGGCGTGTTGCCGCTGCTGCTGGTCGTGGTGCTGCTGGTCTGGCTGCCGGAGTCGGCACGCTTTCTGGTGGTGCGCAACCGCGGTACCGACAAGGTACGCAAGACCCTGGCGCCGATCGCCCCGGCCGTGGTGGCGCAGGCGGCCAGCTTCAGCGTGCCGGAACAGAAGGCCGTCGCTGCGCGCAATGTGTTCGCGGTGATCTTCTCCGGCACCTATGGCCTGGGCACGATGCTGCTGTGGCTGACCTACTTCATGGGCCTGGTGATCGTCTACCTGTTGACCAGCTGGCTGCCGACGCTGATGCGTGACAGCGGTGCGAGCATGGAGCAGGCCGCCTTCATCGGTGCGTTGTTCCAGTTTGGTGGTGTGCTCAGTGCCGTGGCGGTCGGCTGGGCCATGGACCGCTACAACCCGCACAAGGTCATCGGCATTTTCTACCTGCTGGCGGGCGTGTTTGCCTACGCGGTAGGCCAGAGCCTGGGCAACATCACCGTGCTTGCCACCCTGGTGCTGATTGCCGGGATGTGCGTGAACGGCGCGCAATCGGCCATGCCTTCGCTGGCGGCGCGGTTCTACCCGACCCAGGCGCGTGCCACCGGCGTTTCCTGGATGCTCGGCATCGGCCGCTTCGGCGCGATCCTCGGTGCCTGGAGTGGCGCGACGCTTCTGGGCCTGGGCTGGAACTTCGAGCAGGTGCTGACGGCATTGCTGGTGCCAGCGGCACTGGCGACCGTAGGCGTGATCGTGAAAGGGCTGGTAAGCCACGCGGACGCGACCTGATCGCGCACTGAGAGGGCTGCTTTGCAGCCCATGTTGGAGATGGATAGCAGGGTAACAAATTGTTCGATAATCGCACAAATAGTCGATTATCGGATTGTCAGCGACCCATCCGTCTCCTTAATCTGAGCTCAACGTAGCACCCTGACCAGGAGTCTCCAAATGGCTGCAATTCTCCCGCTTCACGAAGCCGTGAAGCAGTTCATCCAGGACGGCGATACCGTCGCCCTCGAAGGCTTCACCCACCTGATCCCGACTGCCGCCGGCCACGAGATCATCCGTCAGGGCAAGCGTGACCTGACCCTGGTGCGCATGACGCCGGACCTGATCTACGACCAACTGATCGGTGCCGGCTGCGCCAGCAAGGTGATCTTCTCGTGGGGTGGCAACCCAGGCGTCGGTTCGCTGCACCGCCTGCGCGATGCGGTCGAAAAGCAGTGGCCGCATGCGATCGAGATCGAAGAGCACAGCCACGCCGACCTGGCCAATGCCTACGTCGCCGGTGCCTCTGGCCTGCCGTTCGCAGTGCTGCGTGCCTACGCAGGCTCCGACCTGCCGAAGGTCAACCCGCTGATCCAGAGCGTGACGTGCCCGTTCACCGGTGAAGTGTTGGCCGCTGTGCCGTCGGTACGCCCGGACGTGACTGTGATCCACGCGCAGAAGGCCGACCGCAAGGGCAATGTGCTGCTGTGGGGCATCCTCGGCGTGCAGAAGGAAGCGGCCCTGGCGGCCAAGCGTTGCATCGTCACCGTCGAAGAAATCGTCGATGACCTGCAGGCGCCGATGAACGCCTGTGTCCTGCCGACCTGGGCCCTCAGCGCTGTGTGCCTGGTGCCCGGTGGCGCGCACCCGTCCTACGCCCACGGTTACTACGAGCGTGACAACCGCTTCTACCAGGCCTGGGACCCTATCGCGCGCAACCGCGAGACGTTCACCGCCTGGATCGACACCTACATCCGTGGCACCGCCGACTTCAACGAATTCAAGGCCAAGCTGGCCAGCACCGCGGAGGCTGCACAATGAGCTACTCCACCTCTGAAATGATGACCGTAGCTGCAGCCCGTCGCCTGCGCAACGGTGCTGTGTGCTTCGTCGGCATCGGCCTGCCGTCCAAGGCCGCCAACCTGGCGCGCCTGACCTCGTCGCCAGACGTGGTGCTGATTTACGAATCCGGCCCGATCGGCGCCAAGCCGAGCGTGCTGCCGCTGTCGATCGGCGACGGTGAGCTGGCCGAAACCGCCGACACAGTGGTGCCGACCGGCGAGATCTTCCGCTACTGGCTGCAAGGCGGCCGCATCGACGTGGGCTTCCTGGGTGCTGCCCAGGTCGACCGCTTCGGCAACATCAACACCACCGTGGTGGGTGACTACCATGCACCGAAGACCCGCCTGCCGGGTGCCGGTGGCGCGCCGGAAATCGCCGGTTCCGCCAAGCAGGTGCTGATCATCCTCAAGCAGTCGCCGCGTGCCTTCGTCGACAAGCTGGACTTCATCACCTCGGTAGGTCACGGTGAAGGCGGCGATTCGCGCAAGCGCCTGGGCCTGCCTGGCGAAGGCCCGGTCGGCATCATCACCGACCTGTGCATCATGGAGCCGGAAGCCGGCACCCACGAGTTCGTCGTCACCGCGATCCACCCGGGCGTCACCCGTGAGCAGATCATCGCCGCGACTGGCTGGGCCATCCGCTTTGCCGACGATGTGCAGACCACCGCCGAACCGACCGAAGTCGAGCTGGGCGCGCTGCGTGATCTCGAAGCCCGCACCGCTGCGGCCCATGGCCAGGTGGCAGGAGAAGCCTGATGCGCGACGTATTCATCTGTGACGCCATCCGCACCCCGATCGGCCGCTTCGGCGGCGCTCTGGCCGGCGTGCGTGCCGACGACCTGGCAGCTGTCCCGCTGAAGGCGCTGATCGAGCGCAACCCAGGCGTGCAGTGGGATCAACTCGACGAAGTGTTCTTCGGCTGCGCCAACCAGGCCGGTGAAGACAACCGCAACGTGGCACGCATGGCGCTGCTGTTGGCCGGCCTGCCCGAGAGCGTTCCGGGCGTGACCCTCAACCGCCTGTGCGCTTCGGGCATGGACGCCATCGGTACCGCATTCCGTGCCATTGCCAGTGGCGAAATGGAGCTGGCGATTGCCGGCGGCGTCGAGTCGATGTCGCGTGCCCCATTCGTAATGGGCAAGGCCGAAAGCGGCTACTCGCGCAACATGAAGCTCGAAGACACGACTATCGGCTGGCGCTTCATCAACCCGCTGATGAAAAGCCAGTACGGTGTGGATTCCATGCCAGAAACGGCTGATAACGTCGCCGACGACTACCAGGTGTCTCGCGCTGACCAGGACGCCTTTGCTGTGCGCAGCCAGCAGAAAGCTGCAGCAGCCCAAGCTGCCGGCTTCTTCGCCGAAGAGATCGTGCCGGTGCGTATCGCCCACAAGAAGGGCGAGACCATTGTCGAGCGCGATGAGCACTTGCGCCCGGAAACCACCCTTGAGGCACTGACCAAGCTCAAACCGGTCAATGGCCCGGACAAGACCGTCACCGCTGGCAACGCCTCGGGCGTCAACGACGGTGCTGCGGCACTGATCCTGGCCTCGGCGGAAGCGGTGAAAAAGCACGGCCTGACCCCGCGTGCCCGTGTTCTCGGCATGGCCAGCGGCGGCGTTGCACCTCGGGTAATGGGCATTGGCCCGGTACCGGCGGTACGCAAGCTGACCGAGCGCCTAGGTGTGGCGGTGAGCGATTTTGATGTGATCGAGCTCAACGAAGCGTTCGCCAGCCAAGGCTTGGCGGTGCTGCGTGAACTGGGTGTGGCCGATGATGCACCGCAGGTGAACCCCAACGGCGGCGCGATTGCCCTGGGCCACCCGCTGGGCATGAGTGGTGCACGCCTGGTGCTGACTGCGCTGCATCAGCTGGAAAAGAGCGGTGGGCGTAAAGGCCTGGCGACCATGTGTGTAGGTGTCGGCCAAGGTCTGGCGCTGGCCATCGAGCGAGTTTGACCAGTACCGGCCTCTTCGCGGGTAAACCCGCTCCCACAGGGATCCACGCAATCCCCTGTGGGAGCGGGTTTACCCGCGAAGAGGCCGGATCTGTAACACGCAAGGCTAATGGCCAGCCACACAGCGGAACGAGTGTGTTACTAGGTATGTCTAGACTTACCTAGGACCCTCCAGGAGTAAAACCGTCATGACCTCAGCCTATTACACCGGCGAAGAGCGCAGTAAGCGCATCTTCGCCATCGTCGGTGCCTCTTCAGGCAACCTGGTGGAATGGTTCGACTTCTACGTCTACGCCTTCTGCGCGATCTACTTCGCCCCGGCTTTCTTCCCATCCGACGACCCGACCGTGCAGTTGCTCAACACTGCCGGTGTGTTCGCCGCGGGCTTTTTGATGCGCCCCATCGGTGGCTGGATTTTCGGCCGCCTGGCCGACCGCCATGGCCGCAAGAATTCCCTGATGATCTCGGTGCTGATGATGTGTTTCGGCTCCTTGATGATCGCCTGCCTGCCCACCTATGCCAGCATTGGCACCTGGGCACCGGCGCTGCTGTTGCTGGCCCGTTTGATTCAGGGCCTGTCGGTAGGTGGCGAGTACGGCACCACCGCCACCTACATGAGTGAAGTGGCACTGCGCGGCCAGCGCGGGTTCTTCGCCTCGTTCCAGTACGTCACCCTGATTGGCGGCCAGTTGCTGGCGGTGCTGGTGGTGGTGATCCTGCAACAACTGCTGACTGAAGACGAACTGCGTGCCTGGGGCTGGCGCATCCCGTTCGTGGTCGGTGCCATCGCCGCGTTGATCTCGCTGATGCTGCGCCGCTCGCTGCACGAGACCAGCAGCGCCGAAACCCGCAATGACAAGGACGCAGGCTCGGTCAAAGGCTTGTTCCGCAACCATGCTGCAGCCTTTATCACCGTGCTTGGTTACACCGCCGGCGGCTCGCTGATTTTCTACACCTTCACTACTTACATGCAGAAGTACCTGGTCAACACTGCCGGCATGACTGCGAAGAACGCCAGCTACGTAATGACCGGTGCGCTGTTTCTGTTCATGGTGATGCAGCCGTTCTTCGGCATGCTGTCCGACCGCATTGGCCGACGTAATTCGATGCTGCTGTTCGGCGCCCTTGGTACGCTGTGCACCGTGCCATTGCTGATGGCGCTGAAGACTGTCACCAGCCCGTTCATGGCCTTCGTGCTGGTCAGCGTGGCGCTGTGCATCGTCAGTTTCTACACCTCGATCAGCGGCCTGGTGAAGGCCGAGATGTTCCCGCCACAGGTGCGAGCACTGGGTGTGGGCCTGGCCTATGCGGTGGCCAACGCGATGTTCGGTGGTTCGGCCGAATACGTGGCCCTGGGCCTGAAAACCCTGGGCATGGAGAACACCTTCTACTGGTACGTGACGGCGATGATGGCAATCGCATTCCTGTTCAGCCTGCGCCTGCCGAAGCAGGCGGCGTATCTGCACCATGATGATTAAGGACGTTGCATGACCAACCAGCTGTTCGACGCCTATTTCACCGCCCCGGCCATGCGCGAGATTTTCTCCGACCGTGGCCGCCTGCAGGGCATGCTCGATTTCGAGGCGGCCCTGGCCCGTGCCGAGGCCGCTGCGGGCCTGGTGCCGCACAGCGCCGTAGCGGCCATCGAGGCTGGCTGCCAGGCCGAGCGCTATGACATTCGCGCGTTGGCCGAGGCCATCGCCACGGCGGGCAATTCGGCGATCCCGCTGGTCAAGGCGCTGGGCAAGGTGATCGCCAGTGGTGTGCCTGAGGCCGAGCGCTACGTGCACCTCGGTGCCACCAGCCAGGATGCGATGGATACCGGGTTGGTGCTGCAGCTGCGTGATGCCTTGGACCTCATCGAGGGCGACCTCGCCAAGCTGGCCGAGACCTTGTCGCGCCAGGCCCTGCAGTATGCCGATACACCGCTGGTGGGGCGTACCTGGCTGCAGCACGCCACACCAGTGACCCTGGGCATGAAGCTGGCGGGTGTGCTCGGCGCCCTCACGCGCCACCGCCAACGGCTGCAGGAGCTGCGCCCGCGCTTGCTGGTGCTGCAGTTTGGCGGTGCTTCCGGCAGCCTGGCGGCCCTGGGCAGCAAAGCGCTGCCGGTTGCCGAAGGCCTGGCCGAACAGCTCAAGCTGACCCTGCCCGAGCAGCCCTGGCACACCCAGCGCGACCGCCTGGTGGAATTCGCCTCGGTGCTGGGCCTTGTCGCCGGTAGCCTGGGCAAGTTCGGTCGGGATATCAGCCTGCTGATGCAGACCGAGGCGGGTGAGGTGTTCGAGCCCTCCGCGCCAGGCAAGGGCGGTTCGTCGACCATGCCGCACAAGCGCAACCCCGTGGGCGCTGCGGTGCTGATCGGCGCCGCCACCCGTGTGCCGGGGCTGCTTTCGACGCTTTTCAGTGCCATGCCCCAGGAGCACGAGCGTAGCCTTGGCCTGTGGCATGCCGAGTGGGAAACCCTGCCGGATATTTGCTGCCTCGTCTCTGGCGCCTTGCGCCAGGCTCAGGTGATCGCCGAAGGCATGGAGGTGGACGCCGAGCGCATGCGCCGCAACCTCGACCTGACCCAAGGCCTGGTGCTGGCCGAGGCGGTGAGCATCGTCCTGGCCCAGCGCCTGGGCCGCGACCGCGCCCACCACCTGCTGGAACAATGCTGCCAGCGCGCCGTCGCCGAGCAGCGCCACTTGCGCGCTGTACTGGGTGACGAGCCGCAGGTGACGGCCGAGCTGACCGAGCAAGAGCTCGACCGCCTGCTCGACCCTGCCCATTACCTCGGCCAGGCCCGCGTCTGGGTGGCGCGCGCCGTGGCTGAACATCAACGTTTCACTGCCTGAAGGAGACCGCTGTGGCGCATTTGCAACTCGCCGATGGCGTACTGAACTATCGACTCGATGGCCCGGAAGATGCCCCGGTGCTGGTGCTGTCCAACTCGCTGGGTACTGACCTGGGCATGTGGGACAGCCAGATTCCGCTGTGGAGCGAGCATTTCCGAGTGCTGCGTTACGACACCCGTGGCCACGGTGCTTCGCTGGTCACCGAGGGGCCGTACAGCATCGAACAGCTGGGCCGCGATGTGCTGGCGCTGCTGGATGCGCTGGATATCCCCCACGCGCATTTCGTTGGCTTGTCGATGGGTGGCCTGATCGGCCAGTGGCTGGGCATCAATGCGGGTGATCGCCTGCACAGCCTGACCCTGTGCAACACGGCGGCGAAGATCGCCAATGACGAGGTGTGGAACACCCGCATCGACACCGTGCTCAAGGGCGGCCAGCAAGCCATGGCCGACCTGCGCGACGCGTCCATCGCCCGCTGGTTCACCCCTGCGTTTGCCGAGGCTCAACCGGCGCAGGCGCAGCGCATCTGCCAGATGCTTGCGCAGACTTCCCCTGAAGGCTATGCCGGCAACTGTGCGGCGGTGCGCGATGCCGATTTCCGTGAGCAACTGGGCCGTATCCAGGTGCCTACACTGGTGGTCGCCGGTACCGAGGACGTGGTGACCACGCCGGAACATGGCCGCTTCATGCAGGCTGCCATCATCGGTGCAACCTACGCCGAATTCCCGGCGGCGCACCTGTCCAACGTCGAGATCGGCGAGGCTTTCAGCCGTCGCGTGCTCGACTTCCTGCTGGCCCGCTGAGGAACACGCCATGGATGAGAAACAACGTTACGACGCCGGCATGCAAGTACGCCGCGCAGTGCTCGGCGATGCCCACGTGGACCGCAGCCTGGAGAAGCTCAACGACTTCAACGGCGAGTTCCAGAACATGATCACCCGCCATGCCTGGGGTGATATCTGGACCCGCCCGGGCCTGCCGCGCCACACTCGCAGCCTGATCACCATCGCCATGCTGATCGGCATGAACCGCAACGACGAGCTGAAGCTGCACCTGCGTGCCGCGGCCAACAATGGCGTGACCCGTGAAGAGATCAAGGAAGTGCTGATGCAGAGCGCGATCTACTGCGGCATTCCGGCAGCCAACGCCACCTTCCACCTGGCGGAGTCGGTGTGGGATGAGTTGGGTGTGGAGTCTCGCCAGCAGGATTGACTGCACCGGCCTCATCGCCGGCAAGCCCCTCCCACAGGGACCGCGGCGCTGCCGGCGATGGGGCGATGAGGGCTAGATGGCTGCCTTCTTCTGCCGCAGCGCCACCGGCCCGGCATTGGCCTCCACGGCGCGCTTCAGCTCTGGGCACAAGCCCAGCATGAATGCCGCTTCCGCCACCACGAACAGCGGCCCGATGATCAGGCCGCTGACATCGTCGACGAACGCCGGCTTGCGGCCTTCGTAATAATGCCCGACGAACTGGACGATCCAGCCCACCACGAATGCCCCCAGCCCGGCGCTGAGCCACAGCGCGGTACTTTGCACCGCCAGCACCTGGCCAACCCACAGGCAAAGCCCCAGCAGCAGGCCCATGACCAGCCCGAAGCGCAGGTCCAGGCGCAGGTAGAACCACACCGAGGCCGCAGCCGCCAGCAGGGCAGGGGACAGCCACATGCCCGCCACGTCCCAGCCCGGGCGCGACAGCAGGATGGTCACTGCTACCACGATCAGCGGAATGCCTATGAAGTGCGTGGCTATATTGCGCGGGTCGCGGTGGTAGTTGGCGTACTGGCTCAGGTGTTCGACGAGGTTTTTCATTGTTGTTCCTCCCTGGTTTGCCTGTTCAGGTTGTGCTGCCTGTGCTGGCCTCTTCGCGGGCAAGCCCGCTCCCACAGGGATCGCGCTGTGCCCGGCCAGGCAATCCATATTGTTCAGAATAGCCCGAAGCCCGCCATCATCATCCGTTCAGCGAATGGCAGCACTGCGCACGGGCGCATCCAGCCCCACCAGCGTCTCGATCATCGCCCGCGCCGCCGGTGAAAGGCGATAACCGCTACGGCTGACCACCCCGCAACGCACACTCAGCACCTCCAAGGCCGGCGGCAGGTTGCGCCAATGCAGGCGTACCAGGCGCCCTGCGGCAAGGTCGTCGGCCACGGCTTCCTCGCTGGCGGTGCCGATGGCATCGGTGGCCTGCACCACGCTGCGCAGCACCGCCAGGTGCTCGGTCTGCAGGTGCGGAGTGAAATCGCTGCGCCCGCTGAGGTTGGCCAGGCGCTTGCGTACACCTGGGGCGAGCAGGGCGCTGGCCAGGGGGTAGGCGAACAGGTCGTTGGTCGACAGGCTGTCCTTGGCCAGCAAGGGGTGGCCGGGGCGGCAGAAGAACAGGCCAGGGCGCGGGCTGAGCGGTTCGGTGTGAAAGTTCGGGTCAGCTTCGAACGGGCGGATGTCATCGACGAAGAATTCGATCTGCTCGCGGCGCAGGGCCTGGCCGAGGCGTTCGGCATTGTCGACCAGCAGCGCGGTGCGAATTCCGGGGTGGGTGCCGATGAAGTGCCGCAACGCTTCCGGGACCAGGCGCACGGCCAGGGCTGGGCCGCTGCCGAAATGCAGCTCGCCGGCGTCGAGCTTGGTCATTTGCAGCACTTCGTTGCTCAGCTGTGCGGCGCCTTGCACCAGGCGGCGGGCGTGCTGCAGCACCACGAGGCCTTCGGGTGTTGGCGGGAGGGCTTTGCTGGCGCGGTCGACCAAGGGGCAGCCGAACGTCTGTTCAAGGCCCTGGATGGCACGACTGAATGCGGGTTGGGTGATGCCCATGGCTTCGGCGGCGCGGACGAAACTGCGGTACTCGGTGAGGGCGATGAAGTAGCGCAGTTGACGAAGGTCCATGTCGAGGCTCTGCGGCGGGGATCGGACGTCGATTTAAGCGGTTACCGCATATGTCGTCAATGAAGGTTTGTTTAGGTTGTTATTCCTAATTGGTATATTTGTTTGTGTCTGTTCCGGCCTCTTCGCGGGTAAACCCGCTCCCACAGGTTCCCCACTGTTCTCAGGTGCAGTGCGGAACTTGTGGGAGCGGGTTTACCCGCGAAGAGGCCGGTGAAGTCACAGCAGATTCAGCGGATAACTTACAATCAACCGGTTCTCGTCGAACGAGTTGGTGCTGAAGTCGCGGCGCATGGTCGAGTTGCGCCATTTCACCGACAAATCCTTGAACGAGCCCGATTGCACCACATAGGCCAGCTCGGTCTCCCGCGCCCATTCCTTGCCATCGTCAACACCGCCGGCAGTGACATTGTCACCCTTGATGTAGCGGTTCATCAGGGTCAGCCCAGGAATGCCGACGCTGACGAAGTTGAAGTCATGGCGTACCTGCCAGGAGCGCTCCTTGGCATTGTCGAAGCTCGAGTTGTAGCTGTCGTTGGCCAGGGTGCCGCCGCTGGTGCCGTTTACCCGCAGCCAGGCATCGTCGCCGCTGACCTTCTGCAGGCCGACGTAGAAGGTGTTGCCCTTGTAGCGTGCCGAAAGCATCGCCGAAGCGGTGCGGTTGTCGAGCTCGCCGGCGCGCTCGGCGCCGTCTTCCTTGCCGATGAAGTAGCCGAGGTTGGCACCCAGGGTCCATTCGCCGAGCGGCTGGCTGTGCACCAGGTTGAGGTATTGCTGGCGGTAGATGTCCTTGAGCTGGGCATCCCACAGGCCGATCATCGTGCGCTTGTCGTTGAAGGTGTATTCACCGCCGCCGAAGTTGAAGCGGTCGGAGGTGAAGGCCGCGCGGCCATTGAGCGACATGTCTTCCATGCTGGCGTCGTTGCGCGGGCTGTTGCCACGGAACTGGCCGGCGTACAGGGTCAGGCCATCGATCTCTTTCGAGGTGAGCTGGCCGCCACGGAAGGTCTGCGGCAGCGAGCGACCGTCGTCCGAGCGCAAAATCGGCAGCACCGGCATCCACTCGCCGACTTTCAGTTCGGTTTGCGACAGCTTGGCCTTCAGCGCCACGCCCAGGCGGCCGAAGTCGTCGGCGGGTCGGCCGTCGTCGTGCACCGGCAGCAAGTGGGTATTGGTGGTGCCTTTACCGCCATCAAGCTTGACCGAGTACAGGCCCAGTACGTCCACGCCGAAACCCACGGTGCCCTGGGTGAAGCCGGAGCGGGCATCGAGGATGAAGCTCTGCGTCCATTCTTCGCCCTTGGCTTGCGAGTGGGCCGGGTCGACGAAATTGCGGTTAATGTAGAAGTTGCGCAGGTTGAGGGTGGCCTTGGCGTCCTCCATGAAACCGCCTTCGGCGGCCAACGCGGGGAGCGCGCAGGACATGGCCAACAGGCCGGGCAGCAGCTGGCGTGCGGGGTGCGAAGTGCTCATCTGTCGTGGATCTCTTGTTTTTATTGGCGAGCCGGTGCACTGCAGGATGCGGCCTGCAGGGCGGGTCTTGTTTTGATGAACTTGGGCAACGTTGCTGGAGGCGATGGTGCGCGGAAGGGAAGGGGCGAGGCAATTCGCCGCAGGCGGAATCGGGCGATAATCGAACGGAATGTTCCAGCTGGTTAATTGTTTGCCTGGCGCAAACAAAAAGCCCACCGCGAGGGTGGGCTTGATGCTGTTGCGCAGGGATCAGCTCTTCGGTGTATCCACCGACGCTTGCTGATTGGCCCCGGTCTGCTCGTACCAGCCGCCACCCAACGCCTTGTACAGGTTGACCTCGCTGGTCAGCTGCGAAAGCCGATCAGTGATCAGTGCCTGCTGTGCGCTGAACAGGTTGCGCTGAGCATCGAGGAAGGTCAGGTTGCTGTCGATGCCGATGCGGTAACGGCGTTCAGCCAGGCGGTAGTAATCCTGGTTGGCCTGCACCAGGTCGCGTTGCGCCTGCAGCTGCTCTTCGAAGGTCTTGCGCGCCGCCAGGCCATCGGAGACTTCCTGGAAGGCGGTCTGGATGGTCTTTTCGTACTTGGCGACGTTGATGTCCTTCTGGATCTTCGAGTAGTCCAGGCTGGCCTTCAGGCTGCCGGCGTTGAAGATCGGCAGGTTGATCTGCGGCTGGAACAGCCAGGTGCCCGAACCGCCCTTGAACAGCCCGTCCATGTCCGGGCTCAGGGTACCGGCGTTGGCGGTCAGGCTGATGCTCGGGAAGAACGCAGCACGCGCTGCGCCGATGTTGGCGTTGGCTGCCTTGAGCAAGTGCTCGGCTTCCTGGATGTCCGGGCGCCGGGTCAGCAGGTCGGAAGGCAGGCCCGCAGGGACCTCGGCCAGTTGGTCGGCATCGAGTTTCAGCGATGCCGGCAGGTTGGCGGGTACGCCAGTGCCGAGCAGCACGGCCAGGCTGTTGACGTCCTGGGCCACCAGGCGCTGGTACTGCGAGTACTTGACCCGGGCGCCTTCGACGGCGGTGCGAGCCTGGCTCAGGTCGAGCGCCGACGCTACGCCAACTTCGTTGCTGCGGCGGGTCAGGTTGTAGCTTTCCTCATAGGTTTTGAGGGTTTCTTCAGTCAGCTTGAACAGCGCCTGGTCGGCCTGCCAGGTGTAGTAGGCGTTGGCCACGCTGGCCACCAGGGCGATCTGCGTGGAGCGGCGCGCCTGCTCGCTGGACAGGTAGGTTTCCAGGGCTTGCTCGGTCAGGCTGCGTACGCGGCCGAACAGGTCCAGCTCATAGGCGCTGACGCCCAGGGTGGCCGAGTACTGGCTGGTGATGCTGGATTCGCCAGTGGTCGACAAGTTCGCCGGGAGGCGCTGACGGCTGCCGCTGCCGGTAGCCGAAACCGCCGGGAACAGGTCGGCACGCTGGATGCGGTACTGGGCGCGGTAGGCGTCCAGGTTCAGGGCCGCGACGCGCAGGTCGCGGTTGTTCACCAGCGAGGTCTGGATCAGCTGCTGCAGCGCCGGGTCCTGGAAGAACTGGCGCCAGCCTTGTTCAGCGGCGGCCACATCGGCCGACTGGGTCGGCGAGTAAGCAGGGCCTTGCGGCCACTGCTGTGCCACCGGTGTTTCCGGGGTCTGGTAATCAGGGATCAGCGAGCAGCCGCCAAGGATGAATGCGGTTACCGCCAGGGACAACAAAGACTTGGTCATTGCCCAGCCTCATAACGTGGAGTTTCAGGGGTGACGTCTTTTTCCGGCTCTTTGCTGCCGAACAGCGACGACACTGCGACGAAGAATAGCGGTACCCAGAAGATTGCCAGGATGGTTGCACTGATCATGCCGCCGATCACGCCGGTGCCGATGGCGTGCTGGCTGCCCGCGCCGGCGCCGCTGGCGATGGTCAACGGTACCACGCCGAGGATGAACGCCAGCGAGGTCATGATGATCGGGCGCAGACGCATGCGGCACGCCTCGATCGCCGCGTCGTACAGGCTGCGGCCCTGCTCGTGCAGTTCCTTGGCGAATTCGACGATCAGGATCGCGTTCTTCGCCGCCAGGCCGATGGTGGTCAACAGGCCGACCAGGAAGTACACGTCGTTGGACAACCCGCGCAGGCTGGTGGCGATCAACGCACCGATGATACCCAGCGGAACGACCAGGACCACGGCGATCGGGATCGACCAGCTTTCATACAGGGCTGCCAGGCAGAGGAACACGAACAGTACCGAGAGGGCGAACAGTGCCGGCATCTGCGAGCCGGAGAGTTTTTCCTCGTAGGACATGCCGGTCCAGGAGAAGCCGATACCGTCCGGCAATTCGCCGGCGATTCGCTCTACCTCGGCCATGGCCTCACCGGTGCTGTAGCCAGGGGCTGGCGCACCGAGAATTTCCATCGCCTCGACACCGTTGTAACGGGACAGCTTGGGCGAACCGTAAGTCCACTCGCCTTTGGCGAAGGAAGAGAACGGCACCATCTCGCCTGCACCGTTGCGCACGTACCACTTCTGCAGGTCTTCCGGGCTCATCCGGGCGTTCGGTTCACCCTGGATGTACACCTTCTTGACCCGGCCGCGGTCGATGAAGTCGTTGACGTAGCTGGCACCCAGGGCAATCGACAGGGTGTTGTTGATGTCGGCAATGGTCACGCCCAGGGCGCTGGCACGTTCGTCATCAATGGTCAGCTGGTACTGCGGCTCATCGTTCAGGCCGTTCGGGCGCACGGCGCTGAGCACCTTGCTTTGTGCAGCTTTAGCCAGGAACTGGTTGCGCGCTTCCATGAGTTTGGCGTGGCCGACACCGCCGCGGTCCTGAAGGAACACGTCGAAGCCGGTGGCGTTACCCAGTTCAAGTACCGCAGGCGGTGCGAAGGCGAACACCATTGCATCGCGGAAGGTGAAGAAGTGCTGCTGGGCGCGCTGCGCCAGGGCGAACACGCTGTTCTCCTTGGAGCGTTCGCCCCATGGTTTGAGCATGATGAACGCCATACCGGAGCTCTGGCCACGGCCGGCGAAGTTGAAGCCGTTTACGGTAAATACCGAGGCCACGGTGTCAGCTTCGTCCTTCAGCAGATACTCGCGCATCTGGTCGACCACCACCTGGGTGCGCTCGGCACTGGAACCGGCTGGGGTCTGCACCTGGGCGAACAGTACGCCCTGGTCTTCCTCGGGCAGGAACGCCGTTGGAATGCGGGCGAACAGCCAGATCATGCCGACCACGATCAGGGCGTAGGCGAGCAGGAACGGGACCTTGTTGCGCAGGATGGTACCGACGCTGCGCTCGTAGCCGTTTACGCTGCGGTCGAAGTTGCGGTTGAACCAGCCAAAGAAACCACCCTTGGCTACGTGGTGTTCGCCCTTTTTCAGCGGCTTGAGCATGGTGGCGCACAGCGCCGGGGTGAAGATCAGTGCCACCAGCACCGACAGGCCCATGGCCGAGACGATGGTGATGGAGAACTGCCGGTAGATCACACCTGTGGAGCCGCCGAAGAAGGCCATTGGCAGCAGTACCGCCGACAGCACCAGGGCGATACCCACCAGGGCGCCCTGGATCTGCTCCATCGAGCGCTTGGTCGCCTCCTTGGGCGGCAAGCCTTCCTCGGACATCACCCGTTCGACGTTCTCCACCACGACGATGGCGTCGTCCACCAGCAAGCCGATGGCCAGGACCATGGCGAACATGGTCAGGGTGTTGATGCTGAAGCCCGCAGCGGCAAGGATGCCGAAGGTACCCAGCAATACCACCGGTACGGTCATGGTGGTGATGATGGTGGCGCGGAAGTTCTGCAGGAACAGGTACATCACCAGGAACACCAGCACCACGGCTTCGATCAGGGTGTGAATTACCCCGCTGATCGATTCGGTGACCACCGGCGTGGTGTCATACGGGAATACTGCTTTCACCCCAGGCGGGAAGAACGGTTCCAGGTCGCTGATGGTCTGGCGCAGGGCCTTGGCAGTGTCCAGTGCGTTGGCGCCGGTTGCCAGCTTGACTGCCAGACCCGAGGCCGGTTTGCCGTTGAACTGGGCGCTGACAGCGTAGTTCTCGCCACCCAGGCCTACTTCGGCGACATCACCCAGGCGTACTTGCGAACCGTCCTTGTTGACCTTGAGCAGAATCTTCTCGAACTGCTCGGCGGTCTGCAGGCGGGTCTTGCCAATGATGGTGGCGTTGAGCTGGGTACCTGGCAGGGCAGGCAGGCCGCCGAGCTGGCCGGACGACACCTGCACGTTCTGCGCGGCGACCGCGGTCTTGACGTCCACCGGGGTCAGCTGGAACTTGTTCAGCTTGGCCGGATCCAGCCAGATACGCATGGCGTACTGTGCACCGAACACCTGGAAGTCACCCACGCCGGCGGTCCGCGAGACCGGGTCCTGCATGTTGGAGACGATGTAGTTGGCCAAGTCATCCTTGGTCATGCTGCCGTCTTCAGACACCAGGCCGATCACCAGCAGGAAGTTTTTCACTGCCTTGGTGACGCGGATACCTTGCTGCTGCACTTCTTGCGGCAGCAGCGGGGTGGCCAGGTTCAGCTTGTTCTGGACCTGGACCTGCGCCGTGTCGGCGTTGGTGCCCTGCTCGAAGGTGGCAGTGATGGTCATGCTGCCGTCGGAGTTACTCTCCGAAGACACATAACGCAGGTTGTCGATACCGTTGAGCTGCTGCTCGATGACCTGCACCACGGTGTCCTGCACGGTCTGCGCCGAGGCGCCCGGGTAGGTCACGGCGATGGCGATGGCCGGCGGCGCGATGCTGGGGTACTGGTTGATCGGCAGCTTCAGGATCGACAAGGCGCCGACCAGCATGATCACCAAGGCAATCACCCAGGCGAAGATCGGGCGATCGATAAAGAACTTCGACATGGTTTACTCCGCTTTGGCGTCTGCTTTGGCCGCGTTGGCCTGATCAGGGCTGCCTGGCTTCTTGACGTTGGTGGCATCGCTGACCTTGACCTCGACGCCAGGGCGCACGTACTGCAGGCCTTCGGTGATCAGGCGGTCGCCCGGGTTCAGGCCTTCCTCGATCAGCCAGTCGCTGCCCAGGGTACGGCTGGCCTTGAGCTGGCGCAGTTCGACCTTGTTCTCCTGGTTGACCACCAGCGCGGTCGGTGCACCCTTGAGGTCACGGGTGACGCCTTGCTGCGGGGCCAGGATGGCGCTGCTGTTGACCCCGGCCTTGAGCCGCGCATGTACGAACATGCCTGGCAGCAGGGTGTGATCGGGGTTAGGGAAGATGGCACGCAAGGTCACCGAGCCGGTGGTCTCGTCGACCGCGACTTCAGAGAACTCCAGGCGGCCTTCCTGTTTGAACAGGCTGCCGTCTTCCAGCACCAGCTGAACCGAGGCTGTATTGGCGCCGGACTTCTGCAGTTGGCCGCTTTCCAGCTCACGGCGCAGCTTGAGCAGCTCGGCAGTGGACTGGGTGACATCGACGTACATCGGGTCGAGCTGCTGGATGGTGGCCATGGCGTTGGTCTGACCATTGCTCACCAGCGCACCTTCGGTGAACGACGAACGACCGATACGGCCGCTGATCGGCGCCATTACCTTGGTGTAGCGCAGGTCGATCTGGGCGCTCTTCAGCGAGGCATCGGCCTGCAATCGTTTGGCATTGGCGTCGTCGTATTCCTGCTTGGACACCGCCTGTTCATCGATCAGCTGCTTGTAGCGCTCGGCCAGCGAGCGCGTAGCCTGCAGGTTGGCCTGGGCGTTGGCCAGGTTGGCTTCGTACACGGCAGGGTCGATCTGGTACAGCTGCTGACCTTCCTTGACGTCGCTGCCTTCCTTGAACAGGCGCTTGAGAATGATGCCATTGACCTGTGGGCGGACTTCGGCGACGCGGTAGGCGCTGGTGCGCCCCGGCAGTTCCGAGGTCAGGGTGAAGGCTTGGGGCTGGATGGTCACGACGCCGACCTGAGGAGCCTGTGCTGCGGGCGCGGCTTCTTCTTTCTTGCAGCCACTGAGCAGGGTTGCCAGGGCGACGGCGGAAACCAGAGCGGTAACGGCTGGCTTGAATTGCATGAGGATCCTCGGGTCGCTAGAGCTGGGAGACGCTCAAGAGTAATGGAAGAGTCTTGTCAGAAAAAATGCTATCAGGTGGATAAATAGCTTACTAACGAATATACTTACATTCATGGTTGTTTGTAAATACCGTTGGGTAGTACTTGGCTACTGTCCCAGCCCCTTGATTAGCCTATCCGGGAGGCACCCTGCAGAGGTGGCCCCGGCGGATTCCCCGCACGCGACGCGCCTGCGGGCCCAGATGAGGTTGTACTGCCATGGTCCGTCGAACCAAAGAAGAAGCCCAGGAAACCCGCGCGCAAATCATCGAGGCTGCGGAAAAGGCCTTCTACAAGCGCGGGGTTGCGCGAACCACCCTGGCTGACATCGCCGAGCTGGCGGGCGTGACCCGGGGTGCGATCTACTGGCATTTCAATAACAAGGCAGAGCTGGTGCAGGCGCTGCTCGACAGCCTGCACGAAACCCATGACCACCTGGCACGCGCCAGCGAAAGCGAAGACGAAGTTGACCCGCTTGGCTGCATGCGCAAGCTGTTGTTGCAAGTGTTCAACGAGCTGGTGCTCGACGCCCGTACCCGGCGTATCAATGAAATCCTGCATCACAAGTGCGAGTTCACCGATGATATGTGTGAAATTCGCCAGCAGCGCCAGAGCGCAGTGCTGGATTGCCACGAGGGCATTACCTTGGCATTGGCCAATGCCGTGCGCCGTGAACAGTTGCCAGCCGAGCTGGACGTCGAGCGCGCATCCGTGGCCATCTTTGCCTATGTCGATGGCCTGATGGGGCGCTGGCTGCTGCTGCCGGACAGCTTCGACCTCGTGCGCGATGCTGAAAAATGGGTCGATGCAGGGCTGGATATGCTGCGCTTGAGCCCTGCATTGCGCAAATGACACTTTGTTAAGGATTGTGAGGGAGTGTTTCCCCTGTGTATTAAGGGGGGATTAATACCTTAGGCTACTCCCTCAGCGCCCGCGCAATTGCCGGTCCGGCAATGCCAATGCGGCCATCAGGCCCAGCAGTGCCACCGCCGCACTGCCCAGTAGCAGATGCCGGAAGGTTTCCAGCAAGCGCGCCTGGGTCGTAGGGTCCGCCTCGCCGGCCTGTAAACTCCCCAGCAACGGATTACCCAGCAACTCGAAGCCGCCCTGGTGCAGCAACGCCAGCAGCAGGCTGGACATGCACGCCACGCCCATAGCCCCACCCAGCGAGCGGAACAGGTTGGTGGTGCTGGTGGCTACGCCGATGTCCTTGCTATCCACCGCGCTCTGCGTGCCCACCAGCGAGGTTGGGAACTGCAGCCCGCAGGCGATTCCGGTCAGCAGCATGAATACGCCACTGAGCCAGCCGGACTGCGGTGGGGTGATGGCCATGGCGAAGATCGCCACCGGCATCAGCAGCGCGCCGGCGAGGATCTGCGGTTTGTAGCGGCCAGTGATGCTGGTCATGCGCCCGCCGGTAAATGCGCCTATGGGCAGGCCGATCGCCAAGGGCAGCAGGTGCAGCGCCGCGCTGTCGGCACCGGCACCGGTGATGCCCTGGTAGCGCAGCGGCATCAGCATGGTCAGCGATATCGACTGGAAGCTTGCAAAGAAAATCACCCCCCAACACAGCACGGCGACACGGTTGCCGAACAGATCGAGTGGCAGCAACGGTTCACGGCAGCGGCGCTCGTGGGCAATGAACAAGACGGTGCCGAGCCCCGCGCAGGTAAACAGCGCCAACACGGCGGGCGCCGACCAGGCCTGGCCCTGGCCGACCAGGGTGATGCCCAGTAGCAGGCTGCCCAGGCCAAGTATCAACAACACCGCCCCCAGGTAGTCCACCTGAGCTTCGCGGCGCTGCACCGGCATGCCGCTCAAGGCGCGCTGAATCGCCCACAGCGCAACCAGGCCCAGGGGCAGGTTGATCCAGAACACCCAGCGCCATGAGAGGTATTCGGTCAGCCAGCCGCCCAGTACCGGCCCGGCGACACTGGCCACGGCGTACATGCTGCTGAAGTAGCCTTGATAGCGCCCACGCTCGCGGGGTGGCACGAAGTCGCCGATGATCGCCTGGCTCACCGAAACCATACCGCCCGCGCCGATCCCCTGCAGCACCCTCGCCAGTACCAGTTGCTGCATGTCCTGGGCCAGGGCGCACGCGATCGAGGCCAGGGTGAACAGGCTGATACCGGTGAGGATCATGCGCCGGCGCCCGTACAAGTCACCCAGTTTGCCGTAGATCGGCACGGCCACGGTCATGGCCACCATGTAGCCGGAGATCACCCAGGCCAGCAGGCCGACGTCGTTGAATTGTGCCGAGATGGCGGGCAGCGAGACGGCGACGATGGTCTGATCGAGGGCGCCGAGGAAAATGGCCAGCATCAACGCAGTGAGCACGTTGCGCAGAACGGTTGGGGGCAGGGCGGCTGTCACGGAGCACCTTGTCTGATGGAGGTGACTGTGCTGGCCCTTTCGCGGGTAAACCCGCTCCCACAAGTTAAGCGCTGGCCTTGAGAACAGTGGCGAACCTGTGGGAGCGGGTTTACCCGCGAAAGGGGCGACACGAATAGCTGAATTGTAACCTGACTTAAATAGCTTCCTATGTACTATCTGCATCCCCTATGCAAGATCGGCATTGGCGCATTCATCCAGTGCTGCATGGCCGCGTGATATCGTGCATGGGCCGCAGGGGCTGAAATCCGGGGCTTGCACCAGCTTGGTGCAACAAGATGTCGCAGGATTTTAGTGCCGCTGTATCCCACACCTTTTATTCCTCTGCCTGCATGTCGAGCATGACCGCCCAGATGGCGACGGTTGGAACAGGTCAGGTAGACCCTCTTTCAGGGGTCGGTAGCAACCGTTCAATTTCACGTATAAGCGGAGTGATCATGCCCAGGGCTTCCCACCAAGATTTGCGTTTTGCATTCCGCGAGCTGCTCGCTTCAGGTTCGTGCTACCACACGGCATCTGTGTTCGACCCGATGTCGGCGCGTATCGCCTCGGACCTTGGCTTTGAAGTGGGTATTCTCGGCGGTTCGGTCGCTTCGTTGCAGGTGCTGGCAGCGCCAGACTTTGCCCTGATCACCCTGAGCGAGTTCGTCGAGCAGGCTACCCGCATTGGTCGCGTGGCACAGTTGCCGGTGCTCGCCGATGCCGACCATGGTTACGGTAACGCGCTGAACGTCATGCGCACGGTCATCGAGCTGGAGCGCGCCGGCGTGGCTGCGCTAACCATCGAAGATACCCTGCTGCCGGCTCAGTTCGGGCGCAAGTCCACCGACCTGATCCCGGTCGACGAAGGTGTCGGCAAGATCCGTGCGGCCCTGGAAGCGCGCGTCGACTCGTCGCTGTCGATCATTGCCCGCACCAATGCCGGCGTGCTCAGCACCGAGGAAATCATCGTGCGTACCCAGAGCTACCAGAAGGCCGGCGCCGACGGTATCTGCATGGTGGGCGTGAAGGACTTCGAGCAGCTGGAGCAGATTGCCGAGCACCTGACTGTGCCGCTGATGCTGGTGACCTACGCCAACCCCAACCTGCGCGATGACGAGCGCCTGGCGCGCCTGGGCGTGCGTATCGTGGTCGATGGCCACGCTGCGTACTTTGCCGCGATCAAGGCCACCTACGACTGCCTGCGCCTGCAGCGCGGCCAGCAGAACAAGTCGGAAAACCTCAGTGCCACCGAGCTCTCGCACACCTACACCCAGCCCGAGGATTACATCCGCTGGGCCAAGGAGTACATGAGCGTCGAGGAGTGACCGGCCTGGCGCCGTTCAGCTCAGCGGACGGCGCTCAAGGTGGCGGTGTGCGGCACGCAGTGCGCCTGCTCGCAACTGGCTGCCGCGTTGGGCTGGCTGCGTAGCAGCTCGGCGCGCCAGCAGGCGGAGCCGTAAAGCCCGGCGACTGCAGTCAATGCCATGACAAGGGCGACTCTTCTTGATTTGATGCCCATGGTGCTCACCTCCTGTTGCAAAAACAGGTGATACATCAAGCATAGGCCAACCGCAGGCGGGCGCTTGGTGCAACAGCCCGGTTGCGCGGCAGTTCACAACAAATCTTTATCCCACTCCGGTTCGTCTCTGAACCGCTGCGCCAGAAAATCCAGCATGCTGCGCAAGGTCGCCGGCATGTGCTTGCGTGAGGTGTACACCGCATTCAGGTTCAGCTCCTGCGGGCGTGCATCAGGCAGCAGGCGCACCAGCTCGCCTGTACGCAGGGCCGCGGCAGCCTGGTAAGTCGGCAGCATGGCGACGCCCGCACCGGCCAGTGCCGCTTTCTGCAGGGTCATGGCTTCGTTGGCACTGATATTACCTTCGACTGGGACAGTGATCGGCTGGCCGCCCACGTCGAAATGCCAGACGCTGTGGCCGAAGTACGCATGAGTAAGGCAATTGTGCTGGCTCAGCTCCTCGACCCGTTGCGGGGTGCCATGCTCATGCAAGTAGACGGGTGCCGCGCAGACGACTGAGCGGCATACAGTGAGGCGCCGGGCGATGAGGTTCGGGTCCAGGTCGTTGCTGGTGCGGATGGCCAGGTCGATACGCTCGTCCACCAGGTTGACCGTGCGATCAAGCATCTGCAGTTCGACTTTCACCCCAGGGTAGCGGCGCACATACGCGGCTACCGCATCCACCAGTTGTGCCTGGCCGAATGAGGTACTGACGCTGATGCGCAGGGCACCACGGGGCGCATCCGCCGGTTGCTGCACGGCGGCCTGCAGGTCGCCGGCCAGTTCCAGCAGCTGCCGGCAGCGGGGCAGGGTCTCCAGGCCGGCGGCGGTCAGGCTCAATTTGCGCGTGGTGCGCTGCATCAGGCGCGCGCCAACCCAGTCCTCCAGCTCGGCGAGGTAGCGCGACACCACAGGGCGGGACAGCTGCAGTTGATCGGCCGCCGCCGACTGGCTGCCCAGGTCGACGACGGTGACAAAAACGCGCATCGCGTTCAGACGGTCCATGATTTGCCCGATTTCAGAAACAAACTATGTTCGAGCATCGCATTTTTTGTCATGGATCGGGCAACTAAGCTGTTGATCATTCTTCTAGCGGACGGTCACAGAGCATGTCGATATTCACTCCCTTGCGCAGCCTGGTGCTGGCATGTGTCGCACTGGCCGGCCAGGCCCAGGCTGCCGAGCCGTTGCAACTGGACATCTACAACCCAGGCCATGAGGCCATCTTCCCGGTTAGCTCGGTAATCGTCAGTGGCGAAAAGGACGCCATCCTGGTGGACGCCCAGTTCGGCAAGGGCCAGGCCGAACAGCTGGTGCAGCGCCTGCGTGCTGGCGGCAAACACCTGACGACCATCTACATCAGCCATGGCGACCCGGACTACTACTTCGGCCTCGACACCCTGATCCAGGCCTTCCCTGAGGCCAGCGTGGTTGCTTCGGCCGCCACCGTTGCCCACATCCGCCAGACCATGGATGCCAAGCTGGCTTACTGGGGCCCGCAGATGGGGTCCGACAAACCGGCGCGGCTGGTGGTGCCACAGGTGCTCGATGGCAATCGCCTGATGCTGGAGGGGCAGCGGCTCGAAGTCATGGGGCTGGATGGCCCGCAACCTGAGCGCAGCTTTGTCTGGATTCCGTCGATCAAGGCGGTGGTGGGTGGCGTCGTAGTCTCTGAAAACATCCATGTGTGGATGGCCGATACCCAGTCAGCCAAGTCGCATGCGGATTGGCTTGGCACGCTCAAGCATATCGAGCAGCTGTCACCGCGTACCGTCGTGGCCGGCCACTACCTGGGGCAGAGCGATCATTCGCTCGATGCCGTGCATTTCACGGCGAGCTACATCCAGGCGTTCGATGTTGAAGCGGCCAAGGCCAAAGACGCCGATGGGCTGATCGCCGCAATGAAGAATCGTTACCCGGACCTGGCCGACGAGAGCTCACTGGAGCTCGGTGCCAAGGTCGCCAAGGGCGAGATGAAGTGGTAATTCCATTCAACTGAAGGAGTGTTCCTCATGAGCAAGATCGCAATCATCGGTGCCACCGGCCGCGCCGGCAGCCAACTGCTGGAAGAGGCGTTGCGCCGTGGGCACAGTGTGCTGGCCATTGCCCGTGACCCTTCGACACTGCAGGGGCGTGCGGGCGTCACCGTGCAGGCACTCGACGTCAAGGACAGCGCGGCGCTGCAGAAGGCGCTGGCGGGTGTGGATGCGGTGCTGAGTGCTGCGCATTTTTCGACCATCGAGCCGCATGCGATCATTGAGCCGGTCAAGCGTGCGGGCGTCAAACGCCTGTTGGTGGTCGGGGGCGCCGGCAGCCTGCTGTTGCCTTCCGGGCATCGGGTCATCGACAGCCCGGACTTTCCGGAGGCTTACAAGGCCGAGGCCAGCGCCGGTGTACGCTTTCTTGAGGTGCTGCGCCAGGAACAGAACCTGGACTGGACCTTCCTGTCGCCGTCGGCTGAGTTCGTCGAAGGGGAGCGGACAGGGCATTACACCTTGGGCAAGGACCACCTGCTGATCGGCGCCGATGGCAAGAGCTGGATTACCTTTGCCGACTACGCCATTGCCATGCTCGATGAGCTGGAGAAACCGGCGCATTCGCGGCAGCGGTTTACCGTCGGTTACTGAGCCTCGGCACGGCCCTCCAGCCAGTCCATCAGCTCGGCCAGCCCTGCTGGCAAGCTTTTGGACTGGCAGACGAGGTAATAGGCTTTGCCGGTGGTCACCTTCAACCCGAAGGGCATGCACAAACGCCCACCGCGCAGGTCATCGCCAATCAATGCCCAATCGCCAATGGCAACCCCAGTGCCCTGGGATGCCATGGCCATGGCCATGTCCAGCGTCTCGAAGTGCTGCTTCGGCCCGTGCAGGTCGAGTGACGCACCGGCCGCTTGCAGCCACAGCCGCCAGTCATGCTCATCCCGCGATGGGTGCAGCAGCATATGGCGCGCCAGGTCCTCGATCTGCTTCAGCGGCACAGGCCCAGCCAGTAACGATGGCGCGCAGACCGGCGTGAGTTGCTCATCGAACAGCTTGCGCACCCGCAGCCCATGATTGGGCAAGCTGCCATAGACCACCGCCGCATCAAACCCTTCGCGCCGAAAGTCCACGCCATGTTGCACTGTGGTGGTGAGCTCTACCGGCACATCCGGGCGCAGTGCCTGCCATTCCATCAGGCGCGGCAACAGCCAGCGCATCACGCAGGTCGGCGCCTTGAGCTGCAAGGTCGCGCTGCGCCCGCCCACCTCGCGCACGCCCTGTTCGATCAGGGCGAACACCTGTTGCACGCGCGGCAGCCAGTCCTGGCCTTCACGCGTCAGGCTCAGGCCGCGGGCCTGACGCTGGAACAAGGCATAACCCAGGTGTTCTTCGAGCCCGGCGATCTGCCGGCTGACGGCGCCCTGGGTGATATGCAGCTGCTGTGCGGCACGGGTGAAATTGCAATGCTGCGCGGTGACCAGAAAGGTGTGCAGTGCGGGGAGGGGCGGAAGGCGTTTCATCGTGGCAAGCCATGATTACAGGACATGGCTAGTATGTGTTTTTTTGCCTTGTGGCGATAGCCGTGCGTTGGGTCCAATAAGCACAGATTCCAACAAGATCCAAGGTGAAACCGATGGCAACGTGCGGCGAAGTGCTAGTCAAACTCCTCGAAGGCTATGGCGTTGACCATGTCTTCGGCATCCCCGGCGTACACACCGTGGAGCTCTACCGAGGGCTGGCGGGCTCGTCCATCCGCCATATCACCCCACGCCACGAGCAGGGCGCTGGCTTCATGGCTGATGGCTACTCGCGTACCCGTGGCAAGCCGGGTGTATGTTTCATCATCACCGGCCCGGGCATGACCAACATCACCACCGCCATGGGCCAGGCTTATGCTGACTCGATCCCGATGCTGGTGATTTCCAGCGTGCAGTCACGTGACCAACTGGGCGGTGGCCGGGGCAAGCTGCACGAATTGCCCAACCAGAGCGCGCTGGTGGCCGGTGTGGCGGCGTTTTCGCAGACGCTGATGAGCGCCGATGACCTGCCGCAGGCGTTGGCCCGTGCCTTTGCCGTGTTCGATGGCGCGCGGCCACGCCCGGTGCACATCGAGATCCCGCTGGACGTGCTGGTGGAGCCCGCCGACCATCTGCTGCCGGGCCGCCCGGTGCGCAGCAGCCGCGCAGGTGCCGCGCCACAGGCCGTATCGATGATGGCCGAACGCCTGGCCAAGGCGCGCAAGCCGTTGATCCTGGCAGGTGGCGGTGCACTGGCAGCAGGCGCTGCACTGGCGCGCCTGGCCGAACATCTGCAGGCCCCGGTGGCGCTGACCATCAATGCCAAGGGCCTGCTGCCTTCCGACCACCCGCTGCAGATAGGTTCGACCCAGTCGCTGGTCGCCACCCGTGCGCTGGTGGCAGAGGCTGACGTGGTGCTGGCGATCGGCACCGAGCTGGCCGAAACCGACTATGACGTGACGTTCAAGGGTGGTTTCGAGATCCCAGGCAGCCTGCTGCGCATCGACATCGACCCGGACCAGACCGTGCGCAACTACCTGCCAGAGCTGGCGCTGGTGGCCGATGCCGAATTGGCGGCACAGGCGCTGCTTGAGCGCGTGCAGGCGCTGCCGCAGCCGATCCACGATGGCAGCTGGGGCGTGGCGCGTGTTCGGCACCTGCGTGAGTCGCTGAACGCGACCTGGGACCAGCCGACCCTCAGCCAGACTCGCCTGCTGACCAGCATCCTGGAGCGCCTGCCGAATGCCATCCTGGTCGGTGATTCGACGCAGCCGGTGTACACCGGCAACCTGACCCTGGACATGGATCAGCCACGCCGCTGGTTCAATGCCTCGACAGGCTACGGCACCTTGGGTTACGCGCTGCCGGCAGCGATGGGCGCCTGGCTGGGCAGCGCCGAGCAACCTACCGCGCGTGCACCGGCGGTGTGCCTGATTGGCGATGGTGGGCTGCAGTTCACTCTGCCGGAACTGGCCAGCGCGGTAGAGGCGCAAGTGCCGCTGATCGTGCTGCTGTGGAATAACCAGGGCTACGAAGAGATCAAGAAGTACATGGTCAATCGAGCCATCGAGCCGGTCGGGGTGGATATCCATACCCCGGACTTCATCGGTGTGGCGCGTGCATTGGGCGCTGAAGCTGAAGATGTCGGCGATGTCGAGCAGCTTCAGGCGGCACTGGGGCGGGCAGTGGAGCGTAAGGGGCCGACACTGATTCAGGTTGATCAGAACCAGTGGCAGGCGGCAGTAGCGGGCTAAAGGTTTGGCGGTAGTCGGCACTGGCCTCTTCGCGGGTAAACCCGCTCCCACAGTTACTGCACAGCTTGCGAGAGCTGCGTCAAACCTGTGGGAGCGGGTTTACCCGCGAAGAGGCCGCCACAGACTGATCAACATCAGCCTGTACTGGCGCGCAACCGCGCGACATCGCGGATCGGTGGCGCGCCATACAGCCGGCTGTACTCGCGGCTGAACTGTGACGGGCTTTCATAGCCCACCCGATAGCCCGCCACTGCCGCTTCCAGCCCATCATTGAGCATCAGCCGGCGCGCCTCCTGCAGGCGCAACTGCTTCTGGTACTGCAACGGGCTCATGGACGTCACGGCCTTGAACCGATGATGCAGGGTGGAGGTGCTGAGGTTGACCTCCCGCGCCAGGTCTTCGATGCGCAGCGGCTGCTGGAAGTTCTGGTTGAGCCAGGTAATGGCTTGGCACACCCGGTGCGTCTGGCTATTGGCCAAGGCAATTTCATACAGGCGGTAGCCTTGAGGCCCACGTAGCAGGCGGTAGAGGATTTCCCGGCGGATCAGCGGCGCCAGCATGGCGATGTCACGCGGGGAGTCCAGCAGGCGAATCAACCGCAGCAGTGCGTCGAGCAGTTGCGGGTCGGTCCTTTCCACATACAGGCCACGACCGGAAGGCAAGTTGGGCACCAGCATCGGCCCGCTTTCGGCAATCAACTGGCTGATTTCGGCCGGGTCGAGGTCCATGCGTATGCCCAGGCTTGGGTTTTCCGGGCTGGCATCGAGCTTTACACCGCTAAGCGGCAGGGTCACCGACACCACCATGTAGTGCAGCGGGTCGTAAGCGTATTGCTCGTCGCCGAGGAACAGGCTCTTGCTGCCCTGGGCCAGGATGCACAGCGCCGGTTGGGCCAGGGTCGGCACCGAGCGGACATTTTCGGTGTAGCGCACCAGGTACAGGTCGTCGATGGCCGACGCCGGGCCGTGTGGCTCGCCGGCGTGGCGGCGGATCAGCTCGGCCAGTTCCTGGCGTTGCACTTCCAGGGTCGGATCGATGGACGGGGTGGTGGTCATGATGGCGTTCCTCTGCTGACCGACGCAGCATAGGTTTGGGCAATGGCGGGCGCTAGTCGAAAGCTGCACGTCGATTGCCTGATCCTGCACGGCTGCAGGATCAGGCAATCGACGTGCAGTAATGGCCTAACGCGCCGCGCGGGTGCGCCCCTAACCTTGGCAGCCTGGTTTTTCCGTCCGCCTGCTCCAAGGAGATTGTGCAATGGCCCTTTCACAACCGGTCACCCACTTGGCTTTCATCCGTGCCAGCAGCGGTCGTTCGGCGGAGCTCGGCGCGCGCCTGCGCGACCTGCTCGAGCCCTCATTGCGCATGCCTGGCTGCCTGAGTTTCAGCGTACAGCGCTCGCAGGCTGATGCCGACTTATGGCTGCTCAGCGGCAGCTGGTGTGATCAGCAGGCAATGACCGGCTATTTCGCTTCGCCGACCCTGCAGGTGTTTGGCGAGCTGGTGCAAGCCCAGGTGGTCAGTAGCCTCGACCTGCATACCTTCGATTGAATGCTCCCCCGCACGGGTTAGAATGCGCCCCATCGATCAATCACGCGGATAGCAACATGGCACGTAGAGAATTCCCGCATTTCGAAGCGGTTTCGGCGATGGTCCCGGTAGAGGGCGGTGGGTATAACGCTGCCATCGCAGTCAAAGCCTTGCGCATGGGCGGTGCGCCGCGCTTTCACAAGGTGCTGGAGGGTCAGGTTTTCAAAGGCGCCATGGCGGCCGATGAGGCCGCCTGCGCCGAGCTCGAACGCCTTCAAGGGGTTGCAGAAGACGGCGAACTGATCTGGTAACCAGCCCTGTCGATCAGGCCTGCGGCCGGCGCATCTGGAACAGGTTGCCCAGTTCGAAATAGTCCGCCGGGCCACCGCCGCGCAAGATAGGCTCGGCGGCGGCAGTGTCGTAGATGCCGTCCTTGAGCAAGTGTTCGGCAATGTGCACCGCCACCACCTCGCCAAGGATCAGCCAGCTCGGCACCAATTCCTGGTCGGCGCGCTTGAGCTGCACGATCTGGTTCACCTTGCATTCGAACGCCACCGGGCTTTCACCCACCCGTGGCACCTGGACGATGCTCGACGGCGTGGCGGTCAGGCCGCTGAGCTGGAATTCGTTCACATCCGCCGCCACTGCAGCGCAGCTCTGGTTCATCTGCTCGGCCAACGGGCGGGTGGCCAGGTTCCAGACGAACTCACCGGTCTGCTCGATGTTGTTCAGGCTGTCTTTGCGCCCGACGCTGCAGAACCCGATGATTGGGGGGATGTAGTTGAAGGCGTTGAAGAAGCTGTAAGGCGCGAGGTTCAGTTGGCCTTCGCTGCTGTGCGAGGAGATCCAGCCGATCGGGCGCGGGCCGACGATGGCATTGAAAGGGTCGTGGGGCAGGCCATGGCCTTTGGCGGGTTCGTAGTAGTACATCTGCGTTGGGCTTGCTGGCCCTACCTCTGGGTGGACGAGGCGCCTAGTGTGCCAAGTCTGTGCCCGCCTGCAAATGATCAAGCCCGGCCGAAGCCGGGCTGGTTGCACGCATCAGGTATCAGCTGATGCGGTGAGCGTTGGTGCGGTCGAAACCGTCTTCGGCGAAGCGTTGGCCGCCAGTGCGGTCGAAACCGTCTTCGGCGAAGCGTTGGCCACCGGTGCGATCGAAGCCATCTTCGGCGAAGCGTTGGCCGCCAGTGCGATCAAAGCCGTCTTCGGCGAAGCGCTGAGCACCCGTGCGGTCGTAACCATCTTCAGCATAGGTGGCTGCTTGCGTCTGAGCGGCTGCGAAGGTGTGGGCGTTGGTACGGTCGAAGCCATCTTCGGCGAAGGCGCCAGCAGCGAAAACCGAGAGGGCCAGGGTGAGGATCAGTTTGTTTTTCATGGTCGTTGCTCCTTTGGGTTCGAGAGGTTCTTTGTTTCTATGGATTAAATGCTACGCCGATTAATTTGATTAAAAAGCGCAAAAAATAGCGTCTAAAAATCGAATTAATAGATGTATTTGGCCGTGCTACTCGTTGTTCAGCACCGATTTGGTCATGTGCCATTGAGCACGGCTGAATCAAGGGTTCAATTTTTGCCAGCCATCGCAGCATGCAGCCGCTGAATTAATCGGCGGTTAAGAGCAGAAAAATCGCAGCAACCTGGCCGACCAACGCTTTTTTCATCTGCCGCCAACCGATTTTTCAGGCTTCGCTTATCACCATCGCCGCACCTCAACCCGGAGCGGCAAACAATGAACAAACTTCCGCAAATCACCCTGGCCTTCTGGGTCATGAAGATCTGCGCCACCACCTTGGGCGAGACGGCGGGCGACTTGCTTTCGATGACGCTCAACGTGGGTTATGCCGTCAGCTCGATGCTGCTGATCAGCGTGTTCCTGCTGACCTTGCTCGGTCAGCTCTACTCACGCCGCTACCACCCGATGCTGTATTGGCTGGTGATCCTTTCCACCAGCACGGCAGGCACGACCATGTCCGACTTCATGGACCGCACATTGGGGCTGGGCTACGCCACGGGCTCGGCCATCCTGATCGGTATCCTGCTGCTGACGTTCCTGGTCTGGCGTTTGAGCGGCCACCCGCTCGACGTCACCCGCATCAAAAACCGCACAGGTGAGCTGTTCTACTGGGTGGCAATCTTGTTCTCCAACACCTTGGGCACCGCCCTGGGTGATTACCTGGCCGATGACTCGGGCCTTGGCTTTGCCGGCGGCGCACTGCTGATCGGCAGCCTGATCGGGTTGGTGGTGCTGGCGCGTTACTGGACGCGTATCCCGGGCGTGGTGCTGTTCTGGCTCGCCTTTGTGTTGACCCGCCCGTTCGGCGCAACACTCGGCGACTTCCTGACCAAACCCTTCGACAAGGGCGGGCTGGAGTTCGGGACCGTAGGGTCGTCCGCTGTGCTGGGAGGCGTGCTGCTGGTGCTGGTGTTGATGGCCACCTGGTACCAGCGACGTGAGCCGATTAATCATCCTATTCGGCTCACTGAATGAGCCGAATAGGCATTTTAATCGGCTCACCCGGGCCCGATGTGCTTATCGGGCCCGAACAAAAAAGGCGCCCCATGCATGGGGCGCCTTTGTCGGATACTGCAGGCTGACTATCAGTCAGTGGTAATCCGCGAATGCTGCTTGGTGTCTTTCATCGTCGCGTACACCAACAGCGAGCAGGCGATGCACGCAGTGACGTACCAGTAGAAGCCGCTCTCCATGCCAGCGCTCTTGAACCACAGTGCCACGTACTCGGCGGTGCCGCCGAAGATCGAGACGGTCAGGGCGTAGGGCAGGCCAACCCCCAGCGCGCGGATTTCGGTCGGGAACAGTTCGGCTTTGACCACGGCGTTGATCGAGGTGTAGCCGCTGACGATGATCAGCGCCGCCATGATCAGGAAGAACGCGCCCCACCAGGTCTGGATGGTGTGCAGGGTGGTGAGGATCGGTACGGTGAACAGCGTACCAAGCACACCGAAGGCGATCAGGATCGGGCGACGGCCGATCTTGTCCGACAGGCCGCCGATGATCGGCTGCAGGCACATGAACAGGAACAGGGTGGCCGCCGAGATGGTGGTCGAGTCACTGATGCTCATGCCTACAGTGTTGACCAGGTACTTCTGCATGTAGGTGGTGTAGGTGTAGAAGGCCAGGGTGCCGCCCATGGTCAGGCCGACCACGGTCATCAGTTCCTTGGGGTGGCGCATCAGGGTGCGCATCAGGCTTTCTTTGGCCTTTTCCTTCTTGGTGAACGAGGCGGTTTCTTCCATGCCACGGCGCAGGTACAGGGCAACCACTGCGCACAGCGCGCCGATCACGAACGGTACACGCCAGCCCCAGGCATACAGCTGCTCGGTGGTCAGCGTCTGCTGCAGGACGATCAGCACCGCCAGGGCGATGAGCTGGCCGGAGATCAGGGTCACGTACTGGAAACTGGAGAAGAAGCCACGGCGCTCCTTGCTGGCCATCTCGCTCAGATAGGTGGCCGAGGTGCCGTATTCGCCACCCACCGACAGGCCCTGCAGCAGGCGAGCGACGACCAGCAGGATCGGTGCGGCGACGCCGATGGTTTCATAGCCCGGGGTCAGGGCGATGACCAGGGAGCCGGCACACATCAGCAGGACCGAGGCCATCAGCGCGGCCTTGCGCCCCTTGCGGTCGGCGTACAGGCCCATCAGCCAGCCACCGATTGGGCGCATGAGGAAGCCTACGGCGAAGATCGCGGCGGTGTTGAGCAGCTGGGCGGTGGAATCGCCGGCGGGGAAGAAGGCCTTGGCGAAGTACAGCGAGAATGCGGCGTAGACGTACCAGTCGTACCACTCGACCATGTTGCCGATGGAGCCACTGAAAATCGACTTGAGGCGGCTGGCGGTGGTTTTTTCGGCGGCGGGCGCGGCGGCCGCCCCGGTTGGCAGGGAGGTGGCGTTATCCATCAGGGATACCTTCTCGTTGTTTTTGTGGAGCGCGCCTGGGCGCAGCTTGCCAGGACAACTGCAGAAGGTGTGCCAAATGGGTGCGGGGCGATCCAAATGGGGGCGTGGGGCTTGTGGCGACTGGCTTGTTGCCTATGGGCTGTTTAGCGGCCCCCGCGCCAAGATGCGGTTTATGAGCGGATTTCCGCCTATCGCCTGATGGCAATCGGCAATAATCCGCTCATCAAAGAAAGTCTTCGCGCACCAGCCCGTGCCGCTGCATTTTCTCGTTGAGCGTGCGCCTGGGCAGTTGCAGCGCTTCCATCACCGCCTTGATTTCGCCGGCATGCTGGCGCAATGCAGCACGCAGGCACTGCGCCTCGAACGCTTCGATCTGTTCGCCCAGCGATTGTCCCGCAGGCGCTACCTCGATGTTTGGCGAACTCAGCCCCAACGCATGCCGCTCCGCCGCATTGGCCAGCTCACGCACGTTGCCCGGCCAGTCGTGTGACAGCAGCTGCGCCAGTTGCGAACCGGACAGCGGCGCGGCAGTACGGCCGAGCTTCTCGGCTGCGGCATGGGCGAAGTGTTCGAACAACAGCGGAATGTCTTCACGCCGGTCGCGCAACGGCGCCAGACGCAGTTCGGCGACATTCAGGCGATACGCCAAGTCCTCGCGAAAACGCCCGCCGCGGGCTTCTTCAAGCAGGTCGGGCTTGGTCGCAGCAATGATGCGTAGGTCGACGCTGATGCTCTGGTTGGCCCCCAACCGCTCCAGCTTCTGCTCCTGGATCACCCGCAAAAGCTTGGCCTGCTGGGCCAGTGGCATGCTTTCGATCTCGTCGAGAAACACCGTACCGCCGTTGGCATACTCCAGCTTGCCGATGCGCTTGCCCTGAGCGCCAGTGAACGCACCGCTCTCGTGGCCGAACAGCTCGGCTTCGAACAGCGCTTCGGGAATCGCTGCGCAGTTGAGCGCTACGAAGGGTTTGCCTGCGCGCGGGCCGAAGTCGTGCAGGCAGCGCGCCACGCGCTCCTTGCCGCTGCCGGTTTCACCGCGGATCAGCACATTGACCGGCAAGCTGGCCAGGTCGAGCACTTGCCGACGCAGTTGCTGCAGGCCTTGTGACATGCCTAGCAAGGTGGCTTCCAGGCGCGACTTGAGGTCAGCCTGTTCGTGCAGGCGGCGGTTCTCCAGCACCAGCTGGCGTTTCTCCAGCGCGCGGCGCAGGCTGCCCAGCAGATGCTGTGGGGTGAAGGGTTTTTCGAGGAAGTCATAGGCGCCGTTGCGCATGGCCTCGACCGCCATCGGCACATCGCCATGGCCGGTCAGCAAGATCACCGGCAAGTCCGGGTCATCTGCCTGCAGGCGTTCGAGCAGTTGCAAGCCACCCATGCCGGGCATGCGTACATCGCTGATGACCACGCCCGCAAAGTGCTGGGGCAGGTGAGCCAGGCACTCTTCGGCGCGGGCAAACAACTGCACGCTGAAGCCGGACAGGTTCAGCCATTGCTCGACAGCGCTGCGGATGCTCGCTTCATCATCGACGACGATCACTGAATTCAACATACAGGCTCCAGGTCACGGGGCAGGGTCAGGCTCAGGCGTGCACCGCCCGGCACGTTTTCGGCCTGCAGCTGGCCGCCGGCCTCGACGATGATGCCATAGGAAATCGCCAGGCCCAGGCCCAGCCCTTCACCGACCGGTTTGGTGGTGAAGAATGGGTCGAAGACCTTGGGCAGGTCGGTGTCGGCAATCCCGCCGCCAGAGTCGAGCACGCTCAAACGCCAATGCGCTTGCTCGGGTTCGATACGGATTTCCAGGCGTTTGTAGCGTTTGTCGGCCATGGCGTCGAGGGCGTTGCGCAGCAGGTTGATCAGTACCTGCTCGAGGCGGATCGCATCGCCGCGTACCCAGGCGGGGCGCGCCAGGTACAGCGCCACTTCGACTTCGTCGCTGCGGATGCGCGTATCCAGCAGGTGCAGGGCCTGATCGACCACGGTCGCGAGGTCCAGCCGTTCGCGCAGGCCGACCGGGCTGTTGCGGGCAAACGTTTTCAGGTGGCTGGTGAGCGCGGCCATGCGCGTGAGCATCTGCTCCAACGGTTCCAGGGCCTGGCGCGCTTCGTCGTAGCGGCCGTGGTCGAGCAGCAGGCGCAGGGTTTCCAGCTGCATGCGCTGAGTGGTCAGCGGTTGGTTGATCTCGTGGGCCATGGCCGCAGACATTTGGCCGAGCGCGGCCAGCTTGGCCGTTTGCACCAAACCCTCCTGTGCGGTGCGCAACTCGCGGGTGCGCTCCTCGACCTGGCGCTTGAGCTCTTCGCGGCTGCGCTGACGCAGACGGGCCAGGCGCAGCCGCTGGCTGACGAACAGCGCGGCGAACACCAGGCTCAGCCACACCGCGGCCGCGCCCAGGGCAGCGTTACGGCCAGCGGCCGTTACCTGTGGCTTGCGCAACAAGTGCAAGGTCCAGGCTTCCCCTGGCAGCGGCAGGCTCTCCCAGAGGTACTCGGCAGACCCGTTAGGGCCTTGCACACGGCTCAGGTGGCTGTTCTCGGCAAAGCGGGTGAGTACCTGGTGCTGCAAGGGCACCAGCGGTTGCTTGTCATATTGGCGCGTCTCGGCCAGCTCGACGCGGTCGGCGCCGCTGAGCGGCTTCAGCTCGCGGTAACGCCAGCCGTCTTGGTTGGCGATGAAGGTGATGCCGCGCGCGTCGCTGACCAACAGCACGTCGCTGCCCTGGCGCCACTCGCGTTCCAGCTCGGGGAACTCCAGCTTGACCACCATGGCGCCGAGGAAGCGCCCCTGTTCGTCGGTGACCGCGCTGGACAGGAAGTAACCCGGCACGCCACTGGTCACGCCGACTGCATAGAAGCGGCCGCTGCCCTGGCTGCGGGTTTGTTTGAAATAGGGGCGAAAGCCGTAATTGGAGCCCACGTAGGAGGTGGGCAGGCGCCAGTTGCTGGCCGCGATGGCCAGGCCGGTGCGATCGAGCAGTTCGAGGGTGGAGGAATTGGCGGCGCCGTTGATGCGTTCGAGTTTGCGGTTGAGAGCGTCCTGCATGGCCTCGTTGACCGGGCCGCGCAGGGCCTGGGTCAGCTCCGGGTCCAGCGCCAGCACGGCGGGCAAGGCGCGGTAGCGGTCGATCAGGGTGTGCAGTGACGTGGCATACAGCCCCAGCTGCTGGCTGGCGCGGCGGGCGTCATCCTCCATGGCTTGGCGCTTGGCCTGGTGCATGGCCCAGCCCGCGCTGAGTGCGGTGCCGACCAGGATCAGCAGGATGATCAGCCCCAGACGCAGGGCGCGAAAGGAAAAGGGCATGGGGCGGATCCGGATGATGGGGTGTCGGGGAGGGCCCTATCGCCGGCAAGCCGGCTCCCACAGGTATTGCACAGGCCCATCGGGCGGTGACGTACCTGTGGGAGCCGGCTTGCCGAAGATAGGGCCATTAAGGCTTACAGCAATTCGAAGCTCTGCTGCTGTACAGCTTCGGAATCAAGCCCCACCTGGACATTGAACTCGCCAGGCTCGGCCACCCGCTGCAGCTGCCCATTGTAGAACTTCAGGTCTTCCTCGTTGATGCGGAAGGTCAAGGTGCGCGATTCGCCCGCCTTGAGCATCAGTTTCTGGAAGTTTTTCAATTCCTTGACCGGGCGGCTCATCGACGCCGACACATCCTGCAGGTACAGCTGCACCACGGTTTCGCCGTCAAGCTTGCCGGTGTTCTTCACCGTCACCTTGGCCTCCAGCGTGTCGCCGCGCTTGAGGTTTTTGCCCGACAGGTTCAGCCCCGACAGTTCGAAGTTGCTGTAGCTCAGGCCGTAACCGAACGGGTACAGCGGGCCATTGGGCTCCTCGAAGTATTGCGAGGTGTAGTTGCCTGGCTTGCCTGGGGTAAACGGCCGGCCGATGCGGGTGTGGTTGTAGTACATCGGGATCTGCCCGACCGAGCGCGGGAAGGTGATGGCCAACTTGCCCGAGGGGTTGTAGTCGCCGAACAGCACGTCGGCGATGGCGTTGCCGCCTTCGGTACCGGCAAACCAGGTCTCGAGAATGGCGTCAGCCTGTTCGCGCTCCCAGGCAATCGACAGTGGGCGGCCGTTCATCAGTACCAGCACCAGAGGCTTGCCGGTGGCCTTCAGCGCTTTGATCAGGTCGCGCTGAACTGCGGGAATTTCAAGCGTGGTACGGCTTGAGGATTCGTGCGACATGCCGCGCGATTCACCGACCACGGCAACCACCACATCGGATTGCTTGGCGGCCTTGACCGCTTCATCGATCAGCACGGCGGCCGGGCGCAGATCATCGACGATTTCCGGCGCATCGAAGTTGAGGAAATTCAGGTAATCGAAGATTGCCTTGTCGCCGGTGACGTTGGAACCTTTGGCATACACCAGCTTGGCCTTGCCCTCGACTGCGCGGCGCAGGCCTTCGCGCACGGTGACCGAGTGCATTGGCTTACCGTCGGCGGCCCAACTGCCCATCATGTCGATCGGCGCATCGGCCAGCGGGCCGACCAGGGCGATGGTGCCGGCTTTTTTCAGCGGCAGGGTCTGCTGGCGGTTTTCCAGCAACACGAGGCTGCGGCGCGCCACGTCGCGGGCGGCGTCGCGGTGCAGGCGGTCTTCGCTGTAGTAATCCTTGAGGTCGGTGTCGGCCTTGCCGATACGCACATACGGGTCCTTGAACAGGCCCATCTCGTACTTGGCCCCAAGCACTTCGCGCACGGCCTGGTCCAGTTCTGCCTGGGTCACTTCGCCGGACTTCAGCAGCCCTGGCAGCTCTTCGCCATACAGGGTGTCGTTCATGCTCATGTCGATACCGGCCTTGATCGCCAGCTTGGCCGCTTCGCGGCCGTCGCGGGCGACACCATGGCGGATGAGCTCCTGGATGGCACCGTGGTCGCTGATGGTTACGCCTTTGAAGCCCCACTCCTTGCGCAGCAGGTCGTTCATCAGCCAGGTGTTGGAGGTGGCTGGCACGCCGTTGATCGAGTTGAGCGCAACCATCACCCCGCCGGCACCGGCGTCGAGCGCGGCGCGGTAGGGCGGCAGGTAGTCGTTGTACATTTTCGGCAGGCTCATATCGACTGTGTTGTAGTCGCGCCCGCCTTCAACCGCACCGTACAGGGCGAAGTGTTTGACGATGGCCATGATGCTGTCAGGGTTGGCCGGGCTGCTGCCCTGGAACGAGCGGACCATCACCTGGCCGATCTTCGAGGTCAGGTAGGTGTCCTCGCCGAAGCCCTCGCTGGTGCGGCCCCAGCGTGGGTCGCGGGCGATGTCGACCATCGGTGCGAAGGTCATGTCCAGGGCGTCGGCGGACGCTTCGATGGCCGAGGTGCGGCCGACCTTGGCAATGGCGTCCATGTCCCAGCTGGCCGCCAGCCCCAGGCCGATCGGGAAGATGGTGCGCTCGCCGTGAATGGTGTCGTAGGCAAAGAACATCGGGATCTTCAGGCGGCTGCGCATGGCAGCGTCCTGCATCGGGCGGTTCTCGGGGGCGGTGCGCGAGTTGAAGGTACCGCCAATACGCCCGGCAGCGATTTCCTCACGGATCTTCTCGTGCGGCATTTCCGGGCCGATGCTGATCAGGCGCAGTTGGCCGATCTTTTCGGCCTCGGTCATCTGGCTGATCAGGTGCTCGATGAAGGCCTGCTTGTCTTGCAGGGGCGGGGCGGTTGGGGCGGCGAAGGCCACCTGACTGGCAAGGCCCATCATGGCCAGGCCCAGCAAAGACAGTTTCATCATGAGTTCCGTTGTCGAGGCCTGTGCCGTACCGCAGCGATGCGTGCGCGGCCGAAGTTTTCAGGCGGCTATTGTTGTACGATTCACAGGCATGAATTCCAGCGGCGGATTATGCCTGAATATGTCGCTCGCTGAGGAACACCCGAATGCCGGGACAACAACAATAAGAACGATCAAGAGACCGAAGGCATGACCCCCCTCAACGAATACGAGCAGCGCCAGATCGCCGAGGCCATTGCCCGTGTGGAACGGTGCACCGATGCCGAACTGGTGACCGTGCTGGCAAGGCGTGCCGATGATTACGCCTACTTGCCGCTGTTCTGGGCTGCCGTGCTGGCACTGGCGGTGCCAGGGCTGTTGCAACTGTTGCTGGGCTGGCCAGGTGTACGCGGCGTGTTGGTAGCCAACGTGCTGCTGTTCTTTGGCCTGTGTGTGCTGCTGCGCAACCCGCGCCTGGCCGTTTGGCTGATCCCTGCCGCCCTGCGCCGCTGGCGGGCGTCGCGCCTGGCCCGGCAACAGTTTCGCGAACAGAACCTTGAGCACACCGCGGGTGGCACAGGGGTGCTGATCTTCGTCGCCGAGGCGGAGCGGCATGTGGAGATCCTCGTCGATCAAGGCATTGATCGCCATCTGGATGCACAGGCCCGTGCGGTCATGGTTGCCCGTTTCGCCGAGCAGGTGCGTCAGGGCCGGACCCTGCAGGGTTTTATCGAGTGCATCGAGGCGTGCGGTGAGCGGCTGTGTGAGCACGTGCCGCGCACCCATGCGCGCAACGAACTGCCCAACCGCCTGGTGGTGCTCGACTGAGCCACGCCCATCGCGAAAACCTTCGCCTGAGGCGGGCATCGACGTAGAATGCGCGGCATTGCGCAACGCGCTCCCCGCTACCCGAGGCACCAGTTTTCCATGTCCGCCAGTACTTCCGCTTCTACAGCGCCGGATGCGCGCGCCCAGTTTCTAGACTTGTTGGGCGCTGCCTTGCACGGCAACACCTTGGTGAAACTGGTGCTGGCGCGCCATGCCGGCACAGACCAGACCTTGCAGCGGATCATCGCCAAACCGGTGCAGGTGAAAGGGCAGCCGAACCTGTCGCTGGTTTACCGCCACCAGACCCGCGACATCACCCGTAATGTGCCGCTGGATCAGGCGTTAACGCTGGTCGCCGAGCTGCTGCCGGAGAGCTTTCGCAACGCACACCTGTTCGATGCCGACGGTGAACTGCAGCTGACTTTCAGCAAGAAGGGCAAGCCGATGCTGCAGCGTCATGGCGCCCAGGCACCCCGCGAGGCGGCCGCCAGCACTGGGCACGACCGTGAGAAGAAACGCTACCTGGAGCTGTCGCGGCCGTTTCTGCGCGACCTGGGCGTGACCGATGCGCAAGGCGCGTTGATCCCCTCCATGTCGCGCAAGTGGAAGCAGATCAACAAGTTCATCGAGGTGTTCGAGCACGCCCTGGCCAATGCACCGGTGCCTGCAGAACAGGCGCTACGGGTGGCCGACTTCGGTTCGGGCAAGGGCTACCTGACCTTCGCAATGCATGACTATCTGCGCAACACGTTGGGCCGCGAGGCGCAGGTTACCGGTGTGGAGTTGCGCCAGGACATGGTCGACCTGTGCAACGCCGCGGCCTCGCGCCTGGATCACCCGGGCCTTGAGTTCCAATGTGGCGACGTGCGCAGCGTGGTGCCTGAGGCCATCGAGGTGATGATCGCCCTGCACGCCTGCGACATCGCTACCGATTATGCGATCCATACCGGCATCCGCTGCAATGCCGCGATCATCATGTGCTCGCCGTGCTGCCACAAGCAGATCCGCCCGCAACTGCACAGCCCAGGGCTGCTGCAGCCGATGCTGCAATACGGGCTGCACCTGGGCCAGCAGGCCGAGATGCTGACCGACAGCTTGCGCGCACTGTACCTGGAAGCCTGTGGTTACGAGACCAAGGTGTTCGAATTCATCTCGTTGGAACACACCAACAAGAACAAGATGATTCTTGCGGTGAAGCGCAAACAGCCGGTGGAGGCGGGGGCGTTGCTGGAGAAGATTGCGCAGCTGAAAGCGTTTTATGGCGTGCAGGAGCATTGCCTGGAGACGTTGTTGCGAGGGGATGGGTTGATCGCGGGACAATAAAAGCGCGTTGGGTATCTTTCCCGACTGTGCGTAGGACGCTTCCCAAGCGCTTCAACCGGCCGAATTGAGTGTCAAGAGACCTGTAGTGTGGTCGTCACTAACCTGTACATGGTTGTCAATTGACAACCATGTGACGGGGGCCCACACTGGAGAAAATTTGATGCCGCGTCCCGTTCATGCCAAGAAAGAGGTCGAGCAGGCCTTGAGGCACGCTGAGTCTCACGGATGGAGAATCGTTGTGGGAGGTGGGCACTGTTGGGGAAAGATGTATTGCCCGTTCAACGATGTTGACTGCCGATGCGGGGAGCGTTGCATTACCAGCGTCTGGAGCACCCCGAAGAATCCTGGCAATTTTGCGCGCCAGCTAAAGCGTGTGGTGGACCATTGCTCAGGTGGTAGCAGTGAAACGGATACCGCAGCGAAGGCTGGTGAGGAGCAGTAGCGATGGAATACGAGTTTACCCTCAAGTACCAACTGGTCGAAGACGAAGATATCGATGCGCTCCTGGAGCGCTTGGCCGAAGCAGGTTGTGATGACGCATTGGTCGGGGTCGGCCAACCTGGGCGCCTGTCGCTGGAATTTGTACGAGAGTCTTCCAGCGCCAAGGAAGCAATCGAGAGCGCCCTCAGCAATGTTCGCACGGCAGTGCCGGGCGCGCGCCTGATTGAGGCGACGCCAGACCTCGTTGGTCTAACCGATGTGGCGGAGATCGTGGGTGTCTCGCGACAGAACATGCGTAAGCTGATGCTCGCGCATATGCACAGCTTCCCAACTCCCATGCATGAGGGCAGCACCTCGCTCTGGCATCTGGCGGAGGTGCTGGCTTGGTTGCAGGCCAGAGGGAATTACGGCATCGGCCAAGAGACGCTGGACCTGGCTCGGGTTGCGATGGCCGTCAATGTGTTAGGCGCTCATGCACGCGTAATTAAAGGTTCCACGGCTTTGGCTCCTTGAAGATGAACCGCTGGTGCACGCTTAGCGGCGCACCGGCACTCCAATCGCCAACTCCACCGCCCCCAGCGGATGCGTACTCGCATCAAAGAAATGCAGCGCAGTCCCCGCCAGGTCACCAAACCGCTCCACAAAATGCCGCTTCTGATTCATCACCGAAGCCTCGCCCAACGCCCTGATGGCAATCGAGAGATGCGCTGGCCGTGCCTGGCGAATGGCTTCGAGCAGGTGCTGGTCACTGCTGTCCAGATGCAGCCCGAACAGGCACAGCCCCTGGCTTTCCTGCGCCAGCTGCCCCAGGCACCAGCCCAGGTAATCCGAGTTGCGGATCGCACGCAGTTTTTCGTCGCTACGGTCTTCGTTGACGAACAACGGCACTTCACCCGGAATGTTCACGGCAAAGCCGTCCAGCAGCTCGGCGCTTTCGGCACTGCGCTGGCGGGTGGCGCCGTCGGGCAGCTTGAGCAGGTGCAGGCCGCCGTGCAGGTGCAGCACCCGTGTTCCGGCGCTTTGCGTGCGGCGCACGTCGAAGAAGCCTTGCTCGTCGAACAGGGCGGCGAAGCCCTGAGTGTTGTGCTGCACGGCCCAGGGCAGAATCAGGTCGTAGTTGCTGGTATAGACGCTACGGTAGCCACGCAAGGCTTGGTTGATCGTCGCCAGGGTAGCCGAAGGCATCAGCGACCACGGCAGGTGCACGGTGCGCACCGCGTGGATCAGTGCTTCCTTGATCGAGTAGTAACGGTTCAGCGGCGCGGTGGAGTTGATCGCCAGGGCGGCGTTGGCGCGCACAGTGTGGTTGAGGGTGCTCAATACCGGCTCGAACAGCTCCGTACCCAGCGACTTGAACAAGGCCTGGTCGCTGATCGCCAGGCCTTTCTTGCGGCCTGCGCGCTGGGCTTCCTCGAACAGCGAGAAGTAGCCGAACGGCTTCCACAGCGCACGGCTGGCGCCGTTGCCCAGCAGCAGGGCGTCGCAGGGGTGGCGTTGGGCAAGTTCCTGCCAGGTGGCGAGGTGGGCGTCTAGTGCGGGCATGATGGGTCCATTCGCTGGAGCGGGAAACGGGGGCGACTTTAGCATGTCATGCAAGGTGTGCGAGGGTTGGGGTTCAGCCACTACAAGGTTCGCAGGACGAAAGAGGACTTCACCATGCGCAAATGTTTGATGGGTATTCTGGCCTTGGCGGCGCTGAGTTCGGTTTCAGTGGCATCGGCAACGAATAGCAAAACACTCGCTGCAGCTCAGGGTATTCCGTACCCCGCCGTTATCGCTCACCGCGGCGCCTCCTACGACGCCCCTGAATCGACCACGCCCGCTTACCTGCTGGCACGCGATCTGGGCGCGGACTATCTGGAGCTCGACCTGCAACGCACGCGTGATGGCGTGCTGGTGGTGGTCCATGACGATGAGTTGTCACGCACCAGCGATGTCGCCGAACGCTTTCCCGAGCGCAAGAACAGCCCGGTCAGTGCCTTTACGCTCGCCGAACTCAAGGCCCTGGACGCTGGCAGCTGGTTCAACGAGGCGTATCCGGAGCGTGCCCGGCCGTCGTTCAGCAAATTGTCGATCCTTACCCTGGACGAAGTCATCGATATCGCCGAAGGCAACCCCGAGCGTCAGCCCGGTTTGTATATCGAGACCAAGGTGCCCAACCAGTTCCCCGGTATCGAAAAGCAGCTCAAAGACCGTCTCGAAGCCCGTGGCTGGCTGGACCGGCCTGGGCGTGTGGTGTTGCAGACATTCGACCGCAACAGCCTGGCTTTGCTGCACGAGGCCATGCCGCAGGTGCCGAAGATTCTCCTGTTGTGGGTGGGGACCAAGGCCATCGCACCAGCCTCGGGACAAGATTTTGCTGATTCAGGCGAAAGCGACAAGGCCGCTTTCTACGCGCGACAGCAACCAAAGGATCGGGCGGAGTTCCTGCGCTGGCTGGACATTGCCAAGCAAGGCGGGGCGATTGGAACCGGTCCGTCAGCCAAGCGCAGCAAGCTGGGTGAACAGAGCTATGCCGACCTGATTCAGCCATGGATGAACCAGGCCAGCCATGAGCGCGGGTTGCTGGTGCATGTCTATACGCTCGATGAGGCGCAGGATTACGCCCAAGCAATGCATGCCGGGGTGGACGGGATCTTTACCAACCGAACAGCTCAATTGCTGCGCTTCTACGAACGCCCCACCGAAAACGAGTCGCAATTAATGGACAGGTTAGGTTACTGAGGGTGGCTGGTTGTCTACCTGGCTTCGGCTCCTGTTGCGCCACAACCGATACGCCCGAATCCCCGCCCTTACCGAACCAAACAGCAGCTTGTCCTCCATCTCCCGCGCCATCCCCGAGCGCACCAGCATGCGCAGGAACGCCCCACGGGCGCGGGCGATGGCGAAGAAGATGCCTTGCGCCGCAAGGGTGTCGCGCACCTCGCGCAGGGCGGCAATACCGCTGACGTCGATGCTGCTCACCGCTTCCGCATCGAACAGCACGGCACGAGGCTGGGCTTGGCTTTGCACGGCTTCGAGCAGGCGCATCTTGAAGTAGTCGGCATTGAAGAACAGGATCGCGTCATCGAAGCGGTACACCACCAGGCCCGGCACCGTGCGGGCGTCTGGGTGCTTGCGGATGTCGACCTGGCCCTCGGTGCCCGGCAACCAGCCCAGCACCGCGTCGGTGGGTTGGTAGATGCTGTACAGCAGCCGCAGGATCGCCAGGGTCACGGCAAATACGATCCCCGGCAAAACGCCCAGGCCCAGCACGCCAACGGTGGTCAGCAGGCACAGCCAGAACTCGAACCGGCTCAAGCGGCGGATGCGCCCCAGCGAGCGGATGTCGATCAGCCCCCAGCCGGCCATCAACAGCACGGCACCCAGCGCAGCCTGGGGGATCCAGGCCATTGGTGCAGTAAAGAACAGCAGAATCAGGGCGATCACCAGCGCAGCGACGATGCCGACCAACTGGCTCTTGCCGCCGGCCATGTCGTTGACCGCAGTGCGCGAGTCGGCGCCGCTGATGGCGAAACCTTGGGAGATGCCGGCAGCCAGGTTGCTCACGCCGAGCGCGACAAATTCATGGTTGGCATTGATTGCATAGCCGTGCCGCGCGGCAAAGCTGCGGGCGGTGAGCATGGCGCTGCAGAAACTGACGGTGGCGATACCTAGGGCGTCGCGCAACAGGCTTTTTGTTTCTGCCAGGTTGCTCTGTGGCCAGGCCAATTGCGGGATGCCAGCCGGTACCGGGCCGAGGATGGCCACGCCATGACGGTCCAGGCCGAACAGGCCAACCAGCAGGGTGAACACCGCCACCGTGACCAGTGCCGCTGGCAAACGCGGATACCGCCGTGGCAGCCAGATCAACAACGCCAGCCCGGCCAGGCCGATGGCCAGCGTCAGCCAGTGGATTTCCCCCAGGCGCTGCATGAAGTTGACCAGGCTAGGGATGAACCCGTCACCCTCGATCTTGAAGCCCACCACCTTGGACAGCTGCCCGGCGATCAGGCTCAGGCCGATGCCATTGAGGTAGCCGATGAGGATCGGCCGCGAGAAGAAGCTGGCGATGAACCCCGCACGTGCAAGGCCGGCGGCAATCAGCATGACGCCAACCAGCACCGTGACGATTACCGACAGTTCGGCGATGCGGTGGGGGTCGCCCATGGCCAGTGGCGCTACGGCACCGGCAATCATCGCGCAGGTGGCGGCATCCGGGCCGACCATCAGCTGGCGTGAGCTGCCGATCAGCGCATAGACCATCATCGGCAGCACGCAGGCGTAGAGACCGTACTGGGGCGGCAGGCCGACGATCTGCGCGTAGGCAATGGCAATGGGGATCTGGATGGCCGCCACCGACAAGCCGGCCTGCAAGTCGGCGGAGAACCACTCGCGGCGGTAATGCAGCAGGTTGGCAAGGCCCGGGAGCCAGCGGGAGAGAAACATGCGCAGTCCTTTCGAAATGTTTCGCGAATCCATAGAGCATATGCGCCCCAAGTCGTTTCGCTTGCAAGCGGATTCATGCGGCTGGAACTGTGCGAGGTCAACGAAAGGACAGAAACGAAAAAAGGAGCCAGGGCTCCTTTTGACAGCGATGACGTTGCTGGAACGCCATGCGGGAATGCGGTGTGGAGCGGGTAGAGGGAATCGAACCCTCAACTAAAGCTTGGGAAGCTTTCGTTTTGCCACTAAACTATACCCGCGTCTGCGATCGACTTTGTACCAGAACCCTCCTCGAATTAGAAGCCCTAGTTATAAACCGGGCACAAAAAAGCTGTCGGCGCCCATAGCCTGCGGGTCATGGCTACAGGACGCCGATGCACTCAGATCGCCCATGCATGCTGCCCTTGGGTGTTGTTGTACGGGTTACGTACCCTGGCCTCGCGCACGGTCGGCTTGAGGAAGCCGAGCAGGGCGCTGCGGGTGTCTTCACAAGCCGTTTTGTTCTCCATGTCGAGGAAGTGGCCGGCATCGCGGATCACCGTGAAGTGGCTCTTGCCGACATGGTTGCCGAACTGCCTGGCATCTTCGGCGGTGGTGTATTCGTCACGGTCGCCGTTAATGAACAGCACCGGGATATCGATGTTGCGCGCGCCTTTCAGTGCCCGGTCCAAGTCATGCTGCAGCACCTGGTTGATGTGGTAGTGCATCTGCGCGTACTCGTGCGTGTCCAGGCTGCTGACATGCCGATAGTTGAAGCGCTTGAACAGCGACGGCAGGTGCTTGCCGATGGTGTCGTTGACCAGGTTGCCGACCTGGTAGCGATCGCAGGCGGCCAAGTACTGGCAGCCGCGGTCGAGGTAGTCGCGCATCGGTTCGTTGATGACCGGCGAGAACGAACTGACCACTGCCTTTTTCACCAACCGCGGCTGGTGCGCCAGCGCCAGCAGGGTGCAGGCACCGCCCCAGGAGAACGACATGACGTGGTCGGCCTGGAAGTGCTCGATAAGCTCCAGCAGGATATGCGCCTCATCCTCCTTGCTGATCAGGCGTTCCTGGCGGTTGTGCGGTTTGGATTTGCCCGCATACGGCTGGTCGTACAGCACCACGTTGAACTGCGGGTGCAGGTTACGCACCGTCTGGGCGAACGAGGCCGTGGTAGCCAGCGAGCCATTGATCAGGATGATCGTCTTTTCGGCGGCATCGGCGCGATGGAACTCCGTGTAAACCCGATACTGACCTTGGATATCAAGTACAGCGATTTCTGGCCTCATGTCATCGACTCCTGGCGCAAAAAGGGTATTCGCGTCACCTAGGGTGCACGTTCTATATGACAGGTAGGCATTTGCCTGAAGAAATTACCGGGGGCCCTGTGTCGATCCTTGGCACACGTGTCGACGGTATTGTTTTTGGCGGGCAATTCGCCGTGCCCCAAGGCATCTAGGCCTTGGGTAGCCGGCAAAAAGGTGTCTTGGACTGCGTTTGTGACTCACTGGTCACGTGCAGACCGACAAGGTAGGAGTCAAGCAGTGGGTTGGGGATCGCGCAAGTGCCGTTAGAGGGAAATTGTGACTTTTATCGCTGGGCGGTCGTATGACGTCTGCGCAGTGTCTGGCCCGGCCTAGACAGCTGCGATTTCCTCGCTAGTCAGCGCCCGGAACTCACCTGGCGCCAGGCCTGGGTCGAGCCGTATCGAACCCATGCTCTCCCGATGCAGCCCCACCACTTTGTTGTCGAAGTGGCCGAACATGCGCTTGACCTGGTGGTAGCGCCCCTCGACGATCGCCAGCCTTGCCGTGCGAGGGCCCAGAATGTCCAGCTGTGCGGGGAGGGTGGTCAGGTCTTCAAAGGCGAAGTAGAACCCTGCGCGAAACTTGTCGACGTAATGCACGCCGATCTCGTCTTCGGTTTGCACCAGGTAGTGTTTGGGTAGCTTGGTTGCGGGCTGGGTCAGGCGGCGCGACCACTGGCCGTCGTTGGTCAGGATCATCAGCCCGGTGGTGTTGTAGTCCAGGCGCCCGGCGATGTGCAGGTCGTCACGCAACTCGGCGGGTAACAGGTCGAGCACGGTGCGGTGCTGTGGGTCTTGGGTGGCGCTGACGCAGCCGGTGGGCTTGTGCAGCATCAGGTAGCGCGCAGGGCGGCCTGCCTGCAGCAACTGATCATCCACCTCTATGCGGCTGAACTCGCGCACTTCGGTGCGCGGGTCGGCTACCGCTTCGCCATCCACGCGCACGCGGCGCTGCACCAGCAGCAGGCGCACTTGCTGGCGGTTGTAGCTGGGCAGGTTGGCGAGGAAGCGGTCGAGGCGCATGGTGGCAAAACAGCGTGGATGATGAGGGTGCGCAGTCTAGCGCTTTTCACTGTCGATCGGTGCTGGCGCGTTGGCGGCCAAGCTCGCGCCTGCAGCGCAGCGGGGGCACAGGCAGGACGTGTCGCGCAGTTCGGCTGGCAAGGCTTTGAGCACCGCAGGGTCGATGGCCACGGCAAAGCACCAGCAAGCTTCGGCGGCGGTGCGTGGGTCGGCCAGGGTGCACTGGTTGAGGGCGCCGCAGGCGGGGCAGCGCTGGTTGTCATTCATATACAAGTCCAGGTGTTTCAATGCAGGCGTGGCTGCAGCCGGCCTGCTGGGGCGAGACAGCGCTCGGTCAGCGCGGCATGCGGCAAAGTATATCCGACTGGCGCAGCACTTCGTCGTGGGTCAGGTGGCCTTGGCATCGTGTAGAGATCGGCTTAATCCAGGCATCAGAGCTGTTTCAAATTGTTGCAGAAATGGCACTGCACGTTGGCGGCAATGTCTTACTCAGTGTCGATGAACGCATTGCCGTCGACGCTCGCCAGCGCCGCTGTTCGGGCACCCCAGCGGTCCAGGAGGCCGCCATGTCCTATCGAATCCTGTTGATCGCCCTGTTGGGTCTGATGACAACCGCCTGCGTGCCTTATTACGAAGGTGGCAGTTACTACCGTTCGGATTACTACACCACCGATCGCTATGTATCGCCGGGTTACTACCGCCAAGACCGCTACTATGTGGCGCCACAACCGCGCTACTACTACCAGCCTGCGCCGCGTTACTACCGGCCGGCACCCGTGCCGCACTACCGGCCGCATCCGCAGCCGGGGATGAACCAGTGGCATGGTAATCCGCGCTATGACTACGGCAACCGCCAGCGCCATGACTACGGGCGCGACCGCGACCGGCATGACTACCGCAATGACAGCCCGCGGTATCAGAACGACCGGTGGCATTCCAATGGGCGGGGTGATCGTGACCGCCGGCCCGATGGTGGGCGCGGCGGCAATCGCAACTGGCAGCGCTGAGGGTTGCAAGGGGCCGCCAAGCGGCCCCATCAAGCCAAGTCGGCCAGCGGATGCCGGCCCTCCCATACCTTCACGAAATGCGCGTCGACCACTGCCGCTGGCACCTGCGCCACATCGGGCCAGTGCCAGCGCGGTTGGTTGTCCTTGTCGAGTAAACGCGCACGCACGCCTTCGCTGAATTCCGGGTGACGACAGCAGTTGAGGCTCATGCCGTATTCCATCTGGAACACCTGGGCCAGCGACAGGTGTCGCGCTCGACGGATCTGCTCCCATACCAGGTGCGCCGTCAACGGGCAGCCCTGATGCAGGCGTTGGCCTGCCTCGGCCAACAGCGGATCCGAGTGGTGCTTCAGCCCCTCCAGTGCACGCCACGCGGCCGCCGGGTCAGCCACATCGAGCAGGGTGTCGATCGTTTGACGCCGCGGTAGCCATTGCGCCTGGGGCAGCTCGGCGAAAGCGCGGTGCTGCTCTGCCTTTAACAGGCTGTTGAGCTGCAAGTCGGTCTGCTCCTGCCAGTTCATCTGCAGCAGCTCATCAATCAGGCCTTCTTGTTGGTGCTCGCCAAAGAATCGGTCTGCCAGTCCCAGGTCGAGCGCGTCGCGGGCGTTGATGGGGGCTCCGGTCAGCCCCAGGAACAGCCCCAACTTGCCCGGCAGGCGGGCGAGGAACCAGCTGGCGCCCACGTCGGGGTAAAGGCCGATGCTGATCTCTGGCATCGCCAGGCGGCTGCTGGGTGTGACAATGCGCACCCCGGCCCCCTGCAGCAGCCCCATGCCACCCCCCAGCACATGGCCATGGCCCCAGCACAGCAGCGGCTTGGGATAGGTATGTATGAGATAGTCGAGACGATATTCAGCGGCAAAGAACGTGGCCGCCAGCGGAGGCACGCTACCCGGGTGCTCGAGGCAGGCCTGGGCAAGCGCGCGCACATCGCCACCCGCGCAGAACGCCTTGCTGCCATTGCCACGCAGCAGTACGCAGACAACACCCGGGTCGCGGGCCCACTCATGCAGTTGGTCGCCGAGCACCTCGATCATCGGCAGGTTCAGGGCATTGAGCGCCTTGGGCGCATCCAGGGTGGCAATGCCGATTCGGGCGCCGTCGGCGCCGGTTTGTACCTCGCAGTGAATGGCCATGGACTACCTCGCTCCAGTCATCACCCTAGTATGGCCTGCCTGGCCGATCGCGCCGGTCGTCGGTCGGACCGATTGACAAGGGGGGATGGCTTACCTAGTGTCGCGCCATTGTTTACGGATGGCCCCATGACTGACGACGATCGCATCAAACTCGAACCCGGCTGGAAAGACGCCCTGCGCGCCGAGTTCGACCAGCCTTACATGCACCAGCTACGTGAATTCCTGCGCCAGGAATACGCTGCCGGCAAGGAGATCTACCCGCCAGGGCCGCTGATTTTCAATGCGCTCAACTCCACGCCACTGGAGCAGGTGAAGGTGGTGATCCTCGGGCAGGATCCATACCACGGCCCGGGCCAGGCCCATGGCCTGTGCTTCTCGGTACAGCCAGGCGTGCCGACGCCGCCGTCGCTGGTGAACATCTACAAGGAACTGCAGCGCGACCTGAACATTCCGATCCCCAGCCACGGCTACCTGCAGAGTTGGGCCGAGCAGGGTGTGCTGTTGCTCAACACGACCATGACCGTCGAGCGCGCGAATGCCGCGTCGCATGCCAAGAAAGGTTGGGAGTTCTTCACTGATCGCATCATCCAGGTGGTCAGCGAGCAGTGCCCGAACGTGGTGTTCCTGCTGTGGGGGGCGCATGCCCAGAGCAAGCAGAAGCTGATCGATGGCACCAAGCACCTGGTGCTGAAGTCGGTGCACCCGTCGCCGTTGTCGGCGTACCGTGGCTTCCTGGGCTGCGGGCATTTCAGCCGCACTAACGGCTTCCTCGAACAACGTGGCTTGACACCGATCAAGTGGGCGTTGCCGCCCGTTTGATATCAGCTGCTTGGCGATTGCCGCTGATCAGCGTTCCATACCCTGAACAGCGGCTCCGCCAGAAACAGCACGAACAACAACCGCATCACCTGCAATGCCGTCACCAACGGCACCGACAGCTGCAAGGTCTCCGCTGTCAGGCTCATCTCGGCAATCCCGCCGGGCATCATCCCAAGCGTCAACGAGCGCAGATCCAGCGCAGTCAGCACGCTCAACCCCCACGCCGCACTGCCGGCAATCAGCATGCACAATGCCGTGGCCAGCAACGTGCGCCCCAAGAACGAGGGGGCGCGGCGGAAAAACGCGCGGTTGAAGTGGCAGGCCAGCCCACTGCCGATCAGCCACTGGCCGATCTGGCTGGCACCGTTGGGCAAGGCGATTTGCAGGTTGCACGCCAAGCTGACGGTTGCCGCTACCAGCAATGGCCCGAACAGCCAGGGGTTGGGCTGGCGCAAACGCTGCCAGATGAAACCGACCGCAACACCCAGCGGTGCGATCAATGCCAGCCAGCCCCAGCTCACGCTACCGGCATGATTGAGCGGCACACCGTCACCGATCAGGAACTTGAATAGTGCCGGTACGCACAGCACTACTGCCAACACGCGCAGGCTCTGCGCCGCCGCCACCTGGCTGAGCACCGCGCCATTGCGTGCGCCAAGGTTGACCATCTCCCCGGAACCACCTGGCATGCTGGCGAAATACGCCGTGGCACGGTCCTCGCCGGTGCGCCGCAGCAGCCACACGCCCACCACGCTGGAAACAGTGGTGAACAGCGCGGCGCAGAAAATCAGCACGAAATGGCTGGCCACCTGTTCGATCACGGCCGGGGTGAAGTGCAGGCCGATGCCCAGGCCGATGATGCATTGCCCGCATTTGCGGCCATTGGGGATTTCGGACAGCTGCCAGGGCGTAAGGCAGCGCACCAGGATGATCGCCAGCAGCGAGCCGACCATCCAGGGCAAAGGCCAGCCGACCAGGCTGGCGAGATACCCGCCCACCAGGCCGACCAGCCCCGTCGCCCAGAACAGCGGCAACGACCGATCAGGCATCAGCCATGGCCCGGCGTTGCTGGGCGCGCTTGCGCCAGATGCGCAGCAGCGGCAGGGTCAGCATGCAGATCGTCAGTACCCACACCGACATGCTGATCGGGCTGGACCAGAGGATGCCCAGTTCACCGTTGGAAATCGACAGCGCACGGCGCAGGTTCTGCTCCATCAGGCCGCCGAGAATAAACCCGAGCAGGATCGGCGACAGCGGGAAGTCCAGCTTGCGCAGGATGTAGCCCATGATGCCGATGCCGACCATCAGGAACAGGTCGAAGGTGGTGGCATGCACGGCGTACACACCGATCGCGGTGATGATCGCGATCACCGGCACCAGCGCCCAGTTCGGCACGGCGAGGATGCGGGTGAAGATGCGGATCATCGGGATGTTCAGGATCACCAGCATGATGTTGGCGATGAACAGCG
>Ga0213827_1000067_pt1 | contig 150451 bp, 117 predicted proteins | sample MC6MC0898MG_FD_180669 | JGI IMG/M metagenome (GOLD analysis project Ga0213827, IMG submission 180669) | Enriched soil aggregate microbial communities from Iowa State University, Ames, United States - MC6-MC0898-MG | ecosystem: Environmental > Terrestrial > Soil > Unclassified | place: USA... | reverse complement strand
CGCGATGCCGGCATGATCAACGGAACGAAACCCCGGTCTTCCAGCCACTCGGCGGCAAGGTCGCTGGCGTTTGGGGCCGCCGACGCCGGCGCCACGATGGCGACCTTGGCGCCGGGCCGCAGTGCGGGCACAGGCGCGGCTGCCGGTTTCGCGTGCGAAGGCGGGGGCGCAGTGTCGCGCCGTGCTGCGGCATTCGGCGAGGCGTTCGGCGAGCCTCGCCGCCCGCCTGCGCATCCCGCCAGCCCCAAGCCGGCCAGGCACAGCGCGCCCGCGTTCAACAACATCCGCCGGCGTCCGGCGTCCGGGCGCCCGATATCCGCATACCCGGCATCACCCCGCGGCCCCATTTGAGGATTCGGTCCGACCACGGGATCGGCCATCTGGAAGCTGGTGGGTCGACGCATCAGAATCGCTCGTACTCCAGCCGGTAGCGCCATTGCCCGGCAGCCAGGCCGGCCATCGGCAAGCGCCCGATCCGCAGACGCCGCAACGCCAGCAAGCGCAGACCCGCGGCCTCGCATACAGCTTCAATGAAACCTGGCATCGGCGACTTCAGCGCAAAACGCAGGTGGCTTTCGTTCTGCCAGCTCACTTTCATCGGCGTGGCGGCGCGGCCTTCGTACGCCATGCCGCGCTGCATGCGGGCGAGGTCCGCTTCGCTCAACTGGCCTTCGACATGCGCGATGTATTCCTGCTCCACGTGGCGGCCCTCCTCCACCAGCTTGCGAGCTACCGCGTGCTCCTGGGTGTAGACGACCAGACCGCTGGCAGCGCGCTCTAGGGGCGTCACCAGCTTGAGGCCGTTGAACATGCGCTTCAGGTAGCGCTGGCCGGATCGGTCGCCGGGCATCAGGTTCTCGGGCAGGATAAGGTCCAGCGCGGAACCCCGCTGGTCGTCGGCGTACATGCCGGCCGGCTTGTGGACCAGCACGGTGACCGGACGGCCTTCTTCGAGCCGCGCGCCGGGCATCAGGCTGACCGCTTGCGACGGTCCGACCCGCAAACCCGGCTCTTCCTGCACCTTGCCGTCGACGGTCACCCAACCGCCTTCGATGTAGCGTTCGGCATCGCCTCGGGAACACGGCAGCTCGGCCGCGAGCCGCTTGGCCAGGCGATCGGTGTTTGGGGCGGCCGGGGTTCTTGCGGGGCGGGTGGCGCGGGCTGGCGATGCAACGTCTTTGACCGGGCCACCCGATCGGAAGCCGGTGCTGCGCGGGCTGGCCGCGCTGCCGGCGTTGTCGCCCTTCTCGCCCCTGCTGACGTTGCCAGGCTTTGCGCCGCGGGGTTTCATGCCGGGCTTGGCCGGTTGATTGGCTCGGCCAGCGCCGGGGCCTCTGGCGGGACGGCCGGTGCCTTCACTGCCAGAGCGCTCGGGGCGTCCGGAAGTCGCATTTCGCGCGGGCCGGTCCGCGTCGGTCCCGCGCGGGTTGGAGCCTGCCGGGTCTCGCTGGTACGGCTTGCTCGTCGCAGCGGACCCGTCCGATCTCGTCGGGCGTCCGCTGCGGTTTGCCGTAGCGCGCTTCGCGGGGCGAGAGGTCAGGCTGAGCGTGCCGGGCTTGGTGGGCCGCATGGTGTTGCTCATCGTCCCCCCTCCTGGTGCATCGGATTGAAGCGATAAAGGAAAAGGTCAGGCGCGCCTGCGGGCGCCTCGGTTAAAAGCTTTGTCATCGGTGTTGCCGGGTATTGCGAAAAGCGGGCCACATGGCCCGCACCTTGAGACGGATGTTACGCCCTTTTCTGCTGCGATCCGTCGGGATGGTCTGCGTCCAAGGCCGCCTCGTCCGGATAGACGTCCGCCGGTGGCGGCACCTCATCGATCCAGGCCTTGAGCAGCGTCGACGTCACCGCCAGAATCACCGGGCCGATGAACAATCCGACGATGCCGAAGGCGAACATGCCGCCCAGCACGCCTGACAGGATCAGCAGCATCGACAGGTTCACGCCCCGCTTGATCAGCATCGGCCGCAGCAGGTTGTCCAAGGTGCCAACCACGATGGCCCAGACCAGCAGCACGGCGGCCGCAAGCTTCATATCGTTCTGGAACAGCCAGGCAACCCCGCCCAGCATCGGCAGGAACGGGCCAAGCTGCGCCAAGCACAGCATCACCATGAGCGCAGTCAGCACCCCCGCGGCCGGCACGCCCGCAATCCACAGCCCGATACCGCCCAACGCCGATTGCACCACTGCGGTGACGACGATGCCCAGCGCCACCGCACGGATCGCAGAGGCGGCCAGCCTGATCGCGGCCACGCCCCGCTGGCCGGCAAGCCGGTTGGCAAACCGCCGCGCAAGATCCGCCGCGGCGTCGCCCTTGCTGTATAGGATGCCGGCAATGATCACGGTGATCAGCATGTGCATCACGAACACGCCAACGATCGCGGCGTGACCCAGCAGCCAGTGCGCGGCGGTGGTCAGGTACGGTTCAATGCGCGCCAGCAGCCCGCCCGCGCCGGCGTCGGACAGCGTCTGCCACTCCTGGGCGATGCGAGGGCCGGCCAGCGGAATGTTGCCAATCCACGCGGGAGGCGCCAGCAGCGCATAGTCGGGCAGGCTCTTGACCGCCGCCATGATGGCGCCGCCATGCAGCGCCAGCGTCGAGATCGCTTGATACAACGGCAGCACGATCACGAACAACAGGATGAAGAGCATTGCCACGGTGGCCAACCAGCGCCGCCCGCCGCAATGCCGCTGAATCGAAAGCAGCACCGGCCAAGTGGCGACCACGATCGTCGTGGCCCAGATCAGCCCAGGAAGAAAGGGACGCAGGACGTACAGGCTGCCGACCATCAAGGCCAACAGCATGACGATGACAAGAAGAACCCGGGCGATGTCGACAGACTGGCGTGGTATCACACGCGGCTCCTGGCGGGGCTGCCGCCCCGAATTGCGGTGGATGCGGACCGAGCGGCGCCCGTCCTGCCAGCCATCGCAATCAGTCGAATGTATCCGAAATCGGCGTGAACTTGAATGGGAACGTTACTTGCTCGGCTTGCCGCTGCGACCGGCCGGGTTCGCCGGTCCGGGGCGCAGGTAAAAACTGTGGAGGTGTGCCATGAAAAACATGGCTTTCGCTGGCGCTTTGCTGGCAATCGTGTTGAGCGGCTGCAGTTACATGGATTCTCAACGCGCCGACGGATCGCGCGCCACGCGCGCGACCCATTCCGACCCCGCCAATTACCATCGGTCCAATTTTGGCGAGCCCGACAATGAACCGTTCCAGGGTGTCTATCCGGGCCACTAGGTCCGCCCAAGGGCCAACCGTGACGAGAACAGGGCGCAGGGGCTACGAGACGCCCAGCATCGTGCGGAACCGGCTGCGGATCGCGCCGGCATAAGCCCAGCACCAGACCGCGAGGGCCAGCATCGCCACGGTGAAGTAGGCGCGTGCGCCCTCCGGCACAGGATTCATCTGCGACAGGGTCAGGAAGGGTTCGAAGCCGATGAAGTCGGTGGCCGCCAATGTGCTGAAAATCAGGGCCAGCACCGGGCCGGTGAATCGAGGGCGCTCTCCCCGCGTCTGAGGATTGGCGAGAAAGCGCCAATGTAACCAGCGCACGAGTTGGATGCCCACGGCGATCAGGGGAATAAGGAGCGCAAGCTGTAGCACCAGCAGCGCCAGAATGACTTGAGTAGGAAGCATACGCGGATTTTAATCGGATCCGCCGTGACGGCTGGTCTACGCCACCTTGATCTATGCCGCCTTGGCCTACGTCCCCAACTGAAAGGCCCGCCAGCCGGGGCCAGCGCTGGTCAGCCATTCCTGCACGTATTGCAGGCTCAAGGCGATGGACAGGGCCTCGCCCTGAAACAGCACATCCGGCTGCGCGCGGAGCCAGTTGAAGTCATCGATTCTGCGGATGTCCTGCGCCAATACCTTCAGCCCTTGACGGGAGGCCTGCCCGAGCAGGCTGAAAAAGCGTTCCTGCAATGGGCGGCGGGTGCAAATGCCTTCTGGAATGCCGACCCGCAGCCCGATGGCGCGAAGCGTGCCGAACGGGACTTGTGGCGAAGGCAGCAGCCGCACGCGTAACGCGGGCCTCAGTTCCTGGTAGCCGTTAAAAAGCGTGGCGCCCTGCGCAAGACGATCGCTGAGGGGAACGTTGTACGTAACCTTGGCGCACGGATAGATGGGCTGGCTGGGATGCGCTTCTTGCGGCGTTTCGCGCAGTTGGTCGCCTGCCACGGCGCCAATGCGCAGATCCTGGCATAGCTGCTGCGGAAGCAGAATGTCGGCGTTGACGTTGAGCGGATGATCCATGGACAGCGTTGCCAAGCAGCCCGCGGCGCGGAAAACACGTCCTGCGCGGCGCAAGGCGTCTGCCGAGGCGGCATTGGCAAGCAGCGCGGGGATGTGACCGCTGCGGCCGCCGACCAGCGCCATTTCGCGGACGACACCTTTGGCGTCCAGCACGGGTTGGATTCGTAACGGCTCGCTGACGAGTGAGGCGGATTCGGCCTGGTTGATAGCGTTCATATGCGGACGAGTTTATGGATCGCCATTACACAAACCAATCGTAAAAGTACGATTTGCTTGGTCGTTTGCCCCGTCATTGGCGTATTTTCAAAATATTCTTATATCCGCCGAGTTGGGCCCTACCTACGATGGGCGCATGCCTGTCAAGGAATCCAACACCCTCGCGCCAGACGTCCAGCCAGTCCCCCGAGCCCCCACGCTGCTCCTGCATCTTTTCGCCGCCGCGTTGCTTGCCTGCATCGCGGCGGCCGCTGCATTTCTGCTTTACTGGTCGTTTACCAGCTCGGTTTCCACTTACCGCCGGCAAATGAACGCCGCCGCGTACAACGCGCAGATCTTCTTCGATCAGCGCGAGTCGCTGCTTCGCTCGCTGGCGTCCAGCCTGGTCCGCAATACCGATGCCGCGCCCGCCTCCGAAACCCCACGGCACTTCGGCAACACCGGGCAGATCAACGTCTTTCCCCTGCACGAAGAACCAAACGCCTACGACTGGGCATTGATTCTCACCCCGCGCGACCTCAACGACATTGCGTTCGCGCACACCCAACTGCTGTTCAGTTCCATCCGCAATGGGCAGACCACGTACGTCGCGCCGCGCCCCGGTCAACGCGCAAGTCTGGACGACGCCGCGCAATCCTGGATCGCACGCGAGCTCGCCATGGCGGATCCCAACGCGGCGCACGGCGGGCAAAATGCCATCACCTGGCTCAAGCCGCCCCTGCACAACGCCAATCCGCTGTACCTGTACACGCCCGTCGATTCCTCCGCGCCCCGCGCGGGGTGGATCGGCCTCGAACTCGGCGACATCAACGCGGCCATCGACCTGTCTTCCCTGCGTGGCGGCAGCTACATCCTGCATGATCAGGATGGTGCGCCCGTGCTGCACAGCCCGGACGACCCGCAAATCCTGGCGGGCTTGAGCCGGCACGCCGGACGCGAGGACGCGTTCGGCTGGTGGGGCCCGGGCCTCTTGCCCCGCTACGTCGTTCTCAGCAAATCGGTCGGCGAAGACGGCTGGCGGCTTGTCTACTACACGCCGGTCAGCCGGATCCTGGGCGACGCCGCCTACGCCATCCAGGCCACGCTGGGCGGTGCGCTCCTGCTTTGCGCGGCCGTCATCTTCGGCATACGGTACATCCGCAAGAAACTCGTCGCCCCCGCCTTGCGCCAATACGAAGCCCTGGCCGAAAGCGTGTCGCTGAATCGAAGACTGGTCGAAGTCGCGCCCGTGGGTCTGTGCCTCTTGCGCCGTGCCGACGGCATGCCGCTGCTGTCAAACGAACTCGCGCGGGATTGGCTGCTGGACGATCCGTCGCTGTTGGCCCGGCTGCTGTCCGAAGACGGCCATTGCACCGAACGCGAGTACGCCCTGGACGACGGCCGGTGCCTCTACCTGACGTTCGCCCCGATCACCTACCGCGCCGAGGACGTCATCCTCTGCGGCATCAACGACATCACCGCGTTCAAGCGGGTCGAGCATTCCATTACCCAGGCAAAGCTGCACGCCGACGCCGCGAACCACGCAAAGACGGTGTTCCTGACCACCATGAGCCACGAGATCCGGACGCCGCTGTTCGGCATTCTTGGCACGCTGGAGTTGCTTGGCCTTACCGCCATGGACAGCCAGCAGCAGCAATACCTGCAAACGATGCAGCAGTCTTCGGCAACCTTGCTCAGCTCCATCAACGACACGCTCGACCTGTCGCGCATCGAGGCCGGCTACCTGAAGCTCGAAACCTCGGAGTTTTCGCCGGTTCAGTTGCTGGATAGCGTGATCGGAACCTATGCGGCGCGCGCCGACGCCAAGGGACTGCTCCTGCACGCCCTGGCCGACGTGGCAGCACCGGCGCGGGTCCTGGGCGACGCCATCCGCGTTCGCCAGATCCTCAACAACCTCGTCAACAACGCCATCAAGTACACCGGTTCGGGCCAGGTGGTGTTGCGCCTGCAAACACTCGGCCAGGATGCGCATTTCGCCACCTTGAAGTTCCAGGTGGCGGATACCGGCATGGGCATCTCGGCGAAGCACCACGCGCGCCTCTTCGAGCCCTACTACCGTGCTGAAACCGGTTCCAACCAGAATGTCCATGGCACCGGTCTCGGGCTTGCCATATGCCGGCGGCTGTCAGAGATGATGAGCGGAACACTCAGCGCCGTCAGCGAACCCGGCCTGGGCACCAGCATGTCGCTCATCCTGACCCTGCCGCGGGTCAACGGCGCACATGCGGACCTGGGCGTACGGCTGGATCCCAGGCCGGTCTTCGTGCGGGGCGCCAACAACGAGCTGGTCGCCAATCTGTGCCAATGGTTGCGTCACTGCGGCGCGTTGGCAATGCCCTACAAGGCCACCTTGCATGGCCGGCGCCAAGGCGGCGTCCTGGTGGAAACCTGGTCACGCGATCTGACGCCGGCCGCCTGGAGCGGCGCCCGGGTGTTTGCACAACCGCCGGGCGTCCAGCCGCGGCCTACTCGAAACACCTGGACGGCCGACAGCCATAGCCTGGCCAGCATCATCGCGGCAGTCCGCCTGGCGCAGGACAGCGTCGCCACCAAGGCGCCAGCCGCGCTGGAGCCGTCGCGCGACGCGCTCGACATGCACCTGCTCGTCGTCGAGGACAACCCGGTCAGCCGGCAGATCTTGAGAGAACAGCTTGAACACCTGGGCTGCACGGTGGTCATGGCGGCAGACGGCAACGACGCGTTGGCCCTGCCCGAACTTCCTGATTTCGACGCCATCCTGACTGACCTGCACATGCCCGAGCTGGATGGCTACGCGCTCACCCGCGCACTGCGACGGCAGGGCTACACCCGCCCGATCGTGGGCATCACCGCCAGTGCATTCACCGAGGACTTGCAGCGCAGCAAGGATGCCGGTATGAACACCGTGCTGCTCAAACCGTTGCCAATCGCCGCGTTGTGCCAGGCGCTAATGCCCTTTAAGGAAGCCGCATGACGAGAAAGCTCTCGGAGTACCGGGTCCTGATCGTGGACGATCATCCGTTTCAATGCGTTCACCTCGCCGATCAGCTCGCGTCGGCCGGATTTGGCCCGGCAGACGTGGCGCCATCCGCCGAGACCGCCCTGGCCAAGATCGCGCGGCAGCCGTATCACCTGGTGCTGATCGACCTGAACATGGCCGGCATGGATGGCGTGCAGTTCATCGACCGGCTCGCCCGGCAGCAACGCCCTCCCAGGCTGGCAATCGTGTCGGCCTGTCTACCCCGCATCATCAACAGCGTCGCCATGATGGCCAAGGAAAAGGGGCTTGCCGTGCTGGGCTCATTTTCCAAGCCCTTTACCCCGCACCACGCCTCCCAACTGGCCAGCCTGCTTTGCCGCGACCAGTTGGCGCCACCGCGCGTCCGGCGCCTGACGAGCCCCGCGCTGGACCGAGCCTCGATCGAGGACGCGCTGCAACAAGGGCACCTGCAAGCCTGGTTCCAACCCAAGCAATCGCTCACCAGCGGGCGAATCGTCGGCGCCGAAGCGCTTGCGCGGTGGCTGCACCCAGCATTAGGCTGCCTGTCGCCCGATACGTTTCTCGCCGCCGTGCGCGGGCACGGGCTGGACAAGGCGTTGCTGCGGTGCATCCTTGAAGACGCCCTGAACGCGCACCTGAACTGGCGCCGGATGGGCTTTCGAGTACCCGTTTCCGTCAACCTGCCCACTCAGTTTCTGGACGACCCGGATCTGCCTGACGAACTCGAGGACCTGGTGGTAAATAAGGGGGTGGCGGCGCCCGAAATCACCTTCGAGCTACTCGAGGACGAGACACCGGCCATACAAGGCCAATACTATATGGGGGCCAGCCGGTTGCGATTGAAGGGTTTCGGGTTGGCGCAGGACGACTTTGGCCGAGGTTACAGCTCCATGTACAGCCTGATTTCGACGCCATTCACCGAACTGAAGATCGATCGCGCCTTTGTCAGCGGCGCGGCCCATGACGAAAGCCAGGCGGCAGCGCTCGTGTCGTCCGTGCAGCTTGGCCGGCAACTGGGCTTGCAGGTGACCGCCGAAGGCGTCGAGACGGCCCACGACCTTGCTTTTCTTGGGCGCATCGGTTGCGACTGCGCACAAGGGTATTTCATTTCGGCCGCCGTCGGCCCCGATCGCTTCAGCCAGCTTCTCGCCAGCGCGCGGCAGGCCACGAACCCTGTGCAACGGTAAGAGCCGGCCATGCGAAAGCCCGATACTCCGTTTGCCCGGATCACCCGCACGTCTCGCTGGCTGAATTTTGCCCTGTTCGGCATCCTGCCCTTTGCGCTGGTCCTGATTGGCGCGCTTTATTGGGGACTGAACCGCATCGTCGATCAGGAGCGCGATCGCCTCAAGCTCGATTTCTCCATCCTGGTCGGCTACATCCAGGCGCAGGAGCAATTCCTGGGCAAGCTTCGGGCCCACAACGCGTCGCTCCCCGCCGAAAGCCTGTCTACGACGATCAACCTGCATGCGACCGATGTGCCGGAGCGCTTCGGCATGCAGCTCTTCGAAGGACAGCACACCTATGCGGAAATGGCGTTCTCGCTGGCGTGCGAGCAGGCGTCGGACTGCCCTACCGCCGGACGCCGGCTAGCAAACCTGGGCGGTTTCGTGGCCGACTTCTATTCAAGCTTCTGGGCGGCGTCGTACTACCCCGCCTCCACGATCTTCCTGGTCAACCAGGCTGACAGCATCAGCATGAGCGTGCCTGCCGTCGGCGCGGTGTCGGGGTATGAGCGCCTGAGCCCCGCCGCTTTCCTGGCCGTCACGGACGCGGTCAGAACGGAATTGCGCCGTCTGCAGACGGTGCGCCAACGTCTCATCGAGCAAGATCTTCCCGGAAATCGCGAAACGCCGGGATCCAAGCGCGTGCATTGGTTCCGGTCGGAGGCGCTTGCCGGCAGCATGCTGGGCATCATCTACGCCGACATGCCGCAGTCGGTCTGGTCCACGGGACAGGACGGAACGTCCGCCGTCTACGCGACCACGCAATTCAATCACCAGCGGATCAACATCTTTGAAAAGACGCTGCGCAAGCCGCTGCATGGCGGATTCTGGCTGACCCACCGCAGCGAAGGGCTGCTGCTGGGCGAGCCTCCTGGCCCGGCCGCGTCCAAGGACGGCCTTGAATACACGGCAGAAGGCATCGTGCTGCGCATCACGGACCCGTCGGGCGTGTGGACCGGCACCTATCGCGTCAGTTATGGCGCTTTCTTCCAGGACAACCTCTGGCTGCCGGCCATCGCCGGCCTGCTGCTGTTGCTCAGTCTTGGCACCGGCATCGTGTCCTCGCGCTGGTACAGCCGCCACGTCATTGCCCCGGCGTCAAACGCCCAACGCGACATCGTCGAAAAGGAAGAATTCAGCCGCACGTTAATCGAGACCGCGCCCGTGGCGCTGTGTGTGCTGGCGCGACCCGGGGGTGAAGTCGTTTTTGGCAACAGCCTGGCGCTGCAATGGCTGGGCGCCGAGGCCGGCCGGGAACTGGACAATTCGCCGCAGACCAACCTGTTCCTGCGGCAGGTGCTCGGGGCGGCCGGCCCGGGCACGATTGCAAGCTTCCAGTCCACGGATGGACGTCCGTTGTACGTGGCTTATGCGCCCACCCGCTACAACCACCAGGACGTCGTGCTGTGTGCTTTTTCCGACATCAGCGCCCGCGCCGTGATCGAGCAGGCGCTGACAGACGCCAAGCGCGAAGCGGACAAGGCCAGCGAAGCCAAGTCCACCTTCCTGGCCACGATGAGCCACGAAATCCGGACGCCGCTCTATGGGGTGCTGGGCACGTTGCAACTACTGAGCCTCACCACGCTGGACGAGGTACAGCGCCAGCACCTGGATCGCATGCAAAGCTCGTCGGCGATCCTGTTGCAGCTCATCAGCGATGTCCTGGACATCACCAAGATCGAAGCCGGACAGCTCGCGCTGGAATTTTCGGATTTCAATCCGCGCGAGCTGGTGGAAGAATGCACCAACTCCTACGCGGCGATGGCCGAACAGAAGGGGCTGCTGCTCTTTTGCTGCGTGGACGTCGCCGTGCCCGAATGGATGACGGGCGACGCGGTGCGCATCCGCCAGATCCTCAGCAACCTGCTCAGCAACGCCATCAAGTTCAGCGATTCCGGGCACGTGATCGTGCGGCTGACGGTGGCGCAAACGTTGGCCGACAAAACGCATCTACGGCTGCAGGTGGTCGACACGGGCATAGGCATTCCCAAGGAAGGACAGGCGCAGCTCTTTGTTCCCTTCTATCAGATCGACAGCGGCTCGCATACGGTGCGCGGCGCCGGCATCGGCCTATCCATCTGCGCGCGCCTGGCCGGGCTGATGGGCACCAGCATCCATGTCACCAGCGAGCTTGGGCTGGGCAGCAGCTTCTCGCTGGATCTGCCGCTGCAAGTGGCGACGGGCCAGCCTGCCAGTCCGCCCGATCTGAGCAACCTGTGCGTCCATGTCCGAAGCCCGCACCACGAACTATCCGACAACGTCTGCCAATGGCTCAAGCGCTGGGGCGCCAAGGCGGTTCCCGCGCCCTCTCCCCTGCCCGCTGGCGCGCCCGACGACATCCTGGTGGACGTGCTGTATCCCGGCAGCGGCAACCTCCACGACTGGCCCGGCCACCATGTGCTGGCCAGCGCTAGCGCCAAGCCGCCCACCGCCCGTACCGTGCGGGTCATCACCAGCGTCGAGCACATTGCCGCCGGCATGCTGGCCGCGATTCGCGGAGAACATGCATTGACCCCGGAAACCGACATCGGCGCCTTTGCCCCGCTGGGCCTGTCGATCCTGGTCGCCGAAGATAACCCGATCAATCAAGCGACCTTGCAGCACCAGCTTGAACAACTCGGGTGCGAGGTCACCGTGGCGTCAGACGGCTCGGAAGCGCTGATGCTGTGGGGGCTTACGCGTTACGACGTGGTTCTGACCGACGTGAACATGCCACGCATGAACGGCTATGAACTCGTGAAAGCGTTGCGGGCCCAGGGCGCCACCATTCCCGTCATCGGTTTCACCGCCAATGCCATGCGCGAAGAAGAAGAGCGTTGCCTGGCTGCGGGCATGACGTCGTGGCTGGTCAAGCCGATCAGTCTATCCACGTTGCGCCGGCATCTGCAGGGAACCGGCACGCCATCGGCCGACATTGCCGAAGCCGCGGCGCAGCCGCGGGCATCCCGGCAACCCGATCCCGCGCCGGCCGTCCCGGAAAAATACCGCGCACTGTTCGTCAGCACGATGGAAACCGACATCGCGCAGATGGTCCGGGCTCTGGAGATGAACGACCAGCGCCTGCTCGGCCGCACGCTGCATCGGATGCGCGGCGCGTTGAGCGTCATGCAGATGACAGCCATTACCGAACGTCTGGAGGCGTTGGAAGACCAGTTGCGCAACGCGGGCCTGGGCTCAGCGGCCCAGGCGGAGGGCCACGCGGTTGTGAGACTGCTGCGCGACACGCTGGCGAAGCTCTAGCCTACAAAATTTAGCCTTCGATCAGTCCGCTTGTTGGGATGGCGGCGACGGGCTTTCGAAGCTTGTCTATGTATCAGGTGTGTTGCCGACGGTAGATTCTGCGGCTTTCGCAATAGCCCTGGCAGCCCGTTTGGCGCGTTTATCTGCCTGCAGCCCAACCGCTTCTCCTCGCCTTTTCAGTGGAGTTTGAACATAAAATGCTCACCGACGGAAGTACCGAAAATCGTGGCGCTCTCAGCCTGGTGGGGCCAGCCATGGACCGGCTTCCCCGCGCCGTGTCGCAGTCCGGGCACCCGGGTACACCAGGCTCATTCGATCATCAACACGATGGCGGGACCATGATGAAGCTTTCGTCCGATCAGGATGTGCGGATCATCGTCGCCGACGACCATCCCATCATTTCCCTCGCGCTTGCGGATTCCCTGAACGAGGTGCCGGGGTTCACGGTCGTCGCCACGGCGCGCTCGGGCCTCGAACTCGTCACTGCCGTGCAGGATCATCCCTGCCATCTCATCGTCACCGACTTTTCAATGGCCGCCCGGTCCGCGGACGAAGACGGCTTGCGCCTGATTGAACGGCTGCAGCGCCTGTTCCCGGAAATTCCCATCGTGGTCTTCACGATGCTGTCCAACAGCGGCATTCTGAACCAGCTGCGCCAGGTCGGCGTGGCGGGCATCGTCAGCAAGGAAGAGCCGATCGACGAACTGGTGTCCATCTGCGTCCGCGCGCTGAGCGAAAGCGGTCCGATCCTGTCGAACAGCATCAGCCAGCGGCTCAGCCAGAACGATGTAACGATGGGGCGCGCAAGCAAGGCCAAGGGCCTGTCGCCCAAGGAACTTGAGGTGGTCCGGATGTTTGCGCAGGGGCTTTCCGTCACCGAGATCGCGCGGCGCCTTCACCGGTCGGTGGCAACCATCGGCACGCAAAAACAGTCGGCCATGCGCAAGCTGAACATCGAAACCAACGCCGAGCTGCTCCGGTACGCCGACGAGCAAGGTTTTTCCTGAGGGTCTGCAAAGATGCCCCGGACGATTGGTCTTTCGGGGCATCTTTTTACGCCACTTCCCAGTGCTGTCACGCATCCCGTCGTACGGGGTCGCGGAGTGCCAGTTGCGCGTCGGCTACCGCGTCATTCGGAACGCTCGGCTTCCGCCGGGTCCTGTTGGCGCGGCGACGGCGCCGGCCGAGACGTCTCCTGAATCGCCAGCAAGCGATTGGCCAGGTCGCTGAACTGGGCGTCCCGCGACTTCAATTGCGCCAGCAGATCGTTTACCTGCGCGGACGCGGCGGCCAGGCGATGCGCCATGTCGGATTCTCGCGCCTGGCTGGCCTGAAGCGCATTGGCGGCGGCGACGGCTTCGGTGTGTTGCAGGCGCTGGTCTGCCAGCGCTTGCGCCTGCAAGGCTGCCGCCTGCTGGTCCGACGCACGAAGTTGCTCTTGCGCGGCGGCAAGCGCGTCTCGCAGTTGATCTGCCTGCTGCTGGGCGGCAGCCTGGGACGCGTCCAGGCGAGCTTGCAGACGCTTTACGGCTCCGCGCTCTACATCCAGCTCGTTGAGCCACCGCCGCTCGTGGGCGGCGTGGCGGGATTCCAAAGCGGCAATAGCTTGCGCGTGGCGGTCGCGATCCTGTTCGGCGTCTGCCAGCAACGCCTTGTTGGCGCCGCGCGCATCCTCCAGGCTGTCCTGCGTGGCGGCGAGCGCCTTGTCCCGCTGACGCAATTGCGCTTCTGCTGCCTGCAAGCGGGCCTCCGTGGTTGCCAGTTGGGCCGTAGCGACCTTCAAGGCTTCCTGCAGGTCCCGCTCGCGCTCGAGCAATTGCGCTTCGCGCTGTTCCAGCTGTTCGGCCTGCGCTGCGAACCGTTCCCCTTCACTGGCGAGCTCTTCCCAGCGTTCCTGATAGGCCTGGGCCTGTTCTGCCCGCGCCGCGGCCAGGGCCGCTTCCCAGAAATGCGTAGCCGCCTGCGCGATCGGATCAGGCACGGCGGGCGGTGCGGCGAAGGCGCGCGGATCCTGGATGCGGGCGCCCAGCGCGCGGAACCAGGTTTCCAGGTGCGGACTGACCGTATTGGGGGAGCCTCGGCCGATCTTCTGTCGTACGCGCTCGATGGTGGGCCGTGCGCCTTCAAGCAAAAGCGCGTCCGCGGCGGACCAGACGTCTGATTCGGTGATTCCAGTGGCCATGATGATTTTGGGTCGGGTTAACGCGACGGATTAGTCACGATAATGGAACCTTATCGTGACTTGTTGCAAAGCTATGTTTTATATCATACAGCATACGTATGGTTTAATACAGAGCGATCTGGCGGCGCCCCGCTGGGGCTTTGGCGTGAAAAGTGACCGCAGTGGCGGCGCGTTTCGCTGCGCCACCTCTGCAGAATTTTTTTAGCAGTTGGGAAGGGACTCGGAAGGGACGCGACGCCTAACGCGCGCCCCTCACCGTCCCAAATTCGTCCTGGCCAATTCAATCACCTCATCGCCCCGGCCGTTCATGATGGCCTTCAGCATGTAGAGGCCAAACCCTTTGGCTTGTTCAAGCTTGATCTTGGGCGGGACGATCAGCTCTTGCGCCGAGGTCAGCACGTCGACCAGCACCGGGCCGGGATGGGCCAGCGCTTCCTGCAGGGCGGCGTCCAGAAATTCCGACGATTCGACTCGAATGCCTCGGACGCCGACAGCTTCTGCCATGGCGGCGAAATTGGGGTTTGACAGGTCCGTCCCCGTATCCAGGAAACCGGCGGCTTTCATTTCCATGGAGACAAAGCCAAGTGAGCCGTTGTTGAAGACGATGATCTTCACGGGAAGCTGCAATTGGGACAGGGACAGAAAATCTCCCATCATCATCGTGAACCCGCCGTCGCCGGACATGGAAATCACCTGCCGCCCCGGCGCCGCCGCCTGCGCGCCGATCGCCTGGAGCATCGCGTTGGCCATCGAGCCGTGGTTGAAGGAGCCCAGCAGGCGGCGTTTGCCGTTCATGGTGAGGTATCGGGCCGCCCACACGGTTGGCGAGCCGACGTCCGCCGCAAAGATGGCATCGTCATTGGCCAGTTCGTTGATGCGGCGGGCCAGATACTGCGGATGCAGCGGACGGCCTGCCGGCGCCGGTGCGGCCAGGTTGTCGAGTTCCTTGCGGGAATCCCGGTAATGCCGGAGCGCGGCGTCGAGAAAGGCGCTGTCCTGGCGCTCGTCAAGCTGCTCCAGCAACGCGGCGATGGTCTCGCCGACGTCCGCGGCAATGCCCAACGTCAGTGGTGCACGCCTGCCCAGAGCGCTCGGGTCGCGATCGACCTGCACGATCTTTGCGTGCTTGGGATAGAACGGGCGATACGGAAAGTCCGTGCCCAGCATCAGCAGGAGGTCGGCGTTCTCCATCGCGTGGTAGCCGGACGAAAAGCCGATGAAGCCGGTCATGCCAACGTCGTAGGGGTTGTCCCACTCGATGTGTTCCTTGCCGCGCAGCGCATGGATGACGGGCGCCTTGAGCCGCTGGGCCAGCGCGACGACCGCGTCGTGGCTGCCGGCGCAGCCGCTGCCGGCCAGTATCGACACCTTCCCTGCTCCAGACAGCAGATGGACCAGTTCCTGCACCGCCGCTGCGTCCGGGCGGATGTGCGGGCGCGCGGGAGGCAACGGCCACGATGCCGGCGCATCCGATGGCGCGGCCGCGAGCGCCACGTCGCCGGGTATCACCAGGACCGCCACCCCTTGCCTGCCGACCGCCGTGTTGATGGCGCGGGCCAGTATCCCGGGAAGTTGCGCCGGATTGGAGACAAGTTCGACGAATTCGGAGCATTCCTTGAACAGGTCCTGGGGATGGGTTTCCTGGAAGTATCCCAGCCCGATCTCAGACGACGGGATGTGGGCGGCGATGGCCAGCACCGGGACGCGGCTGCGCTGGCAATCGAACAAGCCGTTGATCAGGTGCAGATTGCCCGGACCGCAACTGCCGGCGCATACCGCCAGCGTGCCGGTAATCGCGGCCTCGGCGCCGGCGGCGAATGCGGCGGTCTCTTCGTGGCGGGTGTGCATCCACTCGATCTGGTCCATTCTTCGTAGGCTGTCGTTCAGTCCATTGAGACTGTCGCCCGTCACGCCCCAGATGCGGCGGACCCCCACTTCGGCAAGCACGTTGACGAGATAATCTGCGACGGTTGCGGCCATGGAATGCTCCTTGAAGGAACGCCGCCGGGACACTTACCGCTATGGTTTGGCCCAAGCGCCGGAAGTTGACTTGCGTGCGGAAATCGTAGCACCGCACCCCACGGCCAAACCTAATGGCCGGATCCCGGCCGCGCCATGCCCACCAGCTAACATGACGGGATTATTTGATCGTTTTATTACCAAAGGGACGGCTATCTGCCATGGGCGCGGAAACATGAATGATTTGCCAGGCACGACGCCGGCGGTGACAGGCGCCTTGACGCGGCTGGATCCGGACACGCTCGACAGCCACGCGGACGCGGCAGTGCGCGATTTGCTGCGCGAAGGCAGTTCCGCCAATACGGCAGCCAGTTACCGCGCGGCGATCCGGTACTGGTCAGCCTGGTTTGGGCTGCGGTATGGCCGCGCTTTCGCGTTGCCCGTGTCCGAGGCGGCGGTCATTCAGTTTGTGGTGGACCACGCGCAACGGTCTTCGGGAAGCGGATTGGAATGGGAGTTGCCGCTGGCGCTGGACCGGGAGCTGGTGCGGCTGAAGGCGAAGGGCCGGCTGGGCGCGCCCAGCCTGAACACGCTGCTGCAGCGTCTGTCGGTGCTGTCGAAGGCGCATGAGTTGCTGGGGCACCCGAACCCCTGCCGCACCCCCGCCGTGCGGGAGCTGGTGTCCAAGACCCGCCGGGCCTATGCCCGCCGCGGCGTGGCGCCCGCCCGCAAGGAGGCGCTGACGCGCGAACCGCTGGAGGCCATGCTGGACACCTGCGACGACACGTTGCGCGGCAAGCGCGATCGCGCGCTGCTCCTGTTTGCCTGGGCCAGCGGCGGCCGGCGCCGGTCGGAGGTGGTGCGTGCCACGATGGATAACACCCGGCGCACGGGCGACGGCTATCTCTATACGATGGCGCATTCCAAGACCAACCAGACGGGCGCCGTGCGGGCCCAGGACCAGAAACCGATCCTGGGCAGGGCTGCCGAGGCGCTGGCGGACTGGCTGGCGGCGAGCGGCATCCAGCAAGGGCCGATCTTCCGCCGGGTCAGGCGCGGCGATGTCTTGGGCGAACCGCTGGCCGCCGCAGCCGTGCGCGACATCGTGCTGGACCGCAGCCGGCTGGCCGGACTGGACGGCGCGTATTCGGCGCACAGTCTGCGTTCGGGATTCGTCACGGAAGCCGGGCGACGCAACGTGCCGCTGGGCGACACGATGGCGATGACCGGCCATGCCAGCGTGGCGACGGTGATGGGGTATTTTCGCGCCGGCGCGGCTGCTCAGTCACCCGCCGCACGCCTGCTGGACGACCCGCAGGAGCCAGCCCTACAGGATCCGCACAACCTGCCGTAATGCTTGCAGTCGCCTTACAATCACCGCGCTCCGGCCTTTATCCCGACCGATTCTCTTCGGATCCAGGATGAGCGACCGGGCGCCGGCTTGTCCCCTGCCCGTTCCGATCCCATGCAAATCAATCTTCGCGGGCTTGTGCTTGCGCTTACCGTCTTCAGCGCCATCGCCGCCACGGCCAATGCCCTGTATGCAAGCTATCGCGTGCAGCGGGAGCAATTGATCGAGAACACGCTCGAATCCAACCGCGTCTACGCCACGAAACTGGCGGAAGGGGCCTCCAGTTTTCTGAGATCCGCGCAGCAGCAACTGGGATACAGCGCCCGGCACATGCCGGATCTGATGGAGTCGCCGGATCGGCTGGCCGCTGAAGTGATGCGTGTGCAACAACAGACGGACAGCTTCAACTCGGTGGGCGTGGTGGGCGCGGACGGCACCATCCTGGCGACCACGGCGTCCTTCCGCAGTTTTCTGGGCACACAGGTCGACAGTCCGGGCAGCCGCGCCGCCCTGAGCAAACGCCAGCCCATGATCAGCAAGCCGTACGTGTCGATCGCGGGCAATCTGCTGATCAATGTCACGCACCCCATCTTTTCGAACGACGGCGCCTACCTGGGGTACCTCGGGGGCACGATCTACCTGCGCAACGAAAGCGCGTTGAATGAGCTGCTGGGCAAGCACCACTACCACGATGGATCCTATCTGTATGTGGTGGACGGCGAAGGACAGCTTCTCTATCACACGGATCCCACGCGCGTCGGCGAAACGGTATTGACGAATCCGGTGGTCACATCGGTGATCAATGGCAACACGGGGGCGATGCGCGTCATCAACACCAAGGGCGTGGACATGCTGGCCGGATACGCGCCGGTGCCCATCAGCGGCTGGGGCGTGGTCGCGCAACGGCCCGCCCAGATCACGCTGGAACCGATCCACGACCTGATCTGGGCGTTGCTGGGCTACGCCGCGCCACTGGCGGTGGCCTTCCTGCTGGCCATCTGGTGGTGCGCCCGGATGATTTCGCTACCGCTGTCGCAACTGGCCACGAACGTGGAGCATCAGGACGTGGCCGTGGCGATGCAGCGGGTCCAGTCCGTGAAAGCCTGGTATTTCGAGGCCGAACGACTCAAGCGTGCCGTGATGGCCAGCTTCACGAGCCTGCAGGACAAGATCGGCAAGCTGAACCTGGCCAGCATCACGGACCCGCTGACCGGGCTTCGCAACCGCCGCGGCACGCAGGACGCGGTGGATCAGATGCAGGCCGGCAGCACGCCGTTTTCGGTGGTGGCGCTGGATATCGACAATTTCAAGCGGATCAACGATACCTACGGCCACACCGTGGGCGACGAGGTGATCCGCGACATGGCGCAGATCATGCGCGAATGTTCGCGGCCGTCGGACGTGCTCTGCCGCAATGGCGGCGAGGAATTCCTGATCCTGTTGCCCGGCGTGGCTGCGCCGGAGGCGGTGAATGTCGCCGAACGGCTGCGGGCGCACATCGCGCAGCGGCCATTGCACGGCGCCAACCGTGTGACGGTGTCTGCTGGCGTTGCCCAATGGCCGTCGACCGGGCCGGACGTGGACGAAGCGTTCCGGGCCGCCGATGCCGCGCTTTACGTGGCGAAGCAGCAGGGGCGCAACCGCGTAGTGATGCACGAAGCGTGATGCACGAAGCTTGATACACGAAGCTTGATGCACGAGACGTGCGCCGACCTGTACCCGCCTATTTCGCAGCAAGGCATGGCGCGCCCCTCCCCTGCAAGTTTTCGCAGAAAATCGCAATCAACCGCATTGCAGCGAAATATTCTTGCCACCACAAATTGAAATAGACCGGAATCTGCCAAAACAACGCTTTGGGTAGGGGCATTTACAGTATCCTGCGCAGCTTCGACTTTGCCTGGACCTGCACGCCGAGATGTTGCGCCCTGCCGTCGCGCCAAAATCGCTGGAACGTCATTTCATTGCACTGGCTGTCGGCGTGCTGTTGCTGGTGTCGGTGCTGGCCAGCATCCTGCTCTATCAGAATTGGCAGTCGTACGGCGCGGCGTCGGACGCGCGGCAGGCATTTGCCTCGGTGCGGGCGACGATCCGTGTCCTGGAGCATTCCTCTGCCGAGCGCGGTCCCATGAACGCGGCACTGGGTTCTGCCCTGCCCGTGCCGCAAGCGGTCATGACCTCCCTGGCCGCCGCGCGCGCCAACACGGACAGCCTGATCGAGGCGCTGCTAGCCCTGCATCCCGGCGCGGACGGCAAGGCCAAGCGCAGTGAGATCCAACGCATACGCCAGGCGCTGGCTGACGCGCGCCAGGACGTGGACCGGCTGATCGCCATCCCGCGCGATCAGCTATCCGGGCAGATGCTATGGGACGGCGTCAGCGCCATGGTGCGCATCATTCCCCAATGGCAGGCGAGCCTGGCCGTCAACGCGGGGCTGGTCATGCGCAGCGAAGCCAATGCGCCCAGCCTGTTGACGCTGGCACTGCTGGCCAGCGAACTGCGCGAACAGGCAGGCCTGCTGGGCTCGACCTACACGCCCGCCCTGAGCCGGCATCGGAAGCTGACCGCCGAGGAACAGTTCCGCATCGAACGGGTGCTGGGCCGGATCGACGCGTTGCACGCGCTGATCCGGGCGCGGATGGCAACGCATCCGGATGCGCAGGCGTCCAAGATGTATGCGCGGATGGAGCAGCGCTACTTCGGGGAAGGCCTCGCCTATCTGGAACGGGTGCGCGACCAGGCGTCGCGGCAGTGGGACGACGCATCGGTCTCGACCGGCGAGCTGGCTGCGGCGTATGTGCCGTTGATGGGCGCCATCACGGAATTTCGCGACGTGCTGCTGGACGAGATGGAACGCCACATCGACGCGCATCGCGTGTCAGCGGCCCGGTTGCTCGCCGTGACCCTGGCGGCAACCGCCCTGCTCGTAGCGGCGCTGGCGGCGGCGCTGGTTCAATTCCGAAAGCGCGTGATCCAGCCTTTTGCGCTGGCCACGCGCATCATTGGATCGGTCGCCAACGGGTCGACGCCGGCAAAGATTCCACCGGGCAAATACCACGGCGAAGTCCAAGAGGTCTTCAATGCGCTGCGCGTGCTTAAGGAAAACGCCGCGGCGCGCAAACGCCTGGAAGCGGAGCGCGACAGGCTGATTGCGGATCTGGCGCACACCGCCGAGACGGACTACCTGACGGGACTGTTGAACCGGCGTGCGTTTGAAAAGCGGTTTGAGGCGGCGCGCGCACATTGGGATGAAAGCCAGCCGATGCTGGCCTTCATCCTGTTCGATATCGACCACTTCAAGACCATCAACGACACGCACGGACATGCCAGCGGCGACCTGGCGCTGAAGGCCGTGGCCGACCTGTGCTGCACAACCTGGCGTCAGTCAGACGTGGTCGCGCGCGTGGGCGGGGAGGAATTCGCGGTGCTGTGCCGCACGCGCGGCGCGCAGCAGGCGGTGGAGATGGCGGAACGGATGCGCGCATGCATTGGCGCGAGCACGGTGACGTCAGAGACCGGCGTCACGTTCGGCCTGACGGCCAGCTTTGGCGTGGCGTGTATTTCGTGGAGCCATGCCGAATCCGTCAGCGGCCTTTTCCGGGCCGCTGACGAACTCTTGTATCTGGCGAAGTTGAATGGGCGCAATCAGGTCCAGCAACGCACCCTGGGGTGAAACCGGCTTGGCGGCCCGTAGGCTTGCCGGATTACGACTTGACGCGTGAAACGTCGGCCTGCTTGGAGGTCTCGGCGCTACGGGACGGCGCGTCGTGACGGTCGGACTGCTTGTTGGATTCGGGCGCTTTCCAATTCAGCGGGGGGATCTCGAAGCTTCCCTTCTTGGCAGTCAATTGATGAGTCATAAGCATGCTCCTGGACAGGCACATGGCTTCCCCCGCCGAGCACCATGCACAGATTCTGGCGGGCCATGAATGCCGCGGGTGCGGGGGAGCATTCAGAAGGCAGGCGGCGCCGGGAAGAGATATCGGCAATCTTAGTGGTGCACTTGTAATGTTGTTCTTATAGTGCTGGTTTTGCCGATAGATAAAAGATTTTAGCACGAAGTTGACAGAAATAGCAAGCAGGAGTACCGAGTGCGTGCCAATCGGCAAATGCCGCCCCTATAATCGCTATCCATTCTCATTCTCGACCATACCCATCTCGCCGGGCCAACCATGATCGAATCCCCTCCTCCCCGACCAGCGGATTCGATCACCACGATGTACGCCAGCCATCACGGATGGCTGCTGGGATGGTTGCGCAGGCGCCTGGGCAGCGCGACGGATGCCGCCGATCTGGCGCATGACACTTTCCTGCGGGTGCTCGGGAATGCGCGCGCCGACATTCGCGAGCCGCGCGCATTCTTGTCGACGGTGGCCGGCGGCATTCTGGCCAACTTTTACCGGCGCCGCGACATCGAGCAGGCCTATTTGCGCAGTCTGGCGGATCTGCCCGAGACGTTCGCGCCCTCGCCCGAGTCTCGCGCCATGGTGCTGGAGACGCTGGTCGAGATCGACCGGCGTCTCAGTGGGCTGCCCGCGCCGGTGCGGCGGGCGTTCCTGCTGGCGCAGGTGGACGGCATGAAGCAGTCCGAAATCGCCGCGACGCTTGGCGTCTCCCTGCCGACGGTGCAGCGCTACGTCGCCCGCGCGTTGCTGCAGTGCTTCTTTTGACGCGGACCGGGAGATCACGACGTGAGCATTTCCGATCCTTCGCGCTTTGCGCCCGCGGCGCCGATTGCCGACGCCGTGGCGCGGCAAGCCGTCGACTGGTTCGTGCGGCTGCGCGCGGATGCGGTCAAGCCCGAACTGCAGCACGCGTGGCGCGCATGGATGGCGGCCGACCCCGAGCACGCGCGCGCATGGAACCATCTGCAGCACTGCGCGGGCGACGTGGCGGGATTGCCATCAGTATTGGCGCACGCGACGCTGGCGCACCCGGCAGCCACCGGCCGCCGCCGTTTCATGAAGTCCGCCGCGCTGCTGGCGGCCGGTGCAGGCGCCTCGTGGTGGGCCGTGCGCACAGAACCCTGGCAGCCGCTGCTGGCCGACGCCAGCACGCGCGTGGGCGAGCAGCGGCGGCTTACGCTGCCCGACGGCTCCGCCGTGCTGCTCAACACGGATAGCGCGATCGATATCGGCGCCGGCGATGGGCGGCGCATTCGCCTGACGCGCGGCGAGATCCTGGTGGACGCGGTGCGCGCCCGCGACGCATTGGCATCGCCGTTTATCGTGCAGACCCGCCACGGCGAGGTCGAAACGCCCGGATCGCGGCTTGCGCTGCGGCTGGAGGCCGCGCGCAGCCTCGTCCACGCCGTGACGGGTCCGCTTATCGTGACGCCGGCCCAGGCGCCGGCGCATCGGCGCGAACTGGCGGCAGGCCTGCAGGCCGCGTTTACCGCGCTCGAGGTCCAGACGCCTGAGCCGGCGCGCGCGGGCGATCTGAGCTGGACCGATGGCGTGCTGGCGGCGCACGACATGCGGCTTGACGCCTTCCTGGCGCAACTGTCGCGATACCGCCCCGGGGTGATCCGCTGCGATCCGGCGGTGGCGGACCTGCGCGTATCCGGCGTGTATCCATTGGGCAATACCGACAAGGTGCTCGAGACGCTGGCGCTGACGCTGCCCGTATCGATGCGCTCGATGACGCGCTATTGGGTGTCAATCGGACCGCGCGGGTCGGCGGTTTGAATCTGGCCCGTGCGGGCCGGCGCATTCCCCCCTCTCCCATACCCGCAAATTATTTTCAGGTTCCGTGATGGGTTTTCCGATCTCGCGTGGCATAGGAGCTGAAGTCCCTGTCTTCACTCCCAACGACATCGAGAACCCAATGAGTCTTCCCGCCTTCAAGAGGCCGCGCCAACCGCGGCCAGCCCTGCGCGCCCTGGTCCTGGCACTGGGCATCGCGAGCGCCCTGCCCGCCGTCCTGGCGTTTCCGGGTGCGGCGCAAGCGCAGACCGCCACCACGAACTTCCGCATTCCCGCGGGGCCGCTCGCCGGCGCGCTGCTGCAATTCGGCCGTGATTCCGGACTGATGCTGTCCTACTCGGCTGCGGATGTCGAAGGCCGGCAAAGCCCCGGCGTCAGTGGCGCCTACCGGCCCGCCGAGGCGCTGGCCGCGCTGCTGTCCGGCACGGGCCTGGCTGCCCAGCGCCTGGCAAACGGCAGCTACGCGCTGCGGCCGGCGGCGCAGGCGCCGGTTGCCACGCTGGCGCCGATCGAGGTGGCTGCCAATCCGTTGTCGAGCCGCGCGTGGGGCCCCGTGGAGGGATTCGTGGCGGCGTACAGCATGACGGGCACCAAGACCGATACGCCGCTGATCGAAACGCCCCAGTCGATTTCCGTGGTGACCCGCGACCAGATGACGTGGCAGGCCATTCAGAAAACCGAGCAGGCGCTGCGCTACGAGGCCGGCGTTCGCGCCGAACTGGCGGACGACCTGCGCCATCAGAACATCACGGTGCGGGGCTTCAGCGTGGCCGCGTCCAACCAGGGCATCTACCTGGACGGCCTGGCGCTCGCGACCCGCTACTACGGCTCGTACGACGTGAATCCGTATGCCCTGGAGCGTGTGGAAGTGCTGCGCGGACCCGCGTCCCTGCTGTATGGGCAGAACCAGCCGGGCGGGATCGTGAACCAGGTCAGCAAGCGGCCCACCGAGACCCCGCTGCGCGAAGTGGAGTTCACGACGGGCGACCCGGGCCGCGCGCAGCTTGGCTTCGACTTCAGCGGTCCGGTGACAGAAGACGGGCAATGGCTGTACCGCCTGACCGGCCAGGGCCGCAACGCCGATACGGAAGTGGACACGGTGCGCGACAAACGCGCGTTCATTGCGCCGTCGTTCACGTGGCAGCCCAGCGCCGCCACGCACTTCACCGTGCTGACAAATTTCCAGCGCATCCGGGCGGGCTCCACCGATCAGTGGCTGCCGTCGGTGGGCACGTTGACGCCCACGCCGTACGGCCGGATCTCGCGCAGTTTCTTCTCGGGCGAGCCGGACTTCGACCGCTACGACAAGGACCAGGCGATGCTGGGCTACCTGTTCGAGCACAAGTTCAACGATAGCTGGACGGTGCGCCAGAACGCCCGCTACAACCAGAACCGCACGCATTACCGCGCGTTGATCTCGGAACTGGGCTGGGGCACCTTGCCCGATGGCGAGCCGGATTACCAGTCCCTGCAACGCTACGCCTTCAGCTCGGACGAGAAGGCGCGCACGCTTGCGTTGGACACGCAGCTTCAGTACCAGGGCCGCACGGGCGCATTCGCGCACACCGTGCTGCTCGGTCTGGACTACCAGCAGTCGAGCTTCGACACTCAACTGGGATTCGGCATGGATGGCGTGCCGCCGATCAACCCGTTCAACCCGGTTTACGGCTACCAGATCGACGCGCCGCCCATCTACAACGATACGTTCCAGCGCATGCGCCAGCTTGGCCTGTACGCGCAGGATCAAGTCAAGATCATGGACAAGGTCGTGGTGACGGCGGGCGGCCGCATGGACTGGTCAGAAGCCAGTACGCGCAACAACCTGACCGGTACACGCACGCAGCAGAACGACAACGCGTTCACGGGCCGCATCGGCATGGTGTACCTGTCGGACACGGGGCTGGCGCCGTATGTCAGCTACGCCACGTCATTCCGGCCGCAAGCGGGCACCACCTACGCCGGCACGCCCTTCCGTCCGACCAAGGGCGAGCAGTACGAGGCGGGCGTGAAGTTCCAACCCAAGGGGTTCGACAGCTTCATCACGGCGTCCGTGTTCCAGATCGAGCAGCGCAACGTGCTGACGCGCGACCCCGAACACGCGAATTCGCAGGTGCAGACCGGCAAGGTGCGCTCGGAAGGCTTCGAGCTGCAAGGCAAGGCATCGCTGGCCCGCAACCTGGATATCGTCGGGTCCTACACCTACACGGACATCACGACGGTGTCGAGCAACTACCCGGAACAGATCGGCAAGGTGCCGTTTGCCGGCGTGCCCGCGCACATGGCGTCGCTGTGGGTCGACTACACCATCGACACGGGGCCGCTGGCCGGACTGGGATTCGGCGCGGGCGCGCGCTATCTGGGCACCACGTACAGCGACCTTGACAACGCCGTGAAGGTGCCTTCGGTGACATTGGCCGACGCCTCGATCCGTTATGACCTGGGCCGCGCAAGCCCGGCCATGAAGGGCGCCACGCTGAGCCTGAACGCGTCGAACCTGTTCGACAAGGCCTACGTCGCCTCGTGCAACAACGTCAACTTGTGCTTCTACGGTCCGGGCCGCGTGGTGCTGGCGACGCTGCGCTACAACTGGTGATTGACTTTGGAGAATGATCGTTCTACCATCTGCCCATTGCAGATAGAACGATCATTCTCCCAATGCCCGACACCGCCCTTACCCCCGCTTCCGACGTGCAGGAAAAGCTGCTGCGCGCCACCGAACATCTGATCTATGGCGGCGGCATCAATGCCACCGGTATGGACCTCATCGTCAAGACCTCCGGCGTCTCGCGCAAGAGCATCTACAAGCACTACGGCACGAAGGAAGTCCTGGTGGCCGCGGCGCTGACGGCCCGCGACGAGCGTTGGATGCAGTGGTTCATCGACGCCACGACCCGCGCGCCGTCGCCGCGCGCCCGCCTCTTGTCCATCTTCGATGCGCTGCGCGAATGGTTTGCGTCAGACGGCTTTCGCGGTTGCGCGTTCATCAACGCCGCCGGCGAAATCGGCGACGCTGATAGCCCTATCCGCGCAGTCGCCCGGCGCCACAAAGAGCGCTTGCTTGCCCACGTGCAGTCGCTGGTGCAGGCCGCGGGCCTGCCGCACGCCGATGAGCGTGCGCGCCAATTGCTGGTGCTGATTGACGGCGCGATTGCCGTGGCCATGGTCACGGGCGACGCGTCAATCACCGACAGCGCCGAACGCGCCGCCCAGGCGCTGCTTGACGCGGACGGCTGAGTCCGCGCGCTCCTTTTCCCGTTTTTTCCACCCCTGTCCATGAGGCCCTTGCCATGACGACAACGCCCGAAGTCCGCCCGCCCTTTCCTCCCTTCACGCACGAGAGCGCCATCCAGAAGGTGCGCCTGGCCGAAGACGGCTGGAACAGCCGCGATCCCGAGAAGGTTTCGCTGGCCTACAGCCTTGATACCCGCTGGCGCAACCGCGCCGAGTTCGCCACGAACCGCGAGGAAGCGCGTGCGTTCCTGGCGCGCAAATGGGCGCGCGAGCTGGACTACCGCCTCATCAAGGAGCTGTGGGCCTACACCGGCAACCGCATCGCGGTGCGCTATGCCTACGAATGGCATGACGACTCGGGCAACTGGTTCCGTTCGTATGGCAACGAAAACTGGGAGTTTGGCGAAGACGGGCTGATGTTCAACCGCTATGCGTGCATCAACGACATGCCGATCAAGGAAGCGGACCGCAAGTTCCACTGGCCGCTGGGACGGCGTCCCGACGATCATCCGGGGCTGTCGGAACTGGGCCTGTAGTGCGCTTCGGAACCCATGCGCGCATGCGCTCCGCATGCGCGCAACAACCGCATTTCGTTTGAAAACAGCCTAGGGATTTCCCCCGGTTTTGTTGCGATACGCACACCCCTGCGCAACTTTCGCGAGCCTTGAAAGGTGAACGGAAGTTTGGATTTTTAGACTCCCGCATTCATTGCAGTGTCAGCTTTTGTTCAGACCGCAGTCAGACATAAGCACAACAACGGGAGGAAAAGACCATGCAATCAAAACGCAGCGCCGTGCGGCGCGAGGCGTGGGCCGCGGGCACGATGATCGTGCTGGGCCTGGGCGCCATCGCGCAGGCGTCAACCTATACATTGGGAAGCCTGGACCGCATGGGTCCGGGCATGTTCCCCGCGATCCTGGGCGTGCTGCTGGTCCTCTTGGGCCTGGCCATTGCCAAGATGGCGGCCTCGCCCGTGGCCGCCGAGGAAGATGCCGAAGAAGTGGCGCCGCCCGAATGGCGCGGCTGGGGTTGCATCATCGGCGGGTTGCTGTCCTTCATCCTGGTCGGCAAGTTCGGCGGCCTGGTGCCGGCGACCTTCGTGCTGGTCTTCATTTCTGCCATGGGCGATCGCCAGCACACCTGGCGCAGCGCAGCCATCCTTGCCGCCGGTGTCACGGTGCTCGGCGTGGCGGTTTTCTCCTGGGCGTTGCAGCTCCAGTTTCCGTTGTTCCGCTGGGGTTGATCCATGGAAATCCTCACTAACCTGATGCACGGGTTCTCTGTCGCGTTCGCGCTGGACAACCTGATGTGGGCGATCTTTGGCGTGTTCATGGGCAACCTGATCGGCGTGCTGCCGGGCATGGGTGTGCTAGCCGCTATTTCTATCCTGCTGCCGCTGACATACACGATGACGCCGACCGCGGCGCTGGTGATGCTGTCCGGCATCTACTACGGCTCGCAATACGGCGGCGGGATCACGTCGATCATGCTGAATCTGCCGGGCACCGCGTCGCATGCGGTAGCGTGTCTGGACGGCAATCCGCTGGCACGCAACGGCAAGGCCGGCTCTGCGCTCTTCATGCTGATGTTCTCGTCGTTCTGCGGCGCGTCCGTCGGCATCCTGGCCATGATCCTGTTCTCGCCGATGCTGGTCGACGTCGCGTTCAAGTTCGGTCCGGCCGAATACTTCTCGATGATGATGCTGGGTCTGCTGGCCGGCGCCACGCTGGCCAAGGGATCGGCGATCAAGGGCGTGGCGATGGTGGTGGTCGGCCTGCTGCTGGGCGTGGTGGGCACGGACGTCAACACGGGCACGATGCGTTTTCACTTCGGCATCCTGGAACTGTCCGACGGCCTGCAGATCGTGGCGCTGGCCATGGGTCTGTTCGGTGTGGCGGACTTCCTGAAGAACATCAACCGTATCGGCAGCGACAGCAAGGTCACGTCGGCAAAGATCAGCATGAAGTCCATGCGCCCCGAGGCCGGCGACATCAAGCAGTCGCGCGGCGCGCTGGTGCGCGGCACGGCCATCGGCGCGGCGTTCGGCATCCTGCCGGGCACGGGTCCGACCATTGCATCGTTCATTTCGTACGCGACGGAAAAGAAGGTTGCAAAGGAACCGCGCCGTTTCGGCCGCGGCGCCATTGAAGGCATCGCCGGTCCGGAAGCGGCCACCAGCGCCTCGACGCAGACCAGCTTCATTCCGACGATGAGCCTGGGCATTCCGGGCGACCCGGTCATGGCGCTGATGTTGGGCGCGCTCATCATCCACGGCATCCAGCCGGGTCCGCAGATGATGATCGAGCACGCCGACATGTTCTGGGGGCTGATCGCCAGCTTCTGGGTCGGCAACGTGCTGCTGCTGCTCTTGAACCTGCCGCTCATCGGCATGTGGGTGCGCCTGCTGACCGTTCCCTTCCGCTATCTGTTCCCTGCCGCGCTGTTCTTCGTCTGCGTGGGGGTCTACAGCACGAACAACAACCTGTTCGATGTGGGGATGGTGACCTTGTTTGGCGCGGCGGGTTATGCGCTGATCCGGCTGCGGTTTGAACCGGCGCCATTGCTGCTGGGCTTCGTGCTCGGGCCCATGGTGGAAGAGAACTTCCGCCGCGCCCTGCTGCTGTCGCGCGGCGAGCTGTCGATCTTTGTGACGCGGCCCATCAGCCTGGGCTTCATCCTGGCATGCGTGGGACTGATCGCGTTGCTCGGGGTGTCGGCCTTGCGCCAGCGCAAGGCGCGCGAAGCGCTCAAGCACGCGGAGTCCTCCGCGTAGCCGCAAGGCAAGTTTCGGGGTAGTGCTGCTTTGGCCGGTCTCGCAAGGACCGGCCTTTTTTTGCTTATCGCGGGCTTAATTGGAACGCTGCTCAGGTGTGGCTGGCGCGCTTCAGATCGTCATGCCTTGGCGGCAACGGGAACCCGGAATGGGACGCCCAGCCGATTGAAGGCATTCATGGCAGCGATCGCGATCGTGAGATCGACCAGATCTTTGGGTGCGAACGCGGCCGAGGCGGCGGCATAGGCTTCGTCCGACGCGTGGGTTTCGCTGACGCGGGTCACTTCCTCTGCCCACGCCAGCGCGGCGCGTTCCTGGTCGGAGAACAGGTGGTGCACCTCGTCCCACACGGGTACCAGCGTGATCTTCTCGACCGACATGGTTTTGCGCAGGTCACGGCTGTGCAGGTCGATGCAGTGCGCGCAGCCATTGATCTGCGAGACGCGCAAAAACACGAGATGCACGAGTTCCGCCGGAAGCGCCGTGCGCTGCGTGACGTAGTGGTGGATGCCAAAGAGGGCTTTCGCGCCTTCGGGTGCGGCTTCTTGCCAGTTCAAGCGGGTCATTCCAGTTCCTTGCTGCTGTGGTTGAGAACCGCAACGTTACCCTTGCGGATGCCCACGCAACAGATCCAAGAATTGGCGTATTGACTGGACCAAGATGGCAATTGCCGCGACCGTGCCTGCAGATGGGTAAAGCCCTTCATGGCACGCGGGTGGAGTCAGCGATCGGGCGTGGAGACGGGGCCGGTCGGGGCGCCGGTGTGGCCGTCGATGTGCCCGAGCGGGCGGCCCGGATCCAGCCGGTCGCGCACGCGCTGCTTCAGGACCTTGGCTTCGGGAAAACCGCCGTCGCGCTTGCGATCCCAGATCAGGTCGCCGTTGTAGGTAATCTGGAAGATGCCGCCGGTGCCGGGCTGCAGCGCCACTTCGCCCAGATCGGTCGAAAAAGTGGAGAGCAGTTCCTGCGCCATCCAGCCGGCGCGCAGCAGCCACTGGCACTGTGTGCAGTACAGGATGACGATGCGAGGGCGCAAGGCGGGCGGATTCATGGGAAAGGCATTCTACGCCAGCCCGGCCGCGCACGATCATGGATAATGTCGGGTTTTCCCGGGTCTGCAATGGGCCCAGAGCCTGCAATGAAGTCTGCCTTGACGCCCCGAGGCCAGCGCTGGCTGATCGGTCTTTTGATGGGACTGGTCACGCTCACGCCGATGGCCATCGATATCTACCTGCCCTCCCTGCCCGCCATGGCGCACGCACTTGGCGAGTCCATTGGCGCGCTGCAGGCCAGCATCACCCTGTTCATCTTCGCGGTGGGCCTGGGCCAGGTGGTGATCGGACCGCTGGCCGACCGCTATGGCAGGCGGCCCGTGGCGCTGTGCGGGGCGATGGCGTATCTGGCGGGCTCCGCGCTGGGCGCGGCGGCAACGTCGCTCGAGGTGTTCTATGCGGCGCGCATCGTGCAGGGCTTGGGCGCGTGTTCGGCGTCGCTGGTGGCGTTTGCCGCCGTGCGCGATTGCTTCAGTCCGGCCGTCGGCGCGCGGGTCTACAGCTATCTGAACGGCGCGCTGTGCACGGTGCCGGCGCTGGCGCCGATGGTGGGCGGCGTGCTGGCGCTGCATGCCGGCTGGCGCAGCACGTTCGTGTTCATGGCGGTGTTTGCGCTGGCGTTGGCGGCGCTGCTTGCGCTGCGCTTCGAGGAGACGCGGGCCAAGCCGGCGCACCGGCCGGGCGCGTTGTACAGCCTGCCCCGCTATGCGCCCATCGTTGCGAGCGGCCGGTTTCTGTACTTTGCGTGCTTCGGCATGGCGGGCATGGCCATGATCCTGGTGTTCGTGTCGGCCGCGCCGGTCGTGCTGGTGCAGCAGCTCGGCTATTCGGAGCTGGGGTTTTCGGCCTGGTTCGGTGGCAATGCGGCGATCAACATCGCGGCGTTCTTCCTGGCGCCTGCGTTCATCGCGCGGTACGGCCGCTACACCATGGTGCGTGTCGGCATGGTGGCCCTGTTGATTGCGTCGGCCCTGCATCTGGGCGCGTGGCTGTGGGCGCCGCTGTCGGCGTGGATTTTCATGCTGCCCGTGGCGGTGCTGACCGTGGGATTCTCGCTGGCTTTGGGGTCAGGGTTAAGTCTGGCGCTGGAGCCGTTTTCGGACCGGGCGGGCACCGCCGCGGCAGTCTACGGGTTGTTCCAGATGAGCGGATCGGCGGTGATCGCGACCGTGCTGCTGGATAGCGGAATGGCGCCGCAAGCGGCCATGGCGTTGATTGGGGCGGTGATTGTGGCGCCGTTGCTGCTGTTGTCGCCGGCACTGGGCCGGCGCCTTGGACCGGGTTCCTGAGCGCACGCGCATTCGGGCCGGTGTCTGACACCCTGGGCAGTCGACCGTCAGCGCGTGGCAGCGTCTCAGCGGGTGTCAGACACCTCGCATCAGATCGGGCGCGCTCATTGGCTAGACCAGCCAGCCCAGCGACCAGCCGCTGACGGCCGCCAGCAGCACCACCCATACCGGCGACCAGCGGGCATAGACCAGCAGTGCGAACAGCAGCAAGGCGAGGCCGAAGTCGGCCTTGCCGAGAATCGCACTGGTCCAGACGGGGTCATACAGCGCGCCGAGCAGGATGCCGACGACGCTGGCATTGACGCCGGCCACCATGTTGCGCACGCCGGGCCGGCGGCGCAGCGTGTCCCAGAATGGCAGCGCAGCAGCGAGCAGCAAGGCGCCCGGCACGAAGATGACGCACAGCAGGGTCAGCCCGCCCGCCCAGCCGGACAAGGGGCCGGACGACATGGCGCCCAGGAAGGCCGCGAACGTGAACAACGGGCCGGGCATCGCCTGCGCCGCGCCATAGCCAGCGAGAAAGTCCGCGTTGGACACCATTCCGGAAGAGACCGACGCGGTCTCCAGCAGCGGCAACACCACGTGCCCGCCGCCAAACACCAACGCCCCGGCACGGTAGAAACCGGCTATCTGGCTGGCTAGCGCGCCGTCCGAGAACATCGCCCAGAGCGGCAGCCCCGCCATCAAAGCGGCAAACAGCGCCAGTGACGCCAGACCCGCCGCGCGAGGCACGCCCGATGAGGCGTTGGACAGGACGGGCCGGGGCGGCAGTTGCAGGAAGGCAGCGCCGATGACCGCGCCCAGCACGACGGCCCCGATCTGCGCCAGCGCGGTGGGCAGCACGACGGTGAGCAATGCCGCGGCAACGGCCAGCGCGGCGCGTGGCCGGTCCGGACAGAGCGAGCGTCCCATGCCCCAGACCGCCTGGGCCACAATGGCGACCGCCGCCACCTTCAGGCCATGAATGGCCGCCGACTCAGACAGCCAGCCATAGTGGGCAAGCCCGAGCGCGAAGCCGATCAGGGCAAGCGCCGACGGCAGCGTGAACGCAATCCACGCGGCCAGCATGCCGGCCCAGCCGGCCCGGCGCAGGCCGATCGCCATGCCGACCTGGCTGCTGGCGGGGCCCGGCAGAAACTGGCACAACGCGACCAGATCGGAAAAGGCGTAGTCGTCGAGCCATCTCCGCCGGTCTACGAATTCGGTGCGGAAGTAGCCCAGGTGCGCCACCGGTCCGCCAAAGGACGTCAGGCCCAGGCGCAGGAACACCAGAAACACTTCAAGGAAGGATCCGCGGCCGGTCTGGGCGCGCGCGCCGGTGGCCGGCTTGCTGTCGACGTGTTCATCGTGGGGGGATGGATGCGGCATCGGCTCGGGCTTCTTGGGAGTCAGGGCGTCGATTTTTTCGGGCCCCGGTTTCAAGCTTATAGCCGGGCCACGGCCGAGATTCAATCGGATAAATGTCAGGAATTGGCGCTTGCCGCGCCCGTCCCGGCGCGGATCATGGCCCATATGGAAACCGGGTGGCTGACACGCAGTATCAGGCCAATGACGGCCTCGCCCTTGCGCGGTTCACATGAGCTGCAGGAGCCGGCGGGCCAGTTGCTCCGCCTGCTCGGCAGACACGATGTTGGTGAAGCTCATCAGCAGGCCGGAGCGCGCATCGGGCGCCGCCGACCAGTGCGACAAGGCCTGCGCATACAGGCCATGCTGCAGCATGCGCGCCGCCAGCTCGCGGTCGGTCTGATGGCCTTCCAGGTGCGCCACCAGGTGCATGCCGCCCGGCTGCAAATCGATGCGCATGCGAGAACCCAACACATCGGATAACGCTGCCGCCGTGGCGTTGCGCCGTTCGCTGTACAGGCGGCGCATGCGCTGGATATGGCGTGCGAAATGGCCTTCGTTGATGAACGAGGTCAGAACGGCTTGCGTCAGCGCCGGCGAGCCGCCCGCCAGCAGGCTGCACAGGCGCTCGAAGCGCGGCGCCTGCGCTTCGGGCACGACCAGATAGGCGAGCCGCATGCCGGGGAACAGCACCTTGCTGAACGTGCCCGAATACAGCACCCGCCCCTGCTGATCCAGGCTTTTCAGGGCCGGGAGCGGACGACCGACGTAGCGGTATTCGCCGTCGTAGTCGTCTTCCACGATCCAGGCGCTGCTGCGTTCTGCCCAGTCCAGCAAGGCCTGGCGCCTGGGCAGCGACAGCGACAGGCAGAGCGGACTATGGTGCGCGGGCGTCACGACGGCGGCCCGGGCCCGCGGCTCTTGCGCAATGCCCGCCTCCACCACGAGACCTTCGGCATCCACGCGCACCGGCACGGCCTGCATGCCGGCCTGCGCAAGCAGCGTCCGCGTGGGCGGATAGCCGGGATCTTCCACCCAGACCGAGTCGCCGGGCTTGAAGAGCGCCTGCATGATGAGTTGCAGGGTGTTGTTGTAGCCGGACGTGATGAACACCTGGCTGGGCGTGCACTGAATGCCGCGCGCCACCTGCAGGTAGGCCGCTGTGGCGGTTCGCAGCCCGAGCAATCCCGCGGGATCGGGATAGCCGAGGTCCGGCGGCTGCATGCCGCGCAGATGGCGCGCGCCCAGGCGCGCCCAGATCTTGCGCGGAAAGGCGTCGAGCGCAGGCAGCCCCATCTGGAATGGCAGCGGCGTGCCAGGTCGCGGCCAGCGATCTTCCATCACCTCGGTCGGCGGTGTCCGCACCGCCGGCGCCGAGCGCGCGAGGGGTTGCAGATTTGGCGCGACCACCGTGCCGGCCTGCCCGCGTGCCTGGATATACCCTTCCGAGGCCAGCAGCGAGTACGCGACTTCAACGGTGCCGCGCGCCACGCCTATTTCCTTGGCGAGCGCGCGCGCTGAGGGGATTCGGTCGCCGGGTTTAAGGGTGCCTTCGGCGATGGCGCTTCGAAAGCGCTCGTAGACCTGCCGATACAGCGGGTTGGCGTCGGCGTCGGTGACGGTTTGCAGCCCGTGAGGTGTTGCGGGAATCATGGCATAGTCCTTAAGCGCATTTATGGCCCTTTGAATTATGTCATGTGGTTTTTAAGATTCGTACTCACGGTGGGCGTACGTTCAGCGCCCTGACCTCTGAGGTACTTATCCATGCACACATCCTCCACGGAACCCGCGTTGCGCCATCTGGAGACGCCTGAAGAATGGCGGGCCTGCCTGCCGCTGATGCGCGAACTGCGTCCCCATCTGGCCCATGCCGACGACTTTACTGAGCGCCTGGCCCGGATGCACCAGGAAAACTACCGGCTGCTCGCCGTCATGCGCGACGGCCAGGCGGTCGCGCTGGCCGGATATCGGTATCAGGAAAACCTGATCTACGGCCGCTTCATGTACGTGGACGACCTGGTGGTGGATCCATCGGCGCGCGGCAGCCGTTGGGGAGCCCGGCTGATCGCCGAACTGGACCAACTCGCGCGCGGCGCCGACTGCGACAAGCTTGTGCTCGATACCGGCCTGGGCAACGCGCTGGCGCAACGCTTCTACTTCCGGCAGGGCCTGTTGACCAGCGCCATCCGGTTCAGCAAGCCCTTGAAAGGAAGTTCCCAATGAGCATTCTTCGAATCCGCTGCAGCCCGCGGGGGCTCGAATCGGAAAGCTATCGCCTGTCGCAGCAGATCATCGACCGGCTGGCGCAGACGGGCCCGGCGGGCGGACTGGAGGTCGTGGAGTTCGATGCCACCACCCTCACCCATGCGGATGGCGACTATGCGGCCGTCCTGGCGGCGCGAGAGGAGCCCGCGGCCGACGGATCGGAAAACGGCTCGCTGCTCGCGTCGGGCGGACTGATCCGAATGCTGGACGATGCCAGCCACATCGTGCTGGCCACGCCGATGCACAACTTCACGGTGCCGTCCGCGCTGAAGGCATGGCTGGACCACGTGGTCCGGGTGCGCCACACGTTCCACATCACTGCGCAAGGCAAGGTCGGCGTGCTCGCGGACCGTCCGGTGTTTGTCGCGATTTCGTCGGGCGGCACGTTCAGCGGCGAGGACGCAGGGCAGCCGGACTTCCTGACGCCGTACCTGCGGCATGTGCTGGCGACGATCGGGTTGAAGCAGGTGACGTTCGTGGCGGTTGAAGGGACCGCTCGTGGCCCTGAGCTGCTGGCGGCGGCGCGGGCGCGCGCACACGCCGCGCTCGGTGCAATTTCGTATGCCGCTGTGGCTGAGGAAATGGCCGGCTGATGGCGTTTACGGTTGCTTGCGTTTTGACGCGAGCAGCGGGCAAAAAGGGCCCCGGATCCAGCAAGGATCGCGGGGCTTTGACCTTGGAATTGTTGCCGCCCGCTGACCGGAAATAATCAAGTGCGGCGCGGCTGAAAATCGGTCTATCAGCGCTACGCATGTCGCCCAAAACCATCGGCCGGTCCTTGATACGCTAAGAACATCTCAAACCATCGTTTTAAATGCCGCAAAAGTTCATGCGCTATCAAGTACTTACGACGCTTTTCTTAATACATTTATGAATTGTGTCGAATTTTATAATCTGCCCGCAAGAATAAGAACAATCCGAACAAGTGCGCTGCAGCATTATCTACAACCGTAATTTCTATTTGAAACTGTAGTAACTAGTAGTACGTTTCAACTAGAGACGATCCGTTGTTTTCTCGAATTTATCCGTTACGTTTAACGCAGATTATTTACAGCCCCGCCCCAGTTTGCCCCCAACACTGACCCCTATTCAGCGGACGGGACAACAACAGCAACCGCCGATTGGATACCTGAAGTTGCAGCATCGCCTTGTCCGTTTGCGGATGGTACGCGTGCGAAAACGGGTAAGGCTCCTTCTGTCCCTGGAGCTGACAATGACACCTGGCCACCGGCATGGCTATTTCCCCGTCCCCCTTCACCTGAACTATGTCTGGCGCGTCCTCGCGATGCTGTTGTTGCCCATGCCAGCAGCGCTGGCGTGCACGACAACCGGCACCAGCATCATCTGCAATGACGCGGCGTCGGTGCTGAACTGGAACACGGTCACCAGTAGCGCCAACGACGTCTCGGTGCTGGTGACGCCGACGGGCCAGTCCGCGGGCCCCCTGCTGGGATTGCCGGGTTCGGCCGCCGTCAAGCTGACGGGCCGCAATACCACGCTCACCAACCAGGGACTCATCGATCCCACGCTGTCCCTGGTGGCGCTTGGCACGTCGGGCGCGATCATGGGCAACGCGTCAAATGCCGGTGCGGTGCGTGTCAACAACAGCGGCACCCTGTACGGCGCGGGCCTTTCGGTGCTGGGCCTGCAGGTTCTCAGCACGCTGGACGGCACTGCCCTCTCCTTGCGCAGCAACGCCACGGGCAGCATCAACATCGACAACTCGGGAACGATCGGCTTGAAGCCTGGACTGCTCTCCCTGTCGCTCCTCAATGCCAGCCCGGTGATTGCCGCCTATGGCGGCGCGCCGGTCACCGTGAACAATGCGGCGGGCGGGGTCATCAACGGGCGCGTCGGGCTTGGCCGTTCCGCCACCGGCAACAGCTTCGTCAACGCGGGTGCAATCAACGGCAGCGTGAGCATGGGGCAGAACAGCACCAACACGTTCACCGCCGTGACGGGATCGACAATATCCACGGGCGGCGCGGATGTCGGCGTCGATCTGGCCGTGGCGGGCCTGGACGTCAGCATCGCGCTGGGCTTTGCCCAGGGCGGCACGGTGGACGGCGGGGCGAACGGCAACAACACGCTCGTGCTGCAGAATCCGGGCGCATCCGGCACCACCGGCACCGGCACGGCAAGCGCGTCGGTGTACCGCAACTTCAACAACCTGCGCGTGAATGGCGGCACCTGGACGCTCAACGGGCCGCTCGTCAGCGGCCAGTCCACGTTGAACGGCGGCCTGGTCAACTTCGACAGCAACACCGCGTTCGGCACCGGGACCCTGATCGGCAACGGCGGCGCCATCTCGCCGGCCACGCCGGGGTTGTCGCTGGCAAACGCCATCCAGCTCAATGCGGGCGGTCTGGGCGTCCAGGGCGCGAACAATCTGACGCTGGCGGGCGTCATCTCCGGCCCCGGCGCGCTGGACAAATCCGGCGCGGGCGTCCTGACGCTCAATGGCGCGAATGCGCATCTGGGCGGCGTGCGGCTGGGCGGCGGCAGCCTGGCGCTTGGCGGCAACAGCGCGCTGGGACTGGGCGATATGGTCGTGTACGGCGCGTCGTCGCTGCAACCCGGCAGCGCCACCAGCCTCTCCAACAACATCGTGCTCAATGCCGATCTTGCGCTGGCCAATGCGTCGGCCCTCACCCTTTCCGGCGCGCTGTCGGGCGGCTCCGCGCTGGTCAAGAGCGGCGCCGGCGTCCTGACGCTGACAGGGGCGAATTCGCATGGCGCGACGCGCATCAGTGCCGGCGGACTGGTGGTTGGCAACAACACCGCATTGGGCGCGGGACCGCTTACGGTCAACGGCGCGGCGACGCTGGCCTCTTCCACCAGCGTCGCGCTGCAGAACGCGATCGTGCTGAACAATGCGCTGACGCTGAACGGCACGGAAACGCTGACGCTGAATGGTCCGATCAGTGCCGCCGGATCGCTGGTGAAGACCGGTTCGGGGGTGTTGAATCTGAACGGGGCCAACACCTATGCGGGTGGCACCACGCTGGCTGGCGGCACAGTGAACGTGGGCGCGTCCGGCGCGCTCGGCACCGGCGCGGTCACCGTCAGCGGCGCCACCACCCTCGCCGGTTCGGGCGTGGCGCTGGGCAACAACTTTACGCTGAACAACGCGCTGACCGTGGCCGGCGCCAACAACCTCACGCTCAATGGCACGTTGTCGGGGGCCGGCGGCACGCTGGTGAAGACAGGCACCGGGGCCTTGACGCTCAACGGCACCAACAGTTTCGGCGGCGGCACGCTTGCAGCGGGTACGATCGTCGCCGGCGCGAACAACGCGCTGGGAACCGGCGTGATCAACGTGACCGGCGCGGCCACGGTGGATAGCGCCGCGCCCGTCAGCCTGGGCAACCAATTCGTGCTGGGTGACCGGCTTACTGTCGGCGGCAGCCAGGCGCTGACGCTGGCCGGCACGCTGTCGGGCGGCGGCACGCTGGTCAAGAACGGCAACGCCAACCTCACCTTGTCGGCCGCCAACACGCACAGCGGTGGCGTACTGCTCAACGCGGGCCAGTTGACGTTGACGAACGCGCAAGGGCTGGGCACCGGCCTGCTCGACGTCCAAGGGCCGGCGACGCTGGCCGCGGGCAATCTGACCGTGGGCAACAACATCCGCCTGGGCAACACGCTGGGCATCGCCACCGGCGGACAGGCGCTGAACCTGTCGGGCAACCTGTCCGGCGGCGGCGCCATCGCCTTGAACGACGCCGGCACCTTGACGCTGTCGGGCAACAACACGCATGGCGGCGGTGTCGCGCTGAACGCGGGCACGCTGATCGCCGCGAGCGATACGGCGCTGGGTAGCGGCACGCTTGCCGTCGGCGGCGACGCCACGTTGCAGAGCACGGCGTCGCGCAACTTCGTCAACAACGTTGCGCTGAACGGCATCCTGACCGTGGGCGGCGCAAACGATATCGGATTGGCCGGCGCCATTGCAGGACCGGGCCGTGTGGTGATGAACGGCGGGGGCACGTTGACGCTGTCAGGCGCCAACACGCATGCTGGCACGACGATCAGCAGCGGCACGGTGCTGGCGGGCGCGGGCAGCCTGGGCGCAAGCGTGCTGAACAATTCAAAGCTGGTGATCGGTCAGAACGCGGACGCGACCTACGCCGGCGCGATCAGCGGTTCGGGCAGCGTGGATGTGGCGGCCAATGCGCAGACGTTGGTGCTGAGCGGCGCCAACACGTTCACGGGCGGACTGAACCTGCTGTCCGGCACGGTGGAAACGCGTGGCGGGCAGGCGCTGGCGGACAGCCTTGCCGTCAACCTGGGCGCCGGTACGGTGCTGCGGTTGGCGGACAGCGAAACGTTCGGCTCGCTCGCGGGCACCGGACGGCTGGACCTGGGCGCTGCCGCCACGGTGCAGATGGGACAGGACAACGCCAACTCGATCTTCGGCGGCGCGCTGACGGGCGCGGGCAACGTCGTCAAGAACGGCACCGGCACGCTGACGCTCGCGGGCAACAGCACGCAAAGCGGCACGTTCGATGTGGCGTCGGGTGGGCTGAACGTGAACGGAAGCCTGGCCAGTGCGCAGGTCAATGTGGGCGCGGGCGCGACGCTGGCCGGTTCGGGCGTGCTGAGCGGCCTGACGACGATTGCCTCGGGCGGTGCGCTGTCGGCAACATCCGGCCAGACCCTGACTCTGGGCGGACTGACGCTCAACCAGGGATCGCAGTTCAACGTGGCGCTGGGCGCGCCGCAAGCCACGCCGCAGACGCTGGTGCAGGTCAACGGCAACCTGACGCTGGACGGCGACCTGAACGTCACCGATAAGGGCGGCTTTGGCGAAGGCGTGTACCGGCTGATCACTTACACCGGACAGCTTACGGACAACGGGCTGGCGCTGGGCTCCCTGCCCCCGGGCACCGTGCCGTCGAATCTGCAGATCCAGACCGCCGTGAACCAGCAGGTGAACCTGGTGGTGCAGACCACGGGCAGCAGCGTGCAGTTCTGGAACGGCGCCAAGCAGCTTGCCGATGGCACGTTGGCGGGCGGCGCGGGCACCTGGCAGGCGGGTTCGACCAACTGGACCAATCAGGCGGGCGCGCTGACGCAAAGCTGGACCGGCAACTTTGCCGTGTTCGGCGGCACGTCGGGCGGCGCCGTCACCGTGGCCGGTGAACAGGCCGTGACCGGCATGCAGTTCTTCACCAATGGGTACACGCTGCAAGGCGGCGCGATCCGGCTGGCGGCCGGGCCCAACAATTTCCGCGTGGATCCGACGCTGACTGGCACGGTGAACAGCGTGATCCGGGGGGCCGGGGGACTGAACAAGCGCGACCAAGGCACGCTGGTGCTAGGCGGCGCGAACGAATACACGGGCGGCACGCAGATCAGCGAAGGCGTGCTGCAGGTCAGCGCCGACAACAACCTGGGCGCGGCCGGCACCGGCCTGACCTTTGCCGGGGGCACGCTGCGCGTGGCCGGCGCCGGCTACACCGGCACCTCGCGCGCCATCGATATCGGCGCGGGCGCGGGCTTCGACATTGCCGATGCGGGCAACGTCTTTACGCTGAACCAATCCCTGTCCGGCGCGGGCCGCATCACCAAACTGGGCGCCGGCACTCTGGCGCTGGGCGGCGACAACAGCAGCATCGGTGGCGTGACGCTGGCCGACGGCACGATTGCCGCGGGCAGCAACACGGCGCTGGGTTCGGGCGTGCTGAATGTCACGGGCGGTGCCGGGCTCAATGCGACAACCGCCGTGACGCTGGCCAACGACGTGGCCATCGGCGCGGGCGCGACGTTGACCAATGCCGGCACGAACGACTTGACGCTGAACGGCGCGGTGTCGGGCGCGACCGGCTCGCTCGCTAAGGCGGGTAGCGGCACGCTGACGCTCGCCGGCAACAACACCTATGGCGGCGGCACGGCGCTGATCGGCGGCGCCATCCGCGTGGGCAGCGACTCTGCGCTGGGCACCGGCGCGCTGAGCGTTGCCGGGGCGTCCAGCCTGCTGTCCGACGGCACGCATGCAATGAACAACGCCATCGTGCTGGGCGCTGCCCTGACGACGGGCGGGGCCGGCGATCTGACGCTGAACAACACGATCACGGGCGGCGGAACGCTCATCAAGTCGGGTGCGGGCACGCTCACGCTGAACGGCGTGAACACGTACGCCGGAACCCGGCTGGACGGTGGCCGTCTGGTGCTGGGCAACGACGGCGCGATCGGCGCCGGGCCGTTGACCGTCACGGCCGACGCCGCGGTGGACAGCGCGTCCGCCCTGTCGCTGGGCAACGCGATCAACGTGGCGGCCGGCGCCGATCTGACTCTGGCGCAATCGCAGGACGCCACGCTGCTGGGCACCGTCAGCGGCGACGGTGGCCTGATCGCTGGCGGCACGGGCACGACGCTGACGCTTAACGGCCCCAACACGTACACGGGCGGCACGCAACTGAACGGCGGCAACCTGCGGCTGGGCCAGAGCGGTTCGCTCGGCACGGGCGCCCTCCTCGTCAACGCCGGCGCCAGCCTGTCGGGTGTGACGGGCGGGCCGGCGCTGACGCTGATCAACGACACGACGCTGAATGCAGCATTGAACGTGACCGGCGACCGCGACATCACGCTGAGCGGCGTGGTCGACGGCACGGGATCGCTGACCAAGAGCGGCGCATCGACGCTGACGCTGGCCGGCGCAAACACCTATGCCGGCGGCACCACGCTGACAGCGGGCGTCTTGCGCGTGGGCGACGATTCCGCGCTGGGCACCGGGAATCTCACGGTCAATGGCGCGGCAACGCTGGGCTCGACCCAGGCGGTGACGCTGGCCAACAACGTCGTCTTGGGCCAGGCGCTGAACCTGGACACGACGAACGGATTGCGCTTTGACGGCGAGATCTCCGGGGCCGGCGGCCTTGCCGCCACGGGCGCAGGCGCGTTGACGCTTGCTGGCGCCAACACCTACGCGGGCGGCACGCGGATCGACGGTGGCACGTTGCGGGTTGGCGGCGATACGTCGCTGGGCAGCGGCGCGCTGACGGTTGACGGGGCGGCGGGCCTGCAGGCACTGAACACGCCGGTGATACTGGCCAACGCCGTCGCGCTGAACGGCGGGCCGCTCGAAGTGTCGGGCGCGCAGAACGTGACGCTGACGGGCGACGTGTCCGGCGCGGGCGGCCTGGCCAAACTGGGCGCCAACACGCTGACGCTGACGGGCGAGAACACCTATCAGGGCGGAACCACGCTGGCACAAGGCCTGATCGTGGCCGGTTCGGACCAGGCGCTGGGCACGGGCGCCCTCACTGTCTCGGGCGATGCGGCGCTTGACGCGGCAATGGCCACGACGCTGAACAACCAGATTGCGCTGGCGGGCGGCGACCTGACCGTGAACGGCGGCCAGAATCTGACGCTGACGGGCGACATCACCGGCGGCAACGCCTTGATCAAGAACGGCGGCGCGACGCTCATGCTGTCCGGCAACAACGGCTACACCGGCGGCACGACGCTGTCGGCCGGCACGCTGATCGCCGGCAGCGATACCGCGCTTGGCGCGGGCGCGCTGGATGTCACCGGCAACGCAACGCTGTCGGCGGCCGATGGCGTGACACTGGCCAATGCGGTGGCGCTGACCAACTCCCTGACGGCGGACGGCGCGGGCAATTGGACCCTCGGCGGCGACATCACCGGCAACGGCGCGTTGGTCAAAACCGGATCGGGCACGCTGACGCTGGCCGGCAGCAACTCCTACGCCGGCGGCACGCAGCTGCAGGCCGGCGCCATCACGGGCGACACGGACAGCATCACCGGTCCAGTCGTCGCCAGCGCGGGCACCACCCTCACCTTCGATCAAGCCGCGACGGGCACTTACGTCGGCGCGCTGTCCGGCGCGGGTAATTTGGAAAAGGCGGGCTTGGGCACGTTGACGCTCGGTGGCAGCAATTCGCTGACGGGCGGCGTCGGCGTCGCCCAAGGCACGCTGGTCACGCAGGGCAACAACCTCTTGGAATCGGCCTCCGGCGTGCGCGTCGATGGCGGCGCCACGCTGCAACTGACCGGCGCCGAATTCATCGCCGCGCTTTCCGGCGCGGGCAAGCTGCAGGTGGATGGCAGCCTGGGCCTGGGCGGCGCGGCCGACAGCGTCTTCGGTGGCGAGCTGGCCGGCGCGGGCAACATCACCAAGACCGGCGCGGGCACGCTGGCGCTGAACGGCGCCAGCACCCACACCGGCGTCTTCGACATCAACAGCGGCACGGTGAACCTGGGCGGCACGCTGGCCAGCAACACGGTCAACGTCAACGGCCCGGCCGCCACCCTGACCGGCACCGGCACGGCCAACGGCAACGTGAACGTGAACAACGGCGGCCGGATTGCGGTGAGTTCCGCCGCACCCGGCGCGCTGATCCTGGGCTCGCTGACGTTGGACAACGCGTCCTTCATCGACGCGCAATTGGGCGCGCCCAATGCCGGCAGCCTCATCAACGTGCACGGCGACGTGGACCTGAACGGCACGCTGAACATCGACGGCACGCCCGACTTTGGCGTGGGTGTGTACCGCATCATCGCCTACTCGGGCGCGGCCACCTCCCTGAACCTGGCGCTGGGCACCCTGCCGCCGGGCTTCATCACGCTGCAGACCAATGTGGCGGGCCAGGTCAACGTGCTGAACGAGTCCCAGGCTGGCGAGATCCAGTTCTGGCAAGGCGGCACGGGCACCTGGGACGCCGCCACGCAGAATTGGGCCGACGCCACCGGCACAGCCGCCACGTGGGGCAGCCGCTTCGGCGTGTTTGAAGGCACGGCGGGCACCGTTACGCTGGCCGGCACGCAGGGCTTCCAGGGCCTGCAGTTCTCCACCGACGGCTATACGCTGACCGGCGGCGCGCTGAACGCATTGCCCGACAGCAATGGCGTGGCCACCTTGCGTGTCGAACCGTCGATGACCGCGACGCTGGACACGACCCTGCAGGGCAATGCGACCATCGCCAAGCGCGACGGCGGCACGCTGGTCTTCACGCAGGCCAACACCTATGTTGGCGACACGCGGCTGGAAGGCGGCGTGCTGGAGATCAGCGCCGACAACCAGCTTGGCAACGCCGCCAATCGCGTCGTCTTTGACGGCGGCACGTTGCGCTACGCCAATGCCGCGCCTGGCACGACCACGCGCAACCTCGCGCTGGAAGGCGCGGGCGCGATCGATGTCACCGACGGCGCGTACACCGCGGCCGGCACGATATCCGGCACGGATCCCACGGCCACGCTGACCAAGACTGGCGCGGGCACGCTGGTGCTGGCGGGCGCCAACACCTACGCGGGCGGCACGGTGCTGCAGGACGGCGAGATCAAGGTCGCCGCCAATACGGCCCTGGGCACCGGCTTGTTCACGGCAGCGGACGGCACCACCCTGTCGAATGACATCGCCGTCGCGCTGGAGAACGACGTCGCGCTTCAAGGTGGCGTGACCGTCGCGAACGGCGCGGCCATGACGCTGTCGGGCGATGTGTCCGGCGCGGGCGGCATCATCAAGACCGGCCCCGGCACGCTGACGTTGACGGGTGCGAATTCCTACGAAGGCGGCACGAGCCTGAATGCCGGCCAGATCACCGTGGGAGCGCCGGGCGCGCTGGGAACCGGCACGCTGACCGCGGCCAACGGCACGGCGCTGGACGCGTCCGCGCCCGTGGCACTGGCCAACGACGTGCAGCTCGATGGCGCGCTGACCTTGCCGGGCAGCGCCGCGTTGACTTTGAATGGCGACATCGGCGGGACGGGCAGCCTTATCAAGAACGGCACGGACACGCTGGCGCTGAACGGCGCAAACAGCTTCCAGGGCGGCGTGGCGCTCAACGGCGGCACGCTTGCGCTGGGCAGCGACACGGCGCTGGGCGTCGGCCGCCTGACCGCCGCCGACGGCACCACCTTGTCAGCCAGCGTGCCAGTCAACGCCGCCAACGCAATCACGCTGGCGGGCGCCACGACGATCACCGGCGCCGACCTCGGCCTGTCGGGCGACATCGATGGCGCGGGCGGCCTGGTGAAGACCGGCACGGGCGTGCTGACGCTGTCGGGCGACAACAGCTACCAGGGCGGCACGCAGCTTTCCGGCGGCACGCTCGCCATCGGCAGCGACACCGCATTGGGTTCGGGCGTGCTGACCGCGGCGGGCGGCACCACCCTGCTGGGCCTGGGCGCCTCGCTGACCAACGACGTGCTGCTGCAAGGCCCGGTCACGGTGGGCGGCGCAGGCGACCTTGCGCTGAACGGCGTCGTGTCTGGCACCGGTCCGCTGACCAAGGGCGGCACGTCGACGTTGACGCTGGGCAACGCCAACACTTACAACGGCGGCACCGTGCTGGCCGGCGGAACGATCATCGCGGGCAACAACGCCGCGCTGGGCACCGGCGACCTGACCGTCGCCGGCGCGGGCACGCTGCAGGCCGGCTCACCCGGAATCGTGCTGAGCAACGACATCGGCCTGGGCGCGCCCTTGACGGTGTCGGGCGTCAACGACCTGACGCTGGCCGGTAACCTCACCGGCGCGGGCAGCCTCGTCAAGACGGACGGCTCGACCCTGACGCTGACGGGCCAGAACCAGTACACGGGCGGCACGACACTGGCCGGGGGCACGCTGATCGGCGACACCAGCAGCCTAACCGGCAACATCGCCACCTCGGCGGGCACGTCCGTCGTCTTCAACCAGGCGCCCGGCACCGGCACGTACGCCGGCGCCATCACGGGCGGCGGCGGACTGGTCAAGGACGGCGCGGGCACGGTCACGCTGACCGGCCCCAACGCGTACACCGGCGGCACGGTGATCAACGCCGGCACGCTGGCCGGCAACGCGACCAGCCTGCAAGGCAACATCACCGTCGTGGACGGCAGCGCCATCGTGTTCAACCAGAACGGCGCCAACGGCACTTATGCCGGCAACATCAGCACCACGGGCAACAACACGGGCACGCTGACCAAGGACGGCAACGCTTCGCTGACCTTGACCGGCAACAACAACGTGGGCGGCGGCACCACCGTCAACAGCGGCACCCTGCTGGTCGACGGCACGCTGACCGGCGGCCCCGTCACGATCAACCCCGGCGGCAATCTGGGGGGCTCGGGTTCGGTCGCGGCCGACGTGGAACTGGAAGACAACGCGCGGCTGGTGGCGGGCACCCCGGGCAATCCGATCTCGTTCGCGCGCAGCCTGGCGCTGTCCAACGGCACCCAGCTCGACTTCACGCTCGGCACGCCGAATTCGGCGACGACAGCCGTGACCGTGGCGCAGAACCTGCGGCTGGACGGCGTGCTGAACATCACGGATGGCGGAAACCTGGGCACGGGCGTGTACCGCTTGTTCGCCTATGGCGGCACGCTGACCGACAACGGCGTGCAGTTCGGCACGCTGCCGTCCAGCCTCGCCACCGCCGACCTGACGCTGCAGAACCAGCCCAACCAGATCAATCTGGTGCTTCAGACGCAGCCCGGTGAGATCCAGTTCTGGAACGGCGCCAAGACCACGCCCGACGGGATCATTGCGGGCGGCGCGGGCACCTGGAACGCCGTTACCACCAACTGGACCGACACGGCGGGCACCAGCGCCGACCGGTGGAACGGCAAGTACGCGGCGTTCTCGGGCGCGGCGGGCACGGTCACCATCGAGGGCACGCAAAACGTGACCGGCCTGCAGTTCCTGACCGACGGCTACACGCTGCAAGCCGGCACGGCCGGCGCCATCGCGATCGCACAGGCGCAGACGCCAGTGCGGGTCGAGAACGGCGCCACCGCCACGATCGACGCGCCCATCACCGGCGCGGGCGGCATCGACAAGCTGAACGGCGGCACGCTGGTGCTTGGCGGCGTCAACACCTACACCGGCAACACGGCGATCCGCAGCGGCGTGCTTGAGGTCAGCGCCGACAACCAGTTGGGCAACGGCGGCGGCGTCTCCCTGAATGGCGGCACGCTGCGCATCGCGGACGGCGCTTTCGCCACCACGGCCCGCAACCTCTCGCTCGATGGCGCGGGCGGCGGCATCGATGTGGTGGCCGCCGGCCAGACCTTCACGCTGAACCAGCCGATCAACGGCACGGGCGCGCTTGCCAAGCTAGGCGACGGCACCCTGGTGTTGAACGGCGCCAACGGCTACACGGGCGGCACGGTTATCTCCGGCGGCACGCTGGAAGGCAGCAGCACCAGCATCGCGGGGGCGGTCAGCACCGCGTCCGGCACCACGCTGCGCGTGAACCAGGCGACCGACGGGGTGCTGTCCGGCCCAGTCAGCGGCCAGGGCCAATTGGTGAAGGAAGGCGCCGGCGCGCTGACGCTGGCCGGCGTGTCGAGCTACAGCGGCGGCACGCAGGTCAATGCAGGGACGCTGATTGGCGACACGTCCAGCCTGCAAGGTGCCATCGCCAACAACGCGGCGCTGGTCTTCAACCAGGGCGCGGACGGCGTGTTCAATGGCACGTTGTCGGGCTCGGGGAGCCTCGTCAAGCAAGGCGGCGGCACGCTGGCGATCGACGGCAACCATACCTACACGGGCAACGCCATCATCGCGGGCGGCACGGTTCTGCTTGGCAGCGCGCAGGCGCCCGCCACGCTGCCCGCTTCGGTGCAGGTCAATCCGGGCGCCACGCTGGCCGGCAATGGGACGATCGCCGGCCTCAGCAACGCCGGCACGGTCCAGAGCTCGCCCGCAGCGGGCGGCGGTTTGAAGGTCAGCAACAACTTCAGCAACGCCGCTGGCGCAACGCTGGCCGTGAACGTGGGACCGACCGCGGCCACCAACGTCCACGTAGCCGGCACGGCGACACTCAACGGCGCACTGCAGGTGACCAACACCGCCCCGCTCACCGCAAACAGCACCTACACGGTGTTGACCGCGGATCAGGGCGTGCAAGGCACCTTTGCCTCGACCGCCCTGCCCCAGCTCGCTTTCCTGGACGGCGCGGTGGCTTACGACCCCAACAACGTCACGGTGACCTTCCAGCGCAACGACACCGGGTTCGAGACGGTCACGGACACGCCGAACCAGAACGCCGTCGCACAAGCCTTGGGGCAGATCAATCCCGGCTCGCCGCTTTACTCGGCGATCCTGGGGTTGAGCCGGGACGAGGCGCCGGAAGCCTTCAAGCAGTTGTCGGGCGACAGCCACGCCTCGTTGTCGTCGGCGCTGGTGCGCAGTTCGGAATCGGTGCGGACGTTGCCGCTGAATCACCTGCGCGACAGCCTGCGCAGTGAAGGCCGCGGCCAGGACGGCGCGTGCGGCGAGCCGGGCCGCAGCGCGGGCGGCTACGCCGAGCGCTTCTCGTGCCAGCGCAACGTGTGGACCGAAGTACTGGGCAACTGGCAGAGCCAGGATGGCGACGGCAATGCGCCCAGCTACCGCCAACGCACCGGCGGCGTGCTGGCCGGTGGCGACATCCGGGTGGGCGACGGCTGGCGCGTGGGTGTTGCGCTGGGCTACCAGGACAGCACGATCTGGCAGGACAGCCGCAACGCCAAGGCCGACGTCGACAGCTACAGCGTCACGCTGTTCGGCGGCAAGTCGTTCGTCCAGCCCAGCGGCAACGCGTGGAACGTCATGGCTGGCGCGTCGTATAGCTGGCAGGACATCGAGACGAAGCGCAACCTCGCCATCGGCGGCGCCAGCCAGGAGCTGAAGGCAGACTACCGCGGCAACACCACGCAGATCTTCGGCGAACTGGGCTACGCCATGCCGGTTGCGCCGAACGCGACGGTCGAACCCTTTGTCGGCGCGGCGTGGATCAAGCAGCGCATGGGCGGCTTCTCGGAAGACGGCGGCTCCGCGGCCCTGTCGGCGGACAGCCAAAGCAACGACGTCACGACCACCACCGTCGGCTTGCGCGGCAACCTGGACACGCAGATCGCGGGCGCGCCCGCCCGCCTGCGCGCCACGCTCGGCTGGCGCCACGCCATGGGAGACGTGGACCCCGACCGCACGATGGCTTTCGGCTCGGGTCCGGCGTTCACGGTGGCGGGCACGCCCATCGCCCGCAACGCCGCAGTGGCCGAGGTCGGGGCGGAAGTGGCTGTGTCGAAAAATGCCGCGATCGGTCTGAGCTACCAAGGCCAATTCGGCAGCGGCAGCCGCGAGAACGCGGGCTTCCTGAACGTGCGCTGGAACTTCTGACGCACGCGGCGCCATCCGGCTGGTATCCGGATGGCGCCTGTCCGACCCGCTCGCGGCCGAGGGCGCAATGCCTTCGGGCGATCCGTTTGGGCCGCATTGACACCCTTGATTTAGGCGCTTTACGCTAGCCCGCACTCGTGGTCCAACCGGGCGTGGTTCTGCCCTGGCGCACCAAGGTGCGGGAGGCGCGTCATGACGCTATGCAGACCAGGCGCATTCGCGTGCGCGTTGCTGATGCTGGGTTTCCTGGCTCCGGCCGGGGCTTGGGCGGCATGCAGCGACAAAACCGTGCGCGGGCTGTCCGACGCGGGACGCAGCGTGGCCACCATCGCCAAACGCTGTGGCATGAGCGCGGCGGCCGTGAAGGAAAGGTTGGGCGCGGGGGCCGCTGCGGCAAAACCTGCGGCGACGTCAGGGGATAATCCGGCGGAAAAGTCCGCTGAAAAACCCGCTGAAAAGTCTGCCGCAAAATCCGCCGAAAAACCCGCTGTAACTGCCGCGACGCGATCCGCGGCGACTTCGGCCACGACAAACGCGGCCAATGCTGCCAAGCCGGCAGGCAAGGCGCCCGCCGAGCCGCAGAAGCTCCCGCCGGGCACTGTGCTGGAACTGTGCGGATGCTACGGCAGCATGGAGTACGGCTTCACCGAGCCGAACGCGCAATGCGTCAGCGGCAAGGCGGTGGCGACGCGGTGTCCGGGCTATTGCCCCGTGAACCGGTCGCCGTGGCGCCGCATCTGCAGTTGAGGCGGTCAGCCCGCCCCGCTGCCCCGTCAGTCGGCCGCGCTGACCTGCGGCTGATGCGGACGCGCATGCACCTGGTCGATGCGCAAGCCATCGCGGCGCGTCACCTCGAAGCCCCAGTCACGCAGCAGCACGGTATCGCCTGCCGCGGGGATCCGGCCGCCCGCGCGCAGCAGGCAACCTGCCAGCGTCGCATCGGGATAATCGTCCGCCAACGCCGGCGCATCCAGCAGGCGCGCGGCTTCGTCCACGGACAACCGGCCGCCCAGCAGCCATGAACCGTCGGAAAGCTGCAAGGCCTCGGGCAGATCTTCCTGATGTTCAGGCAAGTCGCCCGCCACCGCTTCCAGCACGTCCAGCGGCGTGACCAGGCCTTCACACACGCCGTGTTCATCGACCACGATCAACATGTGGTCGCGCGAGGCGCGCAGCTCATCCAGCACCTTCAGCACCGGCGTCGTTTCCATCACGTAGCGCGGCTCGCGCGCCAGTTCCACGAGGTCGATCGGACCGGGGTTCTGCAGCATCGGCAGCACTTCCTTGAAGTGCAGCACGCCCAGAACGTTTGCCGGGTCGCCCGCGCACAGCGGCAGGCGCGAATGGCCGGTGGCGAACTTGCGGACGATGATGTCAGGCGTGTCGGCCACGTCCAGCCACGTCATGTCGCCGCGCGGGACCATGATGGAGCGGATGTCGCGGGCACCGATGGACAGTACGCGCTCGATCATCGAGCTTTCCTCCGGCGCGAAGGCGGGCTCGTCACCCGCACCGTCGACCAGCGCCACCACTTCGTCCGCTTGGGATACGGGTTGGCCAGCGCGGCCGCCGCGCAAGAGGCGCAACACGGCCTGCGCCGTGCGTTGACGGCGGCCCAGCGCATGCGTGCCCCGTGCGCGGTTGCGGCGCGCCAGCTGGTTGCACAGCTCGATCAGGATCGAGAAGCCGATGGCCGCGTACAGGTAGCCCTTGGGAACATGGAAGCCCAGGCCTTCCGCGACCAGGCTGAAACCGATCATCAGCAACAGGCCCAGACACAGGATCACAACCGTCGGATGGCGTCCCACGAAGGCCATCAACGGGCGGCTGGCGAGCATCATGACGGCCATCGCGACCACGACGGCGATCATCATGATGCTCAGGTCCTGCACCATGCCCACGGCGGTGATGACGGAGTCCAGCGAGAACACGGCGTCCAGCACCACGATCTGCAGAATGACCTGCCAGAAGACGGCGTGCTGCGGCTTCTGCGTCTGGTCGTGGCTGGCGCTGCCTTCCACGCGTTCGTGCAGCTCCATCGTGCCCTTGAAGAGCAGGAACAGGCCGCCCAGGATCAATATCAGGTCGCGCCCGGAAATCTCCGCGCCCATCACCGTGAAGAGCGGCGCGGTCAGCGTGACCACCCACGCAATACTGGCCAACAGGCCCAGGCGCATCACCAGCGCGAGCGTCAGGCCGATCAGGCGTGCGCGATTGCGCTGTTCGGGCGGCAGCTTGTCCGCCAGGATGGCAATGAACACCAGGTTGTCGATACCCAGCACAATTTCAAGCACGACCAGCGTCGCCAGGCCAAGCCAGGCGGTAGGGTCGGACATCCAATCGAAAATCATCACTTTTCCACGGAAAACGTGAGCGGACGCGCAAGCGATGCGCGTCGGCGGGGAGGCGTTTTTTCAGCGGCGCGCAGCCGCGGCAGCGCAGGCGCGCGGGCGGGCGCGGCCTGGCGCGGCGGCGCACGGCCGCCGAGACGCGGCGTGGCCGCGGTGGCGCTAAGGGATCCGGCGCGCAGGAACGCCCTGGGCGCGGCAGCAGGAGGAGAAGATGACGGGCGCCGGCAGATGTGCGGCGCCCTGCTAGGAGGAGGGTCTTCGTTCATAGATGGCGGATGGCTCCAGGCTGCCGAAGCAGCAACAGTCGGAATATCCGCCGCGCTCTCTTTCTTACAGGATCCTGAATATTACCTGAAACCGAATATCGCGCGACGTGGAGCCCGGCATTGCGCCTATTGCCCACGCATGTCGGCCGTGCCGCCAGACCCCGACGATGCGCCCGACCCCGGCATGCCGCCGTGCCCGGTCGAACCCGTATTGGCGCCCGTAGCGCCCTTTGCGCCGCGCGTGTCGGCGCCCGCGTCATCCTGCCGGGGGCTTGATCCCGCACGTGGCGAATCGCGCTTCGCGTGATCGCCCTTTTTACCTTGCGCGGACTTCTGGGTCGTCCCGGACTGTTGATGCGACTTGGGTTGGCTGGTCGTGCGCGCGTCGGGCGTAGTCGTCTGCGCCTGGGCAACAAGCGTTTTTTCAATACGCTGCGCCGAAACGCTGGTAGCAAGCAAGCCGCTCATGGCCGTAGCGCACAGATACAGAATCGGATGTTTCATGGTTGCTCCTTCGTCGGCAACGGTGACACACTGAGCCCCAGGCCAACGGGCTGACGCGGGATCTCTTTTCATCCAGGGGCAAGTCGCGTGCCTGCCTCGCCATGGGAGCGAACCATGAGTGATAAACCTGTACCCGGCCGGCGGGGGCTGCTCAAAGCCCTGGCTGTCGGTGTCCCCGGCGCTGCGTGGGCCCCCCGCGCGATCAGCGCCCCGGAACCTGCCTCCCCCACTCCCCATCAAGACACTGCCGCCACGGGCGGCGCCGCCAATCGAACGCTCAAATTCTTCAATGCGCAGGAAGCATTGACGATGGACGCCATTGCCGCGCGCCTGATTCCGGCCGACGATCTGGGGCCGGGGGCCAAGGAAGCCGGCGTGACGCTGTTCCTGGACGGCCAGCTCGCCGGCGCCTGGGGCGCGGGCAGCCAGCTCTACCGCCAAGGCCCGTTTGAGCAAGGCACGCCGGAACAGGGTTACCAGCTATCGTTCACGCCGGCCGAGATGTTCCGCCGCGGCCTCGCCGCGCTGGACGCTGCCACGCGCAAGCAGGACGACAAGCCGTTCGCCGAGCTGGACGCCACGCGGCAAGACGCCTGGCTGCGCGACATGCAGGAAGGCAAGCCGGATTTTTCGCCGTTGCCGTCAGGCGTGTTCTTCCAGGCCTTGCTTGAAGGCACGATTGAAGGCTTCTTCTCAGACCCGCTGTACGGCGGCAACGCCGACATGGTGGGCTGGAAACTCGTGGGGTTTCCGGGCGCGTTTGCCTCGTTCTCCAACGACATCGAGCGCCATGGCGTGATCTGGGCCGGCCAGCCGGTGTCGATTGCCAACGCCGTGAGCCACAAGATGACGCCGGGAGGCAAGCATGGCTAAATCGCTACCTGCGGTGGACGTGGCGATCATTGGCGGCGGGTGGACGGGCGCCATCATCGGCAAGGAGCTCGCGGCCGCCAATCAACGGGTCGTGGTGCTGGAACGGGGCGAGGCGCGCTGGCCCTCGCCCGATTTCCAAGGGCCCAACGTCCACGACGAACTCAAGTACACACGGCGCCACGAGCTGCATCAAGACGCCGCGACGGAAACCTACACGTTCCGCAACAACACGGACCAGAAGGCGCTGCCGATGCGGCGCTGGCAATTCGCCTACCCCGGCACGCACCTTGGCGGCGCGGGCAATCACTGGTCGGGGGCCTACTACCGCTTCGATCCCACCGACTTCGTGATGCGCAGCCATTACACCGAACGCTATGGCGCGAACATCTTCGACAAGGAATTGACCTGTCAGGACTGGGGCGTGACATACGACGAGCTGGAGCCGTACTTCGACCGCTTCGATTACCTGATCGGCGCGTCGGGCCAGGCCGGCAACATCAAGGGCGAAAAGCAGGAAGGCGGCAATCCGTTCGAGCCATGGCGCTCGCGCCCCTACCCCAACCCGCCCATGAAGGTGCCCTACGCACCCGCGCTGTTCGGCGAGGCCGCGCGCAAGTTGGGCTATCACCCTTATGTGCAGCCGTCCGCGCTCTGTACGCGGCCTTATGTGAATACCGAAGGCCTGCACATGAGCGCGTGCGTGTACTGCGGATTCTGTTCGAACTTCGGCTGCGAGCACTTTGCCAAGGCCTCGCCGCAGGTCTGCATCCTGCCCGTGGCCATGAAGATGGAGAACTTCGAGATCCGCACCGGCGCGCACGTGCTGCGCGTGGAGCTGACGCCGGACAAGAAGCGCGCCCGCGGCGTGACGTACGTGGACGCGGCTGGCGAAGAGGTCTTTCAGCCCGCCGAGCTCGTGTTCCTCTGCGCATTCGGCATCAACAACGTGCGCCTGCTGTTGCTGTCCGGCATCGGCAAGCCCTTCGATCCGGTCACGAACACCGGCGTCGTGGGCCGCAACTACACGCACCAGACCACCTCGGGCGTGAATCTGTTTTTTGATGAGTCGGTCAACATCAACCCGTTCATGGGGGCCGGCGCGGTCGCGGTGACGATGGACGATTTCAGCGCCGACAACTTCGATCACGGGCCGGTGGGGTTTGTGGGCGGCGGCTATCTGCAGATCCAGGTGGTCAGCGGCGCGCCCATCGGGTTTCATCCGACGCCCAAGGGCACGCCGTCGTGGGGGTCCGAATGGAAGAAGGCCGTCGCGCGCCACTACAACCATGCGGCGAATATCACCATCACCGGCTCGGCGCAGCCGTGGCGCGGCGGCTATCTGAGCCTGGACCCCACCTACAAGGACGCGTGGGGCCTGCCGCTATTGCGCGTGACCTACGACTTTCCCGACAACGACATCCGCATGTCGGCGTTTTTGACCGAGAAAGGCGATGAGATCGCGCGGGCCATGAAGGGCATCGTGCGCACCGAGCCCGGTCCGCGCAAACGGCCGTTCTCGGCCACGGCGTACCAGTCCACCCACCTGACGGGCGGCGCGGCGATGGGTGACGATCCCAACACCAGCGTCGTCAACCGCTACGGGCAGTCGTGGGACGTGCCCAACGTGTTCGTCACGGGCGCGGCCCTCTTTCCGCAGAACTCGGGCTACAACCCGACCGGCACCGTGGGCGCCACCGCCTACTGGATCGTAGAGAAAATCAAGGCGGACTATCTGCGTTCGCCGGGCCCGCTGGTGTCATCATGAGCGAAAACCGCACAGGCATTCTCTTCACCCTCGGGCTGATGATCGCGGTGCCGGTCATCACGCTGGTTGCCACGGGAGTCCAGATGATGGGCGCCGGCGGCGACGAGGCCATCCGGGCTTCCGCCGTGCCCCAGCCGCCGCCGCAAGCAGTCAGCGCGGCGCCGCAGATCCCAGGCGGGCAAGCCGCCGCGCCGGCGGCATCTGGCATAGCACCGGCCACGCCTGCCGCAGCGGGCACGGCGCCCGCCCCGATGAAACCCGTGCCCGGACGCAGCGCCACCGATTTCACCGCGTCGCGCCCCGATTGGGAAAAGTGGCTGCGCGAAGCCGACCCCGAGGCGGGCAAGCAGCTTGCCGCCAACGGCAAACCCGCGGCCGCCGTTCAGGCGTGTGTGGCCTGTCACGGCCCCGCGGGCATCACGCCCACAGGCGGCATCTTCCCCAACCTTGCCGGCCTGCGCAGCGAATACCTGGCCAAGCAGCTTGCCGACTTCCGGGCGGGCACGCGCGTGCAGCCGCTGATGAATACCATTGCCCGTGCGCTGACCGAAGAAGAAATCGGCCAGGTGGCCGCCTACTACGGCACCCTTGCCGGACCGCCGTTGCACGTGGGCGAGTTCGGCGGCGAGGCGGCCCGCAGGCTGGACGTCGATGGCGACGGCGCACGCGCGCTGCCCGCCTGCGCCAACTGTCACGGCATGCGCGGCATGGGCGAAGGGCCGCTGCTGCCGCGGCTGGCCGGTCAGTCGCGGGAATACTTCACCGACCAGATGAACGCGTTTCGCAATGGCTCGCGGCAGAACGACGACGTGGGCGTGATGCGGGCGTTCTCGCAACGCCTGACCGACGCCGAGATCCAGGCGCTGGCGGCGTATTACGCCGGGCCCGCGCCCGCGCCGCGCTAGCGTCGCGGGCGGAATGCGGTAGGAACAGCTCGAGGGGAGTACAATCGCGTCCGCCGCATCCGCAATGGGTGCGCGTCCGCGACGCTGTCGCGGTCCCAGATGGACCCGGCATGCCGGGTGGCTCGGCCGGGCGCCTATCCCTCGGACAACTCTCAAGCACCACGGGCGCTCGCCCATAATTTGCCGCGCACGCAGGCACTGCGATCCACGCCTGGCGCTTGTTCAATTCTGCTTAGCCAATCGATGTCAGTTCTTTCCAAGCTTCGCCGCGACTGGATGGCCAATCCGCGCGCGGACATTCTGTCGGGCGTGCTCGTCGCCCTTGCCTTGATCCCTGAAGCCATCGGCTTTTCCATCATCGCGGGCGTCGACCCCAGCGTCGGCCTGTACGCCTCGTTTTCCATCGCGTTCATCATTGCGTTCATGGGCGGGCGGCCTGGCATGATCTCGGCCGCCACGGCCGCCGTCGCGGTGCTGGTCGCCCCACTGGTGCGCGACCACGGGGTCGGCTACCTGTTTGCCGCCACCGTGCTGATGGGCGTCGTGCAAATCGCCGCCGGCTTCCTGCGGCTGGATCTCTTGATGCAGTACGTGTCGCGCTCGGTCGTGACCGGCTTCGTCAACGCGCTGGCCATCCTGATCTTCATGGCGCAGCTGCCGCAGTTGATCGGGGTAACGTGGGTGACCTATGCCATGGTGGCCGCCGCGCTCGCCGTCATCTATCTGCTGCCCCGGCTCACCACCGCCGTGCCGTCGCCGCTGATCGCCATCATCGTGATGACGGCCGTATCCATCTTTGCGGGCCTGAACGTCAACACGGTGGGCGACATGGGCACGCTGCCGTCGGCGCTGCCGTCGTTCATGATTCCCGACGTGCCCTTCACGCTGGAGTCGCTGCGCATCATCCTGCCGTACTCGCTGACGATGGCGGCGGTGGGCCTGCTGGAGTCGATGATGACGGCGCAGATCGTGGACGACATGACCGACACGCCCAGCGACAAGCGCCGCGAGTGCAAGGGCCAGGGCATCGCCAACATCGTCACGGGCTTTCTGGGCGGCATGGGCGGCTGCGCCATGATCGGCCAGTCGGTCATCAACGTGCGCGCCGGCGGCCGCACGCGGCTGTCGACCTGCGTGGCGGGCGTCTTCCTGCTGTTCCTGATCGTGGCGCTGGGCCCGCTGGTGGCGCAGATTCCGATGCCGGCGCTGGTGGCCGTGATGATCATGGTGTCCATCGGCACCTTCAACTGGCGCTCGCTGCGCAACCTGGGCTCGCATCCGTGGCAGTCGTCCGTGGTCATGCTGGCCACCGTCGCCGTGGTGGTCTGGACGCATGATCTGGCGCGCGGCGTGCTGGTGGGCGTGGTGCTGAGCGGCCTGTTCTTTGCCGGCAAGGTGAAGAGGCTGCTCGACGTGGACACGTCGCTGTCCGAGGACGGCCGCACGCGCACCTACCGCTACGCGGGCCAGATCTTCTTCGCGTCGGCCTCGCGGTTCTCCGCGGCGATCGACTTTCACGAAGCCGTCGACCGCGTGGTGATCGATTTGTCGGCCGCGCACTTCTGGGACATCTCGGCCGTCGGTGAACTGGACAAAGTGACGCTCAAGCTGCGCCGGGCCGGACGTCAGGTCGACGTTGTGGGGCTGAATGAGGCCAGCGCGACGCTGGTCGGCCGCTACGCGCAACCGGGCGCGTCCGCGGGGCACTAGCCCACGCCGCGCCCGTCATCTGGCTCAGGATTCGACGAAGGCCAGGATCAAGCCGCCGGTTTCCAACGGCGGCACGACGATGCGGGACTTGTGTGCCTGATGCGCCACGCCCGCGGCTGCCAGCACCTCCTGCACTCGCGCCAGCGCATCGGTGCGCAGCGTCAGCGCCGCGGCGCGTTCGCCGCCCGCGATGAGCGGCGCGGCATCCACGCCAAAGCGCGTCTGGATGCCCGCTGGCGTCAGATACAGAATGCTGGCGCGGCCGGCGGCAACGGCCACGCCGTCCTGCACTGGCTGCGCCGCGCCGGGGCCAAAAGCCTGCTCCAGCAGTTCGGCCGAGGCCGCGGGTTCGTCAGTCACGTAGACGTATTCGGCAATGCCGCGCACTCCATTGGGGTGTTCCCGCCATTCAGGCCGCCACACCAGTTCCGGCGTTTCGTGCTGGCAGAAGAACACCCGGCCATTCGGAATCAGGTCTGCACGGATGCGCAGCGTGCGAAAACGCGCATCGCCCAGCGTCTGTCCGGCCGCGGTGACCGGCCGATGGAAGCTGCGCGCACCCTCGCCTTCCAGCGGCACGTCGCGGTTGGCAAGATCCTTCCAGGTCGCGTCGACATTGGCCGTCTTGAACACCAGTCCCGCGAGACCCAGCGGATGCTCCCAACGTGCGCCCGGGATATCGGCCTTGGGCGGCTCGACGCCGATGAGCTCCAGATAGTCGTCGCCAAAGATCGCCAGATGGTTGCTCGACCCCAGCGAGTGGTGGCCCCGGTCGGTGAGTTGAAAGCCAAGCCGGCGAAAGCGCGCCGCTGAGGCGTCCAGATCCAGGCCCGCCTGGATGACGACGTGATCGATGCGTAAGGTCACTCAAACTCCTTGAACAATGATTGGGGCGCCGCCGGTTCAGGCAGCGAGCCGCGTCGCGACCGCGGCCGGGTCCCAGCGGCGGCCCGGCACGGCCGCCAGCAGCGCCTGCGTGTAGGGATGGGAGGGATTGTTGAACACGTCGGCGCACACGCCCTCTTCCACGACGCGGCCCGACTTCATGACGGCGATGTGATCGCAGACCTGCGCTGCCACGCGAAGATCGTGCGTGATGAAGACGATGGACAGGCCCAATTGCTCGCGCAACCGGGCCAGCAGCGCCAGCACCTGCGCCTGCACGGACACGTCCAGCGCCGACACCGGTTCGTCGGCGATCAGCACCTGCGGCCGCATCGCCAGCGCGCGCGCCAGACCGACGCGCTGGCGCTGGCCGCCCGAGAATTCGTGCGGGAAGCGCCGCACGGCGTCGGGCGACAGGCCCACCAGTTCGAAGAGTTCCTGCGCGCGGGCCAATGCCTCGCGGCGCGGCGTGCCGTGCACGATGGGGCCTTGCGCCACAATCTCGCCGACACGCTGGCGTGGGTTCAGCGACCCGTACGGGTCCTGGAACACCATCTGCACGCGCTGCGCATGGGCGCGGCGGGCGCGCGCGCCCTTGAACGACAGGGGTTCGCCGGCCAGCGTGATGTCACCGCCATCGGGCGGCAGCAATCCCAGCAGCGTGCGCGCCAGCGTGGACTTGCCCGATCCGCTTTCACCCACGATACCCAGCGTGCCGCCGCGCCGCAGGGTCAGCGTCACGTCGTCCACCGCATGTGTCACGCGGCCGGGCCGGCCGAACCAGCCGCGTTTGCGGTAGGTCTTGGACAGCCCCTGCGTGGTCAGGATCGCGGGCGCGCTGGCGTCCAGGTCGGCTCGGGCGGGCGCGGGCGCCAGCGGCGGCACCGCGGCAATCAGCGCGCGGGTGTAGGGATGGCGCGGATGCTCCAGCACCTGGTCGGCCGGCCCGCTTTCCACCAGCTCGCCGCGCTGCATGACGGCGACGCGGTCTGCAATCTCGGCCACCACGCCAAAATCGTGCGTGATAAAGAGAACGGCCGTGCCCTTGCGGCGCTGCAGGTCGTGGATCAGATGCAGGATCTGCGCCTGCGTCGTGACGTCCAGCGCGGTCGTCGGTTCGTCGGCAATGAGCAGCGCCGGTTCCAGCGCCAGCGCCATGGCGATCATCGCGCGTTGCCGCTGTCCGCCGGACAGCTCATGCGGATAGGCGCCCAGCGCCTGGACGGGGTCGGGCAGCCGGACGGATTCCAACAGGTCCAGCGTGCGCTGCCGGATCACGGCGCGCGACAGCCGGGTATGCGTGCGGAACACCTCGGCGATCTGGTCGCCGATGGTACGCAGCGGATTGAGCGCGGTCATCGGTTCCTGGAAGATCATGCCGATGCGCTTGCCGCGCAACCGGCGCAGCGCCTCGGGCGCAAGCTTCAGCAAGTCCTGGCCTTCCCACAGCACGCGTCCGGCGCTCGCTTGCACGCCTTGCGGCAGCAGGCCGAGAATGGTGCCGGCGGTCAGCGATTTGCCCGAGCCGCTTTCGCCCACAACGCACACGATCTCGCCCGGGTTGACCGCCAGCGACAGATCGCGGAGCGCATGCGGCCGGTCGGCGCCGGGCGGCAGGTCCACGGTAAGGTTTTCGATGCGGAGCAGTTCGGTCATGATCGTTTCAGCCTGGGATTGAGAGCATCGTTCACCCCCTGCCCGACCAGCGAAATCGCCAGGACGGTGAGCAGGATGGCAATGCCGGGAATGGCGGATACGTACCACTGCACCCGGATCACCCCGCGGCCGCCGCCGATGAGGTTGCCCCAGGACGGCACGTTGGGGTCCGACAGGTTTAGAAAGGCCAGCGCGCTTTCCAGCAGGATGGCGGTGGCCATGATGACGCTGGCGTAGACGATCACGGGCGGCAAGGCGTTGGGCAGGATCTCGCGGAAGATGAGGCGCAGGTCGCCCATGCCCAGCGCCCTGCCCGCCTGCACGAATTCCCGCGTCTTGAGCGACAGGAATTCCGAGCGGGTCAGACGCGCCACGGGCGGCCACGACACCAGGCCGATCGCCAGCACGACCGTGCGCAGGTCCGAACCGAACACGGCCACCAGCACCAACAGCAACAGAAAGTTCGGCAGGATCTGGAAGGCTTCGGTCACGCGCATCAGCAGGTCGTCGGCCAGGCCGCCGTAATAGCCCGCCACGGCGCCCAGCACCACGCCGATCAGCACCGACACGACGGTGGCGGCAAGGCCAATGGCCAACGTGACGCGCGCGCCGTGCAGGATCTGCGCGGCAATGTCTCGCCCAACCTGATCGGTGCCCAGCAGAAAGCGCGCGTTGTCGCCGGGCCATTGAAGCGGCCGGCCCGCCAGGCTGAGCGGATTGCGCGGATACCAGAAGTCGGCGCCCAGCGCGGCCGCGCAGACGGCGGCCAGCAGCACAAGGCCCAGCACGGCGACGGGGCTATGGAAGTATCGGCGTAGCGTTTCCATGGTTCAGCTCCGGACGATGCGGGGGTCGAGCCGCGCATACAGCAGGTCAACGATGAAGTTGATGGCGATCACCAGCAGCGCGGACACAAACACGATGCCAAGCAAGGTGTTCAGGTCGCGCTGCACGACCGACTCGTACGCCAGGCGCCCCAGTCCCGGCAAGGCAAAGACGCTTTCGACCACGACCGACCCGCCCAGCATGGTCCCGGCCTGCAGACCCAGCAGCGTCACCATCGGCAGCAGCGCGTTACGCAGCATGTGCCGCGCCACCACGGCCGTTTCGCGCAGCCCCTTGGCGCGAGCGGCGCGGATGAAATCGTGCGAGGCGACTTCAAGCATCGACGCGCGCATGATGCGCAGGTAGATGGCCAGGAAGATCAGCGCCAGCGTCGCCGTCGGCAGGATCAGGTGCCATGCGATGTCCAGAATGCGGGTCAGGCCGGTGTAGCCGGACGCAATGGTTTCAAATCCGCCGGCCGGCACCCAGTCCAGCCACACCGCGAACACAAAGATGCCCATCAGGCCGAACCAGAAGGACGGGGTGGCGCAGAACAACAGGCCCAGCGTCGAGATCAGCCCGTCGGCCCAGCCATTGACGCGCCGCGCCGCGATGACGCCCAGCGCCATGCCGCCCGCAAAGGCGAACGACAGCGCCGATCCCATCAGCAGCAGCGTCGCCGGCAAGCGCTCGGCGATCACGGCAGCCACGGGCTTGCCATAGATGGCGGAATAGCCCAGGTCCAGATGCGCCAGCCGCCAAAGATAGTTGCCCAGACGCGCGCTGGCCGACTCGTCCAGCTGGTAGTGCGTGCGCATGGCCGCAATGGTGGCGGGGTCAGCGCCGCCGATCTGCGCCACCAGCGCATCCACGGTGTCGCCGGGCGCCAGTTGCAGCAGCAGGAACAGACCCGCCAGGATGATCAGAAGCGCGGGCGCCGCCGCCAGAAGCCGCCGCGCCGCGAGAGTCAGGAACCCCATGCCGTGGTCCTACGCCGACAGCCAGGCGTCGTGCCAGTCGCTGGACGGCCAGCGCGCGTTGTTGTGGCCGTTCTGCAGCTTGCGGCTGGCCACCGAATAGAACTGGCGTTCGGTCGCCATCCAGATGGGCAGTTCGTCGTTGACGGCCTGCACCACTCCGCATACAGCGCGCGGCGGCGTGCCGCGTCGATTTCAGACGCAGCGTCGTCGATCAGCTTGTCGACCTTGTCCGACTGCCAGCCGTACTGGTTGGTCCACGGCGCGCCCGCCGGGCTGCCCGAGCGGTACCAGACCGTCGTGGACACCGCCGGATCGCCGCGGTACTGGTGCCAGCCTGTGGCGATATCGAAGTTGTGTTCCTTGTAGACCGAGGACAGCGCGCCCGCGATGTCGTACTGCACGATCTCGACCTTGATGCCCACCGCCTCCAGCGACTGCTGGATGAAGGTCGCCAGCAGCGGCACGTCTTCGCCGTTCTGGATGGGCACCAGTTTCAACGTGAAGCGCACGCCGCCGGCGCCCCGCTTGTACCCGGCCTCGTCCAGCAGCGTCTCGGCACGCTTGACGTCGAACGGGTACGGCGGCTTGCTGCCCGCCGGGAAGAACGCCTCGGACGATGACGGAATGGGACCGGTGGCCGGTTTGCCCAGGCCGTAAAGGAAGTTCTCGATGAAGAACTCGATGTCGATGGCGTGGACAATGGCGCGGCGCACGCGCACGTCAGCCAGTTCCTTGCGGCGGAAGTTGAATTCCAGCGTGTTGTTGAAGACGTTGGCCTCCAGCCCCTTGCTGCGCACCTCGAACTGCGGATTCTGCTTCAGGCGGTCCAGATCGGCCAGCGTGAGCTGCGAATAGGCGCTCAGTTGAAGCTGGCCGGTTTCCAGCGCGGCCGTGGCGGCCGACTTGTCCGTAATGATGCGCCAGACCACACGGTCCAGGTAGGGCTCGCCCTTGCGCCAGTAATTGGGATTGCGCTCGGCAATGATGAACTGGCCGCGCTGGTACTGCACGAACTTGAACGGGCCCGTGCCGACCGGCGCGGTGTTCGCCGGGTTCTCCAGCACGTTGGTGCCTTCGTACAGATGGCGCGGCACCACGTAGCCCAGATCCGCCAGCGCGCGCAGCAAGAGGTCCAGCGGCATTGGGCGGCTGTAGCGGAAGACCGCCGTGTGCGCGTCGGGCGTGTCGACCGCCTCCAGATAGAGCTGCAGCGCGGTGCCGAAATTCAGGTGCTTCTTCCACAGTTCCAGCGCGTTGTATTGCACGTCGGCGGAGGTGAACGGCTTGCCGTCGTGCCAGGTCACGCCTTCGCGCAGCTTGAACGTGATGGTCTTGCCATTGGGGTCGGCGGTCCAGGCGGTGGCAAGTTGCCCCACCGGCTTGCCGGCCGCATCCAGGTCCACCAGCGATTCGATGATCTTGCTGGTAACGATGTACACGCCCGTCGAAGCCCGCAGCGCCGGATTCAGGATCCGCTGCTCGGACCCAAGGTGCACGTTAAGCACCCCGCCATGCCGCGGCGTGGCGGACTGCGCCAGGAGCGACGTGGGAAATGCCATCGAGGCGGCAAGCGCCCCGGAAGACAACAGGAACTCGCGGCGGGTGGTGCGCATGTCGGACTCTGGTTCTGCCTGGTTGGAAGCTGCGGATCTTAGGCCTGCGCCACCGGGCTTGAGAAATGCTGATTTCTCATTTGCTCATGCGTCCCCTGCCCCGCCTCCCGCAAAAAATGACGTGCTCCCACACGTTTCGTTACCGCGCGGGCACGCCGCTTGCTCCTTCCGCCGGATCGCATCTGCCGGAGTTTTCATGCCCGCTTCGCATTCCCTCGACACCACGACGCTGACGGTGCTGACGGTCAATACCCATAAGGGCTTTACCAGTTTCAACCGCCGCTTCATGCTGCACGACCTGCGTGAGGCGCTGCGCACCGCATCGCCGGACGTGGTGTTTCTTCAGGAAGTCCTGGGCGAACACCAGACGCATGCCGGGCGCCACGATTCCTGGCCGGCGCAATCGCAATACGAATTTCTGGCCGACACGCTTTGGACGGATTTTGCCTACGGGCAGAACGCCGTCTATCCTGAAGGCCACCATGGCAATGCCATCCTGTCGCGCTACCCGATCGAAAGTCACCACAACCATGACGTAAGCGTGGACGGCCACGAGGGACGCGGTCTGCTGCACTGCGTGCTGCGGCCCCCTGCGCTTGCCTCGCCCGTGCATGCGATCTGCGTGCATCTGGGCCTGCTGGAACGCCATCGCGGCGAGCAACTGCGCCGTCTGTGCAAGCTGGTGTCGCATGACGTGCCGGCCGACGAGCCGCTGCTGATCGCCGGCGACTTCAACGACTGGCGATTGCGCGCCGACGCCCTGATGCGCGATTGCGGGACATCCGAGGTGTTCACCTCGCGACTGGGCCGGCCCGCGCGGACGTTTCCCGCGCGCTGGCCGCTGCTGCGGCTGGACCGCATCTATGTGCGCAGCGTGCGCGACTGGCAGCCCGTGCCGCTGGCGTCGCGCGTGTGGTCGCGCCTTTCCGATCATGTGCCAATTTGTGCGGAGATTGCGCTATGAACCTGGGCTGGCGCGAAAACAACCGATATACCCTGCTGGAAAACGGCACGGAGTACTTTCCCGCCGTTGTCGAGGCCATCGACGCGGCGGCCAGCGAAGTGCTGGTCGAAACCTTCATCCTGTTCGACGATGCCGTGGGCCAGGAGATCCAGCAGGCTCTCATCCGCGCGGCGCGGCGTGGCGTCAGCGTCGACCTGCTGGTCGACGGCTACGGCTCCGACGAGCTGAGCGAGGCCTTCATCGGCGCCATGACCGAGGCCGGCGTGCGCTTTCACGTCTTCGATCCGCGCCCGCGCTTTCTGGGTGTGCGCACGAACGTGTTCCGGCGCATGCACCGCAAGATCGTGGCCATCGACCGCCAGCGCTCCTTCATTGGCGGCATCAACTTTTCCGCGGACCACCTGCCCGATTACGGCCCGGAAGCGAAACAGGATTACGCCGTTCTCGTCGAGGGCCCGCTGGCGGCCGACCTTGCCGACTACGCGCGCGCCGCGCTGGGCAACGGCAAGCGGCGGCTGCGGCGCCGTCCCGCGCGCATGGATCCCCTGCCCGCCGGCGACGGCGGCGGCCGGCTGGTGGTGCGCGACAACGTCAGCCATCGCAGCGACATCGAGCGCTACTACCGCGCGGGCGTGCGGTCGGCGCGCTCGGACGTGCTGATCGCCAACGCGTATTTCTTTCCCGGCTACCACCTGCTGCGCGATCTGGTGAAGGCGGCCCGCCGCGGTGTACGCGTGCGGCTGCTGCTGCAGGGCGAGCCCGACGTGCTGGTCGCCCGGCTGGCCGCGTCGATGCTCTACGACTACCTGATCGACTCGGGCGTCGAGATCCACGAGTACTGCAAGCAGCCGCTGCACGGCAAGGTGGCGTGCGTGGATGACGACTGGTCGACGATCGGCTCCAGCAATCTGGACCCCCTGAGCCTTGCGCTCAACCTGGAGGCCAATGTGGTGGTGCGCGACGCATCGCTGAATGCGGCCCTGCGCAAGAGCCTGGACCGGCTGATCGCAGAGGACTGCCGCCCGGTCGAGATGGCCAAGAACTCGCGGCGCCGGCTGCGCCGCCTGTGGCTGGGCGTGGTGGTATTCCACTTTCTGCGGCGCTTTCCCGCTTGGGCCGGCAGCCTGCCGGCCCACAAGCCGCGCCTGCAATCCATGACGGCGGACACCGGCAGGGAGACGGCATGAAGATCCTGCACTCGTCTCCCATGCGGGCGCTGCGGCGCCGCTGGCCCCGGATCAAGCGTGTCCTGCCCGTGCTCGTGCTGATCGTCGTGGCGGGCCTGCTCTATTACTTCGGCCGGTCCGTGGACTGGCCGCAGGTGTGGGTGGCGATGCGCAAGATTCCGGGCCAGAACATCGCCATCGCCGCCGCGCTGGTGGTGGCCGGCTATCTTGCCTATGGCAGCCTGGACCTGCTCGGCAAAAAGTACACGCGCCATCACTTGCCCGCGCCGAAAGCGCTGGGCGTGGCCATGCTGAGCTACGCCCTGAATCTGAACCTGGGCGTTCTGGTGGGCGGCCTGGGCGCCCGCCTGCGGTTGTACACGCGGCTGGGTTGCCGCAAGTCCGTGGCGACGCGCGTCGCACTATTTGCCGCCGCGTCGAACTGGATCGGGTACGCGTGGCTGGCGGGCATCGTCTTCGCATTGGGCGCGGTGCCGGTGCCGGCGGGTTGGGAAATCGGATCCGGCATGTTGCGCCTGCTGGGCCTAGGGCTGCTGGCGGCGGGCATCGCCTACGTGGTGACGTGCGCACGCGCCCGTCGCCGCAGCGTCACATGGATGGGACACCACATCGCGTTGCCGCACGCCCGCATGGCGGTCGCCCAGTGTGCTGTGGCCGCGCTGTCGTGGTCGCTGATGGGCGCGATCTGTTTTGTGCTGCTGCAGGGCAAGGCAAGCTACCCTGCGGTGCTCGGCATCCTGTTGTGCACGAGCTTCGCGTCTGTGATCACCCGCGTCCCGGGAGGCCTGGGCACGACCGAGGCGATCTTCGTGGCCGCGCTGGGATCGCAGATTCCGCCCACCGAAGTGCTTGGCGCGGCGCTCGCTTACCGCGCCGTGTATGCGCTGGCGCCATTGTGCCTGGCGCTGGTGGCCTATCCCCTGATCGAGCTGAAGCTGGGCATGCGCAAACGCAAGGGAGAGGCCGCTCCCCCCAGCCACGCTCGGCGACTGCTATGAGGCCCGCCATGGATCGATCCCAACCCGACGCATCTGACGCCGTCGCCGCCTACCCCCGGCGCGCTGGCGCCTCCGAACATGAAATCGCCTCGCAGGAGGCGCTGGCCTTGCGGATCGCGGCCTTGCTGGGAAGGCGCTTCGTCCCGGACTTCCGGCCGACCCGGAATCGCGGCGAGCCACCGCCTTACTACGTTCCCGACCGCAGCATCACCAGCCTGGCGCGCGCGGCAAAGCTGGGCATCGCACGCGCGGCCGACCTGTTCGGCGGGGTGACGCCGCACGCCTTTGTGGCCACCAAATCCGTCACCCACGGCGTGGTCGATGCCCAAGCCAGAGCGCCGCAGGGCTGGGTAAGGTCGCTGGCGGGCGATCTGGAGGAGGTCGTGCTGCGCGGGTACACCGCTTTTGCGCTTGACGATGCCCACCGCGCGGGCGAGCGGTTGCTTCAGACGGGCGCACTGCGGCTCAAACCCGCCGATGCCAACGCCGGGCGCGGCCAGGTCGTCGTGCGCAACGCACAGGAGCTGCGCGCCGCGCTGAACGGTCAGGACGCCGCCACGATGCGCCGCCTGGGCTTGGTGCTGGAAGAAGACCTGGCGCAGATCGCCACCTACAGCGTGGGCTGGATCCGCGTGGGCAAGCTGGAAGCGTCGTACGTGGGCACGCAGGCCCTCACCCGCGACAACAGCGGCGAGCCGGTGTACGGGGGCTCGACGCTGACCTTCGCGCGCGGCGGTTTCGACGAACTGCGGGCGTTGAACCTGTCGGACGAAGAACGGCAGGCGGTGGACCTGAGCTGCCGCTACGACACGGCCGTATCCACGGCGTATCCTGATTTCTTTGCGTCGCGGCGCAATTACGACGTCGGCATCGGCCAGAATGCCCGGTGCGAGCCCCGCGCGGGCGTGCTGGAACAGTCATGGCGCGCCGGCGGCGCGAGCATCGCGGAGCTGTCCGCATTGCAGGCGTTCATGCTGTCCCCGTCGCTAAAGACGGTGTCCGCCTTTACGCGCGAGCGCTACGGCGCGGACGAACCGGCGCCCACGTCGGAGCAATACGTGTATCGCGGCGAAGATTCCGCCGTCGGTATGATCACCAAATCGGGGGGCATCCTGGAGGACGACAATGGCCGCCTTTAGCGACCCAATCGACATCGCGGTGGCGGACCAGCAGTTGGCCGGCACCTTTCTCACGCCCGAAAGCAAGGTGCCGGGCGTTCTGTTCATTCACGGCTGGGGCGGCGACCAGAAATTCGACCTGGCCCGCGCCAAGGGCATCGCGGCGCTGGGCTGCGTCTGCCTGACGTTCGACCTGCGCGGCCACGCCGCCACGCAAGCCCAGCAGATGCAGGTTTCGCGCGACGACAATTTGCGCGACGTGATGGCGGCCTACGACCGCCTGGCGGCGCATCCGTCGCTGGACAGCGGCTCGGTGGCCGTAGTGGGAAGCAGCTACGGCGGCTATCTGGCCGCCATCCTGAGCGGGCTGCGCCGAGTGCGCTGGCTGGCCCTGCACGTGCCCGCGCTGTACCGCGACGACGAATGGATGCTGCCCAAGAACCAGCTCAACCGAGAGACCCTGCGCGCCTACCGCAACACCCGCATCGAGCCCGAAAGCAACCGCGCGCTGTCGTGCTGCGCCAACTTCACCGGCGACGTGCTGATCGTGGAAGCCGAGCACGACGTCTATATCCCGCATTCCACGATCATGAATTACCGGTCGGCCTTCCGGCGGTCGCATTCGCTGACGCACCGCATCCTGGACGGCGCGGACCACGCCCTGACCGACAAGGCCTCGCAGCAGGCGTACACGTCGATTCTGGTGAACTGGGTGACGGAGATGGTCATGGGCGCACGGGTGGGACGGCCGCGGCCGGTGCCGTAAACGGGACGGCGCCCGCCGCGACGCGGGGTTCAGGGCTTTGGGCTCAACATGTCCGACAGGGCATCGCCCAGTTCCTTGACGGCGCCCGCGACGCCCTCGGCGGCGCCTTCTGCCCCCACCCCGATGGCGTGTCCGAACCCGCGCGCCACCTGCGCCGAAAAGCCGCGCGTGACCGAGAACTTTGGATTGTCCAGGCTGCCGGCCAGCGCGAATTCAAATCGGATAACACCGGTCTTGTCCTTCATGGCCGCCAGCACCGCCTTGCGCGGCAACGAAAACAGGCTGCCGTCGCCGCTGAACTTCAGGTTATGCAACGCGACGGTGCCGGACGCCTTGAGCTCGTGACGCGCGATGGCCGTCTTCATGTCCAGGTCCATGGATCCGCCGGACAGCGAGCCGGCGCCGTTATCGGCCAGATAAGGCGCCGCATGGCGGATGTCCATGTTGCGCGCCGCCACCGTGATGTCGGCGTCCGTGCCGCCCACCACCAGCTTGCCCTTTGCCCGCACGGTGGCCTCGCCGTTGCGGTTGTCCTCGACCTTGCCGGAGAATTCCATGTCGCTGGTGGTGCCGTCGCCCGGAATCACGACGGGCTGCAGATGCGCCTGCACGTCCGTGAACGGAATGCGATGCGGCGGTTTGGACACCGCGCCGTCCAGATAGTCCAAGCGGCCATCGCGCAGGATCAGCTCGGCCACGCGGATAGGACCGTTGCGCCGCGTCTTGCCATCGCCGTCGCCCGCGCGCAGCGCCGCTTGCAGCGCGGGGGAGATCTGCATGTCGCCATCGGGGCTGCGCACCACGGCGAAATCGAAGCCTTCGACGACGATCCGCTTGAACACGGCCTCGCGGCGCAGGAAGGCGGTCCACTCCGGTTCAAGTTCAACGCGCCGGGCACGCGCGCCGGGCTGACCGGAGGCGCCCGGCACGGTGACGTCGGTCAGCACCACTTGCCGCAGGCCGACCTGCACGTTGCCGACTTGGCTGCGCGGGCCCAGAATGCTGGCGATGCGCTGCTCGGCCACGCGGGTGGCGGCCAGCGCCAGCACCGCGAGCACTGCGCCGATCAACAGCAATATCGCCAGGGCGGTGCCCCAGCGTGACCGGCCACGCGCGTCGGCTGCGTTCGAACTCATTGTGGTTTCCGAATTTGTATAGGACAGCGGCGCGAAAAGCGCCGCACACCTTGCACCATAGCGAGGCGCGGCGGCCGGCGCAACCAGAGCATCGTCCGGGATGCGCAATCGTTCATCAATGCTCGAAAAGGATGAGGCGGTTTGCGACGGCTGGACCCCTCAACCGGTTCTGAGCCTCATCCCTTCTCGCGCCGCCACGACAGGCGCCAATAACGTTCGGGACCGGATGCCAACGCGCCCGGCGCCGTTCCCGGGGCCTTCCCCGGCGCGGCATCGGGCGGGTCAAGCGCCAGGCTGCCCCGCGCGGCCAATGCGCGCTGCCGGGCGGCGAAAACGTCAACCTCCGTGCCAACGTCCAGCGGCGATGCCAGAATCCGACGGCCCAGCAAATCCGCCAGGCGTTCCTGGACGGCCCCCGGCTCGGCGTCCGCAACCTCTTCGTAAGCGATCCATTCAACGCGCTGGAACAGCGCGCGCAGCGTCAGGCCCGCCTCGGACACGCGCACGTGCGCCGCGCTGTGCAGGCCAAGCGGCATCAAGACGACCCGTGGCCGCAGGGCGGACAGTGCCGAGGCCAACGCGCCCGTCAGACGTCCCTCCTCGCCGCTTTCCAGGTAGGCGTCGTGCAGCAGATCCATCTGCACGCCTCGCACGCCCAACAACGACAAGGCACGTTCATTGCGCGCGCGGCGGTCAAGAACGGCCTGGCGCCCGTTTTTGAATCCGCTGCAGCGATCCGCCGCGCTGCCGGCTTCGGGCGCCAGCGGCAAGCCGGAGTACACCGTCAGCACGGTGCTGTCCGGACGCGCCGCGAGCAGGCCCGCACAACTGACGACGGCGTCGTTGAAGCAGGGAGAAACCGCGATCAGTCTGCCTTCGCGAAGCATGCCGTCCTCGCTGTCCGGCTTACCAGTAAGGAGGTTGGTTGTAGTACTGATGAATGCCGCGCGCCCAGGTCTCGTCCGCCATGCTGGGCCAATTGTCCTTGTCGAACCCCTCCGCGTTCTTGAGCACGTCCTTGTCCACATTCAGCACGAAGCACTTGCGGTCGGTATCCAACGTCAGCGCGCTCCACGGAATGGCGTACAGCTTGTCGCCAATGCCAAGGATGCCGCCGCGCGACAGCACGGCATATGCGATGCGACCGCGCGGAACGTCCACCATGATCTCCTGGATGCTGCCGAGGGATTCGCCGGCGGGGTTGTACACGTCGTTGCCTTCCAGCGTGCTGGCCGCCATGATTTCAGGTCCGGGGCCGCTTGGATCGCTCTTCGGACCGCCCACGATCTTGGTTTCGCTTTGCGTATGGCCGGCACCGGTCAATGGTTGGTTCATGGTGTCTCTCCTTTAATGAAACGTCCCGCGTGGCAAAAGGCTCGCCACGCCGCCCGCGCTGCACGCAAGCCGTGTGCCAGGGCCTCCATGCCCTTGACGCCGCGCATCACGTCCGAGCCAACGGCATTTCTTACATCACGTTCCCACAAAAATGCCGGGGCCGGCCCTGCGCGCTGCAGAGCCGGCCCCGCGGGAGACCCGCCCGGCGGGCGTTATCGCCGCTTGCCGTGATCCGACATCATGCAGATGCCGGCCAGCACGCCCACCAGCACCGCGCCTGCGATGCTCTTCCAGGCGTTTTCATGCACGTAGTCGTCCGTGGCGTGCGACACCTCGCGCGCCCGGTCCCAGGCGGCGCGTTCCCAGCCGCGGGCCTGGTCGCGCGCGGCGTCCAGCCGAAGCTTGAGCTTGTCGCGCGCGGATTCGATTTCCGAGCCGCTATAGCTGGCTGTGCTTCGCAGCAGATCCTCCGTGCCCGAAATCAGGTCACGCATCGTGTGCGAAGACGTGTCCGACGTGTGAAACATATCGCGCAGCCTATCTCGCTTGTTCATGTGTTCTCCTTGAAAAACTGCGGGTCGCTCCCCCCGCGGCACGGCGCACGCGGAGCGCGGCCCGCAGACCGCATGCCTTGCATGACCATCACAGATGGTCGATGCCCGGCGTCTGTTGCGGGTCCACGCCCGGCATGGGATTGGGAATGCTGTCCGGCGGCCAATGGCCCTTTTCGTCCTTGCCCTTTTCGGGGACGTCCGGCTTGGGTTGTTCGGCGGGCGATTGGTCGGGCGTTTGCTGACCGCCCTGCCCGGGCTCTTGGGAACTCGTCCCTCCGGTTGTTGCCATGATGGGCCTCCTGAAGTGAGAAGATCGATCGGGCCGGCGCGTCAGCCAGCCCACCACTGCTTGATCGTGGCGCGCAGCGCGGCGCCGCCCGACGCGGCATCTTCCTGGCGCAACGCCTTGAAGTACGCGCCGATCTGCTTGGCGGGAATGTGCGGGGGCAACGGCGGCATCTCGGGATCGGTCACCATCTCCAGCACCACCGGGCGGCCCGCCGCCAACGCGCGGTCCCAGGCCGGACCGACATCGTCGGGGCTGTCGACCCGGATGCCCTCCAGGCCCAGCATCCGGCCATATTCGGCGTACGAGAACTTGGGCAGCCACTGCGAATCCGCAAAACGCGGATCGCCGCCCATCACCCGCTGCTCCCACGTCACCAGGTTCAGGTCGCCGTTGTTCAGCACCATGACCACCAGCGTGGGATTGCGCCAGTCCTTCCAGCGATGGGCGATGGTGATGAGCTCGTTGATGCCCAGCATCTGCATGGCGCCGTCGCCCACCAGCGCGATGACCGGCCTGTCGGGATAAGCCTCCTTGGCCGCAATGGCGTAAGGCACGCCACAACCCATCGTGGCCAGCCCGCCCGACACCGATCCCATCATGCCCGCCTGAATATCGACATTGCGCGCGTACCAGTTCGCGGACGAACCCGAATCGCACGCCAGGATGGTCTGCGGCGGCAGCCGCTTGGACAATTCCAGGAATGGCCGCTGGGGATTGATCGGCTTGGCGTCGACCATGGCGCGCGCATGCACGGTATCGCGCCAGGCCGAGACCTGCTTTTCGATCCGGTCACGCCAGCGGCGCGCCTTCTTGGGCTCCAGCAGCGGAATCAGCGCCTCCAGCGTCAGCCGGCTGTCGCCCACCAATCCGATTTCCACGGGATAGCGCAGGCTGAGCTTGCGCCCGTCGCGGTCGATCTGCACCGCGCGCGCCTGGCCTTCCTGCGGCAGGAACTCCGCATACGGAAACGACGTGCCCACCATCAATAGCGTGTCGCACTCGTTCATCATTTCCCAGCTTGGCTGCGTGCCTAAAAGGCCAATGGCGCCCGTCACGTAGGGCAGGCTGTCCGGCAGCACGGCCTTGCCCAGCAGCGCCTTGGCCACGCCCGCGCCCAGCAGTTCGGCGACCTGGCTGACCTGTTCGCCCGCCTGCAGCGCGCCCGCGCCCACAAGAATCGCCACTTTCTCGCCGCGGTTCAGGATGTCCGCCGCGTTGCGCAGCGCGTCCGGGCCCGGCACCGCGGCATGCGATGTAACGCCAATGCCGGTGTGCACCGTGCCGTGCTCGCGCGGCGGCACCGGTACGGCCGGCAGGTCCTGCACATCGTTCGGAAAGATGACGCAGGTGACGCTGCGGCGCTCTAAGGCAATGCGCATCGCGCGGTCCACCATGTGGCGCGCCTGCTCGGCCGTCGTCGCCATCTGCACGTAATCGTGCGCCACGTCCTTGAACAGGCTGATCAGGTCGACCTCCTGCTGGTAATCGCCGCCCAGCGCGCTGCGCGCCTGCTGGCCCACCAGCGCCACCACCGGCTGGTGATCGAGCTTGGCGTCGTACAGGCCATTCAGCAGGTGAATCGCGCCGGGACCCGACGTCGCCAGGCACACCCCAACCTGTCCGGTGAATTTGGCGTGCGCGCAAGCCATGAACGCCGCGCTTTCCTCGTGCCGGGCTTGTATGAACTCCAGCGGTTCCTCGGTGCGGCCAAATGCGCCGATGAGCCCGTTGATGCCGTCGCCCGGGTAACCGTACACCTTGCGCACGCCCCACTGCGACAGCCGCTTCAACACGAAGTCCGACACTGTTTCCATACATTTCTCCCGGCGGTCGTCGTTGAAAGCGACTGCGTTCAGCAACCGCCGTTCCCGGCATGGATGGGATTTTGGGGGGCGTGCGCAGATAAAAATTACAAAGCGCCCATACCGCCGGCCTCGGGCGCCACGCCGTTCCTTCATTTGGATGACGGGTATTTCTGCTGCATTGCGCAATTTTTTTGACGGACTGTCGTTTGGGCACAGCGCTTGCGTAAGGAAGGGCCTCGGGCCTCGGCGGAATCGCAATCGAGTCGCAATTGTCTCGACCGGCCTATCAACTGGAGCAAGCATGCCAAAGACGAGAACCCTGATCGTGGCGGGAGAAGCTTTCCCTCTGGCCAAAACGGGCGGCCTGGGAGATGCCATCACTGGGATGGCCCGCGCGCTGATCGAGGCGCGAATGCCCCTGAGCGTGTTGCTTCCTGCGTATCGGGGCGTAAAGGCCAAATTGAACCGCGTTCACGAGGTTGCCACGCTGCATGACCTGCCGGGTGGCCCGGCCGTGCTGCTGGAAGGCAAATGCCCGCAATCCGGCATCGACTATCTGATCCTGGAAAACGATGCCCTGTATGACCGCGGCGGTCTCTATGCCGACGAGAATGGCAATGAACATCCCGATAACGGACTGCGCTATGCGGCACTGGCGCACGCCGCGGTGCGCGTGGCGGCCGGCCTGCCGGGCGTAATGCGCCCCACGCTGGTGCACGCGCACGACTGGCACGCCGGATTGGTGCCGCTGCTGCTGCGCGCCGCGGACCTGCCCGACGTCAAAAGCGTGATGACCATCCACAACCTGGCGTTCCAGGGCCTGTTCCCGATGGCCAACGCCGACGAATTCGGGGTGCCGGATTGGGCCCGCAACGACGATGGCGCGCAGGCCTGGGGCCAGCTCAATTTCCTGAAAGCCGGCATCCGGTTCGCCGATCGCGTCACCACGGTCAGCCATACGTACGCCCGCGAAATCATGACGCCCGCGTTCGGCTGCGGCCTGGACGGGCTGCTGCGTAGCCGCGCGGACGACCTGCTGCCGATTCCGAACGGCATCGACGACGTGCTGTGGAACCCTGCGCGTGACCCTTACCTGCGTAGCCACCGCTATTCCGTCCGTGATCTGACCAACAAGATCCACTGCAAGGCGGCGTTGCAGCGGGAGTTCGGCCTGCGGCCGGATCCGGCCGCGACGGTGATGGGCATGGGCAACCGCCTGACCGAGCAGAAGATGGCGGACGTCGCGGTGCACGCGCTGCCCGAGGCGCTGGACCGCCACCCCAGCTTGCAGATCGCGATCCTTGGCCAGGGCGACCACCGGCTTGAAGCAGCGCTGCAGGACATCGCGCGCCGCTACCCCGGGCGCTGCGGCACCCACATTGGCTACGACGAGGGCATCGCCCATCGCCTGCACGCGGGCTCCGACATATTGCTGCATGCCAGCCGCTTCGAGCCCTTCGGCCTGACGCCGCTGTATGCCATGCGCTACGGCACGCTGCCGATCGGCTCGCGTGTCGGCGGCATGGCCGACACCATCCAGGACCCCGGTCCGCGCGCGCCGCTGTCGGCCATGTCGTCGGCCACCGGCCTGCTCTTTGAAGGCGACACGCCGCAGGCCATGAGCGCCGCCATCGAGCGCGCAATCGACCTGCGTGCCCACGGCATTCTGTGGCGGTTGATGCAGCGCAACGCGATGAACACCGACTTCGGCTGGCGCGCCGCAGTCAGCCTGTACGCGAGCCTGTACCGCTCGCTGGTGGAACCCGACTACCGCGATGCGGCGCCCGCCCCTGCCTTGCAGCCAGCCAGCGCCTCCGCCGTCAACCGCCGCCCGCAGCGCACAGGTGGCGCCATGCCGGCCGCCATTTAAGGAGCCATACCGGTGCCCCATTCCACCGTCCCCGCGCCGTCCCGCGCCCCAGTACGCCTGTACCACGCCCGTAACGGCCTGCCGGACGGGGATTCCGCCATCGAGGCCCTGAGCAAACGGCTTGCGCAACGCGGCTTCAATGCCGTGCTGGTGCCTGCCCCCTGGTTGACGGGCCCGCAACCGGGATCGCTCGCCGCGCAGGATGCGGATACGGCGGTGTGGAACGGCCAGGAAACGCCGATCACCCAGTGGTACACGCAGGCCACGGCGCAGTTGTCGGCGCACGGCCTGGCGCTGTTCGTGGACGTGATTCTGGACCGCAGCGCCCGCAATGCGGTGGCGGCGACTGCCGAGCCGGGCTGGTACCGGTCGCTGCATGAAGAGCCCGCGCGCGACCCGCGGCTGACGCAGGAAGAGCGCGGCGTGCTGCATCTGCCTGAAGGCCTCCTGCCGCCGGGATTTTTGACGGCGTGGACCGAACGCCTCCTGGACTGGGCCCGAAGCGGCGTCAAGGGATTTGTCTTCCAGGCGCCCCACCGCTTGCCCGCTGACGCGTGGCGCGAGCTGGGCGGCGCACTGCGCGCCCAAAACCCCGACGTGCGGCTGCTGGCCTGGACGCCCGGCCTGTCGCCCGCCCACCTGGCGGGCCTGCGGGATGCGGCGTTCGACGCGGCATTCTCGTCGCTGCCGTGGTGGGACTTCAAGTCCTCGTGGCTGGCCGAAGAGGATGCGCGGCTGCGCGCCATCGGCGACGTCATCGCGGCCCCCCCGCAGTCCGGCGCGCAGCGGCCGTCGGAAGACGGCAGGCGCGCCATCTGGAGCGCGGCCGTCACCGGCGATGGCCTGATGCTCACGGATGAGGACGAACGCCGCCTGCCCGACGTGGAAACGGTGAACGCGTGGTTCGCGGGACCGCGGCTGAAGGGACCGCTGTGCCTGCTGGGCGGACGCGATGGCAGTTGCACGGCACTCCTGCGCGACGCCGGCGACGGCGCAAAACTAGCGCTCGCGATCAACCCCTCGGCCACGCAGGATGCGGCGATGGATTGGGATGCGCTGGCGCCGATGCTGCCGCCGGCGGACCTCGTCCCCTTCACGCCGCCCACGGGGCTGCACGCGCAGGCCAGCAACCTCGCGGGCGGCGAGTGCGCGATGTTGATGTTCCAGCCCACGCAGCCGGTGCGCGACGCCGTGCGGCATCACCGCACCCGTGCCGACGATCTGGCCAGCCAGCGCGTCGCGCTGGAGAACATCAGCCCGGCCGTCGATGGCGGCGACTATCCGATCAAGACCATTCCCCACGCGCGCATCGTCGTGCAGGCGGACATCTTCATGGACGGTCACGATCAACTGGCCGCCGAAGTGCGCTGGCGCGCCAAGGACGAGACCCGCTGGCACACCGTGCCCATGACGCGCGGCCTGAACGACCGCTGGGAGGCCGCCTTCCGGCCCCGCCGCATAGGGGCGCATGAATATGTCGTCGCTGCGTGGTTCGACGCGTGGCACACGTTTTCGCACGACATCGAGGTCAAGCATCAGGCTGGCCGCGACCTGAGCCTGGAGATTCACGAGGGGCTGGCGCTGTTGCGCGATGCCCTCGCTCGGGCCGAATCCGGATCGGGCGCCGGCGCCAATGCCGAACCGGTGCGCGAGGCGCTGGCCGCCTTCGCGGACGCCGATCTGGCCCACCCTGTTCCGCCGACGGCCGAGCAGGTCGCCGTGCTGCTTGATCCCGGGTTGGCGCATGCCATGCACGACCTGGACGACCACCCTTTTGAAGCCGTCACCGCCATCGCCTACCCGGTTTGGGTGGATCGCGTCCAGGCCTGCCATTCAAGCTGGTACGAACTGTTCCCGCGGTCGCAGGCCGCCGAACCGGGGCGCCACGGCACCTTCGACGACGTGATCGCCCGGCTGCCCGACGTGCGCGAGATGGGCTTCGACGTGCTGTACATGCCGCCCATCCACCCGATCGGGCAGCGCAACCGCAAGGGCCGCAACAACAGCCTGCGCGCCGAGCCCGGCGACGTGGGCAGCCCCTACGCCATCGGCGCGCAGAGCGGCGGGCACGACGCGATCGAGCCCGCGCTCGGCACGCTGACGGACTTCCTGAACCTGGTGGACGCCGCCGCGCAGCACGGCATGGAGATCGCGCTGGACTTTGCCATCCAATGCTCGCCCGACCACCCGTGGCTGGCCCAGCATCCGGACTGGTTTTCGTGGCGGCCAGACGGCTCGATGCGCTACGCCGAGAATCCGCCCAAGAAGTATGAGGACATCGTCAACGTGTCCTTCTACGGCGGCCAGAACCGCCGCAGCCGCAAGCTGGGCCTGTGGCGCGCGCTGCGCGACGTGGTGCTGTTCTGGGTAAGCCATGGCGTGCGCATCTTTCGCGTCGACAACCCCCACACCAAACCGCTGCCGTTCTGGCAATGGCTGATCTGCGAGGTCCATGCCAAGCACCCGGATGTCATCTTCTTGTCCGAGGCCTTCACGCGGCCGAAGATGATGTACCGCCTGGCAAAGATCGGCTTCACGCAGTCGTACACCTACTTCACGTGGCGCAACGAGCGGGCCGAACTGGAGGCCTATCTGCAGGAGATCTCGTCGCCGCCCGCCGCGGACTTCTTCCGGCCGCATTTCTTCGTGAACACCCCGGACATCAACCCGTTCTTCCTGCAGACGTCGGGCCGCCCCGGATTCCTGATCCGCTCGGCGCTGGCGGCGCTGGGTTCGGGACTGTGGGGCCTCTATAGCGGTTTCGAGCTTTGCGAAGGCGCGCCGCTGCCGGGCAAGGAAGAGTATCTGGACTCCGAGAAGTACGAACTGCGCCAGCGCGACTGGCACGCGCCTGGCAACATCCGCGCCGAGATCACACGGCTGAACCAAATCCGCCGCGCCAACCCCGCGTTGCAGACGCATCGCGGGCTGACCCTGACCACCAGCAGCAACAACCGCGTGCTGGCGTTCTACAAGTCCACGCCGGGCCACGGCAACGTGGTGCTGGCTGTCATCAGCCTGGATCCGTTCCAGGCGCAGCAAACGCGGGTCGAGGCGCCGTTCTGGCTGTTTGGCGAGGCCGATGCCGGCCAGTTGTCCGCCGAAGACCTGCTGACTGAAACCCGCGAGACCTGGCACGAGAAGCACCGCAATCTGACGCTGACCCCCGACCAACCTTATCGCGTGTGGCGGCTTTCGCTGCATGGATGAAGCCCGCGCCCAACGCCATGATGAGTAAATCCCAAACCATTCAGGACGATCCCCTCTGGTACAAGGACGCCGTCATCTACCAGTTGCATGTCAAATCCTTCTTTGACTCGAACGGCGACGGCGTCGGCGACCTGCCAGGCCTGATTTCCAAGCTGGACTACATCGCCAGCCTGGGCGTCAACACCATCTGGCTGCTGCCCTTCTACCCATCGCCCCGCCGCGACGACGGCTACGACATCGCCGACTACCGCGGCGTGCATTCGGACTACGGCACCATTGCCGACGTACGCAAGCTGATCCGGGCCGCACACGCCCGCGGCCTGCGCATCATCACCGAGCTGGTGGTCAACCACACGTCGGACCAGCACCCCTGGTTTCAGCGGGCTCGCGCGGCCAAGCCCGGCTCGGCGGCGCGCAATTTCTATGTGTGGTCCGACAACGACAAAGCCTACGCCGGCACGCGCATCATTTTCTGCGATACCGAAAAGTCGAACTGGACCTGGGACCCGGTGGCCAACGCTTATTTCTGGCACCGCTTCTACTCGCACCAGCCCGACCTGAACTACGACAATCCCCAGGTGCTCAAGGAAGTCCTGTCCGTCATGCGCTATTGGCTGGACATGGGCGTGGATGGCCTGCGGCTGGACGCCGTGCCCTACCTGGTCGAGCGCGAAGGCACCAACAACGAGAACCTGCCCGAAACACACGACGTGCTCAAGCAGATCCGGGCGGTGATCGAGGCCGAGTACCCGGGCCGCCTGCTGCTGGCCGAAGCGAACCAGTGGCCCGAGGACGCGCAGGAGTATTTCGGCGCGGGCGACGAGTGCCACATGTCCTTCCACTTTCCGCTGATGCCGCGGATGTACATGGCGATCGCGCAGGAAGACCGCTTCCCGATCACCGACATCATCCGTCAGACGCCGGACATTCCGCCCACCTGCCAGTGGGCCATCTTCCTGCGCAACCACGACGAGCTGACGCTTGAAATGGTGACGAGCCGCGAACGCGATTACCTGTGGAACGTCTACGCCGCCGAGCCGCGCGCCCGCATCAACCTGGGTATCCGCCGCCGGCTGGCGCCGCTGCTGGAACGGGACCGCCGCCGCGTCGAGCTGATGAACAGCCTGCTGCTGTCGATGCCGGGCACGCCCGTGCTGTATTACGGCGACGAGCTGGGCATGGGCGACAACGTGCACTTGGGCGACCGGGACGGCGTACGCACGCCGATGCAATGGTCGCCGGACCGCAACGGCGGCTTTTCACGCGCCGACCCGGAGCGTCTGCCGCTGCCGGTGCTGATGGGCCCCCTGTACGGCTATGAGGCCGTCAACGTCGAGGCGCAGCAGCGCGACCCGCATTCGCTGCTGAACTGGACGCGGCGCCTGCTGGCCCAGCGCGGGCAAAGCCATGCCTTCGGGCGCGGCACGCTGCGCTTCATCTTTGCCGGCAACCGCAAGATCCTGGCCTATCTGCGGCATTGGGAAGACACCACGATCCTGTGCGTGGCCAACCTGTCGAACGCAGCGCAGCCCGTCGAGCTGCATATGCAGGAGTTCAATGGCCGGGTGCCGGTTGAAATGCTGGGCGGCACGCCCTTCCCCGCGATCGGCGAGCTGCCGTATCTGCTGACGCTGCCGCCCTATGCCTTTTACTGGATGGACCTGAGCCAGGATGCCGCGCCGCCCGGATGGCATGCGACGGCGCCCGAACAGATGCCCGAACTGATCACGCTGGTGCTCAAGGCGCGCGGCGGCGCGGCGTTGACCGACGCCTCGCGCGCCACGCTGGAACGCGAGATCCTGCCGCAGTATCTGGCGCGCCAGCGCTGGTACCCGGGTTCGGAGCCGCCCACGCGCGCGCGGCTGGCCTACGCCACCCCGTTCGCATCGGCGGACGGCGAATACTACTGGGCCGAGATCGAGCCGGAGGACGGCGTAAAGGGCATCCGGGCGCAGGCGCCCTTCGTGCTGGTCTGGGACGAAACCGCGGTGATCCAGTACGCCATTGCGCGCGTGCGCCGCGGCGCAGAGGTCGGCATCCTGGCCGACGCCTTCCTGCAGCCGGGGTTCGTGCGCAGCACGCTCAAGGCCATGCAGGCCGGCGCCGAACTGGACGGCCGCAGCGGCGGCAAGCCGGGCGATAAGCCGGGCGTCATCCGCTTCCTGCCGGAGTCGGGCCTGAAGGAGATGGACTTCGACGGCGACGTGGACATGCATTGGCTGTCGGGCGAACAGTCCAACAGCTCGGTCGTCGTCGGCAACGCGGTGATCCTGAAAATCATCCGCAGTGTGCAGCCCGGCCTGTCTCCGGAATCGGAAATGACGCGCTACCTGACCCGCGCCGGCTACGGCAACATTCCGCCCCTGCTGGGTGAAGTGCAGCGCGTGGACGCCGATGGTGTCGTGCACACGCTGGCGGTGGCGCACGGGTACGTGCCAAATGAGGGCGATGCCTGGAGCTGGACGCTGGACTTCCTGAAGCGCACGCTGGCCAATGCGCTGCTGGTGGGGACGTCGCCGGAGGAATACGAGGAAACGCTGCAGGGCTACGCGGTCATGGCCGCGACCATCGGCGAGCGCCTGGGCCAGATGCACACGGTGCTGGCGGCGCCGACCGATGACGCCGGCTTCCAGTCGCGTCCGGCCAGCGAATCCGACGCCGACGCGAGGGCCGAGCAGGTGCGCGCGCTGCTCGACCGCGCCGAGAAAAACCTGCGGGCCGCACTGGACAAGCTGGAAGAGCCGTCGCGCGCCTGCGCCGAATGGTTCTTCGAGCATCATGCGCGCTTGGCCGATCGGGTGTCCGCCATGGCGAAGGCCGAAGCCGGGTCGCCCTGGCTGCGCATCCACGGCGACTTCCACCTGGGCCAGGTGCTGGTCGCGCAGACCGACGCCTACCTGATCGACTTCGAGGGCGAACCGATCAGCAGCCTGGAGGCGCGGCGCGCGCTGTCGTCCCCCTACAAGGACGTGGCGGGGATGCTGCGCTCGTTTGACTATGCCGCCGCGTCCATCGCCCGCACCGATCTCATCGGCGGCGCGCATCTGGACGCCAACGCGGGCGCGGACGAGGTGCAGGCCCCGACCGTCGCACCCGCCGAACAGCGCGACGCCCTGTTGTCGCGCTTCCGGCAGCAGGCGTGCGACGCCTTCCTGCAGGGTTACCGCGGCGCGCGAGGCGGCGACCTGGCCGGCGGCGCGGACCGGGAGAACACGCTGCTCACCCTGGCGCAGCTTGAAAAGGCCGCGTACGAAGTCAGCTACGAAGCCGCCCACCGTCCAGACTGGATCTCGATTCCGCTGTGCGCCCTGACGGAACTGGCGCGCAGCGTCCTGCTTTCCGCCGCCATCGACGCCGAAGGAAAAACGCCATGAGCGGAGCCCACGCCTCTTTCCCCTCCGCCGATGTGGCGGAGGGTCATATCGATCCGCAGGAACTGACCGCGCTGGCCCATGGGCTTCATGACAATCCGTTCGGCGTACTGGGGCCGCACGACGGATGGCTGCGCGTCTTCGTGCCCGGTGCGTCGGCAGTGGCGGCGCTAGACCCGGACGGCGGCCGGACGTCCCTGACGGAACAGGCGCAGGGCCTGTTCATTGGCCGCGTGCAGTATGCGCAGGCCGGCGACGGGGCCTCGTACCGCCTGGCGATCCAATGGCCGGCGGCCGAGCAGACCACCGCCGATCCCTACGCCTTCGGCGCGCTACTCGACGACAACACGCTGCAACGGCTGGCTCAAGGTGCCTGGCACGAGGCCGGTGAGGCGCTGGGCGCGCACCTGGTCGAGGTCGACGGTGTGAGCGGCCTGCGCTGCGCGGTCTGGGCGCCCAACGCCCGGCGGGTTGCGGTCGCGGGCGACTTCAACGGCTGGGACGCGCGCCGGCACGGCATGCGGCTGCGCCATGCGGCCGGCGTCTGGGAGATCTTCATCCCGGGCGTGCGCCCCGGCGAGCGCTACAAGTTCGCCATCACCGACCGCAACGGCAATCAGTTCATGAAGGCCGATCCGATGGCGCGGCGCAGCGAGATGGCGCCGGCCACGGCCTCGATCGTGGACGATCCCGCGCCCTACACCTGGACCGATGACGACTGGATGCAGGGGCGCGGCGCGCGCCAGTCGCCCGATGCGCCCGTGTCCATCTACGAGGTCCACGCCGGGTCCTGGGCAGGCTGCGATTCGGGAGTCTGCGGCTGGGACCAGATGGCCGACAAGCTGCCCAGCTATGCCCGCGCGATGGGATTCACGCATCTGGAGCTGATGCCGATCATGGAGCATCCGTTCGGCGGCTCGTGGGGCTATCAACCGCTGGGCATGTTCGCGCCCACCGCGCGCTACGGCCCGCCCGAGGCCTTCGCGCGCTTCATCGACCGCTGCCACGCCGCGGGCATCGGCGTCCTCCTGGATTGGGTGCCCGCGCACTTCCCGGACGATGCGCACGGGCTGGCCGCCTTCGACGGCACCTCGCTCTATGAATACGAGGACCCGCGCGAGGGCTACCACCCCGACTGGCACACCATGGTCTACAACCTGGGCCGCAACGAAGTGAAGGCCTTCATGATCGCCAGCGCCATCCACTGGCTGCGGCGCTTTCATATCGACGGGCTGCGCGTGGACGCCGTGGCGTCGATGCTCTACCGCGACTACAGCCGTCAGCCCGGCGAATGGATTCCCAACCGCTATGGCGGCCGCGAGAATCTGGAGGCCGTGCAATTTCTGCAGGAGTTGAACAACACGGTGCGCGCCGAGGTGCCGGACGCGATCATGGTTGCCGAGGAATCGACCGCCTGGCCCGGCGTGACGGCGCCCGTGTCCGAGGGCGGCCTGGGGTTTCACTACAAATGGAACATGGGCTGGATGCACGACACGCTGCGCTATCTGTCGCAGGATCCCATCCATCGCCGCCACCACCACCACGACATCACCTTCGGCATGGTGTACGCCTTCAGCGAGCGCTTCATCCTGCCGCTGTCTCACGACGAAGTGGTGCATGGCAAGGGGTCGCTGCTGGGCAAGATGCCGGGCGACACGCAGACCCGGCTGGCCAATCTGCGCGCGTACTACGGCTTCATGTGGGCGCACCCCGGCAAGAAGCTGCTGTTCATGGGCGGCGAATTGGCCCAGCCCACCGAATGGAACCACGACGCCACGCTGAACTGGAACCTGCTGGACAACGCCGGGCACCTGGGTATTCAGCGCCTGGTGGCCGACCTGAACCGGCTGTACCGCGACACGCCCGCCCTGCACGCGCGGGATGCGGATCCGTCGGGATTCGCGTGGACGATCCTGGACGACCAGGACAACAGCGTCGTCGCCTTCATCCGCACGGACGGTCAGCAGCAGGTGCTGGTGGTGTCGAACTTCACGCCGGTCACCCGGCACGATTACCGCATTGGCGTTCCGCGCGCCGGCCGCTGGGCCGAGCGGCTGAACACCGACGCTTCCCACTACGGCGGGTCCGGCCAGGGCAACCAGGGCGGGGCTCACACCGGCGACATGGCTGCCCATGGGCAGCCGCAGGCCCTGTCGCTCACCCTGCCGCCTCTTTCGACCCTCTTCCTGATGCACGAAGGCTGACTCCATGGATCCGTCCCAACTGACCCGTATCACCGGCGGCCAGCCGACACCGCTGGGCGCCACCAGCGACGGCCTCGGCGTGAACTTTGCCGTGTTCTCGGCGCACGCCACCCGCATCGAGCTGTGCATCTTCGATCCCAAAGGTCGCAAGGAACTGCGGCGCTTCGACCTGCCCGAATGCACGGACGAAATCTGGCATGGCTATCTGCCGGATGCGCAGCCCGGCCTGCTGTATGGCTACCGCGCACACGGCCCTTACGACCCGCAGAACGGGCACCGCTTCAATCCCCACAAGCTGCTGCTGGACCCGTACGCCCGCCAGTTGAGCGGACCGCTGCATTGGAGCCCCGCGCTCTTTGGCTACCGCATGAATCACTCGCGGCTGGACTTGAGTCTTGACCGCCGCGACAGCGCGCCCGCCATGCCCAAGGCCATCGTGGCCGATGAAGTCCCGTTCAACTGGGGCAACAGCAAGGCGCCGTGCACGTCGTGGAACGACACGACGATCTACGAGGTCCACGTGCGCGGCGCCTCGATGCAGCGCGAAGACCTGCGCCAGCCGCTGCGCGGCACCTGCGCCGCCCTGGCCGATCCGCATTTCATCGAGCATCTGCAACGCCTGGGCGTGACGGCCGTGGAACTGCTGCCTGTGTATGCCTTCCTGCAGGACCATTTCCTGACCGAGCGCGGCCTGCGCAATTACTGGGGCTACAGCACCCTGTCGTACTTTGCGCCCGAGCCCGGCTACCTGATGCAGCACCCCAACGAGCTGCGTCTGGCCATCCGCCGCCTGCACGCGGCGGGCATCGAGGTCATTCTTGACGTGGTCTACAACCACACCTGCGAAGGCAACGAGATGGGGCCGACGTTGTCCTGGCGAGGCCTGGACAACGCCAGCTACTACCGCCTCATGCCGGGCGAAGAGCGTTACTACATCAACGACACCGGATGCGGCAACACGGTGAATATGTCGCATCCGCGCGTGCTGCAGATGGTGACCGATTCGCTGCGCTACTGGGCCACCTCGTACGGCGTGGACGGCTTTCGCTTCGACTTGGGCGTGACGCTGGGACGCGAAGGCAACGGCTACGATCCCGGATCGGGGTTCTTTGACGTCATCCTGCAGGACCCGGTCCTGTCCAAGCTCAAGCTCATTTCCGAGCCATGGGACATCGGCCCGGACGGCTACCAGCTTGGCAACCATCCGCCCGGGTTCGCGGAATGGAACGACAAGTTCCGCGACACCACCCGCCGCTTCTGGCGCGGTGACGAAGGCATGCGCGGCGACATGGCGGCCCGGCTGTGCGGGTCGCGCGACATCTTCGACCGCCGCCATCGCCGCCCCTGGTCCACCGTCAATTACGTCGCCTCGCACGACGGCTTCACGCTGGCCGACATCGTCAGCTACGACGGCCGCCACAACGAAGCCAACGGCGAGGACGGCAACGACGGTCATTCCGAGAACTTCAGCCACAACTGGGGCGAGGAAGGACCCACCGACGATCCCCAGATCCTCGAGACGCGCGGCCGCGTGCAACGCGCGCTGCTGGGTTCGGCGATGCTGTCCGACGGCACGCCGATGCTGCTGGCCGGCGACGAATTCGGCAACAGCCAGGACGGCAACAACAACGCCTACTGCCAGGACAACGCCACTTCATGGCTGGACTGGACGCAGGCGCAAAGCGACGCCGGCCGGGCGCTCAGCCGCTATGTCGGCCGACTGACCGCGCTGCGCCGCGCGCATCCCAGCGTGCGCAGCGCCCGCTACGGCGATGCCGGCCAGGAGATCCAGCCGGGGATCCCCGCGATTTCCTGGTTCGACGCCGCCGGTGCGCAACTGGACGGCCCGGCCTGGGAAGCAGAGCAGGATCGCGTGATGGGCTTGCGCCGCGCCGCCCAGCGCCCCGAAGGCGGCGCCGACGTCACGCTGTTGCTGATGAACCCCACACACGAAGCGGTGACCTTTACGCTGCCGGAGCCCGGGCTCGCCTGGTCGCTGGAGCTGGATTCGGACAAGCCCGCCGCGCCCGCGCCGTGGGACGAGCCGTCCGTGACGGTGGCCCCGCATAGCCTGGTCCTGATGGCCCAGCGCGCGGAACCCGGAGACGCGTCATGACGCATTCGTACTCGTTTGGCGCGATTCCGCTTGAAAGCGGCGTCACGCGCTTTCGGCTATGGGCGCCCAGCGCCCCGGCCGACCTTGCGCTGGAGGTCGAGGGCCATCCGCCCATTCCGATGCGCCCCGGCCCGGACGGCTACGCGCAAGCCGACGTCGACTGCCCGCCCGGCACCCGCTACCACTATCGGCTGGACGAGCACACCATCACTCCCGATCCCGCCTCGCGATTGCAGGACGGCGATGTGCATGGCGACAGCGTCGTCGTGCAGCCGGGCGCGTACCGCTGGCGCCACCCGGAATGGACCGGCCGCCCGTGGGAAGAGACGGTCATCTACGAGGTCCACGCGGGTATGGCCGGCGGCTACTCGGGCTTGATCGCCCGGTTGCCGGAACTGGCGGACATGGGCATCACCCTGCTGGAACTCATGCCCATCGCCGATTTTCCGGGCGCACGGAACTGGGGCTATGACGGGGTGCTGCCGTATGCGCCCGATACGGCGTATGGCTCGCCGGACGACCTGAAGCGCCTGATCGACGCGGCGCATGGCCATGGCATGGGCGTGATGCTTGACGTGGTCTACAACCACTTCGGCCCGGACGGCAATTACCTATCCGGTTACGCGGCGCCCTTTTTCCGCACCGACATCGACACCCCGTGGGGCGCGGCCATCGACTTTCGCCAGGATGCCGTCAGCACGTACTTCAAGGAAAACGCGCTGTACTGGCTGACGGAATACCGCTTCGATGGCCTGCGGCTAGACGCCGTCCACGCTATCGCCGGGCACGAGTGGCTGCACGAACTTGCCCGCTTTGTGCGCGACGGGGTCTCTGCCGAGCGTCACGTGCATCTGGTGGTGGAAAACGACGACAACCGCGCCAGCCTGCTGCGCGGCGACTTCGAGGCGCAATGGAATGACGATGCGCACCACGTGCTGCACCATCTGCTGACCGGCGAATCGCGCGGTTATTACGCCGACTACGCCGAAGCGCCCGCGCAGGCGCTGGCGCGCTGCCTGGCCGAAGGCTGGGTGTATCAGGGCCAACCCTCGGCCTACCGAGGCGGCCAGGCGCGCGGCGAGCGCAGCGCGGACCTGCCGCCGACGGCCTTCGTGCTGTTCCTGCAGAACCATGACCAGACCGGCAACCGCGCACGCGGTGAACGGCTGATCGCCCTGGTCGACAATACCCAGCGCTTGCGCGCGGCCGTGGCGCTGCAATTGCTCTCGCCGCAGATCCCCTTGATCTTCATGGGAGAGGAACGCGGATCGCGTGCGCCGTTCCTGTATTTCACGAGCCATACCGATCCCGAACTGGCGCAGGCCGTGCGCGACGGCAGGCAGCGCGAATTCTCGGCCTTCCCCGAATTCGCGGGCGATTCGCCCGCCGCGAAGTTGCCCGACCCGAACGACGAATCCACGTACCACGCCAGTTCTCCCTGGCAGGACGAGCCAGATGCGGCAGAGTGGATGCGCGACTATTCCGCGCTGCTGCAATTGCGCGCGCGGTCGATTGCGCCACGCCTGGCGGGCGCAATAAGCCTGGGCGCCGCGGCGGTGGGAGACCGCAGCGTGTTCGCCCGCTGGGAACTGGCCGATGGCGCCCGGCTGACGGTCTACACGAATCTGGGACCCACGCCTCAAACGGTGCCGGAATCGCTCATGCCCGGTCCCGATGTGTTCGCAACCCTGCTCTTCGAATCGCCTCCGGGCGGGCGCGACCGCCTCGCGCAAGGCGAGCTGTGTCCCGATTGCACCGTCTGGCTGCTGGAGGAAACGGCATGAAGCGCCCCATGGCCGAGCCGGATGGCTTATCTGCGCTGGCCTTGGACGCTGGCATCGCGGAACATTGGACGGACGCGCGCCAGCGCCCGCAGCGCGTGGCCCCCGACACGTTGCGCGCCCTGCTGGCTGCCATGGACCTGCCGGCGGGCACCGCGCGCGATATCGACGACAGCCGGCGGCGCCTGGCGGAACAAGCCGCGGACGTGCTGCCGCCCATGCTGGTGACGCGTTGCAACGCCCGCACCGTATTACCCAAGACCGCGCGCGGGCCGTATCGCGTCCTGTGCGAGTCCGGCCGCATCCTGGACGGGCACATCCAGGCCGGCGCCGACCGCGTGCCCTTCATGATCGCCCCCGCCGAACCCGGCTACCATCGCCTGCTGCTCACAACGGCCGAGGCCACACTCGCGGTTGCCCCGCAGAAGGCCCCAAGCCTGGCCGACCTGACCGGCGCGACCGGCCCGCGCTGCTGGGGCCTGGCCGCGCAGGTCTACAGCCTGCGGCAGGACGCAAGCGCCGCCGTGCCGCGCACGCACGGTTTCGGCGACTTCGGCGCGCTGCGCGAACTGGCGGTGGCCGCCGCGGAGCAAGGCGCGGACATGCTGGCCATCAGCCCGGTCCACGCGATGTACACGGCGCAGCCCGAGCGCTCCAGCCCGTACTCGCCGTCCAACCGCCTCTTCCTGAACGTGCTGTACGCGGCGCCCGCCTCGGTACTCGGCCAGGACGCCATGGTGCGCGCGCTGGCCGGCGTCGAGCCCGCCGAACTCAGCGCGCTGGACGGACTGGAGCTCATCGACTGGCCGGCGGCCGCGGCGATCCGGCTGCGGGTGCTGCGCGCCCTGCATGCGGAATTTGCCAGCAGCGGCGCCGCCAGCCAGCGGGCCCGCTATGCGCAGTTCTGCGAAGACCGTGGCCAGGCGCTGCGCGATCATGCGATCTTCGAGGCCCTGCATGCCGCGCAGCGCGCGCCGGACGGCAAGATCCCGCCGTGGCAGAAATGGCCGGCCGCCCTGCGCGATCCGGCCTCTTCTCAAGTCAAACGCTTTGCGCAGGATCACCCGCTTGAGGTGGACTTTCATCAATTTGCCCAATGGCTCGCGGCGGAAAACCTGGCTGCGGCGCACACGGCGGGCCGCGAGGCCGGCATGCGGCTGGGCCTGCTTGCCGACTTGGCAGTGGGCGCCAGTCCGGACGGCAGCCATGCGTGGAGCCGGCAGGCCGACCTCATGCGCGGCATGTCGGTTGGCGCGCCGCCCGACATCTACAACCCGCTCGGACAGGGCTGGGGCCTCACCGCGTTTTCACCGCGCGCGCTGCACACCAACGGCTACGCCGCATTCATCGAGATGCTGCGCGCGGTGCTGGCCCACACCGGCGGCGTGCGCATCGATCACATCCTGGGCATGGCACGCCTGTGGCTGGTGCCGGAAGGCGCGTCGCCCGCCGACGGCGCCTATCTGCGCTATCCGCTGGACGAGATACTCGCGCTGATCGCGCTGGAGGCCTGGCGCCACCGCGCCTGCGCCATCGGCGAAAACCTGGGCACGGTGCCCGAAGGCTTCGACGACCGGTTGAACGACAACGGCGTGCTCGGCATGAACGTGCTGTGGTTCATGCGCCAGGCGGTGGACGCACCGCCGGTCGCGGATGCGGCAGAAGCAGTCGCCGCGGGCGCGGATGCCTCCGGCGCACGGGCTGCCGCCGGCTTCACGCCGCCGGCCGAATGGCCCGAAAACGCCGCCGCCATGACCACGACCCACGATCTGCCGACCCTGCGCGGCTGGTGGGAAGAGCGCGACATCGACTGGCGCGTCAAACTCCATCTGCTGGGCGACGACGACGACGAGCAAAGCCTGCGCGCCGCCCGCGCGCAGGACCGCCAAGCGCTCTCCCGCGCCCTGGACCCGAAGGCGGAAACGCCGCCCGGCCAGGCCCCGGTTCCCGAGCTGCTGCGCTTTGTGTCCTCCAGTCCCTGCCCGCTGCTGCTGGTGCCGATGGAGGATATTGCGGGCGTGCTGGATCAGCCGAACCTGCCCGGCACCATCGACACCCATCCCAACTGGCGCCAGCGTATGCCATTGAGCATCCGCGCGACATTCGCAGACCCCGCCGCGCAGGCCCGCCTGGATGCCGCGCGCGCCGGAAGGAGACAATCTTGAGCACACCGCAAGCCACCGCCCGCCTGCAGTTGCACGCAGGCTTCACGCTCGACGACGCGTGCGCGCAGGTGGACTATTACGCAGACCTGGGCGTCAGTCACCTGTATTTATCGCCCATCACGCGCGCGCGGGAGGGCTCCACCCATGGCTACGACGTCATCGACCACGCCGTTGTCAGCCCCGAACTGGGCGGCGAGCCCGCCCTGCTCCGCCTGGCCAGCGCCGCGCGGGCGCGTGGCCTTGGCCTCATCGCGGACATCGTGCCCAACCACATGGCGGCGAATCCCGCCAACGCCTGGTGGCACGACGTGCTGGCCTATGGTCCCGCCAGCGCATTCGCGGCCTACTTCGATATCGAATGGAACCCGCCCACGCCGGCGCTGCGCAACAAGGTGCTGCTGCCGGTCCTCGGTGACCCGTACGGCGCATCGCTGGAACACGGCGCCATCACGCCGCAATGGGACACCGGCGCGTCGGCCCCCGAGCTGGACGTGCATGGACAGCGCTTTCCGCTGACCCCGTCGTCCGTGCCGCGCGGCGCGGAGCGTCAGGCGTGGCTGCGCGAATACGACCCCGCGCAACCGGCTGGCCGGCAGCGCCTGCATGAACTGCTGGAACGCCAGCACTACCGTCTGGTGTGGTGGCGCACCGCGCCGGACCAGATCAATTGGCGGCGCTTCTTTGAAATCAGCGAACTCGTCGGCGTGCGCGTCGAGGACGACGGCGTGTTCGATGCCGTGCACGCGCTGGTTCTGCGGCTGTACGCGCAGGGTGTGCTGGACGGCCTGCGCATCGACCACATCGACGGCCTGGCAACGCCGGGCGGGTATTTGCGCCGGTTGTCGGCACGGCTTGCCGATGCCAATGCCAACCGTCCCGCGGCGCTGCGCCAGGACCAGCCCTACCTGGTTGTCGAGAAAATCCTGGCGCATGACGAGGCGCTGGACCCGCGATGGCTGACGGACGGCACCACGGGCTACGACTTCATGGATCAGGTGAGCGCGGTGCTGCACGACCCGCAGGCCGAGGCGCCGCTGCAGGCGTTCTGGCGCACCCTGACCGGCGATGACCGCGACGCCGCCGAGCAGCTGCGCGCGGCACGGGTGCGCATGCTTGCCCGGCATTTCCCGGCGGAACGGCAGGCGTTGGTGCGCTGCCTGGAACAGATCGCCGCCCGCGATTTGCGCACGCGCGACTGGACCGCCACGGCGATCGACCGCGCGCTGAGCGCCCTGCTGGCCGCCTTTCCCGTCTACCGCACCTATGCGGAGGACGAGGGCCGCAATCCGGCCGACGCCCAGCAGCGAGAGGTCGCGGTTCGGGGCGCCGCGACGGCGATGGCGGCGCGCGAAGGCTCGGCCGACGCAACCTTGCTGGCGCAGATTGCGCAATGGCTCAACGGCGAAACGGACCATCCCACCGCCCTGCGCCGCTTCCAGCAACTGACGCCGCCCTTGGCCGCCAAGGCGTTGGAAGACACACTCTTCTACCGTTACGGACCGCTGCTGTCGCGCAACGAGGTGGGCGCGTCGCCAGCGTGCTTCAGCCTATCGGCCGAAGCTTTCCATGCCGCCTGCGCCGCCCGCGCACGCACCCATCCCCGCGCCATGCTCGCCACCGCCACGCACGACCACAAGCGCGGCGAAGACACACGGATGCGGCTGGCTGTCCTGACGGAAATGCCCGAGCGTTGGCAGGAGGCCGCGCGCGGCTGGATCGACGCATTGCCCGGCGGCATGACGCGGGCAGACCGCTACATGCTGATCCAGACGCTGATCGGCGCATGGCCCTGCGAGTGGCGCGCGGATCCCCCCGACTGGTCGCCCGACGCCCTGCAAGCGTGGCTGGACCGGATCGGCCAGTGGCAGGAAAAGGCGCTGCGCGAGGCCAAGCTGCACACCAGCTGGACCGACCAGGATCCCACCTACGAAGCCGCCGCAAAGGAATGCCTGGCGTGGCTGGGCGGAGACCCCGAAGGCCGCCGCGTGCTGGCCGGCATTGCCGCCTTTGCCCTGGAGATCGCGCCCGCGGGCATGGTCAACAGCTTCACGCAGACGCTGCTGCGCAACACCTTGCCCGGCGTGCCGGATCTGTACCAGGGAACCGATTTGTGGGATTTCAGCCTGGTCGATCCGGACAATCGCAGGCCGGTCGACTACGCGTTGCGTGCGAAGCTGCTCGCTGACGGATCACGCGACGTGGCGATCGACCTGTCCGAGTCGGCCTGGCGCACCGGCGCGGTCAAGCAGGCGCTGATCCACCGGCTGCTTCTGGCCCGCCAGCGCACCCCTGCGCCCTTTACGAGTGGGGAATTCCACTCGGTCGCGGCCGAGGGCGCTCAAGCCGGCCACGTGCTGGCGTATGTGCGCCAACACGAGGGTCAGACGGCCCTCATCGTCGCGGCGCGGACGTGTGCCCTGCATTTGACCGGGTATGCGCGTGGCGACGCAGCCGGCGCGCGCGCGTTCTGGGCCGGGACGACGCTGCGATTGCCGGCAGGCAGTCCTGGCCTGTCGCTGCATGACGCCTTGACCGGCCGCCGCGTGCGCACGGACGCCCACGGCCTGCTGCCCATCACCGAGTTGCTGCGCGACGGACCCGCAGTGCTGTGCCTGTCGGCATAAACGGGGGTGGCAGACGCAATTTGGCCCCGGATGCGCCACGGAGAGCGGACGCGGCCGGGGCCGTCAGGCACTACGCAACGAACCGCGCGCTGGTCACGCGGCCGGCGTAGTCAGCGCATTTAGCGCTGATTCCTGTTTTGCTGATCTGAAGTCTGACCTTGCTGATTACGGTCTTTCTCCATCTGCTCGCCAGCTTGGCCGGGCTGCTGACCCGGCTGGTTACGGTCCCGAGGATTCTCCTGGGATTGTTGCTTTTGCGGTTGCTTCTGCTGGTCGGGTTGGTTTTGGTTGGCCATTACACGTCTCCTAGTAGGCGGAGATATTCCGCATAGACCTTAGAGCAACCCGCGTGCCCAACGCCGCCCGCAACGGGAAGCGCCAGACATGATTCTTGAGGGACGGAAGCGGAAGGGGCAAAATGCCGCGCCGATCGGTAAAAACTACCGTTGCACAGGGGCTAGAGCAATGCCGTGTGCACGGCGGGCCGTCCGGTTTCAGCATCCTGGCCGGGGCCATCGAACGCGTCCAGCCACGACGACGCGTAGGCGGCAGGCGCTGCCAGCGGCTCTCCGCCGTCGCGCTGAGTGCGCAGCCGCAGGATCAGTTCGTCCAGCGGCATGGGCCGACCCAACGAAAACCCCTGTCCGTAGCGGCAGCCCGCCGCGCGCAGGGCGGGAATGTCGGCAACGTTCTCCACGCCTTCGGCGACCACGCGCCAACCCAGGCGGGTAGCCAGCTCCGCGGCGGTACGCAGGACTTCGAAGGCCACGGCGCTGCGGCGCATGCGCGTGACGAAATATTGGTCGATCTTCACTTCGGATAGCGGCAGCGCCGACAGCAGCTTCAGCGACGCGTGGCCGGTGCCGAAGTCGTCGAGGCTGACTTCGCAGCCCGCCTCTTCCAGGCGCAGCAAAGATGCGCGCAGCACGTCCAGGTCGTGTATGGGCTGGTCTTCCGTCAGTTCCACACGCACCAGCGACGGCGGCAGTTCCGCGGCCCGCACGCGGTCCAGCAGGAAGTCGACACAGCGTATTTCCGACAGCGTGGTGGCCGGCGCGTTGATCGCCAGCGGCACGGCGACGCCAACACGGCGCAGCGTCTGAAGCGCGTCGATGACCCGCACGCACACGCGTTCAAACAGCATGCAGTCCAGCCCGAGCCGGTTTACCGCAGGGATGAAATCGTTAGGCATCACGGTGCCAAGCTGCGGGTGCTGCCAGCGCACCAGCGCTTCGGCGGAAACGATGCGACCGGTCAGCAGGTCGACTTGCGGTTGCAGGAGCACTCGCAGCCCGTCCCTGCCGGTGATCATTGCCGTGATTTCCGCGTCGCTGACCACGGGATTTTGGCAAGACTCAGTATTTGACATGGCTTGCTCCGGTAGTGTCCCGACGGCTTGCCTGCGCTGTCCGGGCGCAGATCGGGACACGATATTGACGCATTCTGCGCCCTCCGAGCCATAAAGTCACACACATGTAACCATCAGTGTTAAGGTGCGCAAATTCATGTTTGGCGCGGCTTTGCGGGCGGCTCGTTCGCCCGTTGCGGGTTTGTTGCCTGGCCTTCCCGCATTCTCCCGCCACTGTCTTGTCGACATGGTAGGGTTGCCGTCTTTCGGCCCTGACCCGCCCTCTTTCCGCTGCACTTCATCCGCGTGACTAGTTTGCTTACCCGTTGGCGCGCCTCCCTGCGCAATGTCCTGTGGCTCGATGCCCTGCAAGCCGCCGCCATCAGCGCGGCTCCCGTCATCCTCGCCGTGCTGGTCCACGAGCCGCGCCTGGGCTGGACCGCCATCGCGGCGTTCTGGGCCTGCTTCGGCGACCCCGGCGGCCCCTTGCGCAAGCGCGCCGGGTCGATGCTGGCGTTGGGACTGATCGGCGCGCTGTTCTGCCTGCTGGCCAGCGCCAGCGCGTCGCATCTGTGGTTGCTGCTGCCGCTGACCTTTGTCTGCTGCACCTTCGGCGGGCTATTGCGGGTGCTGGGCCCCGCTGCCGCCATTGTGGGCACGCTGCTGTCGGCCGGCTTTGTCGTGGCCGCCGAGCTGCCGGCGCCGACGCTTCAGGAAAGCCTCTGGTACACCCTGTTCTTCCTGGCTGGCGCGGTATGGGCGATCCTGATGACGGCGCTTGTCTGGCGCCGCCGGCCCTGGAAGGACGCGACCCATGCGGTCGCCCACTGCTACCGGGGCCTCGCCGACTTTTCCGATGCGCTGGCCCGCATGTACTCCGGCCTGGCGCCCGCGGCGGAGCCACAAGCCTGGAGCGCCGTCGTCCGGCCGCAGCGCAGCGCCCAGCGCGCCGCCCTGGAAGCCGCCCGCGTCCGGATCCGCGAGGTGCTCGACGCCCGCCCGTCGCGCCGGGCCCGCGCCCATCAACTGCTGTATCTGCTGGACAGCGCCGAGGACAGCTTCATCGCACTGGTCGCCGCCGCCGACCTGCTGGAATCCAACGCCCCGCGCTGGCTGGGCCGCAGCGCCGGGGCGCACCTGTCGCACGCGCTGCATCGCTACGCCAGCGTCTGCAACGCCATCGCCAGCACCTCCGACGTCAGCGACGCCAAGCAGGCCGAGTGCCTGCGCGAGCGCCTGGCCCACTACAACGCCGGACTGCGCGACCTGCGCGGCGGCGCCATGGCTTACGCGCCGGACCTTGCCACCGTGGTGCCGGTGCTGGACCGCCTGCTGCACACCGCGCAGGCGGTCACGCAATCCCTGTTCGACCTCGCCGCCACCCCGGCCGCGCCCGCGCACCGCGCAAGCGATGCGAGCGGCGCCCGGCAGGCCTGGCGCACGCTGCGCCAGAACCTGCGGTTCGAATCCGACGCCTTCCGTCACGCGCTGCGGGTTGGCGTGGGCGCCACCATTGCGGTGGCGCTATCCAAGACGTTCGCCGTCAACCACGGCTACTGGATGTCGCTAACGCTGGTTTTCATTCTGCAGCCCTACTTTGCGACGACCTGGCAGCGCACGGTCGAGCGCGTGGTCGGCAGTGTGGCCGGCGCCATCGGCGCCTCGTTGCTGGGACTTTTGCTCACCACACCCCTATCCGTGGCGCTGGCGGTCCTGCCCATCGCGCTGGGCACGTTCGCCGCGCGCACCGTCCATTACGCGCTTTTCACCTTCTTTTTGACGTCGCAGTTCGTGCTGGTCAGCCACATCCAGCAGCCCGAGATCTACGAGCCCACGCTCGCCGCGCTGCGCGCGTTCAACAGCGTCCTGGGCGGCATTCTGGCACTGCTCGTGGGATTTCTGGTCTGGCCGGAAAAAGAGCCGCGGCAGCTTGCCGGCGCCTTGACGCGCGCGCTGCAGCGGCATGCGGACTACGCGCTGGCCCTGGCACAGGACAAGAGCGGCGCCGCCGCCTCCCGCGACATCGTGGGACTGCGCCGGCTTGCCTGCCTGTCGGCCGACAACGCCGAGGCGTCCCTGCAGCGGCTCCAGCAGAATCCGGTGCATCGCGACCGGAACGTGGACACCGCCGTGAACCTGCTCAACGCCATGCGCCGCATCACGGCCGCGGGCACCGTGCTGGAAATCCAGCCAGCCCTGCCGCCCGAGTCCCCTGCGGCGGCAGCCCTGCGGGACTATGGCGCCGTGCTGGCGCATGTGCTGCATCCGGAAGGCCCGGCCCCCGTGCGCGAGGCACGCGGCCTGGGCGTGCCCGCGGTCATCGCCGCCGCCGAGCCGGCGCTCGCCGCGCCGCTGGACCGCATCGCGCAGCAGGCACGGCAGATCCGCCAATTGCGCGACCGCGTGCAACGCGACCCGGCGCCGCAATAGCGGCTTGCATTGAGCCGGCGGGGTGAAACTCCAACCGGCTTGACGCGCATCAATGGGGAGCCCAGGTTAAACGGCAACCATACGGACATGGCTTGTTTAACCAAGGAGGCCCTCCATGTACCGCCGCATTTCCGTCCACCTGGACCACGGGTTTGACTGCAAGCGCCGCACCGCGCTCGCGCTGGAATTGGCCAAGCGCCACAAGGCCGAACTGGTGGGGGTCTACGCCAGCTCCGCGCCGCCGCAGTATTACTACGGCGAATCCGTCATGATGTCGCGCTCGCTCAACATCATCAAAAACCTGCAGGCGCAGAACCGGGGCGAGGTACAAAACGCCTTTCTGGAAGCCGCCGCCACTGCAGACGTACCGGCCGTCGTCCGCGCCGGCGAATCCTCGCCCAGCGCCACCGTCGCTCTGCACGGCCGTGCCAGCGACCTCATCATCGTCAGCCAGCAGAACCGCGACGACGTCGAGGCCGCGCACGAAAACGAATTCGTCGAGCAAACCCTGCTGACCGCGGGCCGTCCCGTCATGGTCGTGCCGTCCAGCGGCGAATTCCCGGTCATCGGCGATCGCGTCCTACTCTGCTGGGACGGCAGCCGCGAAGCCGCCCGCGCGCTGGCCGACGCCACCCCGCTGCTACAGGGCGCCTCGCACGTGGTCGTGCTGACCATGGACGAAGGCGCGGCCACCCGCAACATCGAATCCATCCCCTTCGAAGACCTGGCCACCTATTGCGTGGCGCACGGCATTCCCGCGCCGGACCACGTGCGCCGCGACATCAAGGGCGTCGGCGTCGGCAGCACCATCCTGAATGCCGCCGCGGATTACAGCGCGGACCTGATCGTCATGGGTGCGTACGGGCACAGCAAGTTCCGGGAATGGGCCATGGGCGGCGCCACAGCGTCCATTCTGAAGAGCATGACCGTGCCGATCATGTTCTCGCACTGACGGGGTGGCCGCACCGTAGCCGCAAAGACGCCGACGCCGCGTCCCCCCAAGGACGCGGCGTCGGCGCATTCAACATCGGCACATCCGCCGACGTTACGTTCACGTCGGCAAACGGCCGCGCGGCTTCACGCCGGCACGAGGCTCGCGTCCCGCACCGGCGTCAGGACGGGTTTGCCGCCAAAGTGCGCCGTGGCGTTTTCCAGAAACAGAGCAACGGTCGCCGCTACCGCTTCGGGCGAGCGTCCCGCGCTATGCGGCGTCAGGACCACGTTGTCCAGCCGCTTCAACGCATCGGGAATGGTCGGTTCACCGTCCACCACATCCAATCCCGCGCCGGCGATGCGCTTCCCGGCCAGCGCGGCAATCAACGCGTCCGTGTCGACCACGCTGCCGCGCGCGATATTGATGAGATACCCGTCCGGACCCAGCGCCTCCAGCACGCCGGCGTCCACCAGATGATGCGTGCCCGCGCCGCCGGGCGTGGCCACCACCAGGAAATCGGACTCAGCCGCCAGCGCGCGCGGATTGTCGAAGTACGTATAGCCGCATTCCGGGCGGGCGCGGCGGTTGTAGTACCCCACGCTCATCCCAAACCCATTGGCGCCCCGGCGGGCGATTTCCAGGCCGATCGTGCCCAACCCAAGAATGCCCAGACGCTTGCCGCTGACTTGCGGACCCATGAAGCCGCTCCAGTGCCCCTGCCGGACCCAGGCGTCGGCCTGCGGCAGCCGGCGCGCGGCGCCCAGCAGCAGCGCCATCGCGTGGTCGGCCACGGACACGGCATTGGCGCCCGGACCATTCGTGACCTGGATGCCGCGCGTGTGCGCTGCGGCAAGGTCGATATTTTCATAGCCGACGCCCAGCGAGCACACGATGCTCAATTGCGGTAGCGCGGCCATCTCGTCGGCGCGCAAGCCAGTGGCGCCACGGGTCAGAACGGCGCGGATATCGGCGCCATGGTCCTGGATGGCCTGGGCGCGAGTCTGGTCGGTGGTGGCGAGGATCGGGCGAAAGCCCTTGGATTCAATGACGGGAAGATAGTCCCGAACGCTGTCGATCAGGATCAGTAAGGGGATGCTCATGTCGGGGCTGCGGGTATAGGTTGCTGCTGAAACCCGCAAATCTTACGCCCGACGCGGCGTACGCGCCAGGACGGGCGCCCCTTGGCGTCCATCCTGACGGGGCCAGCCGAACGCTAGTAGGCATCCGGCGGCTTCAGCGTGTCATGGCGCTATATGCGTCCCATCAGCAGCAACACAATGAGCACCACTACGACGATGCCCAAGAGGCCGCTGGGGTAGTAGCCCCAGCCACGGCTATGCGGCCACGCGGGCACGGCGCCGATAAGCAGCAGGATCAGGATGATCAGCAGGATGGTCGACATAATGACTCCTTGGTTTTTGTTGATTCGAGTTGTTCAGGCGCGTAGCGTCAGGCGTCTTTCGGCGGCACGATTTCCTTGACGGGCGGGGATAGCGGGGGAAGATCCACGTCCGGCTCATCGGTATCCGGATCCACGGGCAGATCGCCCGGCGGCGAGCCGGGCGGAATCGGGTCCGGCTTCGGCGGCACATGTAATTGCAGGACGGTTTGCATTGCACTCTCCTGTGAAGATTCTCTCGCTGGCGGCGCTTCAGGCCCGGCGTGGGTACCGGCGGCACGATCACCAACCCGGTCTTCAGCAAGCGCCGTGCCCAAACCCGCCGGCCGCCCTGCGAGGCCCGGCCGGGAACGCGGCGTGCTGGATGCGGGCGCTACCGCGCGCACCCGGAGATTGAATGAGCACCCGCACGCAAAAGGACCCGGATCCGCTGCCCGTCGAAGAGGCGGCGCTGACCTATGTGGATGACACGCAACCCGGGTACACCCGCGTGCGGGTCAACGCCCATACGTTTCATTACCTGGATCAGAACGGCGCTCGTGTCACCGACGAATCCGAAATCCAGCGCATCAACGCCCTGGCCATTCCTCCGGCCTACGAGAACGTATGGATCTGCCCGCTGAAAGATGGGCATTTGCAGGCCACGGGGCGCGACGCGCGGGGCCGCAAGCAGTATCGGTACCACCCGGACTGGACGGCGGTGCGCGATGCCACCAAATACAAGAACCTGCTGTCCTTCGGTCACGCCCTGCCCGGCATCCGGCGCCAGGTCGAACGCGACATGAAAATCCCCGGCCTCACGCAGGACAAGGTGATCTCCGTACTGGTGCGCCTGCTGGAGATCACGCTGATCCGCATCGGCGGACGCGAATACGCACGAGCCAACAAATCGTATGGCCTCACGACGCTGACGCGCCGGCACACGACCGTGGCCGGCAGCCGCTTCCGGTTCCGTTTTCAGGGCAAGAGCGGCGTGGCGCACGACGTGACGGTCACGGACCGGCGGGTCGCGCGCATCATCAAGCAGTGCCTGGACATTCCCGGCCAACAACTATTTCAGTATCTGGATAGCGACGGGGCCAAGCATCCGGTCGATTCGGGCGCGGTCAACGCCTATCTGCGCAACGCGGGCGGCGGCGAATACACGGCGAAACACTACCGCACCTGGGCTGGCTCCGTGATGGCCTATGCCGCGCTGCAGGTGCGCCAGGCCGACGACGAGCGGCGCGCCAAGCAGGAGGCCGTGGACGTGATCAAAGAGGTCTCGAAACGCCTGGCCAACACGCCGGCCGTCTGCCGCGCGTGCTATGTGCACCCCGCAATCATGGAGGCTTACCTGACCGGCACGTTACCTGCCCGCAAAGCCGCCCCGGCGGGTCCACGCGGGCTCAGCGCCGACGAGCGGCGCCTGCTCGCGTTCCTTCACGACCAGCAGGCGGCCGATGACTGATCAGAAAATCGACGAGCGCGCGTTCTTGGCGCGGGGTTGCGGCGCGGAGCCGTCAGCCCAGTTCGACTCGGTCTTGTTGTCGACCACTTCGCGTTTGTCGCGCGCCGCCTCATCGGGCGTGTCGGCGTCGGGTTTATCCGGTAGATTCGGCACGTCGACGGGACCACTCGGCGGCAGTATCTTAGCGTTGTCCTGCGCGGATTTGTCGGCGCGCGCCGACGGGGTGGATTTGGGTGCGGACGAAGGTTTCATGGTGATCTCCTGCCTTTGCGAACCTTCATCCTACGGTCCCTCGCCCGCGGGAAAAACTGTCAAGACCTTCAAATTGCAAGCGGATGTGCCGCCGGGCGCCCTGCACTTGTGTGGCGGCGCGGCCTCGGCCGCTCACAAGGAGATGCAATGCGAGACCCAAACTTCGAACAATGTGTGCAAGCCTGCTATGAATGCGCAGTGGCGTGCGACCAGTGCGCCGCCAGTTGCCTGCGGCAGAACCCGGCGCAGCTCAGGTCCTGCATCGCCCTGTGCACCGACTGCGCGGCGGTTTGCCGGCTATGCGCGGCCATGCTGGCCCGCGAAGGCGAATTCGCGCAGGCGCTGTGCACCCTGTGCGCGCTGGTCTGCGACGCTTGCGCCAGGCAGTGCTCCACGCACGAATCCGAAAAATGCCAGATCTGCGCGGGCGCCTGCATCGCCTGCACGCTGGCATGCCGAGACATGGTCGAGGCGTAAGCCTCGCCCCGCCACGCGGCCGCCCGGGCCGGCCGCGACGGCGCATTTTCCGCCCGACAGTCAGGAGCTTTCGATGGCCACGACGAATACCCCTATGCCTTCCGACTTTCCCGAGAACGGCCCCGACGATCGTGGCGCCTACCGGCGCTCGCGGCATCCGGAAAGCTGGATCGACGAGCTGGAAGCCACGCTCAGCGACAGCTCGGCAACGGACCTTGAGGCCTTGAAGGCGCGCTTGAGCGACCAGCTTCAAGCCACGCGTCAAAGCCTGCGCGATGCGTCCGACAACGCGCATGACCTCATGCGCGAAACCCTGGATTGCACCGAGGAATACATCCACGCGCGCCCCTGGCAGGCGGTCGGGCTTGCGGCGGGCGCGGCGTTTCTGCTCGGCATCATTGTCGGGCGCCAGTAGACGGCTCGACGCGGCCGCCGGGCACGGCGTTTGCTTGACTCCCGGGCGCAAGGCGCATCCCGCGCCGCCCAATGGGAGAAAACATGAGCACACCCAAAAGCGCCCAGACCGGCGACCGCCCGCATCCCACGCCGCCCATGCCGGGCCAGCATCTGGACGAACAGCCAGGCGTTGAAGCCGACATGCTGCTCAAACCGCAGTACCAGGCGCCCGGCTACAAAGGCAGCGGCAAACTGCAGGACAAGGTTGCCATCATCACCGGTGGCGACTCCGGCATCGGCCGCGCCGTCGCGGTTCTGTTTGCCCGCGAGGGCGCCGACGTCGCGGTGCTGTACCTGGACGAACACGAAGATGCCAAGGAGACCAGCCGCGCGGTGCAAGCCGAGGGCCGCCAATGCCTGCTGATTCCGGGCGATGTGCAGGACGCGGCCTTTTGCAACGAAGCGGTGGCGCAGGTCGCCAAGCACTTCGGCAAACTCGACATCCTGGTCAACAACGCCGCCTACCAGCTGCACACCGAAACGCTGCCGGAAATCAGCGACGAGAAATGGGACAAGACGCTGCGCACCAACATCACCGGCTATTTCTACATGGCGCGCGCGGCGCTTGAACACCTGAAGGCGGGCGACGCCATCATCAACACGGGCTCGGTCACAGGCCTGAACGGCAGCGCCAAGCTGCTTGACTATTCGTCCACCAAGGGGGCGATCCATGCCTTCACCCGATCGCTGGCCGCCAATCTTGCCGAGCAAGGCATCCGCGTGAACGCGGTGGCGCCTGGACCCGTGTGGACGCCGCTGAATCCGGCCGACCGAAGCGCCGAAGAGATCAAGTCGTTTGGCGAAAAAACGGACTTCAAACGCCCAGCGCAGCCCGAGGAAATCTCGCCGGCTTATGTCTTTCTGGCTTCGCCTGAATGCTCGAGCTACATCACCGGCATCGTGCTGCCCATCACCGGCAGCGCGGGCGACTGAGCGCGGGCGCGCCGCGCACTGCCCCTCCGCGCCCCGCTACGCACGTCACTTTTCCGGCACCACCGACGCCGGCGCGGATCGGGATGCCGGGGACACCGGCGGCGCCTCGCCCTTGGGAGCGGGATGGATCCGGTCTCCATTGACAGCGGGTTCGCGCTGAAGCGCCCGGCTCATTGCATAGTGGTCGCTCAGCATCGGCAAGGTGCGTACCGCAAAGTCTCGCACCTGCGCATCCTCCGACTCCTTCGCGGCCGTCTCGAACAGGCGGTTGGCGGTGGCGTGGGCATCCACGGCCGCCTTCTGGATGTAGAGCTGGTCAAACGCCGCGCCGGTCTTGCCACGCAGTTCGTGCAGCGTGGCGCGCTCAGGCTCGGCCGGTTGATCCGGCAACGCCACATTCTTCGCGGCGGCCAGCGCCTTCAGTTCCTTGTTCACGGCAGTGTGCTGTTCCAGCATCTTGGACGCGAAGGCGCGCACCTGCGCGTCCTGCGCGCGCTTGCCGGCCAGCTCGGCCGCCTGCACCTCGAACATGCCGGCGCCCGACGCCGCCTGCAGGAATCGCGCGTCTGACGCGTCAAGTTCGGCGGCTTGGCTCAGCGGGCCGGCACCCGCCAGGACGAGCGCCGCAGCGACGGCCGCCATCGAGGAAATTGAAAATGGCTTCATTGTTATGTCTCCGTGCTGAGGGCCTATTGGCATTCAATTGGCGGTCGTGGGCGCTTCAACGCGGCGCGGCGGATCCAGCGGATCAAAGTCCTGCCACTTGCCGTCTTGCCAACGGCCATTCGCCCGCTCGATATCCGTGCCGCCCGCCTCGCGCAGAAGCTGGCGCGCCTGCTGTTCGCGGCCGATGTCCACATGCAGCGCCAGCATCACACCAGCCTGGCGTACCGGCGGGTGGGATTTCTCGGGCTCGCCGGGCGCCGTGCGCACGCGCTTCTTGCGGCCGATCACCCACATGGCGCCCGCCAGCGCCCCGATATAGGCGCCCACGCCGGCCGCCGCAATGGTGATGAAGATCGACGCGGCAAATTGCGCGGCGATCACCCCCGCGACCAAGGCAAACACCAGACCCAATAGCGACGCGCCGGCGACCGCACCGAAATGCCCGCCTTTGGCGTCCGGGTCCGCGACGCGGTCGCCGCCAAGCGGAAAGCGCCCGTGCTCGCCGGCGATGCTGACGTAGAACGTGTGGATGTCGTCCTCGGTATAGCCCTCGGCAAACAGCTTCTGGGCGGCCAGCGTGGCTTCGTCGAAGGTCTGGAACCGTGCAGCGACAATCAAGGACATGACAATCTCCCGGTAGAAAATTCACCCATCAGGAGCAACTTCCATACCTGCCCTGCTCCTACCCCGTCCGACTCGCCCCGTTGATCCGCGCCTTCGGCATGGCGCTTGCTGCCAATCCGCGACCACATGCGGCGTCCTCGCGCCGTTCCGTATCCGCACCCCGTCCTATCCGGAGATTGCCATGCCCCGTATTCCCGACACTGATCTGAACCCCGACGACAGCGGCCGACCCGATCTGGGTCCCAGTGACTCCTCGGATTCCGCCAGCGACCTGCCGTTCGACCGCCGGCACACCGACAGCGATTCCCAGGCCACCGGCGAACGCGAAAGCGTGGAACCGGACTTCGAGGACGACGACGGCGCGGACGTCGCGACCGATCGCATCACGGACGCGGACGAGGCCGGCATCTCGCGCGATGCGCCCGACCCGGTCCGCAACGGCGGCTAGCCCCTACGTATCGGCGTCGCGGATCCCTGAACGACCCGCGCCGCCCCAATGAGGAAAGACGATGGAAATTTCCCGTAGCGAGGAGCTGTTTGCCGGTCCTGGTCCCGATGAGCCGGAGCCCTTGTCAGACGTGTTGCCACAGCCGGTATCCCTGGCAGTGTCGGACGATGGCCGCGACAGCCCCACGTGCAGCCTGTCCGCGCTGGACTGGACGGCGCTGATCGCCGTGGTGGCGGGCGGTTTGAACAGCGGCTTGATCGCCGCCGTCAATCTGGATGTGATCGCAAAAATCCTGCCGCATGCTGCGGCGGCGCGCGTCGTCTACGGCCTGATCGGCATCGCCGCGTTGTACTGCGTCGTGCTGCTGTTTCGCTTGGCCGATGACCTGAACGAAGCGCCCCGCTGAACGCATTCAACGAAGGCGCCCGCCCGATATGCCCCGCCCGGTGCCCCGCTGGTACCGTTTATGCGGCGCGAAACCGCGCCGCCGGGACTGCCGGCGCTGGGACAACGGCGTCACTTCCCTCCGGGACGCTTGCCCGGATACTGGCCGCCCTCTTCATACTCGGCCCCTTTGGTGTTCGGCGCCTTGTCCGATTCGCGCTTGAAGGGCTCTTCCTTATCGGTCGGCTTGTCAGCCCCGAATTGCCCGCTCTGGTTCGACGCTTCCGTGTCGTCCTTCGGGGTGTTGGCCTTGGACTTTCCGGGCTGTTGTTCGTGTGGGGTCGTCATGAATGCTCTCCTTGAAACGCGCCCAGCCGAGAATGGCGGCCGGGCCGCCGTACCCCGCGCAAGCGCCGTGCCTGAAGGCGCTGGGCACGGCGCTTGCTCTGACCCCTGTCGGGTCCGCCAACTATCGGACCACTTTCCAAAGGAGTCAGTCATGAAGCTGTCCAAAACGATTTGCCCCGCTTTTGCCCTCTGCTTTTCGGTCCTCGCGTTCCAGGCCTCCGCGCAGACTGGCACCGCTGGCGTTCGCACGAACGATCAGATCGACAACCAATACAAGATGGACAGGAAGCAATGCGACGGCATGAAGGGCAACCAGAAGGACGTCTGCCAGCAACAGGCCGAAGCCACCCGCGACAAGGCCAAGGCAGACACCAAGGCCGCGAAGGAAAAGGCCGAGGCCTCGCATGACGCGGCAAAGACGCGCAACGATGCCGACTATAAAGTCGGCAAGGAAAAGTGCGATGCCATGTCCGGTAATGCCAAGGACGCCTGCATGGCCGACCTGAAGACCCGCTACAACAAATAAGCGGTCTTAAGCGGATTCCCGGGACGGCCCGCCCGTCCGGGGATTCTCGCCAGGCAGCGCATAGCCCGCTGCCGCGTATTCCTCCAGACGGTTGTAGAGCGTCTTGGGACTGATGCCCAGCACGGCAGCCGCCTGCTTCTTGACGCCGTTGCACCGTTCAAGCGTCGCCAGGATAAGACGCCGGTCGGCCTCGGCCAGCGTCTCGCCGACGGGCACGCTGACCTGGCCGCCAGCCGACTCGCCACCGGGCGAGACATGTGGCACCAGCATGTCCAGATCCAGCACGTCGCCATCCGCCATGATGAACGCGCGACGAACAAAATTCTTCAACTCGCGCACGTTGCCCGGCCATTCGTATTGCTCGAGCGCCGCGGCCGCCTCAGGCGAAAACGCCTTGGTCTTGCCGGACTCTTCGTTGAGCGTCTGCAGGAAGCGCTGAGCCAGAAACTGGATGTCGCTGCCGCGATCGCGCAGCGCCGGCAGCTCGATGGGGAATACGCTCAAGCGGTAATACAAGTCTTCGCGCAGCTTGCCTTCCTGCACGGCCTGTTCCGGATTTCGGTTCGTGGCGGCCACCACGCGAATGTCGCAAGCGATCTCGCGATTGGTGCCCACGCGCATGAACTGCCCGGTTTCCAGCACGCGCAGCAGCTTGACCTGCAAGTCGAGCGGCATCTCCGTGACTTCGTCCAGGAACAGCGTGCCGCCGTCCGCGCGTTCGAAGTAACCCTTGTGCTGGCGATCGGCGCCGGTAAAGCTGCCGCGCTCGTGGCCGAACATTTCGCTTTCGATCAGGTTGGGCGAAATTGCGCCGCAGTTGACCGCGATGAACGGCCGCTGACGGCGCGGACTGAGTTCGTGGATGGCATGGGCGGCCAGTTCCTTGCCGGTGCCGCTTTCGCCAATCAGCAAGGTGGTGACCGTGGTGGGCGCCACGCGCCCGATCTGGCGGTATAGCGTCTGCATCCGTTCAGACTTGCCAAACAGCTTGCCAAAACGGCCCGGTTCCTCGAATGGGGTGCCGGGCATCTCGCCGCCCGAATTGATCATGATGCGCTTGAGGATTTCCTCCAGGCGCTCCATGCAGATCGGCTTGACCAGATAGTCGGTCGCACCCAGGCGCAAGGCCTGGACGGCGTTGTCGACAGTACCGTGGCCGGTCATCACCACCACTTCGGCGCTGCTCGCGGCAACGTTCTTGAAGATGTCCATGCCGCTGCCACCCGGCAGCCGGACGTCCGTCAGCACCAGGTCCGGCGCTTGCCGTTCGAGCTGGATCAAGGCGTCCTTGACGCTGGCCGCCAGGGCCACCGAAAACCCGCTATCGCGGCCGATTTCGGCCAGTGTTTCCCGTATCGCATCGTCGTCATCGACGATCAGCAGGTGAGGCATGCTATCTCCGTATCCCTTCTATAACTGTGAGAATAGTCACTATGGGGTCGGCCGGCGCAAATATTCGCCCGTTTCGACCAACGTTTTCCAATACTTGCAACTCGTCGCAATCAGACGGCAGCCGGCCCTCTACGATGGAGCTGCAGGCCCGCTTCCGGGACTAGGGATCAAGTATGGCTAGTCGAAATACCGCTACGCGCGCTACCGCGCCTTCCCCCACTTCCGTTTTCGCAGACACCAGCGGCATGTCGCCGCAAATGCGCAAGCTGGGGAGTCAGATCTCCCTTGCCGCAGCCACCGATGCAAGCGTGTTCATTATCGGTGAAAGTGGCGCGGGTAAGGAAATTGTCGCGCGCGCCATCCACGATGCGAGCGATCGCCGCGACCAGCCCTTCGTGGCGGTCAATTGCGGCGCGATCAGCGGATCGTTGGCGCATGCGGAACTCTTCGGCCACGAGAAAGGCAGCTTCACCGGTGCCGTGTCCCAGAATGCCGGCTATTTCGAGTTTGCCAGCGGCGGCACCTTGTTCCTGGACGAAGTCACGGAAATGCCGCCGGACATGCAGGTGCATTTCCTGCGCGTGCTGGAAGTGGGTACGTATCAGCGCGTGGGCGGCACGGACGTGTTGCGCGCCAATGTGCGTGTCATCTGTGCCAGCAACCGGGATCCGGCCGCCTCGGTCGCGGACGGCCGGCTGCGCCAGGATTTCCTGCACCGCCTGCTCGTGATTCCGCTGCGCGTACCGCCCTTGCGCGAGCGCGGCGACGATGCCCTGCTGCTGGCGAAGCAATTCCTGGACACGCTCAATGCCCAGCACGGCACGCAAAAGACGTTTTCCCCGCACATGCTGGAAGCGATCAAGGCGCACGACTGGCCGGGCAATGTCCGCGAGCTGCGCAACGTGATCCAGCGCGCCTACATCATGGCCGACACCGAGCTGGACGCCGAACTGCTGTCGCGCAACCGAGGCCCCAACCAGGCCCAGATGCGCGAAGGATCGTTGAACTTCCCAGTGGGCATGCCGCTCGGGCGCGCCCAGCGCGAATTCATCCTGGCCACGCTGGCGCATCATGCGGGCGACAAACGGCTGGCTGCCGAGACGCTCGGCGTCAGTCTGAAGACGCTATACAACCGCCTGGATGTCTATGAAAAGGACGAACCCGGCGCGGCCGCCTGAGCAGTTCTTACCACCCCCTTTGTAATACTCTCCCAGCATGCCGCGTTCCCGACGCGGCTTCGCCCCGCGCACAAGGCTGGCACGATCTTTGCGTATAGAAGAGGAATGAGCCGCCTTCCGGCGGCTGCCCCTTCAGGAGACTCGATTGGGCCACCCGATGCAAGAACTTCGCCTGCGCCAGCAAATGACGCTGGCGCCGCGTCTGCAACAATCCGTCAAGCTGCTTCAGATGTCGGCGTTGGAGTTCACGACGGCCGTGCAGCACGCGCTGGCCACCAACCCCTTTCTTGAAGATCCGGACGAGTCGGAGCCCGAGGCGGCTTCGACCGCGCCTGGCGTGCGCGGCGAGATGACTGAGACCGATGGACAGTCCGCCCCGGAGCCAGTCGCGGCTTCGGAAAGCCCCGACGTGGATGAGCCCCCGCCCGATGCCCCCGCCTACTCCGGCGACTACCCCACGCACGCGCCGTCCGGCGGGGACAGCGACCTCGGCCAATGGGCCTGCGCCAATGTGTCGATGCGCGATCGCCTGTCCTTCGAACTGGGCAACTACCACCTGCAGCCGCGCGACCGCCTGCTGGCCGAATTCATCGTCGACGCGCTGGACGACGACGGCTACCTGCGCTCGCCGCTGGACACGCTCTGCACTGCGGCCGATGAAGATATCAACCCGATTCCCGACGAAAGCGAATGGATGGCGGCCCTGCGCCTGGTGCAGCAGCTGGATGTGCCCGGCATCGCGGCGCGCGACCTGCGCGAATGCCTGACGCTGCAACTGGCGGCGCTGCCCGACGAAGACGAAAGCATCCGGGCGCTGGCTCAGCGCATCGTGCAGGATCATCTGGAGCGACTGGGCAAGAACGATTACGCCGGCCTGCGCCGCGCGCTGGGGTGTTCGGACGACGACCTGCGCGACGCCTGCACGCTCATCCGGCACCTGGATCCCAAGCCCGGCGGCCGCTACAGCGGCGATGCGCCGGTCTACGTCGTGCCGGATGTGTTTGTCGACAAATGGCAGGGACGCTGGCGCGTGCTGCCCAACCGCAGCGCCATGCCGCGCGCGCGTTTGCACAGCGCCTACGCCGACCTTTTCCGCCGCGCGCGGCTGGACGACCGCAGCCCCATGGCGCAGGAACTGCAAGAGGCGCGCTGGCTGGTGCGCAATGTCGAGCAGCGCTATACGACCATCCAGCGGGTGGCCGAGGCGATCGTGAAGCGCCAGCAGATGTTCTTTGAGTACGGCGAAGTGGCGCTGCGCCCGCTCATGCTGCGCGAGGTGGCCGACGACCTGAACATGCACGAATCCACCGTGTCGCGCGCCACGGTCAGCAAATACATGACCACCCCGCGCGGCGTCTTTGAGTTCCGCCACTTCTTCTCGCGCGAGCTCGCCACGGAATCGGGGGGCTCGTGTTCCGCCGCGGCAGTCCGCGCGTTGATCAAGGAAATGGTTGAAGCCGAAGACCCGTCCATGCCGCTTTCCGACGTGGCGCTGACGCAGCAACTGGCGTCCAACGGCATTCTGCTTGCCCGCCGCACGGTGTCCAAGTACCGCGGCCAGCTGCGCGTGCCGCCGGCCGAACTGCGCCGCCAGCATTGAAGCGCGGCGGTATTGGCGTCCGGTGACGGTGTCAGACACCCCGGGCACAGCGTCGTCAGCGCGTAACAGCGTCGCAGGGGGTGTCAGACACCTCGGACCCGTAACAGCGTCGCAGTGGGTGTCAGACACCTCGGACCTAAGGTGTCTGACACCCGTTAGACGCAACCGCCAAGTTGCCATGCCGCCCCAAGGGTGTCTGACACCGACCCCACAGCCGCTACGTCCCATAAAAAAAGGCTTCCTCGCGGAAGCCTTTTTGCGTGGGCTGCTTACTTGCTGCCGCCCGTGTTCGGATATCCCGGAGGAGGCGAGGCGCCGCCGGCCGGGGTATTCGGCACATTGTCATTGGCTTCGCGCTTGCGATTGGGCATTTCCGAATGGCTCTTGTCGGACTTCATGTGACCGCTCTTGTCCAGGTTCGGAGGCGTGGTGCCCGTATTGGGCGCCGCGTTCGGGGCAGGAGGAATCTGGCCCGGAGGCACCTTGGTGTTCGGCGGCACGGCAGCCCCGTCATTCGGCGTCGTGGACGGCGAGGTCGGGGGGGTGCTGCGGCCCGTGGATTGGGCATAGGCGCCGCCGGCAGTCGCGAGGCCGGCAATCAAAGCAAACGCGCAAGTCATGGCACGGTGTTTCATAGCGGAGCTCCTTGGTTGAAATGCCCAGACCTAGTCGCAAGCCCCGTGCCTGACCCCTGCTGCCTCTCCTCCCCCCGAAGTAGTCCGCCATGCGGGGCATTTTTTACCTGCCGTTGAAACACTTGACCCCTACTTGGCGCGCTGCGGGCCTGCGCTCTGCTCCAGCATGCGCTGAACTCGCTCACCCAGCGCGTCCAACGAGAACGGCTTGACGATGAGTTCCATCCCGTCTTCGAGAAATCCGCCCGCGCTGGCCGCGCTTTCCGCATAGCCCGTCATGAGCAGGACACGCAGGCCGGGGTGCGCCACGCGCGCCGCGTCCGCCAGTTGGCGGCCGTTCAGGTTGGGCAGTCCCACGTCAGTCACCAGCAGGCTCAGGTTGCGGGTGGACGTCACCAGCTCCAGACCCGCCTCGCCGTCGCCGGCCGTCAACACGTGCAGACCCATGTCGACCAGCGACTCGCGTACCATTTCGCGCACGTTCGTGTCGTCTTCCACGACGATGACGAAGGCCTGGCCGGCAGACGCCGCCTGCGTGCCCGTCGCACGCGGCGTATCGGCCGCCATTTCCGGCACGCCCTGATGCCGCGGCAAGTACAGCCGGACCGACGTCCCGACGCCCTCCGCGCTTTCCAGCACGGCGCTGCCGCCCGCCTGCTTGGCAAAGCCATAGGTCATGGACAGGCCCAGCCCCGTGCCTTCGCCCAGCGGCTTGGTGGTGAAAAATGGATCGAACGCGTGCGCCAGCACATCGGGCGACATCCCGCACCCCACGTCCGACACAGTGACCTCGACAAAGGCGCCCGGTGTGACGCCCGGGCTCTGGCGCAGCGACGTCGCATCGAGATGCGTATTTGCCGCCGCAACAGTCAAAATGCCGCCGTTGGGCATCGAGTCGCAGGCGTTGATCACCAGGTTGAGCATCGCGTTCTCGAACTGGTTCTTGTCGCAGTTGACGGGCCACAGGCCCGGCTCCAGATCGAAGACCAGTTTCACGCCCTCGCCGGTATAGCGATGGAACAGATCCGTCATGGAATGCAGCGTGCCCTCGACGCTGAACGGCTTGGGATCGATCGGCTGGCGCCGCGAAAAAGTGAGAAGCCGCTGCGTCAGATGCGCCGCGCGGTTCGCCGAGTCCATGGCCACCGTGATGAAGCGCTGCGCCTGTTCAGGCACGCCGCCCGACAACTTGCGCTGAATGAGGTACAGCGCGCCCGTGATGCCCTGGAGCATGTTGTTGAAATCGTGCGCGATGCCGCCGGTCAGGCGTCCCACCGCTTCCATTTTTTGCGCCTGGCGCAACGCGTTCTCGGTGTCGGCCAGCGCCTCGGCCTGCGCCTTCAAGTCCGAATCGTCCCGCCCCGCCACGTACAGGCTGTCCTGCGACCACGACATGCTCCACGTGATCCAGCTGTAGCCGCCCTCGCGGCGCAGGACCCGGTTTTCCAGGTGGCGGGCGGGCTGCCCGCCCTCCGCCTGCCCCTGATGCGACCAGGCGGCGCGCGTGGCGTCCAGGTCATCCGGGTGGATCAGTTCGGCCAGTCCCATCGACAGGAACTGATCGGGACTCCATCCCAGAATGGATTGCACGGCGGGATTCACGCTGGCGAACCGGCGCCGGCCGTCGATCACGGCCAGCAGCTCGGGAGACATCCGCCAGATGCGGTCGCGCTCGGCGATGGCGTGTTCGACACGCTGCTCCAGCATGCGCGCATACTGCGAGCGCTCGACGGCGTCGCACATCCGTTCGGCGACTTCCTCGATAAACGCCAGATCCGCGGGCTTGAGCCGGCTGCTCGACAAGGGGCGGACCAACAGCGCACCGCCTTGCCGCGCCCAGCGGCGCATCGGCACGACGATGGCCGACGGGCGGATGTCGCCGCCCTCTTGCGCCACCAGCGGCTGCAAATAGGTCGTGCGCCCCTTGCGCACCGCTTCAACGAAATCTTCTCCCAGCTCTTGCGTGGCCAGTGCGTCCTGGCTCGCCAGGTCGGTCTCGGACCGCCAGCTCGTCGACACCACCGGCGCCGCGCCATCACCGGCCCAATCCAGGACCGCAACCAGGCCCAACGACAGATGCTGGCCCAGTCCCGCGCAGGCGGTCTCCTCGATTGCAGGCTGCAGATGCAGTTCACGCATGCGGTCGCCAAGCGCCAGCAGGAAATTCTTGCGATGCTGGCCTTCCCACAGCTCGGTCTCGGCGGCCTTGCGCGCGGTGACGTCAAGAAACAGTGCCATCACGCGATCGGGGCCTTCCTTGCGGGCCCGCGCCTCGTACCAGGCATCCTTGGGCGCCGGCACCGCGAACTCGAACTGGGTAGGCTCGCCCGTTTCCACGACTTGCGCGAACGTATCCAGGATCTGACTGGGCACCCCGGGAATCATCTCCCGCAGCGTGTGGCCCAGCGTGTCGCCTTCGCGCATGCCGCTCTGGCGTTCAAAAGCGGGGTTGACCTCTAGAAAGCGGAAGTCCGCGATACGGCCGTCCTCGCCGCGCAGGGCTTCGGCCAGGAAAAAGGCTTCCTGCATGCCGTCGAACATCGCGCGCCAGCGTTCGCCGCTGCGGCGCAGCGCGACGTCCAGCAGATGCCGTTCGATTGCCAGCGCCGCGCTGCGCGTGACCATTGCGATCGCGTCGATATCCTGCGCGGACGGCAGCCGGCTTTCGTCGTAGTAATTGGAGAACACGCCCAGCAGCCGCCCGTCAGGCGCCTTGATTGGCGTGGACCAACATGCGCGCAGGCCATTGGCCAAGGCAAGGTCGCGCCACCGCGCCCACCGCGGATCGTTGGCGATGTCGTCCGTGTAGACGGGCGTGCGCGAGTGCGCCGCGGCGCCCCACGAGGCAGCCATCGGCCCAATGGCCACCCGATCCACGGCGGCATTGAACGCGTCCGGCAGGCTGGGTGCGGCGCCATGCCGCAATTCGGTCCCTGCGTCGTCCACCAGCGAGATGGACGCGCGCAGCGTCACGCTCGACTGCGCCTCGATGGCGTGCAGCACGTGCTCCAGCACCTGCCGGATCGGTACGCCGGCAGCAATGCGCTCCAGCATGATGCGTTCGTCTTCAAGACGAGCTAGCGTGTCGGTCCATGGCAGGGACACGCGGTCTTGCTTGGTCAGCATGGTTCCCCCTATCGCAATACAGAATGTATCGCGATAGAAGCACACGTGGCGCAACCCTCCGTAACGCGACGCTACCCTTCTTGGGGAAAAAGGGCGCGATCAGGCGGGACCGGCGACGCCGGCCGTGGCATGCCGCCGTCCCGTGCGCCACGCAAGGCCCGCGCTGATCACCAGTGCGGCGGCCAGCAGTCCACCCGCCATCGCGGCCACGCCGTGCCAACCGCCGGCCGTCCAGAATTGGCCGCCGAGCGCCCCGAGCACGCTTGATCCCACGTAATAGACCAGCAGGTAGAACGAGGCGGCCAGCGCCTTGTAGCCACGCGCCATCTGTCCGACCCAGCCGCTAGCCACGGCGTGCGCCGCGAAAAAGCCGAAGGTGAAGACGACGATCCCGGCGATCAGCACGGGTAGCGAATTGGAGAGCGTCAGCAGCAAGCCCGCCAGCGCCAGGCCCGCGCCCGCGGCCAGCATCGCGCCGCGCCCGTGCCGGTCGGCCAGACGGCCGAACCAGGTCGAGGCGAAGATGCCCACCAGGTAAACGACAAAGATGAACCCGATGAAGGTCTGGCTGAGCGAAAACGGCGGCAGCAGCAGGCGAAAGCCCACGTAGTTGTAGACCGCGACGAACGCCCCCATCAGCAGCCCGCCCATGGCGAACAGCGCGCACAGCGGCCCATTCTTCAGGTGCGCGCTGGTGCCTTCGCGCACATCCGCCCAGACGCCCGCCCATCCCTGGCCGCGGCGCGGCGTAAAGCGGCGCGAGGCCGGCAGGAGCCACACGAACAGCATGGCCGCGACGATGCCCAGCAGTCCCAGCGTGCCCATCGCCGCGCGCCATCCGAAATGGTCGGACACCAGGCCGGTTATGACCCGCCCCGACAGCCCGCCAAACGCGCTGCCGCTGATGTACAGCCCCATCGCGAAGCCCAGCGTGCCGGGCTCGACCTCTTCAGCCAGGTAGGCCATGGCCACTGCTGGCACCCCGCCCATCGCCACGCCTTGCAGGGCACGCAGCGCCAAGAGGCTTTGCCAGTCCGGCGCGACGGCCGCGATGGTGCCGAGGACGGCAGACGCGAACAGCGACCACGCCATGACGCGTTTGCGCGGCAAGGCGGCGGAAAACAGGCCCACGAAGAAGATGGCGATGGCCAGCAACCCTGTGCACAGCGACAGCACCAGGCTGCTCTGGGCCGGCGATACGTTGAACGCGTGGGTGAACAACGGCATCAGCGGCTGCACGCAATACAGCAGGGAAAAGGTGGAAAAGCCGGCGGCGAAGAGTGCCCACTGGGCGCGGCGCAGTCCCGGCGTGCCGCGCGCCAGATAATCGGGAGCCGGGGCGCCGGGTTTCGTGGCGGGACTTGCAGAAGGGGTAGACATCAGGATTCTCGAAAAACGCCGGGCATGAGCCCGTGAAGACAAAGTAGACTTTTCCCCTGCATATGTCCAATATATGAAACCGGACCAGCTCATATTTAAAAACGATGGAATTGCGCCACCTGCGTTACTTCACCGCCGTCGCCGAAGAACTGCACTTCACGCGCGCGGCCGCCCGCCTTGGCATCGGCCAACCGCCGCTCAGCCAGCAGATCCAGCAACTCGAGCGCGAGATCGGCACGCCGCTGTTCCTGCGCCTGCCACGGGGCATTGCGCTGACCGAGGCCGGCGCCCAGTTCCTGGACGACGCGCGCGCCATCCTGGCCAGCGCGGACCGCGCCGTCGATATGGCACGGCGGCTGGGCCGCGGCGAACGTGGCGCCATCACGGTCGGCTTTACGGCGTCGGCTGTATTCCATCCCTATTTGCCCCGCGCCATCCGCGCCTTCCGCGACCGCTATCCGGACGTGCGCATCACACTGACCGAAAGCAATACCGTCACGCTGCTGCGCGGGCTGCGCGCCGGCGAGGTGGATGTCGCCTTCGTGCGCCCGCCCTACGTCCTGGACGCCGAATTCGAATCCGAACGCGTGCTGGACGAGCCGATGCTGATCGCCCTGCCACCCGACCATCCGCTCAGCCGCAAGCGCGCCATCCCCATCCCGGCGTTGGCCGAGGAGGACTTTGTCCTCTATCCCCGGCCCATCGGCGCGGGCCTGTACGACGCCATCCAGTCCGCCTGCCAGCGTGCCGGGTTCGCGCCGCGCGTCATCCAGGAGGCGCCGCAGATGGCATCCATCGTTAGCCTGGTGGCGGCGGGCGTGGGCATTTCCATCGTGCCTGCCGCCATGCGCCACATGGGCGCGCAAGGCATCGAGTACCGCCCAATCAAGGGCGATGCGCCGCACGCGCTGCTGGACATGGCCTATCGCCGCCATGACCGATCGGTGGCCGCGGAAAACGCCGTCGGCATGCTGCGCCGGCTGGCACATCCCGAACGCGAGTAAGGCCCGCAGCAGCCCGTATCCGCCTGTCGCGTTTGTCATTTTCTGTAAACCGTCCCGGCGGCGCCGGGGCTAGACTCACGCCCTTGCCGGCGATGCGTCCCCGTGGGAGACGCGGTGTCAGCCGCGCTCAACTTTATAAAGGTGCTCCCGTGAGACGTACCCTTCTGGCTCTGGCTTTTGCAACGATTCCTGGCCTGGCTGCCGCCGCCGCGCTGCCCTCCTCCATTGGCGCCGTCACCGTCTACCAGGACCGCGCCGTCGTCACCCGCGCCGCCAACAGCGAGCTTGCCGCGGGCGAACACGAGCTGGTGCTGGAAAACCTGCCGGCGTCGCTGCAGGAAAACTCGTTGCAGGTGTCCGCCAAGAGCACCGGCCAGGCCACGCTGCTCGACGTCAAGGTCAGCGACGTCTATCAGGCCGCGACCGCGAACGAACGCGTAAGGCAGATCGAGGCGCAGATCGACAAGCTGGTCAGCCGCCAGGCCGCGCTGGACGACGAAGCTGCAGTGCTGGACAACCAGCGCGAACTCATCCTGATGATGCAGCGCGGGGCCACGGAGCCGGCCAAGGACGGCGCCCGTCTCACGCTCGACGAACTGAAGGCGATCCAGACGCTCAGCGCCGAGTCGCTGGCCACCACGCTGGCGGGCCTGCGGCGCGTGGCCGAACAGAAGACCGAGCTGGAGCGCGAAATGACGGCGCTGCAGACCCAGCTTGGCCTGGTACGCGGCGAATCGGGCCGCCGCACCAAGACCGTAACGTTGCGGGTCAACATGGCGCGGGCGGGCAAGCTGGATCTGGCGCTGTCATACGCAGTGGCCGGCGCGCGCTGGACGCCTGCCTACGATGCACGGCTGCGCCCGGCCGATCGCAATGTCGATCTGGGCTACTTTGGCGTCATCCGCCAGAACACGGGCGAAGACTGGAAGAACGTGAAGCTGACGCTGTCCACCGCCCGGCCGTCGCTGGGCGGCGGCGCGCCCACGCTGCGCCCATGGATCATCGACGTGGCCGCGCCCCCCCCGCCGCCCCGTCCCGTCGCCGCGCCCGCTCCCGCTGCCGTGCAGGCCGAGATGCATGCCAAGCGCGCGCCGCGCGCCAGCGCAATGGAAGACAGCGCCGTGCTGCCCGAGCCGGAGGCCGAAGTCATCGAGGTCTCGACCGCCCAGGTCCAGAACGCCGCGACCAGTGCGTCGTTCCAGATCAAGAATCCCGCCACGCTGCTGTCGGACAACACCACGCAGCGCGTCGCCATTGCCACGGCCAAACTGCCCGCCGCCTTGCAATACCAATCCACGCCGGGTCTGCGCGAGACCGTCTACCTGACGGCGCAAGCCAGCAACAACACCGACTTTCCCTTCCTGGCGGGACCGCTCAATACCTTCCTGGACGATGCCTTCGTGGCGTCGGGCGCCATGAAGGCGGTGATGCCCGGCGAAAAACTGGAACTGGCCCTCGGCGCCGACGATGGCATCTCCATCAAGCGCCAACTGGTGAACCGCTACACCGAAAGCACCGGATTTTCGGGTAGCGGCAAGCGCGTCACCTACGAGTACAAGATCACCGTCAAGAACAACAAGGCCACGAAGGAACAGGTGTCCTTCACGGACCGCCTGCCCATTTCGCGCAACGAGAAAATCGTGGTCAAGCTGCTGTCGCCGTCCGAGCGCGACATCAAGCGGGAAGAAGACGGCAAGCTGGTGTGGGAATGGGAACTGGAGCCGGGCAAGTCGCGCGAGACCGTGCTGAAGTTCTCGGTCGACTATCCGGGTGACATCGCCGTGTTCGGTCTGTGACGTTCAACCCATGACCCTCAGTGCGTGCGGCAGAACTCGATGAACGCATCGGGTTCCAGGGGCACGGAAATGCCGTAGCCCTGCGCCACATCGCAGCCCAGTTCGCTCAGGAGTTGCACATCGCGCTCCTGCTCGACGCCTTCGGCCACCACGCGCCGGCCCAGCACCCGCCCCATTTCAATCGCTGCGGCCACCACGGCGCGCGAGGCGGGCTCGCGGTGCATATGCACGATGAAGTCGCGGTCGATCTTCAATTCGTTGAACGGCATGGCCGAAAAGAGGCGCATCGACGCAATGCCCGCGCCGAAATCGTCCATCGCCAACTCAAAACCCCGCACCCGCAACAGGTTCAATGTCGACGACAGCGCCAGCCAGTCGTTCACCGGCTCGTCCTCAGTAAGCTCGACCTTGATCAGCCGGGCAGGCAGACCCGCCTGCCCCACCTTCTGTTCCAGCAAGCCCGGCAGGTCGCGCGAGCACAGCGTGGACGCCGAGGCGTTGATCGCGATCGGCACGGCGATGTCCAGGTCCTGCATCTGGCGTAGCACGCTCAGCACGCGGTCGGTGACCCGGCTGAACAGCATGCGGTCCATGCCCAGCCGATGCGCCGCCGGCACGAAGTCGGCGGCGGAGATGGCGCCCAGCTTGGGGTCGACCCAGCGCGACAGCGCCTCGGCCGCCACCACGCGTCCGGTCGACAGGCTGATCTGGGGTTGCAGCACCACGCTCATGCCGTTGCCGGAAAGCAGCGCCTGGCTCAGCGCCGCTTCCATGACCTCGCGGCGCACGGATTTGGGTTTGTCCGGCGACGCGGATTCGTCGTCGATGCTGTGCAGCGCATTCTTGATGGCCTGCTGCATCGCCAGGCGCGACACGGGCTTGGACAGCGCCTGCGCCGACGGGCAGCCGGCCTGCAGGGCCAGCCGGACATGCGACTGCAGCAGCTCGTCGCTGAGGCTGCTGATCCAGATGATGGGCGGCATGCTTTTCAGACGCCCCGCATCCACCAGCCGGCGCAGGTCGTTGGGCAGGCGCGTGCCGTCGCCTTCGCCCATCACGATGTCGCTGATCAACACATCGTGGTACTGACGCGTGATCGCGCCGACCGCCTCGATGCTGCTTGCCAAGCCCGCCACGCGGCGGTAGCCCAACGCCAGCAGCATGTTCTGCAGGTAGGCGCGTTCGACAGGGTGATCTTCCACGAGAAGAATCCGTCGGGACGCTCCGGCATCGGGTTTTGGCATTGCTGACCGTCCTGGACCTGTACACACGGAAAGAAGCCGCACACGGCCCCCGCCTGCGCCTGCCGCGAGCCGGTTGCGCCGGCCAACTGAGAGCGTGAATCAATGCTAAGGCATCCACGCAAAACATGTCTTTATCGATAACGGGTTAATTCGCTTGCCGAGACCACCCATCCGCCTCCACCGTCCGCGGGTGCGATAATGGCGGACTTTCCCGCATTTACCGGCACGGAGCTTCCCTTGACCCGCATTGACGATCCCCTGCACGACCGCGAGGTCGGCGCCGCCGACGCCACCCAGGACAACACGCGCACCGACGACACCCGCATCAGCGCCGTGCGCCCGCTGATTTCACCCGCGCTGCTGCAGGATGAACTGCCGGTGTCGGCCAGCATCCAGAACCTCGTCGAGCAAAGCCGCGCGCAGATCGCCGACGTGCTGCATGGCCGCGACGACCGGCTGGTGCTGGTGGTGGGCCCGTGCTCCATTCACGACCACGCGCAAGCGATGGAATACGCGCGCAAGCTGCGCATCGCCGCCGACGAGCACAAAAAGGACCTGCTGATCGTCATGCGCGTGTACTTCGAGAAGCCCCGCACCACCGTCGGCTGGAAGGGCTACATCAACGACCCGCGCCTGGACGGCAGTTTCCGCATCAACGAAGGCCTGCGCCGCGCCCGCGAGTTGCTGCTCGACATCGGCGGCCTGGGTCTGCCCATCGCCACGGAATTCCTCGACCTGCTCAGCCCGCAATACATCGCCGACCTGATCGCGTGGGGCGCCATCGGCGCGCGCACCACGGAAAGCCCCAGCCACCGCCAGTTGAGCTCCGGCCTGAGCTGCCCGCTGGGCTTCAAGAACGGCACCGACGGCGGCGTGCAGATCGCTGCCGACGCGATGGTCGCCGCCAGCGCCAAGCACGCGTTCATGGGCATGACCAAGATGGGCATGGCAGCCATCTTCGAAACCCGCGGCAACCAGGACACCCACGTGATCCTGCGCGGCGGCAAGCAAGGCCCGAACTACGACGCCGCCAGCGTGCAAGCCTGTTGCGACGCCCTGCGCAAGGCAGGCCAGCGCGAACAGGTCATGATCGATTGCTCGCACGCCAACTCCAACAAGTCGCACCTGCGCCAGATCGACGTGGCCAACGACATCGCCGCCCAGCTGGCCCAAGGCGACAGCCGCATCACGGGCGTCATGATCGAAAGCCATCTTGAAGAAGGCCGCCAGGACCTCAAGCCCGGCGAGCCGCTGCGTCACGGCGTTTCCATCACCGACGCCTGCCTGGGCTGGACGCAGACCGAGCCCGTGCTTGACGCCCTGGCCCTGGCCGTCCGCCAGCGCCGCGAAAAGCTGGGCACGCGCGGCTGATTTCCCGCAGGCGGGGGCCGCCAACGTCAGTTGTTACAGCACACACCTGAAACAATTGGTATCATGCGCATCTCCGGGGGCCTTTGCGCCCCCTCCCCGCTTCTTTTCGTTCAGGTATGGATCGTTCTCGCCTTGTAGGGGCCGCGCCGGCCCAGTCCGCCCCCGTGCGGCACAGCATTTTCATTTACACCGAAGAACAACGCGGCAACCAGATGGTCGAGTCGCGCGTGATCGGCATGATGTCCGACGTGTCCGGGTCGGAAAAACTCATCGTCGTGGAAGACCCCTTCCATAGCCTGAAGTACGTCTACCGCATCGACCACGAAAGCAACAACCTGGACGCGGCCGCCATCACCGAGATCGACGAGTCGCTGTTCAACGGCAAGTCCTCGATCGAGATCAACGCCATGTCGTACCGGCTGGGCACCGCGGAGAACGCGGCCAAGCTGCTGCGTGGCAAGACGCGATGGATCCAGGATAAGGGTTCGGTGCTGTCAGTGCTGCTGCAAAATGCTGCTGCGCGCAAAACGCGCTTTGCGCCGGCCCGGATTGAGCGCGATCGGATGCGCAAAGTGCCCGATGGCGTGCCGGTGGAATTACTCCCTTCGTAGGTGGGACGGTATCCGGGCTGGTTTTTCTTATCCACAGAATTTGTGGATAAGAAAAACCGAAACGCCCGGCTGATGGCCTTTCGGGCGATGCGCATCGGGCTGCGCAATTTTTGACCAATCGATTTTTGCCCATCGCTTGGATCACATCCTTGATCCATGCCGCGCCGCCGCATCGGCGGGAATGATATTCTGCGCGCACGCAGATCAGATACGCATAACGTCGTCCCCCGATTTTCCGCGCGAACGCGGCCCTCAAAGAATTCACAGCATGACGAGAACACACCTGTTCGCCCAAGGACCGCGAGAGCGCGCCGCGCCGTGACGATCATCGTCGTCGACGACCACGGGGATTGGCGCGATTCCATCGCCGAGTACATCCAGGACCTGGGCCTGGACAAAGCCATCCTCACTGCGGGCTCGCTGGCCGAGCTGGACAAGCTGTTGCTCACCGTCACGCCCGCGATCCTTGTGCTGGACGCCATGCTGCCGGACGGCGACGGGCTGGCGCGCGTGTCGCATCTGCGCACCACCTATCCGTCCATGGGCATCATCATGCTCACCGGACGGCTGCTGAGCGAAGACAAGGTGTCGGGGCTGAGCCTGGGCGCCGACCACTACCTGACCAAGCCCGTCAACCTGGCCGAGCTGGGCGCCACGCTCGTGGCGCTATCGCGGCGCCTGCGCGTCGTGCCGGCCGCCAACGCCGAGGACGCGCAATCGGACGCCTGGCGCTTCGACCCCGCGCGCCGCACGCTGACCTCGCCCAGCCAGGTCAGCGTCGACATCACCGACACCGAAAGCCGCCTGATCGGCGCGCTGATCCAGGCGGCGCCGCTGCCGCTGTCGCGCGCCCGCCTCGTTGAAGCCCTGGGCGCCAGCGCCGAGGCCTACGACACGCACCGGCTGGACGCCCACATGCACCGGTTGCGGCGCAAGCTGCGCGAGCTGGCCGGCGGCGACCTGGGCATCCGCACCGTCTATGGCGTGGGCTACGTCTGCACCACGCCCGTCACCATAGTTGGCAGCTTGCCCAAACTCTGAGACCGCCCGCATGAATGCCCCTATCCGCCCCCGCCGTTCCGTTCTCTACATGCCCGGCGCCAACGCGCGTGCATTGGACAAGGCGCGTACGCTCGATGCGGACGTGCTGATCCTCGACCTGGAAGATGCGGTGGCGCCCGACGCCAAGGCGCAGGCCCGCGGCCAGGTCGCCGCCGCGCTGCGCGAAGGCGGCTACGGACGGCGCGAGTGCATCGTGCGCGTCAACGCCTTGGACACGCCCTGGGGACTCGACGACGTGCGCGCCATCGCACAGGCCGGCGCCGATGCCGTGCTGTTGCCCAAGGTCGAGACCCCCGCCCAGTTGGCGGCGCTGGCGCAGGCGCTCGATGCGGCCGGCGCGCCCGCGGACCTGCCACTGTGGGCCATGGCGGAGACGCCGTTGGGCTTTTTACGGCTCGATGCCATTGCCGGTGGCCACCCGCGGCTGGCCGCCATCGTCGTTGGCACGTCGGATCTGGTGAAGGACCTGCATGCCCGCCACACGCCCTCGCGCAATGAGACCCTGCTGGCGCGCTCGCTGGCCGTGATGGCGGCGCGGGCGCACGGCCTCGCCGTGCTGGACGGCGTGCATCTGGACCTGAACGATGACGCGGGCCTGCAGGACACCTGCCGGCAAGGACGCGACCAGGGCTTTGATGGCAAGACGCTGATCCATCCCCGCCAGATCGCCGCCGCGAATGCGGCCTTTGCGCCGACGCCTGAAGAACTCGACACGGCGCGCAAGCGCCTGGACGCGTGGCAAGCCGCGCAGGCCGAGGGCAAGGGCGTGGCGGTGGTCGACGGGGCATTGGTGGAGAACCTGCACGCAAGCGAGGCCGAACGCGTGCTGGCCCTGGCTGCGGCGATTCAGGCGCCATAGGGAGGCGGAGCTTCCTGGCCGAAGCTCCGCGCCCGGACCTGTCCGGCCGAAGCTCCCCGCCCGGGTACAATCCCCCCCTTCGTTCGGATGGGGTTCGCTTTCATCCGATCCTCCTCGCGCCGGCGCGCACGTTGCGCGCGCCATCCCGCCCCGGTTTCCGCTTTCCCGCACCGCGCCCTTCGCGGGTGCCTTGCCGCGCGCGCACCGCGCCATCCAGCCCTACATCCATGATCCGTTTCCAACAAGTTTCACTCATGCGCGGCGTCAAGCCGTTGCTCGACAAGGTCGACCTGCTTCTGAATCCCGGCGACAAGATCGGCCTCATCGGCGCCAATGGCGCGGGCAAGTCGAGTCTGTTCGGCCTCTTGCGCGGCACGCTGCACGCCGACCAGGGCGACCTCGACTATCCCGCATCCTGGCGCGTGGCCCACGTCGCGCAGGAAACGCCCGCGCTCGACCGCCCAGCCATCGAGTACGCCATTGACGGCGACACCACGCTGCGCAAGCTGGAAGCGGAACTGGCCGCGCTGGAAGCCGAGCCGGAAAGCGCGGAGAACGGTCTGCGCATGGGCGAGATCTATGCGGCGCTGGCCGACGCCGACGCCTACACGGTCCACTCGCGCGCCGAGCAGCTCTTGACCGGCCTGGGCTTCACGCAGGCGCAGATGCACCTGCCGCTCACCAGCTTTTCGGGCGGCTGGCGCATGCGCCTGAACCTGGCCCAGGCGCTGATGTGCCCGTCCGATCTGCTGCTGCTGGACGAACCCACCAACCACTTGGACCTGGACGCGATCATCTGGCTGGAAGATTGGCTCAAGCGTTATCCGGGCACGCTCATCGTCATCTCGCATGACCGCGATTTCCTGGACGGCGTGGTCAACGTCATCGTCCACATCGACGAGCGCAAGCTCAAGCGTTACTCGGGCCATTATTCGTCCTTCGAACGCCAGCGCGCCGCCCAGCTTGAATTGGCGCAGGGCATGATGGAAAAGCAGATGCGCCAGCGCGCGCACCTGCAATCGTTCATCGACCGTTTCAAGGCGCAGGCCAGCAAGGCACGCCAGGCGCAGAGCCGGATCAAGGCCCTGGCGCGCATGGAAGAAGTCGCGCCGCTGCGCGCTGCCGCCGAATTCTCGTTCGAATTCCGCGAGCCGCTCCGCGCGCCCAATCCGCTGCTCACGATGGACAAGGTCAGCGCGGGTTATCGCATCGAGGACGAGGTCACGGAAGCCGTGTCCGACAAGATCATCGTGTCGGGTATCAACTTCTCGCTGCAGGCGGGCCAGCGCATCGGCCTCTTGGGCATCAACGGCGCGGGCAAGTCGACCTTCATCAAGACCATCGCGGGCGAGATCGAGTCGCTGGCCGGCGACACGCAGTTCAACAAGGGACTGTCCATCGGTTACTTCGCCCAGCATCAGGTCGAAATGCTGCGCCACGACGAATCGCCGCTTTGGCACATGACCAAGATCGCGCCGACCGTGCGCGAACAGGAACTGCGCAACTTCCTGGGCAGCTTCAATTTCAACGGCGCCATGGCTACCAGCTCGATCGCGCCGTTTTCCGGCGGAGAAAAGGCGCGGCTGGCGCTGGCGCTGATCGTGTGGCAACGCCCCAATCTGCTGCTGCTGGACGAGCCGACCAACCACCTGGATCTGGAAACGCGCGAGGCGCTGACGGATGCGCTGGCGCAGTTCGAGGGCACGCTGGTGCTGGTATCGCACGACCGTCACCTGCTGCGCGCCACCACCGACCAGTTCATCATCGTCGCCGATGGCAAGGTCAACCCGTTCGACGGCGACCTGGACGACTACAAGGATTGGCTCTACAAGACCAAGCTGGCGGCCAAGGCGGCCTGACGCGTTTTTGCGCGCCGCGCGCGTCCAACCGCGTTACAATCGCGGCGAATTGCCGGACTCCAGCGTCGACCTGGCCCGCGCGGCAACCATCAACCACGTCCCGCTGTATGCGGGACGCGTTTTTTAGCGCCATAGATGCCTATCAAAGACCAACTATTTCTTGCCAGCCAGTATCTCGCGCCGCACCACCTGGTGTCGCGCTTCTTCGGATACGCATCGGACTGCCGCGAACCCGCGGTGAAGAACTGGATGATCTCGCGTTTCGTCCGCAAGTACGGCGTGAACATGAGCGAGGCGCTGCAAGAAGACCCGTTGGCCTACGACTGCTTCAATGACTTCTTCACGCGTGCGCTGAAAGACGGCGCGCGGCCGCTGGACGAAGAACCGGGCTCGGTGGTGTGTCCGGCCGATGGCGCCATCAGCCAGATGGGCGCCATCGAACAAGGCCGCATCTTCCAGGCCAAGGGCCACAGCTACGGGCTCGCCGACCTGCTCGGCGGCGACACCGAACGCGCCGCGCCGTTCCAGGGCGGCCAGTTTGCCACCATCTACCTGTCGCCCAAGGACTATCACCGCGTCCACATGCCCGTCGCCGGCACGCTGCGCGAAATGGTCCACGTGCCCGGGCGCCTGTTTTCCGTCAATCCGCTGACCGCCCGCAACGTGCCGCGCCTGTTCGCGCGCAACGAACGCGTCGTCTGCATATTCGACACCGAACACGGTCCCATGGCCGTCGTGCTGGTGGGCGCGATGATCGTGGCGTCCATCGAAACCGTGTGGGCCGGTCTGGTGACGCCGTTCAAGCGCCGGGTCAAATCCGTGCGCTACGACGCCGCAGCCCGCGCCCCCATCTTTCTTGAAAAGGGCGCCGAGATGGGCCGGTTCAAGCTGGGTTCCACGGCCATCGTCCTGTTCGGACCGGACAAGATCCGCTGGGCCGACACGCCCTCGGTGCTGGGCCCGGTGCGCATGGGTGAGCTGTTGGCGCTGCCCACGCAGGCCTAGACCTCCGTATCGCAGCCTGTTCGCCGCAAGCGAACGGGCCGCTTCTGTTTTATTCGCTTTCTGCGTTCAACAGGCGTTGCTAGATTACGGGCTTTTACCGGCCCGCCATGACTACCACCGCCCTGCCCGCCGCATCCCCTGACGCCACCCCCGTCGTCACCCCTGGCGCCGCCGCCAAGCTGCCCCGCGCGCTCGGGCGCATGCTGTCCCTGGACGATTTCGAAGCCGCGGCGCGCCGCCGGCTGCCACGTCCGATCTTCGGCTACATCGCCGGCGCAGCCGAAGACAACCAATCGCTCAACGGCAACCGTGAGGCCTTTGCGCAGTACGCGTTCACCCCGCGGGTGCTGGTGGATGTGTCCCGCCGCACGCAGCAGACTGACCTGTTTGGCCGCACCTACGCGTCGCCCTTCGGCATCGCGCCCATGGGCATCAGCGCGCTGTCGGCCTACCGCGGCGATATCGTGCTGGCCCGCGCGGCAAGCGAGCAGAACGTGCCCGCGATCCTGAGCGGGACGTCGCTGATCCCGCTCGAAGCCGTCATCGCCGAAGCGCCCGGCACCTGGTTCCAGGCGTACCTGCCCGGCGACCCCGCCAAGATCGATGCGCTGATCGAACGCGCGCGCCGCGCGGGCTTTGAGACCCTGGTGCTGACCGTGGACATCCCCGTGTCCGCCAACCGCGAGAACAACGTGCGCACCGGATTCTCGACGCCGCTCAAGCCCAGCCTGCGCCTGGCCCTGGACGGACTGGCGCGCCCGCGCTGGCTGGCCGGCACGTTCCTGCGCACGCTGCTGGCGCATGGCATGCCGCACTTCGAGAATTCCTTCGCCACGCGCGGCGCACCCATCGTCTCCGCGTCGGTGCTGCGCGACTTCTCGGCGCGCGACCATCTCAGTTGGGAACACGTGGCGCACAGCCGCCGGCAATGGCCGGGCACGCTCGTCATCAAGGGCATCCTGCATCCACGCGACGCCGCACTGGCGCGGCAGCATGGCGCGGACGGCATCATCGTGTCCAATCACGGCGCGCGCCAGCTCGACGGCGCGATCTCGCCGCTGCGCGCGTTGCAGGGCGTGGTCGCCCAGGCGGGTGCGATGACGGTGATGATGGACAGCGGCGTGCGGCGCGGCGGCGATGTGCTCAAGGCGCTGGCCCTGGGCGCGCGCTGCGTGTTTGTGGGCCGTCCCTTCAACTACGCCGCGGCGGTGGGCGGCCAGCAAGGCGTGGCGCATGCCATCGGGCTGCTGCGCGCCGAGGTCGATCGCAACATGGCCATGCTGGGCATCAACCGCCTTGACGAGATGGACGCCAGCCTGATCTGCCGGGAAGGCGAGCTGCCGGTCTGAGGGTCACGCGCCAGGCGGTGGTGCTGCGCCAGGCGGACGCGCAGCGCTGCGTTTATCAGTCCAGCCGCCGGCGGAGCATAGAATGGCGGTTCCCTGATTCCCTGCGCGTCGGCTACGGCGCGCCCGCCCGCCGCCGTGTCCCTGCGCCAATCTTCATTCTTCCTGCGCTTTCTGACCCTGGGCGCCCTCGCCCATGTGTACGTCGGCGCCCGCCTGATCCCCGACCTGCTGCTTGGCGGTGAAGGCACTGCCGCCGCCATCCTCTTTCTGGTGCTTTCGTGCGTGCTGATCCCGATGGGCATGCTGGCGCGGTCCTCCGTCAACCCGCCGTGGGGCGACCGCATCGCCTGGGTCGGCCTGCTGGCCATGGGACTGTTCTCGTCGCTCTTTGTGCTGACCGTGCTGCGCGACGCGCTCATGCTGCTGCTGTGGCTGGGCAATCTGGCAGCAGGCGCCGATCTGCCGTGGATCGCCCTGCGGCGCGCCAGCGCGTGGACGGTCATCGGGCTTGCGCTGGCCGGCACGCTGGCGGGGTTCTACAACGCGCGGCGCCGCGCCCGCGTGGTCGACGTGGACGTGCCGATCGCCGGCCTGCCGCAAGACCTGGACGGCTTTTCCATCGTGCAGATCAGCGACATCCATGTCGGCCCGACCATCAAGCGCCGCTATGTGCAAGCCATTGTCGACGCGGTCAACGACCAGTTGCCCGACATGATCGCCATCACGGGCGATGTGGTGGACGGCAGCGTCGAGCAGCTTGCCGCGCAAGCCCGTCCGTTGGGCGATCTGCGCGCGCCGTTCGGCGTGTATCTGGTCACCGGCAACCACGAATACTATTCGGGCGCGGGCCCGTGGATTACGGAATTCCGCCGCCTTGGGCTGCGCGTTCTCTTGAACGAGCATGCCGTGATCCATCCGTCGGGGCTGCCGGTGGTGGTGGCCGGCGTCACGGACTTCAGCGCCGGCGCCTTCGACCCGCAGCAACGCAGCAATCCGCGCGCGGCGCTGGCCGGCGCGCCGGCCGACGCCTTTCCGCGCATCCTGCTGGCCCATCAGCCGCGCAGCGCGGCGGCGGCCGAGCCGGCCGGCTACACGCTGCAGCTCTCCGGCCATACGCATGGCGGGCAGTTCTTTCCGTGGGGATTCTTCGTCCGGTTTCAGCAACCGTTTACGGCGGGGCTGCATCGGCTGGGACAGATGTGGGTCTACACGAGCCGCGGCACCGGCTATTGGGGCCCGCCCAAGCGCTTGTGGGCGCCGTCGGAAATCACGCGCCTGCGGCTGCGCGCCGCCCCTGCCCGTTGAACCGCGGGGCTGCCGTTCAGGCGGCCTGCGATCAGGCGGCCTCAGGCAGCGGCCCGCGCTCCAGATAACTGGTCAGCGCGATGTCGCTGGTCGTGTTGGAGATGCCTTCGATCTGGTGGATGCGCGCCAGCAGCAGTTCCAGCGCCTGGGTATCGCGCACGCGCACCTTCAGCAGCATGGCGCTCTTGCCGGTAATGGTGTGAATCTCCTCGACCTCGTTCAACTCGGCCAGGCCCAGCACCTGCTGAGTGATCGTCCAGTTGATCGTGTCCACATGCACGAAGGCCAGCAGCGGCCGGCCCATCTTTGCGCCATCGAGCTTGGCGGCGATGCCCTTGATGAGCCCGTCGCGCTTGAGCCGCTTGACCCGCTCGTGCACCGCGGGCGCCGACAGGTTGAGCTGTTTGCCCAGCTCCGCATAGCTGGGCGTGGCGTCGTCGGCCAGCAGCGTCAAGAGTTTCCGGTCGCGGTCATCGAGGTCAGACATTGGAATCAGGTTCGGCACGCAGCGCGGCCGGCCTTTGATAAGAAGGGTTTGTCGGGGCAAACCCTGATTTTATTCCGATTGCCGACCGGTTAACGCCCTACCAGGGAAACGAAATCAGATCGCCATACAGCCGCTTGAGCGTCGCCTTCACTTCGGGCGAGTTCTGATAGATGGCAATGAACTTCAAGAGACGCGGGTCCTGCGCCTTCTCGGGCTTGGCCACCCAGCGGATGGCGTAGCGCCGGATGCTGTCCGGATCGGTATTGTCGAAGGCCAGCCCATCCTTTTCGTTCAGCCCCGCCTGCTTGGCGAACGTCGTGTAGGTGACCGACGCCGTCACATCATCGAACGTGCGGGCCGACTGCGAGCCTTCGATCTGGACGAATTTGAGCTTCTTGGGATTGGCCACCACGTCCTGCAGGCTGGCCTGATGGGCAACGCCCGGCTTGAGCGTAATCAGCCCCATCGACTGCAAAAGCAGCAAGGCGCGGCCGGTGTTGACCGGGTCATTCGGCACCGCGATGGTCGCGCCCTCGGGCACCGGGTCGCCCTTCTTCAGCTTCTTGGAAAACAGCCCGATGGTGGTCGAATAGCCGTACGCAATCGGCTGCAGGTTGGCGCCGCGCCGCTGGTTGAAGAGCTCTAGAAACGGCGCATGCTGAAAGAAGTTGGCGTCCACCGAGCCGTCGGCCACGGCAATGTTGGGCAGCACCCAATCATTGAATTCCACCAGCTTGACGTCCAATCCCTGCTGCTTGGCCTGGGCAATCGCCAGTTCGGTGGCTTCGTTGGCCACGCTGGCAATCACGCCGATGCGCAGGGGCTGTTCCTGCGCCGCTGCCGGCGCAACCACCGCCAATCCCAGCGCCACCACCGCGGCGCCGCGCATCAGTTTGTTAAGCAATTGGTGCACAAGCATGTCAGCCATCCACAGAATCGGAACGCCGGACGACGGTCCGGCACAGGCGCTATTGTGCAGCACCCGGCGCACCAGCCCCGGAAAGGCCTTTGTCATGCAATGGCAATGCCAAGCCGTGCTGGCGGCGCTAAGATGGCCCCAATACGCCCTTGGGAGACGTGCATGCATGCCGTGATGACCCCCCAGCCCGGCGCGCAGTCCGCCGCCAGCCGCCGCGACCACATCGAAGATCAGTTGGGTGCGCACAACTACCATCCGCTGGACGTCGTGCTGGCGCGCGGCAGCGGCGTCTGGGTCTATGACGTCGACGGGCGCAAATACCTGGACTGCCTGGCCGCGTATTCCGCCGTCAACCAGGGCCATTGCCACCCGCGTATCCTGGCCGCCATGACCGAGCAGGCGCAAAAGCTCACGCTCACGTCGCGCGCCTTCCGCCATGACCAGATGGCGGGCTTCTACGAAGATCTGGCGCGCCTCACGGGCGCCCACAAGATCCTGCCCATGAACAGCGGTGCCGAGGCCGTGGAAACCGCCATCAAGGCCGTGCGCAAGTGGGGCTACGAGGTGCGCGGCGTGCCCGAGGGCGAGGCCGAGATCATCGTGTGCGCCAACAATTTCCATGGCCGCACGCTGGGCATCGTGGGGTTTTCCACCGACCCCGACGCCTATGGCCATTACGGCCCGTTCGCCCCCGGCTTCAAGGTTGTGCCTTTTGGCGACTTCGACGCCTTCAATGACGCCATTTCCGACCGCACGGTCGCGTTTCTGGTCGAACCGATACAGGGCGAAGCCGGTGTCGTGATGCCGCCCCCCGGGTACTTCAGCCGCGTGCGCCAACGCTGCACGGAGCGCGGCATCACGCTGATCCTGGACGAGATCCAGACTGGCCTGGGGCGCACGGGCAAGCTGCTGGCCGAGGAGCACGAAGGCATCGAAGCCGATGTCACGCTTGTCGGCAAGGCGCTGTCCGGCGGCTTCTATCCCGTGTCCGCCGTGCTGTCCAATGCCGACGTGCTGGGCGTCTTCCAGCCCGGGCAGCACGGCAGCACCTTCGGCGGCAATCCGCTGGCGTGCGCCATCGCGCGCGCCGCGCTGCGGGTGCTAACCGAGGAAGGCATGATCGAGAACGCCGCCTCCGTGGGTGCGCATTTTCTGGAGCGCCTGCGCGCGCTGCCCGGCCCCGTGCGCGAGGTGCGCGGACGCGGCCTGATGCTGGCCGTGGAACTGGAGCCGGACGCTGGCGGCGCCCGCCTCTGGTGCGAACGGCTCCAGGCGCGAGGCTTGCTGGTCAAGGACACCCACGGTCATACCCTGCGCCTGTCGCCGCCCCTGATCGTCACGCGGGACGAGGTGGACTGGGCGTGCGACCAACTGGCGGCGGTGCTGTCCGCCGCCTGATCCCCCACTCTGAACACCGCAATACGGAGCATGCGAATTGACGAACGCGTTGACGAACGACTCGGCTAACACCCCCACCCTGCCTACCCAAGTCACCCTGATCGGCGCACCGACCGACATCGGCGCCGGCGCGCGCGGCGCGTCGATGGGACCTGAAGCGCTCCGAGTCGCGGATCTGGGACCGGTCATCGAGGCCCAGGGCTTCCAGGTCCGCGACCGCGGCAACCTGTACGGCCCCGCCAATCCCTGGCTGCCGCCGGTGGACGGCTATCGTCACCTGGAAGAAGTGACCGCGTGGAATCAGGCAGTGCACGATGCCGTGTACGAAGAACTGGCCGAAGGCCGTCTGCCCGTCCTGCTGGGCGGCGACCACAGCCTGGGCATCGGCTCGGTCAGCGCCGTCGCGCGGCATTGCCGCGCCGCCGGCAAAAAGCTGCGCGTGCTTTGGCTGGATGCGCACGCCGACTTCAACACCCACCTGCTCACGCCCACCGGCAACCTGCACGGCATGCCGGTGGCCTGCCTGTGCGGCAACGGCCCCGCGCCGCTGACCGGCATGTCGGGCGAGTGCCCGGACATCGATCCGTCCTGCGTGCGCCAGATCGGCATCCGCAGCGTCGACCCCGGCGAAAAGCGCCTGCTGCACGACGCCGGCCTTGAGGTCTTCGATATGCGGTATCTGGATGAGATGGGCATGCGCGCCACCATGCAGGCCGCGTTGGCTGGCCTGGACGCCGACACGCACCTGCACGTGAGTTTCGACGTGGACTTCCTGGATCCCGAGATCGCGCCGGGCGTGGGCACCACGGTCATGGGCGGCCCCACCTACCGCGAGGCCCAGCTCTGCATGGAAATGATTGCCGACACCGGCCTCATGCGTTCGCTGGACGTGGTGGAACTGAATCCCGCGCTCGACGTGCGCAACCGGACAGCGGAGCTCGCGGTGGATCTGATCGAGAGCTTGTTCGGTAAATCCACGCTGGTGCGCCGCGGGCCCTGATATCGCCGTCCGCTTATCCCTCCCGATCGCGCCGGATCGCCTCGGCCGCTTCGCGCAGATGCATCAGGTTCTCCTCGCGCTGCGCCCACACTCGCGGCGTGGGCCCTGCCAGGCATAGCGCGTACCATTCGCCGCCCAGATCCAGTGCGACGGCCAAGCCCGTCAGGTCCGCAACGCTCTCCCCCACGTTCGACGCCCAACCCCGCTCGCCAGCTCTGTCCACGTCAGCCAGCAGGTCTTCGCGGGTTGTCAGTGTGCGATCCGTGTAGCGCGTGTATTGCGCCGCCGCCAGCACGTGGTCGCGCTCGGCGGCCGGCAGACGCGCCAGGATGGCCTTGGCGACCGAACTGGTGTGCAGCGGCCGGCGTTCGCCCGGCCGCGCCGCGTAGTGCACGGGCTGCGTCGACTCGGCCACGTCCAGGAACACCACGGCGCCATCCTGGATCTTGCCCAGCATCACGGTTTCGTTGGCTGCGTCGCGCAGCGCGGAAAGACGCGGCCGCACCAGATCCAGCCAGGGGTCGCCTGCCAGGATCTGCGCCGCCAGACCGTGCAGTTTGCCAGTGGGGTAATACCCGGCGCGGCGCCGGACTTCGTACAGATACCCCCGCGCCACGAGCGTGCGCACCAACGCCAGGCAGCTCGACATCGGCGCGCCCAGCCCTTGGGCCAGTTCGGTCAGCGGCATGGGCCGTTTCGTCTGCGCAAACAGCTCCAGCAACTCCAGTGTGCGAGCGACAAGTTTCACTTCCACGGCGTCGGCCCTCCTTCGTGGCAACGGGATTTCGGCACCCGCACTAGGGTGTTCCACCGTGTTGACTTTTCATGTGCAGGTACCTAAATTCTTGCACAGGAATTTGCATTCACCAATGTGAAATAAGTTTCAGCCGGCTGGAGCACCGGCGCCGCCTTCCCGAGTTGTCGCGTCATCCATAACGTTCATTAAGACGGTCCGTTTCAGGGCTGGGAGACAGAAAGATGCGTATCAAACCCGTGTTGGCGGCTCTGGCCGCCACCCTGGCCGCCTGCGCGGCCCAAGCCCAGACCGACGTCGTGCGGTTGGGCGTATCCAACGACCGCTCCGGCATCTATTCCGACCTGGGCGGCCTCGGGTCCGAGACAGCCGTGCGCATGGCTGTGGAGGATTTCGGCGGCAAGGTGGCCGGCAAGACCGTCGAGGTCGTCGGCGCGGATAACCAGAACAAAGCCGACGTGGCGTCCGCGCTGGTTCGCCGTTGGTTCGACACCCAGAATCTGGTCGCGGTGGTGGACGGCGGCGCCAGCTCGGCCGGGCTGGCCGCGCAGGGCGTGGCGCGCGAAAAAGGCGGCACGGCGCTGATCAGCGGCGGCTTTGCCGGAGACTTCAGCGGCAAACAATGCAGCAACCTCAGCACGCAGTGGGCGCCCGATACCTACGCGCTGGCCAACGCGGTGGTCAAAAGCGTCGTCGAGAGCGGCGGCAAGAGCTGGTACTTCATCACCACCGATTACGTCTTCGGCAAATCGCTGGAAACCAACGCGTCGCGCTTCGTGCAGGGTGCGGGCGGCAAGGTCGTGGGCAGCACGCGCCACCCGCTGGGCGCCATGGACTTTGCGTCGTTCCTCGTTCAGGCCCAGTCTTCCAAGGCTGACGTCGTGGGCCTGGCCAGCGCAGGCGGCGATCTGGTCAACCTCATCAAGCAGGCGCAGGAGTTCGGTCTGGCGGGCGGCAAGCAGCGGATGCTGACGTTCCTGACCTTCATCAACGACGTCCACGCGATGGGGTTGCCGGTCGCGCAGGGGCTGACCTTCCCCACCGGCTTTTACTGGGACGCCGACGAGGACACGCGCGCCTGGACGCAGCGCTGGCAAAAGAAGATGGGCGTCACGCGCGCGCCGTCCATCGTGCAGGCCCTGAGCTACGTAGCCACCACGCATTACCTGCAGGCCGCGCAGGCCGCAGGCACCTTCGACGCAGCGGTGGTCAACCAGAAAATGCGCGAATTGCCCATCACGACCAAACTGATCAAGAATGCTCGGGTGCGCCCCGAAGATGGCCGCGTCATCATGGACCTGTACCTGGTCGAGGTGAAAAAGCCTGCCGAATCCAAGCATCCGAACGACTACTACCGCATCCTGTCCACGGTGCCGGGCGAAAAGGTCTTCGTGTCGCTCGCCGACAGCGAATGCCCCCTGGTCAAGAAATAAAAAGGAGACAACCATGAAGTGCTATTGCGTCGTCAATTTCCGCGAACCGCTGCAGGAGATGGACCAGCCCACGCCCACCCCGCAGGGGTCGCAGGTGCTGCTCAAGGTCCGCGCGGCCGGCGTGTGCCACAGCGACATCCATCTGTGGGAAGGCGGCTACGACCTCGGCCAGGGCCGGACCCTGTCGCTCAAGGACCGTGGCGTATCGTTGCCGCTGACCATGGGCCACGAAACGGTTGGCGCCGTCGTGGCGGCCGGCCCCGACGCGCAAGGCCTCGCCACCGACCGCAATTACCTCGTCTATCCGTGGATCGGATGCGGCAAATGCGCGTCGTGCGCGGCCGGCATGGAGAACCACTGCACGGCGCCCGCCTGCCTGGGCGTGCATCGCGCCGGCGGCTATGCCGACCACATCGTGGTGCCGCATCCCCGCTACCTCATCGACATCGGCGACCTGGACCCCGCGCAGATCGCACCGTACGCATGCTCGGGGCTCACCACGTACTCCGCATTGCAGAAGATCGGCGCCGACATCTACCGCGAGCATCCCGTCGTGATCTTCGGCGCGGGCGGCCTGGGCCTGATGAGCCTGACGCTGATCAAGGCGCTGGGCGGCGCGGGCGCCATCGTCGTCGACATCGACCCGGCCAAGCGCCAGGCGGCGTTGGACGCGGGCGCGCTGGCGGCCATTGACGGCGCCGCACCCGATGCCGCGCAGCAGATCATGCAGGCCGCCGGCGGCAAGCCGGTGCGGGCCGCAATCGATCTGGTCGGCGCGCCGGCCACCACCTCGCTGGCGTTCGACTTCCTGACCAAGGGCGGCAAGCTCATCATCGTCGGCCTGTTCGGCGGCGGATCCACGTGGCCCATCGCCTTGATTCCGATGAAGGCGCTGTCCATCATCGGCAGCTATGTGGGCAACCTGGCCGAACTGAAGGAATTGATGGAACTGGTGCGGGCGGGCAAGGTGCCGCCGATGCCGGTGCACCGCCACGCGCTGGCCGAGGCGGACCGCGTGCTGACCTCGCTGCGCGAAGGCAAGGTCGTGGGCCGGGCCGTGTTGACGGTCGACTGACGCCAGCGTTGCAATCAAAAAACAAACGCGCCCGGCACCGGGCGCGTTTGCTTTGACGCCTGCTTTTGGATGCTTACGCCGGCCGCAATCGCGGATCGTAGATGAAGCGTTCACGCCGCACCACCACGATATCCTCGGCGTCCGGATGCGCCGGATTGATGAGGAAATTGCAGTCCGGCACGCCACGGTACGGGACGATGGCGCTGGGCAATTCCAGCAGCGCCGACACGCCCGACGCCACCCAGTTGTCGCCCACGGCCTGCGAGGCCTCGGCAAAGGGCACCGCGTCCCAGAACGGATAGTCGTCCTGCAACTGCACCAGCGACAGCGACTGGCGTGCCTCGAAGATGCCGTTGGGCACGGCCAGTTCGATCAGGTAGCGGTTGGCGTGCTCGGACGCGCGGGCGGCAAAATGCACCACCGTTTCCAGCACCGCCAGCGCCACGCTGGCCGAGGCATACACGACCGGCGTGCCCGGGCTGTTGTAGCGTCCGCCCACCGCGGCCGCCCCGGCGCCGGAGAGGTCGTCCGCCCGGTACTTGCCCGCCGTGGTGCCAATGCGCCAGAGCGAAACGTAGTCGGTCATGCGTAAACGCCCGCGGCGGCGCGGGCCAGCGTGTCTTCGACAATGCGGCTGCTGGCGTCCGAGGTCAGCAGCGACAACGGCTTGACGTTGCCCAGCGCGGGAACGGGCGTGTTCAGCCATAGCACCGCTTCCTCGTCGCTGCCCAGCACCTGGCGGGCAACGCGCACCACCCGGGCGACGCGGGCAAGCCGGTCGGATTCACCGAGCGGCAGCGCCTGGCCTTCGCGCGTCCAACGCGACAGCGACGCCGCCTTGACCTCGGTGATCGCCATGATTTCCGACTTGGGCACCTGCAGGTAATCGGCGGCATCGTCGACCATCTGCGCGGGCAGCCCGCGGTGCACGTCCCGGGCAATGTCGGTGAGCGGGCTGTCGATCAGGCCGCGAAAAAGCTGCCTGGGGCGCGGCGGACGTTTGGTGGTGGCGCCGCGCTTGGCGAGAGATTTATCGGTCAGGGCGATGGTCATGATCTGCTCCGGGCGCCGCTTGGACGAACAGCCAACCGGAGGACCCGGCCAGCGCATGGGGCGGCTGAATTACCAAATTGAATTTATAATATCCCATTTGGAAATCGACGCGCAAGGCGGGAACCGTGGCGGCCGATCATGCACCATATTTGGGCCTATCATAGGCGGCGGCAAAATCCCCCCTCGCATTTCTCTCAAGGACACGCAATGACGGACCGGCAGCTCACGATACTCGCGGCGATCAATCTCATGGTGGCGGTGGGCGCCGGGGCGTTCGGCGCGCATGGGCTCAAGCGCATCCTGACGCCCGACATGCTGGCCGTGTGGCAGACCGGCGTCATGTACCACCTGGTCCACGCGCTGGGCATCTTCATCATCGCGCTGCTGGGCGCCCGCTTCGGGTCGCCGCTGCTGTCGGCCGCGGGCGTCGTGATGTTCGTCGGCATCGTGCTGTTTTCGGGCAGCCTGTACGTGCTGACGCTGACCGGCACGCATTGGCTGGGCGCGGTCACGCCGTTCGGCGGTACGGCCTTCCTGGCCGCTTGGGCGATGGTCGCCATTGCCGCCTACCGCGCGCAAAGCTGAAAAAGTCTTCCGTTCTTCATCCACCGGTGGCAGGAACCGCCGCCCTTGCAGGTTTCAGATGTCCCCAAGCACCGCATTACCCGCCGTCCGTGAACATTCCGCAGCCGCAGGCATCGCCTGCGTGGCGGGCGGCATTTTCTTTCTGACGCTCAGCGACGCCAACGCCAAGTGGCTGGGCGCCAGCTACAACCCACTGCAGATTCTCTTCCTGCGCGCGCTGATCGCGCTGCCTTTCGTGACCGCGCTGGCGCTGTGGCTGGGTGGACGCCGCGTGCTGCGCACGACGCATCCCGGCCTGCACCTGACGCGCGGCGCCATCAACGTGGTCTCGGCCTGTTGCTTCTATCTTGGATTGCAGGCGCTGCCGCTGGCCGAAGCCACCGCCATCGCGTTTGCCGCGCCGCTGTTCGTCACCGCGCTGTCGGTGCTGATCCTTAAGGAACGTGTCGACGGCAAGCGCTGGCTGGCGGTATTGGCGGGCTTTGCGGGCGTGCTGATCGTGGTGCGCCCGGGCACGCAGGCCTTCCAGGCCGCCACCCTGCTGCCGCTGACCACCGCCCTGCTCTACGCCGTCATGATGATCACGGCGCGCGGTATCAACCGCGCCGAAGGCATGCTGACCACCACGTTCTACATCGTGCTGGGGCAATTGGTGTGCAGCGCGATCGGACTGCCGTGGGTGTGGCGCGCGCCGGCCGTCGAAGACCTGCCTTATTTCGGTGGCGTGGCGCTGTTCAGCACGCTGGGGCTGGCGCTGATCACGCAGGGATTCCGCATCGGCCCGGCTTCTGTCGTGGCGCCCTTCGACTACACGGGCCTGGTCTGGGCGACGATCCTGGGTTGGATATTCTGGCGCGAGGCGCCCGACGCCTATGCGTATCTGGGCGCCGTGTTCATTGCGGGCAGCGGCGTGTACATCGCCTTGCGCGAGGCGCGAGGCAAATCGCGCCGGCGTGCCGCCACCTGACGCTGCCTTGCCCGGCCGCCCGCGTTATTCGCTGGGCGGCGGAAAGTGCCGCTGCAACACCTTGGCCACATTGGGTTCCATCGCGGCTTCGCGCGCCACCGCAGTCAATGCCGGGCACATCGCACTGAACCACGAGGGACCCGGGCGCCAATGTGTCATGACCGTCACATACAGGTCCAGCGCCGAAAACCGCCGCCCCAGCATGTACGGCGCGCCCGCCTGGCGTTCCAGTTCCTGCCATAGCTCGGCGCGGCGCGTGTGGACGCGCTCGCGCAGCAGGTCAACCGCATCGCCTGGCGTCGTCCACTGCGCGGGATCGTCGCCGTATGTGAAGGTGGGATAGACCGCCGCCACGATCCGCACCAGCAGATTCAGAAAGCGCGCCCGTTCCGGCTTGTCCGCCGTGGGCGCAAGACCTGCCTGCGGCGCCACGTCGTTCAGGTGCAGGATCATCGCCGCGCTTTCGGTCATGACCTCGCCGTCGGGCAGGATCAAGGTAGGCACCTGCCCCAGCGGATTCAGATGCAGCAGCCGGTCCCGCTCGGGACCGGGTTTCAAGTAAGGCACGTCCGTCAGCACGTGCGGCACATTGGCCAGCACCAGCGCCATCTCGACGATGGCGGAGCCGCAGCCCGCGGACCCGATGAGTTCATACGTCTTCATGACGGTCACCCTCCTGTTTCAGCCGGCGCCACCCGCAGCAGTTCGCCCGGCGAAGCGTCAGTCAGCACATACACATAACCGTCCGGCCCCTGCCGCACGTCGCGGATCCGGCGCTTGCGGTCGACCAGCAGCCTTTCCTTCTCGACCACGCGATTGCCGTCGACGGTCAGGCGCATCAGGTTCTGGTTGCCCAGCGCGCCGATGAAGAGCGAATTGCGCCAGGCCGGAAAGCGGTCGGCGTCATAGAACGCCATGCCGCTGATGGCGGGCGACTTCGGCCACCAGTAGATCGGCGATTCCATCCCCGGCAGCGTCTCACCCTTGGCCTCGGGAATCTTCAGGCCCGAATAGTTGATGCCGTAGGTCGCAAGCGGCCAGCCGTAGTTCTTGCCCGGCTGCACCACGTTGACTTCGTCGCCGCCGCGCGGCCCGTGTTCGTTTTCCCAGAGCTCGCCGGTCCACGGGTTGAGCGCCATGCCTTGCGGATTGCGATGGCCGTACGACCAGATCTCGGGCCGCGCGCCCTGTTTGCCCACAAAGGGGTTGTCGTCTGGCAGAGCGCCGTCGGCCTTGAGCCGCACGACCTTGCCCTGCAACTTGTCCAGGTCCTGCGCCGTGGGCCGCTGGTTGTTCTCGCCCAGCGCAATGTAGAGATAGCCCTTGCCGTCAAACACCAGGCGCGATCCGAAATGCAGCCCGGACGACAGCTTGGGCTCCTGGCGGAAGATCACCTTGAAGTCTTCAAGCCCGCTGGCATCGTCGGCCAGCCGGCCGCGTCCCACGGCCGTGCCGCTCTTGTCTCCGTCCGACTCCGCATACGACAGATACACGTAGCGATCGGTCGCAAAGTCCGGCGACAGCACCACGTCCAGCAGGCCACCCTGGCCGCGCGCGGCGACCTTGGGCACACCGGTCAGCGGCTTGGACAACCCGCCGGGCGTACGCAACAGCCGCAGGTTCCCCGGTCGTTCGGTGATCAGGATGCCGCCGTCGGGCAGGAACGCCATGGACCAGGGATGGTCCAGGCCACCGACAACGGGCATCACGCGCGCAGGCGCCGAGGGCGGTTCCTGCGAGGCTTGCGCGATCGCGGGCGCGGCGGCGCAAACCAGGGTCAAGGACAAGAGAAAGGGAATTGCGCGCGTGCTCGCGGCGGTGCGTGACTGCATGGACATCTCCGGCGGCGACAGATTGAAAAGCGGGCGCGGAAGGCATGACGGAGAGACGCGGGACCACTCGCGAATGGCATACCCGGTTGGCGTACCATAGCGCCCACGGACGGGAGATCTCCCGTTCTTCCTTCCAGGAGTCTCCGACAGATGAAACTGTACTACATGCCCGGCGCGTGCTCGCTCGCTTCCCACATAGTGCTCGAGTGGATCGGCAAGCCGTATGAAACGCACAAACTCAGCCGCGAGGCGCTCAAGGAGCCCGAGTTTCTGCGGATCAATCCGCTGGGCGCCGTGCCTGCACTGACCGATGGCGACTGGGCCATCACGCAGAACGTATCCATCCTGGAGTACCTGGCCGAACAGGCGCCCGAAAGCACGCTGCTGGGCGACGGCACCGCGCGTTCACGCGCCGAAGTGCGCCGCTGGGTCGGCTTCATCAACTCCGACGTCCACAAGACGTTCTCGCTGCTTTTCGGCGCGCAGCGCTACCTGAAGGACGAAGGCGCGCAGAAGGAACTGGCCGCCTCGGCCTCGGCGCTCTTGACCAAGCTGTTCGCGCAACTGGACACGCAACTGGCGGGCAAGTCCTATCTGGCAGGCGCCGCGCCCTCGGTCGCGGACGCCTACCTGTTCGTCGTGCTGCGCTGGGCGCACGCCAAGGAAGTGGACCTGTCCGGCCTTTCCAACCTGTCCGCGTTCTTCGAGCGCATGCAGGCCAACGCCGGCGTCAAGGCCGCGCTGCAGGCCGAAGGACTGTAAGCGGCTGCGCTGCCCGGCTGACGCACGGAAGTCCTATTCCGGCGTCACCCCGGGCAGCGCGTCGCTCTCCAGGATCTTCTTCACCGCAGCCAGAAAGCGCCGCGCCAGCAAGGGCGGCGCGCTCAGATTGGAATGCGTCGCCCAGATCTCCACGCTGGCCTCGGGCGTGATCGGACGCAGCGCCATGTGCGCGGCCTGATCCGGCGTGACGCACCAGGCATCCACCAGCGCCGGTCCAAGGCCCTGCTGCACGAAGGAACAGGCGGTCACAGGCGAATGCACCTCGATCGCCGCCGCGCAGTGCGGGCCTTCGCCGAAGAACGGCTGCAGCGCGCGTCCCAGCGGCGTATCGCGCGGGTAGCCGATCCACGCCGCCGACGAAAAGTCTTCCGGCCGCACCGCGTCGTGGCTGGCAAGCGGATGCCCGGGCGGCAGCACGCACACCACCGGCACGCGCGCCAGCCGGACCGACGTCAGGTTCGGATGATCCGGCGGCTGCATGGAAATGCCGATGTCCGCCTGTCCCGACAGAAAGTACGCCGCCAGCTCGTCGAACGTCACGCTCCGGTAATCGACCCGCGCGCCCGCATTGCGTCCGCGAAACCGCTCCAGCGCCATGGGGATCAGGCGCTGCCCGAAACTGGCGCTTGCCACGATCTTCAGCATGCCCGCGCCCGACTGCCCCAGGCTGGCGGCCAGGTCGTTCACGCGCTGGATACCGCCATACACCTGCTCGACCTCGGCATACAGGCGCCGGGCCTCGGCCGTGGGCGACAGCCGGCTCTTGACGCGCTCGAACAGCCGGTAGCCCAGGCGGTTTTCCGTCAGGGCCAGCACCCGGCTCACCGCTGGCTGCGACACATGCAGCATGCGCCCCGCCCCGCTGATCGAGCCGGCCATCATGATGGCTCGGAACACCTCGATCTGGCGCAGGTTCAGCGGCCGCCCGGCGCTCGGCCCGACCTCGTCGGCATACCCATCGGCTTCCATTTTTTTCCCCTTTTCCAATAACGGGGGATTATAGGTTTGAGACATTTTTCGATGACGCAGTGCCGCATGGGCGGGTGTAATCTGCCCGCTCCACAAAACAAAACCAGGGGAAATCCACCATGCGCAGCGCGCTCCTTCGCAGTCTTTCCATGGCGGCGCTCAGCGTCGCCTTTGCCGGCGCCGCCTCGGCCGCCGGCTATCCCGACAAGCCGATCACCTTCGTGGTGCCTTCCGCCGCTGGCGGCTCGCCCGACGTGTTGTCGCGCCTGATCACCACGCAGATCGCCCGGGACACCGGCGCCACGATGGTCGTCGAAAACCGCCCTGGCGCTGCCGGCAACATCGGCATTGCGCTCATCAAGCGCGCAGCCCCGGACGGCTACACGGTCGGCTACGGCAACATCAATACGCTGGCGGTCAACCGCTCGCTGTTCAAGCGCCTGCCGTACGACGTGGACAAGGACCTGACGCCGGTCGCCCACATGTTCGACCTGTACAACGCCCTGATCGTCCCGGCCGATTCGCCCGTCAACAGCGTGCAGGAACTGATCGACCGCGCCCGCAAGGAGCCGGGCCGTCTGTCCTATGGCGCATCGGGCGTCGGCACCACCGGCCACATGGGCGGCGAGCTCTTCAAGAGCATGGCCAAGCTGGACGTGATGTTCATCCCGTACAACGGCGGCCCCGCCGCCATCCAGGATCTGCTGGGCGGCCGCCTGGACTACCTGTTCGTCAACACGTCCGAGGCCGCGCCGCTGGTCAAGAGCGGCAAGGTCCGCGCCATCGGCGTCAGCAGCCTGAAGCGCCTGTCGCTGATGCCCGACGTGCCCACGCTGGACGAATCCGGCCTGAAGGGCTACGAGACCGTCGCCTGGGGCGGCGTGGTCGCGCCCAAGGGCACGCCCGACGACGTGGTGGCGACGCTGAACGCCGCCATTCAGAAGGCGCTGCAAGCGCCGGAAGTGCGCCAGGGCCTGGCCACGCTGGGCGCGGAACCTGCCACCGGCTCCCCGGCGGACTTCAAGAAGCTGATCGATCGCGAAACCGCCAAGTGGCAGCAGATCATCGACACCGCCGGCATCGAAAAACTGGACTGAGCATTCTTCATGACGGCAGACACCTTGCAGGCTGACTTCATCGTCGCGGGCGCCACGCTCATCGACGGCTCGGGCGGGCCCGCCACCCACGGCGACCTGGCTGTGCGCGGCGGGCACATCGCGGCGGTGGGCAGCTTTGCCCATCCCGCAGGCGTGCCGGTCATCGACGGCCGGGGTCAGGTCCTGGCGCCGGGATTCATCGACTCGCACACCCACGACGACGGCTACCTGCTGGCGCATCCCGACATGCTGCCCAAGGTGTCGCAAGGCATCACCACGGTCGTCACCGGCAACTGCGGCATCAGCCTGGCGCCGCTCGCGCGCACGCAGGTCCCGCAGCCGCTCGATCTGCTGGGTCCGCCAGCGCTGTTCCGCTTTGGCACCTTCCGCGCCTGGATGGACGCCCTGCGCGACACGCCGGCGGCCGTCAACGTGATTCCGCTGGTGGGTCACACCACCTTGCGAGTCGCCGTCATGGACGACACCTCGCGCGCGGCCAACGACGCCGAACGGGCCGCCATGCGCGACCTGATGCAGGAAGCGCTGGACGCCGGCGCGTTCGGCGTATCGACCGGCACCTTCTATCCGCCGGCCAGCGCCGCGCCCACGGACGAGATCATCGACGTGTGCCAACCGCTGCGCGGCCGCGCCGGCATCTACGCCACGCACCTGCGCGACGAGGCCGACCACATCGTGCCCGCCATGGAAGAGGCGCTGCTCATCGGCCGCGAAACCGAATCCCGCGTGGTGTTCTCGCATCACAAGCTGGCCGGCGAACGCAATCACGGCCGCACCCGCGAAACGCTGGACCTCATCAGCCGCGCCGCGGCCGCTCAGCCCGTCTGCCTGGACTGCCATCCCTACCCCGCGACGTCGACCATGCTGCGGCTGGACCGCGCGCGGCTCGCCAGCCGCACGATGATCACCTGGTCCAAAGGCTATCCCGAGGCCACGGGCCGCGACTTCAGCGACGTCATGGCCGAACTGGACCTGGACGACGAAGCCGCCGTCGCCCGGCTGGCCCCGGCCGGCGCCATCTATTTCCTGATGGACCCGTCGGACGTCAAACGCATCTTCGCCCATCCGCTGACCATGGTTGGCTCGGACGGTCTGCCCTTCGACCCGCATCCGCACCCCCGCCAATGGGGCACGTTCACGAACGTGCTACGCACCATGGTGCGTGAACAGAACCTGCTGTCGCTCGAGTCCGCCATCCACAAGATGACGGGATTGGCCGCGGCCCAGTACGGCGTCGCCCGGCGCGGCCTGCTCCGGGAGGGGTATCATGCTGACCTGGTGCTGTTCGATCCCGCCACCGTCACCGACGCGGCCACTTTTTCAGCGCCCATTCAGGCAAGCCGGGGCATCCACGCCGTGTGGGTCAACGGCAGGCAGGTCTGGGACGGGGAACGGACGGGCACCGAACGCCCGGGCCATGTCCTGACGCCCGGTGATGCATGAGCACGGAGTACCTAAAGTGAAGACGTTTTCCCAGGGCTGCTACCTGGGTGTATTGGGCGGAATGGGCCCCATGGCCGGCGCGGCCTTTGCCCTTCGCCTGGCGGCGCTGACGCCCGCCACGGTTGACCAGCAACACATTCCCACCTTGCTGCGCAACGATCCCCGCATTCCTGACCGGTCCAGCGCCTACATGGCCGGCGGAGAAAGCCCCCTGCCCCACATGGTTGATGGCGTGCGCTTCCTGGAACAGGCCGGCGCCCAGCTCATCGCCATTCCGTGCAACACCGCCCACCTGTGGTTCGACGAGATCGCCGCGTCCACGCAACTGCCGGTGCTGCACATCATCCAGGCCGTCATCGAAGACCTGCGCCGGCTCGGCCTGCCCAGCGGCCGCATCGGCCTGATGGGCACCGCTGCCACGCTCAAGCTCGGTCTCTACCAGCGGCACCTCGAAGCCCAAGGCTACGAGTGCATCGTGCCTGACGACGACGAAGTCGAACGCTTCTGCATGGGCTCGATCCGCGCCGTCAAGGGCAACCAGCTCGAAGACGCTTTCGCGCCCGCCGCCGAATGCATCGCCCGCCTGAAGGCCCGCGGCGCCGACGCCGTGGTGCTGGGCTGCACGGAACTGCCCCTGGCCGTCCCCCACGCCCTGCGCCCCAGCCTGGGCGTGACCCTCACCGACTCCATCGACGCCCTTGCCCGCGCCGCCATCGCGCACTACCAGGCCGACCAGCCCGCGGAACGGATCGCCGCGTAAGGGGGCATGATGTGTCTGACACCCAGGTGAGTTGACCCCGGGTTAGCCGCAGTGCTTCAAGGGTGTCAGACACCGGCCGCTACGCGAAGTGCCGCTGAACGAGGTGTCTGACACCCAAGCGCGATAACCCCGGGTTAGCCGCAGTGCTTCAAGGGTGTCAGACACCGGCCGCCACGCGAAGTCCCGCTGAACGAGGTGTCTGACCCCCAAGCGCAATAACCCCGGGTTAGCCGCAGTGCTTCAAGGGTGTCAGACACCGGCCGCCACGCGAAGTCCCACTGAACGAGGTGTCTGACACCCAAGTGCGATAACCCCGGGTCAGCCGCAGTGCTTCAAGGGTGTCAGACACCGGCCGCTACGCGAAGTGCCGCTGAACGAGGTGTCTGACACCCAAGTGCGATAACCCCGGGTCAGCCGCAGTGCTTCAAGGGTGTCAGACACTGGCCGCTACACATTCCCACCGCCAAACAAAAAAAAGGCGCATCTTTCGATGCGCCTGCTTCCTTCGCGGGGAAGAGCTCAACCGCCCAGGTACGCCTTGCGCACCTTATCGTTGACCAGCAGGTTGGCGCCGGTGTCCTGCAGTACCACGCGGCCGTTTTCCAGCACGTAGCCGCGGTCCGCCACGCCCAGTGCCTTGTTGGCGTTCTGCTCGACCAGGAACACGGTCACGCCCTGCTCGCGGATCTCGCGGATGATGTCGAAGATCTGGGCGATCACCAGCGGAGCCAGGCCCAGCGTCGGTTCGTCCAGGAGCAAGAGGCGCGGCCGGGTCATCAGCGCGCGGCCGATGGCCAGCATCTGCTGTTCGCCGCCCGACATCAGGCCCGCGCGCTGGCTGGCGCGCTCCTTCAAACGGGGGAACAGACCGTAGACGTGGTCAATGCCGGCCTCAATCTGGTCGCGCTTGGAGAAGAAGCCGCCCATCATCAGGTTCTCGGCGACCGTCAGGTCCTTGAACACGCGCCGTCCTTCAGGCGAAATGGCAATGCCACTGCGCATGATGTGGTGCGTGTCCTTGTTCGTGATGTCCTCGCCTTCGAACGTGATCTTGCCTTCGCGCGCCCGCGGATTGCCGCAGACCGTCATCAGCAGCGTCGTCTTGCCCGCCCCGTTGGCGCCGATCAGCGTGACGATCTCGCCTTGGTTGACGTCCACCGACACGCCGTTCAACGCCTGGATGGCGCCATAGTACGTGTGTATGTTTTCCAGCTTCAGCATCATTCCTCCCCCAGGTACGCCTTGATGACGCGCTCGTCGTTGCGCACCTGCTCGGGGGTGCCGGTCGTGATGGGCTTGCCGTGTTCCATGACCAGAATGCGGTCCGAAATGCCCATGATCAGGCTCATGTCGTGCTCGATCAGCAGCACCGCCACGCCGAATTCGCGGCGTAGCTGGTCGATGAGCGATTGCAGATCGCGTTTTTCCTGAGGATTCAGACCCGCGGCCGGCTCATCCAGCATCAGCAGGCGCGGCTTGGTGATCATGCAGCGCGCGATTTCCAGGCGCCGCTGGTGGCCATAGGCCAGGTTGCCGGCTTCGCGGTTGGCGAACTCGCGCAGGCCCATGAAATCCAGCCATTGCGCCGCACGCGACAGCGCCTCGGATTCGGATTGGCGATAGCCCTTGGTCTTCAGCAGACCCGGCAGAAGCCGGGACTCGACCTGCGTATGCTGCGCGACCAGCAGGTTTTCCAGCACCGTCAGCTGCTTGAACAGGCGCACGTTCTGAAACGTGCGCACCAGCCCATGGCGCGCCACCTTGTGGCTGGCAAGACCCGTGATGGGCTTGCCGTCCATGACGATTTCACCGGCCGTTGGCGCATAAAAGCCGCCCACGCAGTTGAACACCGTGGTTTTGCCCGCCCCGTTCGGGCCGATGATGGCAAAGACCTCGTCGGACATGACCTCGAAACCCACGCTGTCGACGGCCAGGAGGCCGCCGAACCGCATGGTCAGGCCGGAAACTTTCAGCAATGCCTCGCTCATTTAGCCAGCTCCACGTGGGGACGCTTCATGGGCAACAACCCCTGCGGACGCCACATCATCATCAATACCATCACCAGACCGAACATCAGCATCCGGTACTCGGCGAACTCGCGCGCCAGTTCGGGCAGCACGGTCAGCAGGATGGCAGCGAGGATCACACCCACCTGCGAACCCATGCCGCCCAGCACCACGATGGCCAGGATCAGCGCGGACTCGATGAACGTGAAGGACTCCGGATTCACCATGCCCTGGCGCGCCGCGAAGAACGCGCCGCCAAAGCCGGCAAACATGGCGCCCAGCGTGAACGCGGACAGCTTGATGCGCGTGGGATTCAGGCCCAGCGAACGGCAGGCGATCTCGTCCTCGCGCAGCGCCTCCCAGGCGCGGCCGACCGGCATGCGGATCAGGCGCGTGGAGACGAACAGCGTCACCAGCGCCAGCAGCAGCGCCATCATGTACAGGTAGATCACCATGTCCTGGTTCTGGAACGTCAGCCCAAAGAACTCATGGAATGTCGTTCCGCCCTCGGTGCTGGGGCGGCGCGTCATTTCCAGGCCGAAGAACGTCGGCTTCGGAATGCCGGAAATACCGTCAGGACCGCCCGTCATCTTATTCAGGTTGATCAGCAGCAGGCGGATGATTTCACCGAAGCCCAGCGTCACGATGGCCAGATAGTCACCGCGCAGCCGCAGCACCGGAAAGCCCAGCACGAAACCGAACAGCGCCGACATTGCACCCGCGAACGGCAGCGCTTCCCAGAAGCTCCAGCCGCCCCAGTGATAGAGCAACGCATACGTGTAGGCGCCGACGGCGTAAAAGCCCACGAAGCCCAGATCCAGCAGCCCGGCAAAACCCACCACGATGTTCAGGCCCAGGCCCAGCATCACGTAGATCAGCACCAGCGTGGCGATGTCCACCGAACTGCGGCCCGCGAAAAACGGCCAGATCACCGCAACGGCAAGCAGCAGCAGCATCAGCGGCTTATGGTTGCGGGCGGGCGCCGACGACAGCGTCGGCAGGCTGGTCTTCAACTTTTTGAACGGTATGGCAAGCCACGGTCGCAGCAGCTGGAAAACGAACACCACCGCCGCGGCCAGCGCCACCAGCGACCAGTTCGATTCCATCGACGTGCGCGCGCCCTGGCGGATAAGCTGCAGACCGAAGACCGGGGTGACGATGACCGCCGTCAGCACGGCCGCCATCGTGGCGTTTTTGAGATTGTTGGTCGACATCAGACTTTTTCCACCTCAGGTTTGCCCAGCAGCCCGGTGGGACGGAACAGCAGAATCAGGACCAGCAGCGAGAACGCCACGATGTCCTTGTACTGCGACGATATATAGGCGGCCGCGAAGGTCTCGGCCAGGCCCAGCAGCACGCCGCCCAGCATGGCGCCGGGGATGCTGCCGATACCGCCCAGCACCGCCGCCGTGAAGGCCTTGATGCCGGCCAGGAAGCCGATGAAGGGATTGAGCTTGCCGATGGTGATGGCGATCAGCACGCCGCCCACCGCCGCCAGGATCGCACCCATCACGAACGTGAACGAGATCACGCGGTTGGTGTCGATGCCCAGCAGGTTGGCCATGTGCATGTCCTGCGAGCAGGCGCGCGATGCGCGGCCCATGCGGGAATACTTGATGAACAGCGTCAGCGCGATCATCAGCACCACCGTCACCACGATGATCATGAGGCGCGAATACGGCACGGTCACGTCGAAGTCCGATCCCATGTGGAACTGCACGGCGCCCGACACCAGCGAGGGCACGGCCATGTCGCGTGCGCCCTGGCCGAGGGCCACCCAGTTCTGCAGGAAGATCGACATCCCGATGGCGGAAATCAGCGCCACCAGACGGGGACTGCCGCGCACCGGCCGGTACGCCACGCGTTCGACCGAAAAGCCGTAGATGCCGGTAACCGTAATGGCAACGAGCAGCATGGCCGCGATGATGAAGGGGGTCGGCAAGCCGCTGTTGGTGCCGATTGCCGTCAAGGTGACCAGGCCCACATAGGCGCCGATCATATAGATTTCGCCGTGGGCGAAATTGATCATGCCGATGATGCCGTAGACCATTGTGTAGCCGATGGCAATCAGCGCGTAGATCGCTCCCAGGGACAATCCATTGAAGAATTGCTGGGTAAGTTGGGGTATGAGGTCGGACATGATTCCATTGCTCCAAATAGTTCCGGCTCCGGTAGCGAGACCCGGAGCCGGAAACCTGGGCGTATTTTATAAGGGCCTGCCGGCGCCGCCTTGCCGGCCGCACAGCGCTTTTGGCGCATCGCTACGCGGATTACGGCAAGACGGAGACAGCAGGCCCTACACGCCGGCGACACGCCGGCGGGATCGCGAGTTTACAGCTGGGTCTTCTTTCCGTCCTTGTCCCACTTATAGACGGCGAACTCAAAGTCCTTCAGGTCGCCCTTGGCATCGTATTCGACCTTGCCGATGCCGGTGTTGAACGTGGTCTTGTGCATGTAGTCGGCGACCTTGGCCGGATCTTCGCCGACAGCGTTGATGCTGTCAGCCAGGATCTGGACCGCGGCGTAGGCCGGCATCTGGAAGGCGCCGTCCGGATCGCGCTTGGCGTCCTTGAAGGCCTTGACGATGCTTTCGTTGCCCGGCAGCTTGGTGAAGTCGGCCGGCAGCGTGACCAGCAGACCGTCGATGGCCGGACCGGCGATTGCCACCAGATCCTGGTTGGCCGTGCCTTCCGGACCCATGAACTGAACCTTCAGGCCCTGTTCACGCGCCTGGCGCAGCAGCAGGCCCAGCTCGGGGTGATAGCCGCCGAAGTAGACCAGGTCCACGCCCGCGGACTTCAGCTTGGTGATGATGGCCGAGTAGTCGCTGTCGCCGACGTTGATGCCTTCAAACAGCGCGACGTTGACCTTTTCCTTGGCCAGCGCGTCCTTGACCTGCGTGGCCACGCCCGAGCCGTAGGTCTGCTTGTCGTGCAGCACGGCAACCTTCTGGGGCTTCAAGGTCTTGGCGATGTAGCCGGCGGCGTACGGACCTTGCTGGTCGTCGCGGCCGATGGTGCGGAAGAAGAAATGCGGCTTGATCGTGTCGGTGACCAGGGGCGACGTGGCGCCCGGGGTGATGCCGACAATGCCCTCTTCCTCGTAGACCTTCACGGCGGCGACCGTAACGCCCGAGCATGCATGGGCGACGGCGAACTTGGCGCCGGAGTTGACCACGCGGTTGGCGGCGGGCACGGCCTGCTTGGGTTCGCAGCCGTCGTCGATCAGGATCGGTTCGAGCTTCTTGCCCTTGACGCCACCCTTGGCGTTGATGGTCTCGATGGCGGTCAGCGCGCCGGCCTGGATCTGGTCGCCGTATTGCGTGTTGGGACCGGTCATGGGCTGGGGAATGCCGATCTTGATCGTGTCGGCGGCGTGCGCGGCGCCAGCCAAGGCAAGTGCCCCAAGCGCCATGGC